>Ga0209079_10000195_pt1 | contig 28057 bp, 35 predicted proteins | sample PPLLaktember2015_2_FD_187259 | JGI IMG/M metagenome (GOLD analysis project Ga0209079, IMG submission 187259) | Freshwater sediment microbial communities from Prairie Pothole Lake near Jamestown, North Dakota, USA - PPLs Lake P7 Core (6) Depth... | ecosystem: Environmental > Aquatic > Freshwater... | reverse complement strand
GGAACGGTACAACTTCTACATCCGGCGGTCCTCGGATGGTGGCGTGACGTGGTCCGATCCCTTCAACATGACGAACCTGACGAACGCGGACAAGCTGTCGGCGCGTGAGCCCAGGATCGTCGGGACGCCCGCCAGCGGTCCAGGCTGCGCGACGGATCCGGTCGAGTGCCAGAACGTCAACGCGGTGTATGTGGCCTGGGGAGTCCAGACCGACGTGACCTACCCGGTCGAACCGGTCGACGTCGACATCTTCGTGCGCGCTTCGCGGGACAACGGCGTGACCTTCACCGAACCCGTGGCGATGACCGCCGGCAACATCATCATCGGCGAGGACGACCACGCGGACGATGCCGAGACACAGGTGCGCCTGTCGCCCGACGGAAGCAAGATGTACGCGGTCTGGGGTTCGATTAGTCCGACGGTCGATGACGCGCTGTTCCGCTCGTCCACGTTCAAGGAAATCACTATCCCGGATCCGGTGCCGCCGGCTCCGGTCCCGGTCCCGACCCCGACGCCTCCGCCGGGTTCGTCTGCCGTCGCTCCGACCGGTGACGACGACGGTGGGTGCACAGTGAGCCGCGGTGAACGGCCGGTTGATCCGACGCTCGCGGTGCTGACGCTCCTCGGCCTGGCCGGCCTCGGGCTGCGCCGCAGACGCAGGGTGTAGGTGAAGGCGGGAGGGCTCGGCGCTCGCGTCGGTCCTCCCAGAGGTTTCCGCTTGCCGATCCCGCCAAGTGGCGGGCAGGTAGACGAAGCTGGAAGGATGGGACGGGGCATGACACGCAGATACTCGAAGTCGGTGATCGGCCTTGCCGTCGCCATCACGGCGACGGTGGCCGGTGCTGAAATGAGTGCGCCGGCGGGAGCCCAACAGCAGACGCGACAGCAGACGCAAACGCAGCAGCGGACGCGTGCGCCGGCTCAGCAGCCGACCAAAGAGCAACCGCAGCAGCAGACTCGTCAGCAAACGCCGCAGCAGGTCCAGCAGCAGCGCGAGCAGGCGTTGCCCGAGCCGCGTTCGCAGTCTCAAGCAGGACCTGGCGGCGCAGCAGTTGGCGCGGGCAGTGGTGCTAGGGCCGGCACAGGCGGTGGTGGTGGCGGTGGCGGCGGACGGGGCAAGTAACTTCTTCAACCGGCAACACCAAGAGTGCGTCTGCGTAGACCATGATGAACTCACGCCCCGCTGGCTCCTGACCGGCGATCGCCTCAGCCGCCCTGATCCCCACGATCACGGTCGGCCAGCGTGGGCGTGACTCCAGTTCCGCGACGCTGTCGCGGGCAACGCCCCTGGCACGCCAGGGGCGTTTTGTTCTGCGCCCTCCGGCGCGCTCTGCATCGACGGCCAGACGCGATGCGGTAGATTCCCGGCGCCGCCCGATTCCCGAGCCGCTCGAAGTCGGCCGCAGGCCACGCATGCCACGCATCTACCACCGCTCCCTGACGGTCGCGCCCGAGTCGATCGACGCCGTCGGTCACGTGAACAACCGCGAGTACCTCCGGTGGATGGAGGGGATCGCGGTCGAGCACTCGGCGGCGCAGGGCTGGCCGATGGAGCGCTACTTCGAGGGCGGCCACGCTTGGGTCGCGTCGACCCACTTCATCGAGTACCTGCGGCCTGCCTTCGACGGCGACACGCTCGACCTCTACACCTGGATCGCGACGTGGGACCGACGGACTTCGGTACGTCGGTATGCGATGACGCGGAGCCGCAAGCTGATCGCGCGCGGCGAGACCTGCTGGACCTTCGTCGAACTCGCGACCGGCCGCGCCTGCGACCTGCCCGACAGCGTGACCGGGGCCTTCATCGTCATCCCGGAAGACGACGATGAACTACGCACGCTGGGGCTCGCCCGACGTGAACGCCGCACGGCCCCGACCGACCGTTAGGCTGACCACATCGCCAGGGAACGCTAGACCGGACGCGCAGGCCAGCCACGGGGCGTCGTGAGACAATGGCGCCCCTCCGCCAGCCTCCCCCCGGCCAGCGGCGCTGCGTCCTCAATTCCAGCGGATGCGGCGGCCTCGCTCGACAATGAAGAACGACAACCTCGTCCAGATCGACCGCGTGACGTTCGGCTATGACCAGCGGGTCATCCTGTCGGACATCACGATGGCCTTCCCGCGCGGCAAGGTCATCGCGATCATGGGCGGATCGGGCTGCGGCAAGACCACGCTGCTGCGCCTGATCGGCGGCACGCTGACGCCGCAGCGGGGCACGGTGTCGTTCGACGGATCGCCGGTGAACCCGCGCGATCGCGAGTCGTTGTACGCGCTGCGGCGCCGGGTCGGCATGCTGTTCCAGTTCGGCGCGTTGTTCACCGACATGACCGTCTTCGACAACGTCGCGTTTCCACTGCGCGAACACACGACGCTGCCGGAGCCGATGATCCGCGACCTCGTGCTGATGAAGCTGAACGCGGTGGGACTGCGTGGCGCCGCGCAGCTGAAGCCGGCGGACCTGTCGGGCGGAATGGCGCGGCGCGTCGCGCTGGCGCGCGCCATCGCGCTCGACCCCGAACTGATCATGTACGACGAGCCGTTCGCCGGGCTCGATCCGATCTCGCTCGGCGTCGCGGCCAACCTCATCCGCCGGCTGAACGACGCGACCGGCGCGACGTCGCTGGTCGTGTCGCACGACGTGCACGAGTGCTTCCTGATCAGCGACTACGTCTACGTGATCTCGTCGGGTCGCATCGTCGGCCACGGCACGCCCGCCGAGGTGCAGGCGTCCGACGATCCGGAAGTCCGCCAGTTCATCGACGGGGAACCGGACGGCCCCGTCAAGTTCCATTACCCGGCCGCGGCGTACGGCGCCGACCTGGGGCTGCGGCCGTGAACGCCGCCGAACTTCTGCGACGGCTCGGCGTGTGGGCGCTCGGCCTGCTGCGCGGCCTCGGGCACAGCGCGTTCTTTTTCGTCGACCTGGTGCGCAGCCTGCCGTGGGCGTTGAGGCGCCTATTCCTGACCATTGCGCAGATCCACTCCATCGGCAACTACTCGCTGGTCATCATCGCGGCCTCCGGGCTGGCTGTTGGCTTCGTGCTAGCGCTGCAGGGCTACTACACGCTCAGCCGCTACGGCGCCGCGGAGTCGCTCGGCCTGCTCGTCGCGCTGTCGCTGGTGCGCGAGCTCGGCCCGGTCGTGACCGGGCTGCTGTTCGCCGGCCGCGCAGGCACGTCGCTGACGGCCGAGATCGGACTGATGAAAGCCGGCGAGCAGCTGGCCGCGATGGAGATGATGGCCGTCGACCCGAAGGAGCGTGTGCTGGCGCCGCGGTTCCTCGCAGGCATCATCGCCATGCCGCTGCTGGCAGCGATGTTCTCTGCCGTCGGTATCCTCGGCGGCTACGTCGTGGGCGTGCTGATGATCGGCATCGATCCCGGCGCGTTCTGGTCGCAGATGCAGAACGGGGTCGACGCCTGGGACGACGTCGGCAACGGCATCGTCAAGAGCGTGGTGTTCGGCATTGCCTGCACGTTCGTCGCGCTCTACCAGGGGTACGAGGCGCAGGCGACGCCCGAAGGCGTGGCGCAGGCCACCACGCGCACGGTCGTCGTCTCGTCGCTCGCCGTGCTCGGACTCGATTTCGTGCTCACCGCGCTGATGTTCAGCGCCCCGCGTTAGAACGGAGTGTGCAATGGGACGCAAGGGTATTGAGACGCTGGTCGGCCTGTTCGTGCTGCTCGGCCTGCTGGCGATCGTGTTCCTGGCGCTGAAGGCCGCGAACCTCGCGACCTTCCGCGTCGGCGGCACGTATGCGGTCACCGCCAAGTTCGACAACATCGGCGGCCTCAAGGTACGCGCGCCGGTGAAGAGCGCCGGCGTCACGATCGGCCGCGTGGCCGCCATCGCGCTGGATACGAGCAGCTACCAGGGCACGGTGACGATGGAACTCGAGGAGGGCATCGCGTTTCCGACTGACACCTCGGCGAAGATCCTCACATCCGGCCTGCTCGGCGACCAGTACATCGGCCTCGAGCCGGGTGGCGCGGAGCAGAACCTGAAGCCGGGCGACCAGATCAGGATGACGCAGTCCGCCGTCGTGCTGGAGAACCTGATCAGCCAGTTCCTCTACAGCAAGGCCGCCGAACCGGGCGGCGAACAGAAGTAATCGGACGGGGGACGACCGATGACAGGCGCGATGCTTGCTTCCCGGGCGCATGGGCAACTCCCGATGCGCGGGCTGCGCAGTGCCCTCGGCCTGGCCGTGCTGGTGCTGCTGGCATTCCTGTCCGGATGCGCCACGGTTCCGCCGAATGCGGGGCAGGACCCGCGGGACCCGCTGGAGTCCTTCAATCGGCAGGTGTTCGAGTTCAACGAGGGCCTCGACAAGGTGGTGCTGAAGCCGCTCGCGCAAGCCTACGACAAGGTGGTGCCCGTCCCGGTCCAGGAGTGCCTCTCGAACGGCTTCAGCAACCTGCGTGAACCGTCGAACGCCCTGAACAACCTGTTGCAGGGCAAGGCAAGCACGGCGGTCTCCGACGTGTGCCGCTTCGCGGTCAACACGACGGTGGGCCTGCTCGGGTGCTTCGACGTCGCTGCCCGCATGGGCCTCGAGAAGAGCCGCGAGGACTTCGGCCAGACGCTGGCGGTCTGGGGCGTGGGCAACGGGCCCTTCCTGGTGCTGCCGCTGTTCGGGCCGAGCACGATCCGCGACACGGCGGGCCTCGGCGTCGAAACGGTTCTCGACGTCAATTTCTGGATCGAGAACGTGGCGGTCCGCAACACGATCTTCGGCGTGCGCACGGTCAGTTTCCGCCATGAACTGCTGAAGACGGACGACCTGATCGCCGGTGCGGCGCTGGACAGGTACACGTTCATCCGGGATGGCTACCTGCAGCGGCGCCGCAACCTCGTGTTCGACGGCAATCCCCCGCGCGAGAAGGACCCGTACGACGAGGAAGACGAGCCGGCGGCGGACGGGGGTAAGGGTAGGCCCGGTCCACCGGCGGCCGGCGCCGACGTTAAGCCGTCATCCGCGCCGCAACCGGCGCAGTAACGCTTTCGATGAATGGGTGATCGATGTCCCTGCTGAAGACGCTCAAGTCCCTGACCAAGTCCGTTGCGTTCGGCGCAGCCGTGCTGGCCGCCGGTGCCGTCTCGGCGCAGGCCCCGGCTGCCGCGCCGTCCGCCCCCACCGCGCCCGAGGTGCTCGTGCGCGACCTGTCGAACGAGGTCCTCGCCACCATCAAGGCCGACAAGGCACTCGCGAGCGGCGATGTCAACCGGGTGCAGAAGCTCGTCGACGAGAAGATCCTTCCGTACGTCGAGTTCGAGAAGATGACCCGGCTCGCCGTGGGCCGCGGCTGGCGCCAGGCCACGCCCGAGCAGCGCGCCGCGCTGACGCGCGAGTTCCGCACCTTGCTCGTCCGCACCTACAGCGGGGCGCTGTCGCAGGTGACCGACCACAAGGTTGAGCTGCGGCCGTTCCGGGCCCAGCCCACCGATACCGACGTGCTGGTGCGCACCAGCGTCGTGGCGTCGCGCGGCGATCCGATCCAGCTCGACTACCGGCTGGAGAAGACCGACGCGGGCTGGAAGATCTACGACGTCAACATCCTCGGTGTGTGGCTCGTCGAGAACTACAAGACCCAGTTCGCCTCGCAGATCAACGCCGGCGGCGTCGACGGCCTGATCAAGACGCTGACCGATCGCAACCGGCAGCTCGAGCAGGGCAAGAAGGCCTGAGGCCGGCCATGCGCGTCGACACGACCGACATCGGCATGAACAGCGCGGCCGCGCTCGCCGCGGCCGGAATCGAAGCGATCCGCGGCGGCGACACCGCGTTCGACCTGTCCGCCGTGCGCACGTGCGATTCGTCGGCGGTCGCGGTCGTGCTCGCGTGGCAGCGCGAGGCGCAGGCGCGGGGCGGCCGGCTGCGGCTCACCGGCCTGCCGCCGGGCCTCCTGAGTCTCGCCACCGTCTACGGTGTCGCGCCGCTGCTGAACATCGCCGAGAGCTCCGGCTGACCCGTCGCCCGATTCCCCGCCGCCCGGGAGCCGGGCAGCCAGAAAAGAGCAGGGGCGGCGATTACAATCACGGGTTCTTCGCCGGCGCTGACGCGCCGCGTTCCCCGTGACTGCCGCCATCCAGGTTTCCTCCGTCACCAAGCGCTACGGCTCGCTCGCGGCGCTGGACAGCATCGACCTGGCCGTCGAGCCGGGCGAGTTCTTCGGCCTGCTCGGTCCGAACGGCGCCGGCAAGACGACCCTGATCTCGATCATCGCGGGCCTGGTGCGCGCGACCAGCGGCCGCGTGGCCGTGCTCGGCCATGACGTCGTCGATGATGCCCGGGCAGCGCGGCTGGCGCTCGGCGTCGTGCCGCAGGAACTCGCGTTCGACCCCTTCTTCACCGTGCGCGAGACGCTGGTCTTCCAGTCCGGCTACTTCGGCCTGCGGGCGAATGGCGCGTGGATCGACGAGGTGCTCGAGAACCTCGGGCTGACGTCGAAGGCGGACACCAACATGCGCGCGCTGTCGGGCGGCATGAAGCGGCGCGTGCTGGTGGCGCAGGCGCTGGTGCACAAGCCGCCGGTGATCGTGCTCGACGAGCCGACCGCGGGCGTCGACGTCGAACTGCGGCAGACCCTCTGGTCCTTCATCCGCCGCCTGAACCGCGAAGGCCACACGATCGTCCTGACGACGCACTACCTCGAGGAAGCGCAGGCGCTCTGCCAGCGGATCGCGATGCTGAAGTCCGGCCGCGTCGTGGCGCTCGACTCCACGCGTGCGCTGCTGGCGCGCCTCGCCGGGCTGCAGATGACGCTGCGGGCACGCGGCGCGCTGCCGCCGTCCGTGCTGCAGCACCGGATCGACGAGCGCGACGGCGCCGTGCTGCTGCGCCTGTCGCAGCCGTCGGACGTCGCCGCGGTGCTCAACGCCTGCGCTGCCGCCGGCTGCATCCTCGACGACGTCGAGGTCGGCCGCGCGGACCTCGAGGACGTGTTCCTGCAGATCACGTCCGATCCGGCGAAGCGGAAGGCGGCATGAGCACAACCAACGCCGGCCTCGCCGACATTCGGCCCGGCGTCCCGGTCGCCGCCAGCGCCGAGAGTTCGGCGGCCGTGGCGTTCCGCACGCTGCTGGTCAAGGAGATGCTGCGCTTCTGGAAGGTGAGCTTCCAGACGATCGCCGCGCCCGTGCTGACTTCCGTGCTGTACCTGCTCGTGTTCGGGCACGTGCTCGAGGAGCACGTGGAGGCGTTGCCGGGCGTGAGCTACACGTCGTTCCTGGTTCCCGGCCTGGTGATGATGAGCGTGCTGCAGAACGCGTTCGCCAATTCGTCGTCCAGCCTGATCCAGTCGAAGATCATGGGCAGCCTGATCTTCGTCCTGCTGCCGCCGTTCTCGCACTGGCAGCTGTTCGGCGCGTACGTGACCGCGGCCGTGGTGCGCGGGGTCGTCGTCGGCGTGGGCGTGTTCGCGATCACGGCGTGGTTCGCGCCGCCGTCGTTCGCGGCGCCGCTCTGGTCGCTCGCGTTCGCGATCCTAGGCGCGGCGATGCTCGGCGCGCTGGGGCTGATCGCCGGCATCTGGGCTGACAAGTTCGACCAGCTGGCGGCATTCCAGAACTTCATCGTGATGCCGGCGACGTTCCTGTCCGGCGTGTTCTATTCCGTGCACGGCCTGCCGCCGTTCTGGCAGGGCGTGTCGCACTTCAATCCGTTCTTCTACATGATCGACGGCTTCCGCTACGGCTTCTTCGCGCAGTCCGACGTGAATCCGTGGATCAGCCTGGCGGTGGTCGCGGGGGCGTTCGCCGTGACCTGCGGCATCGCCCTCGCGCTGCTCGCGCGCGGCTTCAAGCTCCGGAACTGAGACCCCGATGGAACCCTCCCCCGAAGACGTGAAGCGCTACATCGCGCAGGGCCTCGACTGCGAACGCGTCGAGGTCGACGGCGATGGCCGCCACTTCCAGGCGCTGATCGTCAGTGCGGCATTCGCCGGCAAGACCCGCGTGGCGCGCCATCAGCTGGTCTACGCGGCGCTGGGCGAGCGCATGCGCGAGGAAGTCCACGCGCTGTCGATGCGCACGCTGACTCCCGAGGAGTTCCGGGGGCAGGGCGCGTGACTTCACGTCGATTTCACGGCGCGTTCGCAGCCGCTTCGAGCGGGGCGGCGACGCTGCGTGTCGAGCGTCCGCACGAGGCGGGCGCCGCACGGAGATCCTCGACATGCCCGACGCGTTGCTGCTCGACTCCCCGCGCATCACGCGCGCCGTCCACTTTCACCGCCCGCGGCCGCCGGTCGCGGGCCTCGCCATGGACAAGCTGAAGATTCGCGGCGGCAAGCCGCTCGGCGGGGAAGTGACGATCTCCGGCGCGAAGAACGCCGCACTGCCGATCCTCGCGGCAAGCCTGCTGACGCCCGACGAGTTCATCGTCGACAACGTTCCGCAGCTGCAGGACGTGGCGACGACGCTGAAGCTGCTGCGCCAGATGGGTGTCGCGGCCGAACGGGATGGCGCCACGGTTCGCCTGAAGGCCGACGCGGTGACGCACACCGAGGCGCCGTACGACATGGTGAAGACCATGCGGGCGTCGATCCTCGTGCTCGGTCCGCTGGTCGCGCGCTTCGGCGCCGCGCGCGTGTCGCTGCCCGGCGGCTGCGCCATCGGGGCGCGGCCCGTCGACCAGCACATCAAGGGGCTCGAGGCCCTCGGGGCGACGATCCGCATCGAGGGCGGCTTCGTGGTCGCCGCAGCGAAGCGGCTGAAAGGCACGCGCATCGTCACCGACATGGTGACGGTGACCGGCACCGAGAACCTGATGATGGCCGCGGCGCTGGCCGAGGGCGTGACGGTCATCGAGAACGCCGCGCGCGAGCCCGAGGTGGTCGACCTGGCGGACGCGCTCAACGCGATGGGGGCGCGTGTCTCGGGCGCCGGCACCAGCGCCATTGCGATCGAGGGCGTCGAGCGCCTGCACGGCGCGCGGCATCGGGTGATGCCCGACCGCATCGAGACCGGGACGTTCCTGACGGCCGTCGCGGCGGCGGGCGGCGAGGCGGCGCTGCGCGGCGTCGCCCCGCACACCTTCGATGCCGTGCTCGACAAGCTGCAGGAAGCCGGCGTGGAACTGCAGGCGGACGGCGACCTCCTGCGGGTGCGGATGTCCGGTCGTCCGCGCGCAGTGAGCCTGCGCACGGCGCCGTACCCGGGCTTCCCCACGGACATGCAGGCGCAGTTCATGGCGCTCGACTGCGTGGCGGACGGCGTCGGCCGGATCACCGAGACGATCTTCGAGAACCGCTTCATGCACGTGTCGGAACTGCAGCGGCTCGGCGCGAACATCGCGATCGAGGGCAACACGGCGGTCGTGCAGGGCGTGCCCAGGCTGACCGGCGCTCCGGTGATGGCGACCGACCTGCGGGCGTCCGCGTGCCTCGTCGTCGCCGCGCTTGCTGCCGAAGGCGAAACCGTGGTCGATCGCATTTACCATCTCGACCGGGGCTACGAAAAGATGGAAACCAAGCTGGCCGCGCTCGGAGCGCAGGTCGAAAGGGTCAAGTGATCACGCTGGCGCTGTCCAAGGGACGCATCTTCGACGAGACGAGGCCGCTGCTGGCGGCCGCGGGCATCGCGCCGCTGGAGGATCCGGAGACGTCCCGCAAGCTGATCATCGGCACGACGAGTCCCGACCTGCGGATCGTCGTCGTGCGCGCGTCGGACGTGCCGACCTACGTCCAGTACGGCGCGGCGGACTTCGGCGTCGCCGGCAAGGACGTGCTGATGGAGCATGGCGGCGCCGGTCTCTACCAGCCGGTCGACCTCAACATCGCGCGGTGCCGGCTCTGCGTCGCCGTGCCGGCGGGGTTCGACTACGCCAACGCCGTGCGCCGCGGCGCGCGACTTCGGGTGGCGACCAAGTACGTGCAGACGGCGCGCGAGCACTTCGCCGCCAAGGGCGTGCACGTCGACGTGATCAAGCTGTACGGGTCGATGGAACTGGCACCGCTGGCCGGGCTGGCCGACGTGATCGTCGACCTCGTGTCGTCCGGGGGCACGCTGAAGGCGAACAACCTGGTCGAGGTCGAGGAGATCGCGCCGATCTCGTCCCGGCTGATCGTCAACCAGTCGTCGATGAAACTGAAACGCGAGGCGCTGATGCCGATCGTCGAGCGCATCCAGCAGGCGGTGCGCGAATGAAGGTGAGGACGCTCGACAGCCGGCAGCCGACCTTCGACGCGCAGTTCGCCGAGCTGGTCGCCGTCGACACGGCGATCGATCGCGAGATCGACCGCGTCGCGGCCACGATCGTCGAAGAGGTCAGGACGCGCGGCGACGCCGCGCTGCTGGAGTACACGAACCGCTTCGACCGCATGCGCGCCTCCGCGGTCGCCGATCTCGAGATTCCGGCCGTGGAGATGCAGGCGGCGCTCGACGCGCTGCCTAACGACCAGCGGGTTGCCCTCGAGACGGCGGCGCGCCGCATACGCGCGTACCACGAGCGCCAGGTGGCGACGACCTGGACCTACACGGAGGACGACGGCACCGAGCTGGGCCAGCGCGTGAACGCGCTCGACAGCGTCGGCCTGTACGTGCCGGGTGGACTCGCGGCCTATCCGTCGTCACTGCTGATGAACGCACTGCCCGCGCACGTGGCCGGCGTCGAGAACATCGTGTTGGTCGTGCCGACGCCGGATGGCAGGCGCAACCCGCTGGTGCTCGCGGCTGCGGCGCTGGCCGGCGTCTCGCGCGCGTTCGCGATCGGCGGCGCGCAGGCCGTCGCGGCGCTGGCGTACGGAACGGAAACGGTGCCGGCCGTCGACAAGATCGTCGGGCCGGGCAACGCCTACGTGGCAGCCGCGAAGCGACGCGTGTTCGGCGTCGTCGGCATCGACATGATCGCCGGGCCGAGCGAGATCCTGGTCATCTGCGACGGCAGGACCGATCCGGACTGGATCGCCATGGATCTCTTCTCGCAAGCGGAGCACGACGAACTGGCGCAGTCGATCCTGCTGACGCCCGATCCGGCCTTCATCGAACAGGTGCAGGCGTCCATCGCGAAGCTGCTGCCGACGATGCCGCGGCGCGCGATCATCGAACAGTCGCTGGGAAACCGCGGCGCCCTGATCCTGACCCGGGACCTCGAGGAAGCCTGCGCAATCGCCGACCGGATCGCGCCCGAGCACCTCGAGATCTCGACCGACGAGCCGGAGCGGTGGGCCGCGAAGATCCGGCACGCGGGTGCGCTGTTCCTCGGCCGCCACACCAGCGAAGCGCTCGGCGACTACTGCGCCGGGCCCAACCACGTGCTGCCGACCGCACGCACGGCGCGCTTCTCCTCCCCGCTGGGCGTCTACGACTTCCAGAAGCGCACCAGCCTGATCCGCGTGTCGGAGGCCGGCGCGCAGACGCTCGGGCGCGTCGCGGCGACGCTCGCGCGCGGCGAGCAGTTGCCCGCGCACGCCGCCAGCGCGGAGTACCGGCTGAAGCCGCGATGAGCGCCGACCGACCCGACCTCTCGGTGCTGCGCGACGACGTGCGTGCGATCAGCGCCTACCCGGTGCCGAGCGCCGCCGGGCTGATCAAGCTCGACGCGATGGAGAACCCGTTTTCGCTGCCGCCCGGCCTGGCGCAGCAGCTTGGCGATCGGCTCGGGCGCACCGCGCTGAATCGCTATCCGCCGTCCGATCCCCGCGCGTTCAAGGAGCGGCTGGCGCGCGCGATGGGTGTCCCCGAGGGGATGTCGTTGATGCTCGGCAACGGCTCCGACGAACTGATCCACCTCTTGATCCAGGCATGCGCCCGGCCCGACGCCGTGGTGCTGTCGCCGTCACCGAGTTTCGTGATGTACGAGATGTCGGCGCGCTTCAACCGGTGCCATTTCGTCGGCGTGCCGCTGAAGGCGGACTTCTCGCTCGACGCGCCGGCGCTGCTCGCCGCGATCGCCGAGCACCGGCCCGCGGTCGTGTTCATCTCGCATCCGAACAACCCGACCGGCAACCTGTTCGATCGCGCGGTGGTCGAGCGGGTGCTGGAGGCGGCGCCCGGCGTCGTCGTGATCGACGAGGCCTACCTGCCGTTCGCGCAGGACACCTGGATGCCGGAGCTGCCCCGCCGGCCGAACATGCTGGTGCTGCGGACCATGTCGAAGCTGGGACTGGCCGGCATCCGTCTCGGTTACCTCGCTGGCCACCCCGATTGGATCGAGCAGTTCGACAAGGTCCGCCCGCCGTACAACGTCAACGTGCTGACGCTGGCGGCGGCCGACCTGATGCTCGAGAACCTGGCCGTGCTCGACGGGCAGGCCGCCACGCTGCGCGCGGAGCGCGGCAGGCTCGCCGCGGCGCTGGCCGAAAGCCGCGGCGTTCTCGCGTTCCCTTCGGCGGCGAATTTCATCCTGTTCCGCGTCGTCCGCCCCGACCACGTGTTTGCGGGACTGAAGGAGCGCGGCATACTGATCAAGAACGTCTCGCGGATGCACCCGCGGATCGAAGGGTGCCTGCGCGTGACCGTCGGCACCGCGGCCGAGAACCAGACCTTCATCAAGGCGCTGCGCGCCGTCATCGGGACATCACAATGACCCCAGCTTCCCGTCGAGCCGAGGTGGTTCGCGACACCAAGGAGACGCAGATCCGCGTGGCCGTCGACCTCGACGGCAGCGGGCGGTCCGAGTTGTCGACCGGCATCGGCTTCTTCGACCACATGCTCGAGCAGATCGCGCGCCACGGGCTGGTCGACCTCGTCGTGCAGGCCAGGGGCGACCTGCACGTCGACGGCCACCACACGGTCGAGGACGTCGGCATCACGCTCGGCCAGGCGTTTGCCCGGGCGGTCGCCGACAAGGCCGGCGTGCGGCGCTACGGCCACGCGTACGTTCCGCTCGACGAGGCGCTGTCGCGCGTGGTCATCGATCTTTCCGGACGGCCAGAGCTCATCTGGAACGTGCGCTTCACGCGGTCGATGATCGGCGAGTTCGACGTCGACCTCGCGCACGAGTTCTTCCAGGGCTTCGTCAACCACGCTCTGGTCACGCTGCACGTCGACAACCTGCGCGGCGACAACGCGCATCACCAGTGCGAGACGGTCTTCAAGGCCTTCGCCCGCGCGCTGCGGATGGCCGTCGAACTCGACCCCCGCGCCGCGGGGATGATTCCTTCGACCAAGGGGACGCTGTAGTTCCCGCGGTCGCCCGAAGAGAATGATTGCAGTCGTCGATTTCGGCATGGGTAACCTGCGCTCGGTCGCCAAGGCGATCGAGCACGTTGCGCCGAAGGAGACTGTCACGATCACCTCCGACGCCGCGGCGATCCGCCGGGCCGATCGCGTGGTCTTCCCGGGCCAGGGCGCGATGCCGGACTGCATGCGCTACCTGAGGGAGTACGGGCTCGACGAGGCGGTGCGCGAGGCGGCGGCCAGCAAGCCGCTGCTGGCCGTGTGCATCGGGGAGCAGATGCTGTTCGATCGCAGCGAAGAGGGCGACACGCCGGGCCTGGGGCTGTTCGCCGGTTCGGTGGTCCGCTTTCGCGACGAGGCGATGCGCCTGCCCGACGGACAGCGGCTGAAGGTCCCGCACATGGGGTGGAACCGCGTCCGCCAGATGCAGGCGCACCCGCTCTGGGACGGGATTCCGGACGAAAGCTGGTTCTACTTCGTCCACAGCTACTATGTGGTGCCCGCGGATCCGCGAGTGTCCGCTGGCGAAAGTACTTACGGCGGCGCCTTTACCTGCGTGGTCGCGAGCGATAATATTTTCGCCACCCAGTTTCACCCGGAAAAGAGCTCTGCAGCCGGGCTGCGCATCTACGAGAACTTCACGCGCTGGAATCCCTGACCGCGTTTTGAGGCCATACTGGCTTCCGCGGCACCTCCCGGCGACCTCCTCTCAGCGCTCCTCCCCACTTCTCGACCTGTCACCCGCCCGCGGGTACCACCGGCATGCTCCTCATCCCCGCCATCGACATCAAGGACGGACGTTGCGTTCGCCTGCAGCAAGGCGACATGGAAAACAACGTGACGGTGTTCTCCGACGACCCCGTCGCGATGGCCCGGCACTGGCTCGCGCAGGGCGCCCGTCGCCTGCACATCGTGGACCTGAACGGCGCCCGCTCCGGCCATCCGGTGAATGAAACGGTGATCCGCAAGATCATCAAGGCGGTCGGCGACGACCTGCCGGTGCAACTGGGCGGAGGCATCCGCGACCTCGACACCATCGAGCGCTACATCGACGACGGCGTGAGCTTCGTCGTCATCGGCACGGCCGCCGTCAAGAACCCGGGCTTCCTGCACGACGCGTGCGGCGCGTTCGCGGGTCACGTGATCGTCGCCCTCGACGCCAAGGGCGGCAAGGTCGCCACCGACGGCTGGAGCAAGCTGACCGGCCACGACGTGACCGACCTCGCCAAGAAGTTCGAGGACTACGGCGCGGAGGCGATCCTCTACACGGACATCGGACGCGACGGCATGATGTCGGGGGTCAACCTCGAAGCGACGGTCGAGCTCGCCCGCCACGTGAAGATCCCCGTGATCGCCAGCGGCGGCATCGCGAGCATGAAGGACATCGAGCAGCTGTGCGCGGTCGAGCCCGAGGGCGTCGAAGGCGCGATCCTCGGCCGCTCGCTTTACGAAGGCGCGATCGACTTCAAGGCGGCGCAGGAGCGCGCCGACGAGCTCGGCGCCTGACGCCGCGATGCCTGCGGGCATCCACTATCCTGCGGGTCTGTTCCCGCCCCGCCATGCTCGCCAAACGCATCATTCCGTGCCTCGACGTGACCGCCGGTCGCGTCGTCAAGGGCGTCAACTTCGTCAGCCTGCGCGACGCCGGTGACCCGGTCGAGATCGCGCGCCGCTACGACGAGCAGGGCGCGGACGAACTGACGTTCCTCGACATCACCGCGAGCTCCGACCAGCGCGACATCATCCTGCACGTGATCGAAGCGGTCGCCGAGCAGGTCTTCATCCCGCTCACCGTCGGCGGTGGCGTGCGCAAGGTGGAGGACGTCCGGCGGCTGCTGAATGCAGGCGCCGACAAGATCTCGATCAACACGTCCGCCGTGCAGAACCCGCAACTGGTGGCCGACGCCAGCGGCCGCTTCGGCTCGCAGTGCATCGTCGTGGCCGTCGACGCACGCCGCCGGCAGGCGGACGACCCGTCGCAGGGCTGGGAGGTCTACACGCACGGCGGCCGCACATCCACGGGGCTCGACGCCGTCGCATGGGCGCGCCGGGTGGCCGAACTGGGCGCCGGCGAGATCCTGCTCACCAGCATGGATCGCGACGGCACCAAGCAGGGCTTCGACCTCGAACTGACGCGCGCGGTGTCCGATGCGGTGCCGGTACCGGTGATCGCCTCTGGCGGCGTCGGCACGCTGCAGCACCTGGCCGACGGCGTCCTGAAGGGACGGGCCGACGCGGTGCTGGCGGCGTCGATCTTCCACTACGGCGAGTTCACCGTCGGGCAGGCGAAGGCCTTCATGGCGCAGCAGGGCATACCGATGCGGGAGGACGCATGAGGGCGGCGGGCTGCCCCCCCCCAGCCCGAGTCCCGCGCGCGCGGCGCGAGGACTTCCGCATGAGGGCGCCGGGCCGCCCCAAGCCCGAATCCCGCGCGCGCAGCGCGAGGACTTCCGAATGACCGGCTGGCTCGACGCCGTCCGCTTCGACGCCGACGGCCTGGTCACCGTGATCGCGCAGGATGCCGCGAGCGGGCGGGTGCTGATGGTCGCGTGGGCCAACCGCGAGGCGCTGTCGGAAACGGCGGCGTCCGGCCAGGCGGTCTACTGGTCGCGCTCGCGCAAGCGGCTCTGGCGCAAAGGCGAGGAGTCGGGGCATCGGCAGCGGGTGGCCGAGGTGCGCCTCGACTGCGACGGCGACGCCGTCCTGTACGCTGTTGAACAGGTCGGGGGGATCGCCTGTCATACGGGACGGGAGAGTTGTTTCTATCAGCGGCTCGAGGGCGAGCGCTGGGAGGCCGTCGATCCCGTGCTCAAGGACCCCGAACTGATCTACCGGAAGTGACCGAGACCCGTGCCGCGATGAGCGACGCCATCCTGAAGCAGCTGGCCGACGTGATCGACTCCCGCAAGGGGGGCGACGCCGAGTCCTCGTACGTCGCGCGCCTGTTTGCGCGGGGCGACGATGCGATCCTCAAGAAGATCGGCGAGGAGGCGACCGAGGCGGTGATGGCCGCCAAGGACGGCGCCAAGGACCGCATCGTCGGCGAGACGGCCGACCTGTGGTTCCACTGCATGATCATGCTGTCGCATTACGGGCTGCGGCCCGAGGACGTCCTGGCCGAACTGCAGCGGCGCGCCGGAACGTCGGGCATCGAGGAAAAGGCGCTGCGGAAGGCGCGCGAACGGGACGGCCTGTGAGGGAGGGGCGATGAGCGGATGCCTGTTTTGCCGGATTGCGAACGGGGAGATCCCGAGCAAGAAGGTGTACGAGGACGACGACGTGCTCGCGTTCCACGACATCCACCCGGCCGCCCCGGTGCACTTCCTGATGGTCCCGAAAAAGCACGTGGATTCCCTCGTTGAAGCCGGGCCGGAGCACGAGGGGCTATTCGGTAAAATGCTGGGGCTTGCGCCTCGCCTCGCGAAAGATCAAGGCTGCGAGAACGGCTTTCGGGTTGTGATCAACAACGGGCCCGACGGCGGGCAAGAGGTCAATCACTTGCATATCCACATCCTGGGCGGCCCCCGCCCGTGGAAACGTCTGTAGGAGTCTCGAATGGGTTCATTTTCGATCTGGCATTGGCTGATCGTCCTGCTGGTCATCATCCTGGTGTTCGGCACGGCCAAGCTCAAGAACATGGGCAAGGACCTCGGTGGCGCGATCAAGGGCTTCAAGGAAGGCATGAAAGAGGGGTCGGACGAGGTCGCCGACAGCACGGCCGGCGACAAGCCCAAGCAGGTTCCCGGCCAGACGATCGACGTCCAGGCCAAAGAGAAGTCCTGATCTCCCCGATGACCGACGTCGCCCCGGCGTTCGACCCCCGGTCGGCCGCCGGCGCGCTGGCGCATCGGCATGTTTGACTTCAGTTTCAGCGAGCTTGCGTTGATCGGCGCCGTCGCGCTGGTCGTGCTCGGCCCCGAGCGGCTGCCGAAGGTCGCGCGCACGGTGGGCGAGTGGGCCGGCAAGGCGCAGCGCTACGTCGCGCAGGTGAAGGCCGACGTCACGCGCGAAATGGAAGTTGCCGAGTTGAAGAAGCTCCAGGAGCAGGCGCGGGACGTCGCGCGCTCGATCGAGACCTCCGTGCAGGAAGGCGTGTCCGGCCTGAAGTCGGGACTCGACTCGACCGCGACGGCCCTGAACCCGGGCCTCGAGACCTCGTCCTCATCGTCGTCGTCGATCTCGCCGGAGCTGGATTCGAGCTCGGGCGACTACTCGTGGGAAGGCGCCGGCGAGAGCTGGCAGTCGCACCGGTTCCGCCGGCGCTACAAGCCCGGGCCCAGCATCGACGCGCTGTCCGAGGAAATCGCCAGGCTCAAGCGGCAGCTGGCGATGCCCGAAGCGCAAGGCGTCGCGCGGCACAAGTACGCGCCACGCTCGCGCATGAGCCGGCCACGGATCCGCCGATGACCACGCAGGGCGGCGCTGGCGACACACCCGGGACGGCGGAACCAGCGCCGGAGCAGAGCTTCCTGTCGCACCTGATCGAACTGCGGACGCGCCTGGTGCGCTCGGCGATCGCGATCCTCGTCGTGTTCCTCGCGCTGTCGCCCTTCATGAAGGAGATCTTCGACATCCTGTCGGAGCCGATGATGGCGGCGCTGCCGGCGGGTTCGAAGCTGCTCGCCACCGGCGTGATCACGCCTTTCATGGTGCCGCTGAAGGTCACGCTGTTTTCCGCCTTCATCATCGCGTTGCCGTACGTGCTGTGGCAGGTGTGGGCGTTCGTCGCGCCCGGCCTGTACCGGCACGAGAAGAAGCTGGCGGCGCCCCTGATCTTCTCGAGCGTCGCGATGTTCGGCGTCGGCATGGCGTACTGCTACTTCGTCGTCTTCCAGCTCGTCTTCCGCTTCATCGCGGGCTTCGCGCCCATCTCCGTGAACGTGTCGCCGGACATCGAGGCCTACTTCGGCTTCGTGATGGGCATGTTCCTCGCCTTCGGACTTACGTTCGAGGTGCCGATCGTCGTCGTGCTGCTCGTCCGCTTCGGCATCGCCAGCGTCGAGAAGCTGAAGCAGGTGCGTCCGTACGTGATCGTCGGCGCGTTCATCGTCGCGGCCATCTTCACGCCGCCCGACGTCGTGTCGCAGTTGCTGCTGGCGATTCCGCTGGTGCTGCTGTACGAACTCGGGATCATTCTTGCCCGGTTCGTCTCGAAGCCGAAGCCTGCGGAAGAGTCCTCGCCGCAGGAAGCCTCCTGACCCCCGCCCGGCGGCCGCTCCCCGATGCGACGCCGGGCCCTTGCCCTGTTCCTTTCGATCCTCGGCGCCGCCTTTGTCGCGCAGGCGCAGCCGGCCGGCGTCGTGCCGGCCGACGATCCGGACGTCGCGGCCGGCTGGGCCGCGTATCGCGCTGATCGCCACGAAGAGGCGATCGAGCACTACCGCAGGGCCGCGGCCCGCAACGAACGCGTGGCCCAGTTCAACCTCGCCGTCATGCTGCTCGCGGGCGAGGGCGCCCCCGCCGATCCGGTCGAGGGTGTGAGCTGGCTGCGCAAGTCCGCGGACCTCGGGTTCGCGCGCGCGCAGTACGCCCTTGCACTGCTGTACGAGCGGGGCGAGCACGTCGAGCGGTCGCTGCCGCAGGCCACGAACTGGTTCCAGCGCGCCGCGGACCAGGGCCATCTCGAGGCGCAGGTGAGCATGGGCACGCAGTACTTCCTCGGGCGCGGCGCGCCGCGCGACTACCGCGAGGCGGCGCGGTGGTACGAGCGGGCCGCCGAGCAGGGCGACGAAGGGTCCGCGTACATCGTCGCGAGCCTGTACGAGAAGGGGGAAGGCGTCGCGCAGGACCGCGTGCGTGCCTTCTACTGGTACAGCCGCGCGGCGGCGGGCGGAGATCCGGCCGCGGTCTACAAGGCGCGGGAAATGCGCGACCTGCTGTCGCGCTGACCGCGGCTACGGCGCCCGCTGGATCCGCGGCTGCGGGCGCTCGCCGACGGTGACCTGGACCTCGACTTCCCGGCCCTCGCGCGCAACCTTCACCCGCGCCGGCGTTCCCGGCGGCAACTGCGAGATCTGGTTCAGCATGGAGCGGCTGTTCTTCACCGGCTGGCCGTTGATCGTCAGCATCACGTCACCGGGTTCGAGGCCCGCGCGCCCCGCCGGACTCGTGCGCTGCACGCCCCTCAGGACGACGCCTTCGCTCTGCTGCAGTTTCAGCACCTCCGCCAGGTCCGGCGTCAGGTCTTCCGGCTCGACGCCGAAGTAGCCGCGCACGACCTTGCCGGCCTTGATCAGCTGGTCCATGACCTGGATGACGAGCGCCGACGGGATCGCGAAGCCGATGCCGATCGACCCGCCGGTGCGCGAGAAGATCGCGGTGTTGATCCCGACCAGGTGGCCGTTCGAGTCCACCAGCGCGCCGCCCGAGTTGCCCTGGTTGATCGCCGCGTCGGTCTGGATGAAGTTCTCGAAGGTGTTGATGCCGAGGTTCGTTCGGCCCAGCGCCGACACGATCCCCATCGTCACCGTCTGGCCGACGTCGAACGGATTGCCGATGGCGAGGACGACGTCACCGACCTTCAGGGACTCGGAGCGACCGAAGGTGATGACCGGCAGGTCCTTCGCCTCGATCTTCAGCACGGCGAGATCGCTCTCCGGGTCGGCGCCGACCAGTCGTGCCTCGACTTGCCGGCCATCGGACAGGGCGACCGCGATCTCGTCGGCCGCCTGCACGACGTGGTTGTTGGTCAGCACGTAGCCGTCGGCGCTGGCGATCACGCCGGAGCCGAGGCTCGCCACCCGGTCGGCGCCGCTGCGCGAGTCGCCGAAGAAGTAGCGGTAGAGGGGATCCTCGGGCGCACCCCGGCGCCGCACTTCCTGCGTCGTGTAGACGTTGACCACCGCGGGCGCCGCGCGGTTGACGGCATCCGAGTACGAGGTCAGCGCGTTGGCCCGCGGCGCGTCCGGGGCAGTGGCCTGCCTGATCGCCACCTCGGCCGACCCGGCGGACGAAGCAGGCGTGCCGGGCGACCGGTCGATCCACTCGGGGCGCAGCGTCGAGACGATGAACAGCAGCGCCAGGCCGACCGTGGTCGCTTGGGCGAAGGTCAGCCACAGTCGACGCAGCATCACGGCGTGCTCTCCCTGGTCCAGACGACCTCGACCGGAGGCGCTACTTGCGCTTCAGTTCGTCGCGGATCTCGCGCAGCAGCACGACGTCCTCGGGGGTCGCGGCCGGCGCGGCGTCGAGGCGGCTCTTCACCCGGTTGACCGCTTTGACCATCCAGAAGATCACGAACGCGAGGATGACGAAGTTCAGCAGGACCGTGATGAAATTGCCCCAGGCGAACACGACTGCGCTCTTCTGGGCGACGTCCAGCGGCGCACCGGCCGGTACGGTGCCGGAGAGGATCCAGTACTTGTTGGTGAAGTCGACGGCACCGCCCAGCATCGCGTTGATCACCGGCATGACGACGTCCCTGACCAGCGAATCGACGATCTTGCCGAAGGCCGCGCCGATGATGATGCCGACCGCCAGGTCGATGACGTTGCCCTTGACCGCGAATTCGCGGAACTCCTTCAGCATTCCCATCCCGATCTCCTTCGTGCCGCGTTCGTTCATGACCCGCCCGCAAGTGTAGCGGCCGGGCGGTCGCCGCTGCCCGCGGGATTCGGTCGGGGTGGACGGATCAAGTAGAATCGCGGGCTGCCGGCGGAGCGGGCAGTGTGGTCAGATGGGCAGGCAAGCCGTCCGGGCCCGTCCGCTTCGGCGCTGCCTTCCGGATACTTTTCAACTTCGGGGTTTTCAATGTCCACCTCCACATCCCTTCCGAGTGGCCAGGCGCCCGATTCGGCGTCGGTCGACAAGGAGCGGCGCAACGCGCTCATCGTGACCTGCGCCGTCGGCGGAGTCGGCGTCGCGGCGGTGGCCGCGCCGTTCCTGGCCTCGCTGGCGCCATCCGAACGCGCAAAGGCGGCCGGCGCCCCGGTCGAGGTGGACCTCTCGTCGATTCCCGCCGGCGACAAGATGGTGGTCGAGTGGCGCGGGCTGCCGGTGTGGGTCCTGCGCCGCACGCCGGAGATGCTGCAGTCGATCCGGAAGGTGGACGGCGAAGTGGCCGACCCGCAGTCGCTGCGCACGCAGTATCCGACCCCCGAGTACGCGCGCAACGAGTACCGCTCGATCAAGCCGGAATTCCTGATCACCGTCGGCGTCTGCACGCACCTCGGCTGCTCGCCGTCCGGCCCGTACCAGGCCGGCTCGAGCGCGGTGCTCGGCAATGATCCCGGCTTCGTGTGCCCGTGCCACGGCTCGACCTTCGACCTGGCCGGCCGCGTGTTCAAGAACAAGCCGGCGCCGGACAACCTCCCGGTGCCGCCTCACAAGTACTTGTCCGACACCGTCGTGCTGATCGGCGACGACTCCAAGGCCTGATCAGGCAACTGAACGGGGAACAAGAATGGCAGAACAGAAGAGCCAGTACACCGGCCTGCTCGGCTGGGTCGACGAGCGCATGCCGACCCTCATGTCGGAGTACAAGAAGCACCTCTCCGAGTACTACGCGCCGAAGAACTTCAACGTCTGGTACATCTTCGGCGGGCTTGCGATCACGGTGCTCGTGATCCAGATCGTCACCGGCATCTTCCTGGTGATGAACTACAAGCCGGACGCGAACCTCGCTTTCGCCTCCGTCGAGTACATCATGCGCGACGTGCCGGGCGGCTGGTTTATCCGCTACATGCACTCGACCGGGGCGTCGGCCTTCTTCGTGGTCGTCTACCTGCACATGTTCCGCGGGCTGATGTACGGCAGCTACCGCAAGCCGCGCGAGCTCGTGTGGATCTTCGGCTGCCTGATCTTCCTGATGCTGATGGCCGAGGCGTTCTTCGGCTACCTGCTGCCGTGGGGGCAGATGAGCTACTGGGGCGCGCAGGTCATCGTGAACCTGTTCGGCGCCATCCCGCTGATCGGGCCGGACCTCGCCGTGTTCATCCGCGGCGACTACGTGATCGGCGACGCCACGCTGAACCGCTTCTTCGCCTTCCACGTGATCGCGATCCCGCTGGTGCTGCTCGGCCTCGTCGTCGCCCACATCCTGGCGCTGCACGACGTCGGCTCGAACAACCCGGACGGCGTCGAGATCAAGAAGCACAAGGACGCGGCCGGGCGGCCGCTCGACGGCATTCCCTTCCACCCGTACTACACGGTGCACGACATCTTCTGGACGGCGATCTTCCTGATCCTGTTCTTCGCGGTCGTGTTCTTCGCCCCCGAGATGGGCGGCTACTTCCTCGAGTGGAACAACTTCATCCCGGCCGATCCGCTGACGACGCCGAACCACATTGCGCCGGTCTGGTACTTCACGCCCTTCTACTCGATCCTGCGCGCGACCACCGAGCAGTTCATGCTCTGGCTCGCGGTCGGCACGATCGGCATGGCGGCCCTGATGATCCTGTCGATCCGCCATGCGATGGCGCGCGGCGCGATCGCGGTCGCGACCATCGTGCTGCTGCTCGGCTACTTCACGCTCGACCCGAAATTCTGGGGCGTCGTGCTGATGGGCGTGTCCGTGATGATCTTCTTCGGCCTGCCGTGGTTCGACCAGTCGCCCGCGCGTTCGATGCGGTATCGCCCGGGCTGGCACTTCTGGCTGCTGATCGCCTGGGTGGTCGCCTTCCTGTGGCTCGGCTATCTCGGCACGCAGTCGCCGACGCCGGCCGGCACGCTGGTTTCCCAGGTGCTGACGCTCGTCTATTTCGGGTTCTTCGCGTTGATGCCGTGGTGGAGCCGGATGGGCACGTTCAAGCCCGTTCCCGACCGCATCACGTTCACCGCGCACTGAGGAGAACCGGGATGAAAACGACTCTTGCCCGCTTCGCCGCCGCCCTCGGCGCGCTCCTGTTCGCAGGCTCGGCGCTGGCAGCCGGCGCCGAACTGCAGCTCGACAAGTGGCCCGCCGAGCGCGCCCGGAACCTGGCGGCGCTGCAGAACGGCGCGCGCCTGTTCTCCAATTACTGCATCGGTTGCCACAGCGCGAGCCTGGTGCGCTGGAACAGCCTGCAGAAGATCGGCCTCGACGACCGGCAGATCAAGGACTTCCTGATCCCCGGCGACCAGAAGGTCGGCGACACGATCCGGATCGCGGCCGCGCCCGCGCACCAGAAGGCGTGGTTCGGCAAGACGCCGCCGGACCTGTCGGTAATCACCCGCGCGCGCACGTCGTTCGACTTCGCAGGCACGGACTACCTGTACACGCTGCTGCGCGGCTACTACCGCGATGCGAGCTCGCCCACGGGCTGGAACAACGTGGCCTACCCGAACATCGGCATGCCGCACATCTTCTGGGAGCTGCAGGGGCCGCGCGAGGCGACGATCGAGCAGATCCACGCCCACAAGGACCCGAAGACGGGCCATGCCGGCTTCCTGAGGACCGTCACGACCTTCGACGAGCACGGCATCGCGACGAAGGGCGAGCCGCAGCTTCTGGCGGCGGGCCGGGAGGGAGCGACGCACACCTTCAGGCCGCTCGATCCGGCCAAGGCGCGCCAGTTCGACGCCGACGCGGCGGACCTCGTGGCGTTCCTTGCGTTCATCACCGACCCGTCCGCCGGGACGCGCGTGAGCATCGGCGTGTGGGTCATGATCTTCCTGGGCCTCTTCACGATCGTGGCGTGGCGCCTGAACGCGGTGTACTGGAAGAACATCAAGTAAGCGCGCATTGCGTGTACGCGACGCTGCGCGTCGCACGTGCACGCAATGCGACTAGTTAGACCTGCGGGCTTGGGGCGGCCCGGCGCCCGCAGGTAATACAAAGGCAACGAGCGGCGCTACGCGCCGTTGGCGCCTCCGGCAATGTGCCGGGTCGACAAGGAAAACAAAGATGATGGTGCTCTACTCCGGAACCACCTGCCCGTTCTCGCAGCGTTGCCGCTTCGTGCTGTTCGAGAAGGGAATGGACTTCGAGATCCGCGACGTCGATCTGTTCAACAAGCCCGAGGACATCAACGTGATGAACCCGTACGGGCAGGTGCCGATCCTCGTCGAGCGCGACCTGATCCTGTACGAGTCGAACATCATCAACGAGTACATCGACGAGCGCTTCCCGCACCCGCAGCTGATGCCGGCCGATCCGGTGATGCGCGCGCGGACGCGGCTGTTCCTGTTCAACTTCGAGCGTGAACTGTTCGTCCACGTGCAGGTGCTCGAGAACAGCAACAACCAGAAGGCGATCGAGAAGGGCCGGGCGACGATCCGCGACCGGCTGACCCAGCTGTCGCCGATCATGCTCAAGAACAAGTACATGCTCGGCGACGACTTCTCGATGCTCGACGTGGCGCTGGCGCCGCTGCTGTGGCGCCTCGACCACTACGGCATCGACCTGCCGAAGACGGCGGCACCGATCATGAAGTACGCCGAGCGGATCTTCTCGCGCCCTGCGTACATCGAGGCGCTGACGCCATCCGAGAAGGTGATGCGCCGCTGAGGCGCGACAGGCTGCAGGCAATGGCCGAGGTGTCCACCAAGCCCTACCTGATCCGCGCCATCCACGAGTGGTGCTCGGACTCGGGCTACACGCCGTACATCGCGGTGGTGGCGGACGACCATGTGAACGTTCCGCGCGAGTTCGTGAAGAACGGCGAGATCGTGCTCAACATCTCGCCGCTCGCCACCAGCCGGCTGAGCCTGGGGAACGAGTTCATCGAGTTCCAGGCGCGCTTCGGCGGCGTGGCGCGCGAAGTTTCGGTCCCGATCGAGAAGGTGATCGCGATCTACGCGCGCGAGAACGGGCAGGGCATGGCGTTCGACCTGCCGGGCGCTGCGACCCCGGCCGGCGTTCCCGCCGCCGCGGCCAGGCCCGAGGCGTCGGCGCCAGCCCCGGTCGCGCTGGTTCCGGTCGACAAGCTGGCGGCCCCGACCATCCCCAGCGACGACCCCAGCGAGCCGCCGACTCCGCCGCGCCCGGGCGATCGACCCAAGCTCACCCGGGTCAAGTAACCTTTCGTCCGGACTCGCGCCATGGCGGCCGCGGGCCGATCGCCACGCCGGCATAGCTCAGTTGGTAGAGCATCTGATTTGTAATCAGAGGGTCGGGGGTTCGAGTCCCTCTGCCGGCACCAGTCCGCACGGACGTATTCCGGTCACCTAGCGTGCTCCTGCCGGAGACACGGGCAGCCGCGTTGCCTGAAGCGGCTTGGGGCCGCATGCGCGCCATCAGAGTCAGTCGAAGGTGGGGACCACGGTCGTCGGCGCAGCGCGGCCGGATCCTTGTACGCCTCAACATCGCTCCCGCCAGGATCGATGTGCGGGTGCCGGCCATTACATCGGGGTAACCAGTCACCGGAACGGCAGTTCGATGACGGACAGGGCGTCGCGTGGCGCCAGCAGAGCCGATGCGGGCGGACCTTGGATGTCGCCCGGTGCGACGGATGGCGCTCGGTCCGACTCCGTCTGCCGCCAGGCGGCCCCATCACTGCGGCGCGGATCGGGACCGGGTGAGGGCGCGTGGCGCGCTTGTAGCCAAAGCGGCGCGGGCCGCCCGCCCGTGCTGCTCCACTGCTCGATCAACAAGTACACGCCCTCGGCTGCACTGGCTTGGGCAAGCACGAAGGGGCTCGTATGGAAGAGCGGCCGGCCGCCGGGCATGGCGGCGTGCCACACCGGCAGCGGAATGACTGCTCCGGCGGTGCCGGGCCAGCCGTCGAGCGCGCTGATCCTCACATCGTGCGAGTGAGTGCGCTGCCACAGCATGAGTTGCACCGGCCAACGAACCGGAAGCGGCACATACAGGACCGTGTACCACGCGCCGGGGCGACTGGTGTGGCGCTCCAGCGGCCCGCCAGCGGCGATGGCATGGTTGAGCCGCTGCGGCGGCTCGTCCACGCCGATCCAGGCAGGCACGCCGGCGTGCGGGGAGGCCCCTGAGGCCGAGGCCGGCTGCTGCTGCGTGGCTGCCGGCCGTTGGGCCGCTTGCTCCGTCGGCGCCGCCGAGCCAGCCGCCTGCGCGAACGAGGCGCAAATCGCAATGAGGACTGCGGCCGCCCGCAGCGGCCCCGTGGCCTGCCCCGGCTGCAGTGCACGCAGCCGCAAGCTCACTGCGCGCCCAGACGGCGCGCCAGCTCCGCGACGGCGGCCTCGATGCACGACCGCAGGGCCCGGTCAACGCCTTCCTTGCGGCTGCTGCGGCTTTCGGCGTCCACCGGCAGCGGCACGCTCTTGCCGCGCAGCGACGCGAGCGAGGAGACCAGGTTGCCGACGCCACCGACGCTGGTGTTGGAGGACTCGAGCGTCTTCACCACATTGACCGCATCGACGACCAGGCCGGTGTGCGCGTCGACGATGCGAACGTCGATGCCGATCTGGTCTTCAGTGCTGCCGCCCGCCAGGCTCATTCCGCCAACGTTGACGCCGCCGGAGCTCTGGCTGGCGCCGGCATTCGCTTCGGAGACGACGACCTCGAAGATGTAACGTGCCGCCGCCATCTGGCCCTGCGCGGCGGGTGGTGCGGCGGTCAATCCGCTTGCGGCCAGCTCACGTTCGCGCATCACGCCTTCGTTCAGGCGCTGTCTCTCGGCCACCGCGAAGGCGCCCGAGCGGATGAGGGCGGTCACGAACATCTCGCGCGCGGCGCCAACCTGCACTTCGGGCACCGCGCTGCGGAACTCGTAGATCGTGACCACAGGCTTCGGGCCGGCATGCCGCGTCACGTTTCTCAATTCGCGCGCGGTCGCCGAGTCATCCACGCGGGCGGGCGTCTGCGCAGCTGCGGGCAGCCCGATGCCGAGGCCGAGAGCGCACAGGGCGCTCAGCGTGCGACGACGATCGAAGGCAGCGTAGGACGTGTTCGTGAGCATGAGCGGTCCTTGAGTTGGCGGGCGTCGCGCGGACTCGGTGGTGCCGCGTCGGCCAAGGCCGTGCACTGCGGAACGACCGTGCGCTCTCGGGCATGGTCCGCGCGAGCCGTCCCACCGGCGGCTACTTGCCCGGGCTTCTCATCTTCATCGCAGTGTCCGCGCTGGGGCGCGGTGGCGGCGCCCCGAAGGTCGGTGCATTCACGCCTTGCACCTTGCGGCGTTCGACTTCGAGTTCGTCAAGATCGCCGTCGCTGCCGCCGCTGCCGCGAGCGTTCTTCGTTGCCATAGCGCCTGCAGCCACCGTCCCGGTGTTCGGGGAGGTAACCGCGCCCGGTCGCGGTGCAACGCCCGGGGCGACCAGCGGACCCGGCGGCGTCAGTGGCTTGGCGACGCCGCTTGTTGCCGGTTGAGCTACCAGCGGACCCTGCGGGGTGAGCGGCTTCGTCGTGCCTGCAGCGGCCGGCGTGCGAGTATCGCCGGCGCTGCGCTTGATGCCGACGTAGACGTCGTCTTCGGTTTGCGTGGGCGTCGACCCGCGCGTTCCGGCAGGGTTCAAGGGCCTGTCGGTCTGGACGGGCGCGCGCACGCCTGAGGGTGCAGGCGGCAGGGACTGCGCCAGTGCCGTCGTCGAGAGCGCTCCCAGCGCAATGAGGACAGCAATGGGTAGGGGGTTTGCTCGTGTGGCTTGCATCGTCGTCTCCGGAGTAGTCCTGCTTGGTTCGGCGTCCCACGCGTGCTGGAGGAGCCGGCGACGCCCTTCGTCGCATCGTCCCGACCGCATTGCCCGCGTGTCCCGTGTCGCTTTGTAACCATGGGACCGTTACGAAAGCGTTAGCAGCCGGGAAGGGGCGCGCCCGCGCAGGACTTGGGCACGGGCCGCATCGAGGGGATCGAGTGCGTGCCTGCGGAACCCGGTGACGGGCGTCGGCGCTCGAGGGTCCTCCGATGCGCAACGCCGGCCGCCGCTGCTGACGCGCAGCCGGCGGCTGCGACCGGCTTAAGAGGACGCGAGGACGCGCGTCAGGCGCGCTGCGAGCCGATCTGCCCGTTCCAGCGAGGCGCGAGGTCGTGCTCGATGTCGAAGAGATCGAGCACGCGCGCGAGCGTGTGGTCGACCATCTCCTCCAGCGACCGGGGCCGCTGGT
>Ga0209079_10000194_pt1 | contig 28403 bp, 23 predicted proteins | sample PPLLaktember2015_2_FD_187259 | JGI IMG/M metagenome (GOLD analysis project Ga0209079, IMG submission 187259) | Freshwater sediment microbial communities from Prairie Pothole Lake near Jamestown, North Dakota, USA - PPLs Lake P7 Core (6) Depth... | ecosystem: Environmental > Aquatic > Freshwater... | reverse complement strand
GGTGTAGAATGTCGCCAGCACATCGCCTTCCTGCACGGCGTCCCCAACCTTCTTCCTGATGATGATCCCCGCCTTCGGGTCGATGATATCGTCGACCTTTTCCCGTCCCGCACCCAGCATGATCGAGGAAAGTCCGACCTCGAACGAATCGATCGATCCGACATAACCGCGCGCGGTGGCGTGAACGTCGATCGAGATCGCCGCGTTGGGGTAGCGCTCGGGATCCTCGATGAATGCAGTGTCTCCCCCCTGGATCTTGACGAGCTCGAGAAACTTCTGATACGCCGCACCCGATGCGAGGGCTTCGCGGCAACGCAAGACTCCCTCATCGATCGACGCGGTCTTCCCGCCCAGGTGCACCATCGCTCCCGTGAGAACGAGCGTGACTTCCATCAGATCATCAGATCCTGGTCCCACGCGTCCACGCAAACAGTCGATAGATTCGACGACCTCCAGCCAATTCCCCACGGCTACGCCGAGCGGTTGATTCATGTCTGTGATGAACCCGAGCGTGCGCTTTCCAAATGAGGTTCCAACCTTCACCAGTGCTTGGGCCAATTCCACCGAGCGTTCGTACGACTGCATGAATGCTCCGCGGCCGGTCTTCACATCGAGCACCAATGCATCGATCCCTTCGGCGAGCTTCTTGCTCATGATGCTCCCGGCGATGAGCGGTATGCATTCGACGGTGGCGGTGACGTCGCGCAGGGCGTACATCTTCTTGTCCGCGGGGGCGATCTCCCGTGTTTGTCCGATCATGACCAAACCCGTCGATGCGATGACCCGCTTGTAGTCCTCGATCGATAGGTCCGTCCGGAACCCGGGGATCGATTCGAGTTTGTCGAGGGTGCCTCCTGTGTGGCCGAGCCCGCGTCCGGAGATCATCGGCACCGGCACGCCGCAGGCGGCCGCGAGAGGCGCGAGAATGAGGGAGACCTTGTCGCCAACGCCTCCGGTGGAATGCTTATCGACTTTGATACCGGGGATGGTCGAAAGGTCGATGACGACCCCTGAATGGAGCATCAGCTCCGTGAAGGTCATCATCTCTTCCTCGTTCATCCCGCGGAAATAACAGGACATGAGGAACGCGGACATCTGATAATCTGGTATTGCTCCCTGGACATACCCGCCGATCAGGTACTGCAATTGATCCTTGGTGAGGGTTTCCCCTTCACGCTTGCGCCGGATGAGTTCAACGACGTTCATGGGTCCTCTGTTTAAGATGTCGGGCGGTCAGGAGAAGACCGCATATGGTCTTCGCATCCGTGATCGCGTCGGACTCCACCATCCGAATCGCTTCGGCGAGCGGAAGGGAGAGAAATGAAAGCCCTTCTTCTCCTTCATCCAGTTGCTGGCCGCCACCAGCCGGCGTCAGCCCCGTCGCCAGATAGATGTGAAGGATCTCGTCACAGATCCCCGGCGTCGTGTGAATGGAGGAGAGATGCGTGAATTGGTCCGCCGTGTAGCCGGTCTCCTCCCGCAGTTCCCGGCGTGCGCAGTTCAACGGATCCTCGCCCTGATCGAGTTTGCCGGCCGGGAGTTCCGTGATCACCGACGCAAGCGGATGGCGATACTGCCGGACCAGGAGAACGGTGCCGTCATCGAGAAGAGGAACGATCACCGCGCCGCCGGGATGCTTGACCACTTCGCGGATCGTCTGGCGGCCGCTCGGATACTCGACCACGTCGACCACGAGGTCAATGATCTTGCCGTCATGTTTACATTCGGATCGAACGGTCTTCGGGAGCTGCATGGTGATGTAGGAACGAGAATGCACTTGACAAGGAACTGCTGTGCCAGGGCTGGTTGACGACCTTACGCGTTTCCTCGGCTGCCGGGCTTGATCGCCGTTCCGCCGGCTTTACAGAGCGGGCAGTTGGATGGATCATACTTGACGACATCCATTTGCAGGACGGAAAAGTATTTCGCGTCGAACGAGACGGTCCCGCCGCTGCGGTCCACGATGCAGCCGACACCCGCCAAGGTGGCATTGGCTTTGCGGACGAGCTCGATCACTTCGTTCGTCGATCCCCCCGTGGTGATGACGTCCTCAACGACCAATACTCGCTCGCCGGGGGCGAATTCGAAACCGCGGCGGAGCTGCATCTTGCCGTCAGCCCGTTCGGCGAAGATGGTGCGGACGTTCAACATGCGGCCGACCTCAGTCCCGACGACCACACCGCCGATCGCCGGGGAGATGACGACCTCGATCTCGCTGTATTCAAAGTGGCGGGCGATCTCTCCGGCAAACAGGTGGAGATACTTGGGATACTGCAGGACCCGGGCGCATTGAAAATAGTTCGGGCTGTGATTCCCGGATGTCAGGAGAAAATGTCCCTCCAGGAGTGCGCGCGTCTGTCGGAAGATCTCGAGGACTTCGTCTTTTGGAAGCTTCATGAGTTTGCCGCAAAGTGAGGATGAGCGTGATGAAGAACTATAATAATACGAAGAAGTGATCACAAAATGAAGGCGGCCTTGTCGCGAGCCATCTTCTCGTACTCGCTGCGGAGAATGATATGACGGGAGTCCACTGCGCGGTCGATCGCAAGAATGCCGTCCAAGTGATCGGTCTCATGTTGGAGAAGCTCGGACATAGCGCCTCGTGCCTGCAGGGTGCGCCGATGCCCGTCGATGTCCGTGTACGCGACCGTGACGGTAAGATGTCGATGCACCTCAACGAGGATATCCGGGAATGAGAAGCAATCATCCCACAGACGGAACAGCTCTCGGCTCCGATGCGTGATGCGGGGATTGATGAGCGGACCGCGATACTCCGAATCGATGAAGATGATGCGATCGGAGCGGCCGATCTGCGGAGCCGAGATGCCCCGCCCGAATCCATGAGAGCGGCGGAATTCTGCCAGTGTGTCCGCAAGATCCGAAACGATCGCCTGGACACGCGATGACCGGACATCCCGCACCGGTTTACACGGCGTTCGCAGGTCCGGATTACCGAGGAGGAGTATGGGACGTGAGGGCATGGGAGCCTGTGAGTCGTTGGGCCGATGAGCAGAAGAGCCTGTGAGCCGATAAGCACAGAGCCGGGAGCATAAGGCAGAAGACAAAAGTCAGGATGCAAACGAATTGACCGATGATGGTTCTCCTTTGCCAGAACAAAGCCCAGAGCCCAGAGTGCCCCGAGCCGTTGAGCCTAGAGCCTGGAGTAGAAGTCAAAACTCAGAAGTTAAAAGGGTTGGCCCGTGGTCTTTTGTGTTCCGCTTCATACACCGCCATTGGCTCTTGGCAATTGGATGTTGGTCTTGTTTGGTTCTTGTTTCTTGAGATCTTGGCGCTTCGGCCGATGTGCTCTCCCGGCAGCTTAAGAAGCCGGGAGTCATGCCAGGGAGTCATGCCAGATACTCACCCCAGCGTTCCAACGTCGAACCGGGTTAATAACCCGGTGCGTGACCGGGATAACTTCCCGGTGTGAGTTGCCCAAACTTTCAATGTCAACCCCGGGGAGATACCCGGGGAAACTCCCGGGGAGATACCCGGGGAGGAAACCCACAGTCCCCACTTCCTACGCTCCCCAGCCTCCGTCGCGCTCAACTTTGCCGAGTTTGTGTCCGAGGAAACGTTCTCCGACCTCCGTGAATTTGTTGGGGATGTCGCTGACTAGGAAGCGAAGGTGCGGCTTCAACGTACTGGCGTTGGTCAATCCGAGTTCCGCGAGCGTACGCTGAACGACGAGCGCCGTCGCCGCCCCGGAATCGATGAGCGTCACGGAATGATGCAGCACGCGGTCGATCACGTCTCGCAGGAGCGGGTAATGTGTGCATCCGAGAACCAAGGTGTCGATCTTCTCGAGCGTGAGCGGGAAGAGATATTCCTTGGCGATCAATTCCGTTACCTTGTGGTCGGTCCATCCTTCTTCCGCCAGCGGAACAAACAGGGGACACGCTCGTCCCGACACATGAGCGCCCGGCTCGATCAATCGAATGGCGTTCGTGTAGGCCCCGCTATTGATCGTTCCCGCCGTTCCGATGATGCCGATCCGCTTCTTCTTCGATGCCGCGACGGCAGCTTCCGCGCCAGGTTGGATCACGCCAATCACCGGAACACGAGCCCGTTTCTGGACGACGTCGAGGGCGACAGCAGAGACGGTATTGCAGGCGATGACGATGAGCTTGACGTCGTGTTTGAGCAGGACATCGGTGTCTTGCAATGCGTATTCCCGAACCACTTGCGGGGATTTCGGTCCGTACGGCACACGGGCAGTGTCGCCAAAGTAGACGATGTTCTCGTACGGAAGGACCTGAGTCAGGGCGTGCACGACGGTGAGCCCGCCGATGCCGGAATCGAAGACGCCAATGGGACGTTGGGAAGGAGAGGGAAACATGGAAACAAGATAAATGACAAATGTGAGATGAAAAATGTGAGATGAAAAACGTGCCAAATCAAATCAACAATCTTAAATCAGCAATCGACAATGAAGGGCTCAACCAACGATCAGTTCTGTCTCCGCGGTTTCCCGCACCGTTTCGAGCAGCGCCTCCCGAATCGACGTTAACTGGCTCGACTCTGAGATGCGCTTGCCCCGTTCGTCGGTGACATAGAACGAATCGACGATGCCATCGCCTCGCGTGGCGATCTTTGCGAACGCGATATTCAAACCAAGTCGTGAGATGGATTCCGTGATGCGGTACAGGAATCCAAGTGTGTCCGCCGCGTATACATCAATAATAGTGAATCGGGGATGCTCTTCAAAGTCCACATCCAGCCGAATGTTCGGATTCAGCCGCCTGGACCGGCGTTTCCACTTGGCCCGGTGCCGCGCGAGCAGATGCCGGAGGTCGGTTTGTCCGTTGAACACGTCCTCGAGTTCACGCGAAATGCGCTGACATTGTTCAGCCGACAGGATGGAGTGATTGACGAAGTCCGCCACGCGGAATCGATCGATGATGATCCCGTCCCGCCGGGTGTAGATTCCTGCATCGAGGATGTTCACGTCGTTCGCCGAGAGGACGCCGCAGAAGCGGGAGAGCGCATACGGTGCGTCGCGTGCGACGATGGTCACGTCCGTGACATCTCCCGCATGCTTGAATTCGGCCCGCACCAGCGGACGGCGAATGACCATGTGCAGGTGAGCACGGATCTCCTCGGCATTGAATGTCGCAAGATACGACGGTTCTTCGATGAGGGCCAGATGATTCTCGATCAGACGCTCGGGGAACTGGTCCCCCAACGTCCGACGTACTTCCGTTGCCAGCTGCTCCGTTTCCTGCTGGTTGCGCACCTGAAGTTCATCCCGGCTGAGCCGCGATTCGACCGCTTCATGTCCCTTCCGGTACAACTCGTTCAGCAACGAGGCCTTCCATTCTGTGAATACGTTCTTGTTGACGGCGGACAGGTCTGCATACGTGAGCACATATAAGTAGTCCAGCAATTCCGCCCGTTCGAAGTGCTGTGCGAATTCGTGGATCGCCTGCGGGTCATTCAGGTTCCGGCGAAACGCCACCTGTTCCATCAGCAGATGGTGACGAACCAGGAAGGCGACGTCGTTGGCGATACCGATCAGCCCGAGACGCCGAAGCAGGTCGGAAGCGATGGGTCCGCCGGTGATCTCGTGCGTCGCGAGTTGGACCGGCTTGGCAATATCGTGAAGCAGGCAGGCCCAACGCAAGAGATCGAATCTCGGAAGGGAACGGGCAACAGCGCCGAAGGCGGAATCAGCGTTGAGGAGTGCTTCCGCATTCGCGATGACGAGCAGGGTGTGTTCATCCGCCGTATAGAAATGATACTGATTGTGTTGGAAGAACGCGACAAGCGGCTTCCACTCGGGGATCCACCGGCCGAACAGGCCGAGGACATTCATCTTCTGCAGCGTTGGCGCGATCGGCTTCGGCAAGGAGAAAAGCTCGATCCAGAGCGATTCCTCGTCCGTTCCCCGCACCGGGCGGAGTCCCTTTTCGCTGCGATGGATGGCGTCTTCGACGTCGAACGCAAGATCAGCCTGCTCTCGTGCGGCATACAAAAACGCACGGAGTGCCTGCTCGTTGGTCAACTGGCGCACGGGCTTCCGAAGCGTGATGTGCGCATGCCTTACTTCGAAGAGCGCATCCAGCGGACGATGCGCTGTCCAACTCTCCGGTCGCATCCATCGGTCTGTTGCCCAGGCACGAAGGCGCGATGCGACCAGCGCGATGCTCCGTGATGCGACGTAATACTGTTGCATGAATTGCTCGACCGTGCTTCGGCGTCCTGTCGCCCGGATGCGCAGTCCGGTGGCGATCGTCGGCTGCAGGCCGAACGCCATCAGGTCGTTCAGCGTTCCCGAACGGACATGAAGCTCGTTCCGCGCGCGCAGGATGAAGTCGAGGGCATGCCGTGCCGCCTGCAGATGATCTGGACGCAAGAGGCGGCGCACCGTCTTGGTGCGGAGCATGCTGATGGTCGCAGGTTCATTTGACGCGCGGGCGGAGGAAGCGGCCAGCGCCCCAGTCCCGCGCAGCAACCAGTAGGCTGTGTGCAAGTCCCGCAATCCGCCGGCACTGTTCTTGATGTTCGGCTCGAGGAGTGTCGTCGAGTTGCCGTACTTGGTGTGACGACGGTCGAGGAGGTCAAACAACCGGCGGGCGAACTCTGCGTGATCCTGAAGTCGGAGGAAGCCGTCGAGGGCGCGTCGATAGTTGGCATGCAGCCGGGAGGAGCCGACGACCAGACGCGATTCGAGCAGAGACATTCTGGATTCGAGATCGTCGCGCGCGATCGCGAGACACTCGTCGATGGTTCGAACGCTGTGTCCGATATTCAATCCGTAGTCAAGCAGGCGGTGCAGGTACGTTTCGGCGGCGTGGGCGTTCGACGATCCCCGGCTTGCAACAAGCAACATGATATCGATATCGGACGCGAAGCACAGTTCGCGACGTCCATAGCCGCCAAGGGCGATGATCGCCAACCCGGATCGTTCACGCGTGGGAACGGCTTCATAGGCGAAACGGAGCAACTCATCGTGCAGCGTGGTCAGGCTCAAGGCGACGCGGATGCCCCCCTCGCCGTTCCGGTGACGGTCTTCGATCTGCATGCGCTGGGCGCGGAAGGAATCGACTGTCAGACCTGATCGCTTCATGCGGTGATATTATGGCGCTCTTCGAGAACTTCGACGACCATGCCGGTTTCGAGCATCCCCGGTGAATCGTGAATGACGTTCTGCCCGAACAGGACGCGGGTTCCAATGGTACGGAACGTCGCGAGTGTGCGCATCGGTTCCTGGCCCACCGCTCCCGTCTGTTGATCCACGGAGGGTACTGAGCACCGCGTGCACGGCTTGACCACGCGAAATGTCGTGCTGCCGATTCGGATGCGGGACCAGTAGTCCTCGGCGAATGCTTCCGTTCCGGCGATGACGATGTTTGGGCGAAATCGCTCCATGCCGACAGGCTGAGCAAGTCGGGCATTAAGGTCCGCGAGGGACGCTTCGGTCGTGAGGAGGATCGGATAGGCATCGGCGAATCCGACGCGATCGGCAGGAACGCCGTACTTGGCGTTCACAGGGCGAGCGTCCGGGTCGGGGAGATGCACGAGTCGACCGTGTGTATTCAATACCGCAGAGAACCAGGCGTTGATCTCTTCGGGATAGGCAGAGGCCTCGATCGAATCCTCCCAGATTCGAACGCGTTGGGGAGAACCGTTGCCGGGTTCAAGCGGGATTGTCAGCGGGGGATGACCGGTACAGGAGACGTCGAGTGCATCCGAATGCTCTCCGATGCGAATGCGAGCCATCTCCGGGTGGGTGCGTTGGCTGAGGAAGCCACCCGATGAATCGACCAGCATCCAGCGCCGGTCGTTCTTCAGCCCCGTCCGCTCCAGCGAGACTCGGTCGTGCGGTACTCCGCCGCAGGATTTGATCGGATACGACCAGAGTGCGCTCAGCGTCATTGTGCGGACCCCGATCCCAAAGGAGCAGGTGCGACGAGTGTGGACGCGCGCTCGAGAGCCTCGTCGAGCGATCCCTGAATGTTGTCGTCGCCGATGGCCTCGATGAGGCCGCTCTGCTCCATCGCGAACAGCGGCTGAGCCCTGACGCCGGCGATCAGGAGCGTGGTCTTGTGCGGACTCAACCGACGATGTACGTCCTCAAGCGCCTGCAGACCAGTCGCGTCGATGGTGAGGACGTTGGAAAGCTCGAGGATGAGCACGCGCGGCGGCTTTTCAACTTGCTGCATCGCATCGCGGAACTTCTCGATGGCGCCGAAGAAGAGCGACCCGTTTACCTGGAAGACCTCAACGCCCGGCGGCACCGTTTTCCCCTCCGCCTCTCCTTCATCATCTCCTTCTTCTTCGCGCAGGTCGTTCGTGATAAGGCCGACCTGGGTTGCATTCGACATGCGTTGGAGGAAGAGGAATGCGGCGAGCACGACCCCAACCTGGATCGCGACCGTCAGGTCGATGAACACGGTCAGGCCGAACGTCAGCAGCAGGACCGCGACGTCACCGCGCGGACCGCGAAGGAGCCGGACGAAGGCATGCCATTCACTCATTGTGTATGAGACATAGATCAGGATCGCCGCCAAGGTGGGAAGCGGGATGAGGGCCGCCCAGTGTCCGAAGGCAACGAGGATCAGGAGAAGAACGATCGCATGCACGACCGCCGCCACGGGAGTTCTTCCGCCGTTCCGAACGTTCGTTGCCGTTCGAGCGATCGCCCCGGTCGCCGGAATGCCGCCGAAGAGGGGAGTGAGGATGTTGCCCACGCCCTGCGCGATGAGCTCCATATTGGAGCGGTGACGCTTGCCGATCATGCCGTCGGCCACCACCGCGGAGAGAAGGGATTCCAACGCGGCGAGAAGCGCGATCGTGATGGCCGGAGAGAACATCTTTGTGATCAGTGTCCAGCTGAGTTCCGGGATCTGCGGTGCCGGCAGACTGTTCGGGACCTCGCCGAAACGGCTGGCGATCGTCTCCACAGGAAGGCCAAGCACCTGGACGACGACCGTCATCGCGAGAATAGCGATCAGCGAACCCGGGATGCGCTTCGTTACGAATGGCCAGAGAAGAATGATCGCCAGCGAAGCACTGCCGACAAGCAGTGTCATGATGTCGTACGTATTCCACGCTTCAGCGAATGCAGCCCACTTGGAAACGAAGTTCGCGGGGGGATCAGCCATCTGAAGGCCGAGAAAATCGCGTACCTGGGAACTGAAGATGATCAGCGCAATGCCGCTCGTGAATCCGACCGTCACCGGATAAGGAATGAACTTCAGCAGGACTCCCATCCTCGCAAATCCCATGATGACCAGCAGAATGCCGGCGATGAACGTGGCGATCGCAAGGCCGCTGTAGCCGTATTGATGGACGATCCCGTAGACGATGACGATGAACGCGCCGGTCGGTCCGCTCACCTGGACACGACTCCCTCCGAGCAATGCGACGACGAAACCTGCGATGATTGCCGTGTAGAGCCCTTGTTCCGGTTTGACTCCGGAGGCGATGGCGAATGCGATCGCGAGGGGAAGTGCGACGATGCCGACGATGACGCCCGCGATGAGATCGGAAGTGAATTGTTGCGAGGAATACAGCCTTCCGCGCAGAAGGGTGTAGAGCTTGGGCTTAAGCTTGTAGTGGGACATGCTGAATCACAAGAACAGCATGAGACTGATCGCCATCACGGCCATTCCCGCGGCGAGGCCGTAAATGGAAAGATGATGTTCACCGTACTTCTGAGCCGACGGCAGGAGCTCGTCCAGCGAGATGAAGACCATGATCCCCGCCACCATGGCAAAGAGGACGCCAAAAACGACGTTGTTGAAGAATCCCAGAAGCAAGATGTACCCGATCCCGGCGCCAACCGGCTCAGCAAGACCGGAGGAGAAGGAATAGAGGAAGGCTTTCTTTCTGTCCCCGGTCGCATAGTACACGGGAACGGAGACGGCGATGCCTTCCGGGATATTGTGGATGGCGATGGCTACGGCGATGGCGATCCCCAGCGTCGGATCGGTCATTGCGGCGGTGAATGTTGCGAGTCCTTCTGGGAAATTATGGATGCCGATCGCGATCGCGGTGAAGACTCCCATGCGAAACAGCGGATGTGAGCGGGGATCGATCTTCGCGTTCTGCAATTCCTCGACGCCGTGCATTTCGTGCGGGTTCTCAATGGTTGGAACAAGCCGGTCGATGATGCCGATCAGGAGCATTCCGCCGAAGAATGAGCCTGCAGTAGCCCACGTGCCGGCAACGGGTCCCAATTCCCCCGTGAGGGCAATCCGCGCCTTGGCGAAGATCTCCACGAAGGAGACATACAGCATCACGCCAGCGGAGAATCCAAGAGCGGTTGCGAGGAACTTCGTGTTCGTCCGCTTCGCGAAGAAACCGACCGCACTCCCGATGCCGGTGGCGAGTCCCGCGAACAGGGTCAATCCAAAAGCAAAGAGGACATTGTCCATATATGCTGCCGAGGATAGAAATGGGATGACTGCAGAAATCGACCTAATGTAGCGAATTATCTGCTCAGGAACAGCGTGTGTGGCGGGGGCACAACGATCGCATATGGATGGTAGGGGGGAGGGGGTCGCCTGCATGGTCACATCCTTCGTGCAACAGCCACGAGCAACTTCATCACATGCGGACGTTCGGTCGAAGAATGAGATGCTTCGAACAAGACGATGTATCCCCCCGGTGAAAGCGGTCGCCGTCTGTCGTCTCGGCCGTCCCAGACGATCGCCCCGGTTGGTCCGACCAGCTCGAGGTGCGTGAGGGTCCGCACAAGGTGGCCGCGGAGATCGAAGATCCTGATGGTGATGAATGATGAAGGGGCTTCCAATGCGAACTGCAGCAATGTGTGATCTTCGTATCCATCCCCATCCGGCGAGAACGGATTGGGTAAAGCGACGACAGTCCCATGCGATGCCTGGGTCGTGCGCACGGAGATACTGTTCGGGCGCCCCGGTGTTCCTCCTGACGGGTCCACGCTCGTGCTCCAATTTCGCGCGTCGGTCGAAGAGATCTGAGGATGAATGCGCTCAAGGGACCGTCCCCTCGTCAGCGCGACGTCTGGGTGATGCAGGTCTTCGGTGAACCATACGCTATCGATCACGGAGGCTGTCGCGTCATGCAGGACGATAGCGTCGGCGTCGTTGTTCAATCCCAGACCGGTGCTGCCGCGGACGACGATCATCGATCGATCTGCTGATGGAAAGGCGCGGAAGAATGTGCTGTCTGCCGCGATGACGATTCTCTCGCCTGCGCCGAGCGATCCGCTCAAGGGTGTACTGTTCATTCCGCCGGATGCGGTGGGAGCGTCCGTGATGGTCCAGTCATCGAGCGAGATGCGTTCCCCCGAGGCATTCTGCAGTTCAACCCATTCACAGGAGCCTTCTGCGGGATCGTACATGATCTCGCTGATGATGAGGCATCCTCGCGAATGTCGCGAATCGACGGTGAGTGAGAGCGTGTTGTTCGACCATCGCTCATCACCAGCGTCTTCTATGACCGCCCAAATGGTCGTTCGTCCTGGCGACAGGGAATCAGCGGCGAACACGACGATCGTTGAATCACCCGGGAGCAACGGCGCGGTTGCAAGGTACTCCGGGAGGAGGCGTTCGAAGTTCCCGGAGCGACTGAGTGAAATATCCAACCGAAAGCCGCTTGCCGTGTCGCGACCGGGATTCGAGACGACCACGTGAATGGTCATGAATGAACGATCGAAGGCGATGGACCGGACAGCGAGATCACGATCCATCCGTGCAACGCTATTCATGCGGCCCGGCGTTGCACGCAAGGAATCCGTCGGGGGAGACCAGTTTGTCGTGTCGGTTCCTTCCTTCTCGAAGTCGATCCGTTCCAAAGAACGGCCGGTTTGAGGGAATCGCGTCGGGTCGTAGGAAACGCTGTCGATCGGTCGTTCGGAAGGATCGCGCAGGACGACCGCGTCCGGGGTTGTGTTGTTCAACGACGGAAAGGGGACGACAAGAACCGGTACGCTCGAATCCAGCGCATACTGCGCGGCGAGCGCTGCGTCGCGTGCGAGGATGACGTATGAATTAGGATGGATTTGGGTCATGCGATCGGTGAGAAGTGCGCGCGTCTTCGCGCTGTTGTCCGAAACGGTCCATCCATTGAGATCGATCGCATGCGGCCCGGGATTGGAGATCTCGATCCATTCCGGCTCGTCGTTCAACGGAGCGTACATGAACTCGGTTACGACCAGATCTCTAAGTGCGTATCCAACACGCAAAGATCGTGAAAGCGTGTCCCAGGCGGTGGTGTCGTTCTCAAGCCGGCAACGGAGGCCGATCCAATGAATTCCCGGGCTCAGCGCGCCGAGTGTCAGTGTCTGAACGAATGAATCACCCGGTGCGAGTGCAACAGGATGCCGGTCCATGCGGAAAGGAGTGCGAAAGAGATGCTCCGGGTCTGAACTCAGGAACCATTCCGTACTCCAGCCTGCGACAGAGGTGAGGCCGCTGTTGACGATGGTCGCGCTCGCTTCGATCGCATCGCGTCGCACGGGCGCACCGGGCCGGACGACGATCTCCCGGATCGAAACCCCGAACATCGATGCAGCGGTGACGGTGATGTCGTCGATCCGGAGCACTCCCGAGGAACTCGTGTTGTCCCCAAGGAGCATCCATCGGAAGCGAATGGAGTCATATTGATCGAGTCCGTATCCCTCGAGTGTGACAAAGCGTTGGACATACGCGGATGTGCTGGTACTCGTGTCGAATCGCGCGATCGTGATGACCCCCGTGTCCGTGACGGCCAGGAGTGCGAGACGAAATGGAAGCGCCGTGGAAGAGCGGCGTTCCCAGTAGGTGATCGAAACGAGCCGATGCGAACGGAGGTCGAACGAAGGGGATTCAAGGAACTTCGTCGATTGGTTGCCGGTTGCGGAGATGCACGAAGGGGCCGATCGCGCCGACGTCGTGCTGAACGAGAAACCGGCGGCAGACCAGCCTTCCGGCAGCGAGGAGGATCGGTCGAAGTTCTCGTGGAACGGAAATGTGCCGATCTGGGCGTGTGCCTGAACGGTCAGGAGCAGAAGCAGAATGACGAACAGCGAGCGGACGTGCAGCAGAGTGGACATCGTTCCCCCTGTGGATGGCGCATGGAATGACGATTGCTTGTGTTTCCCACAGAATATCGTTACAATTGAGTGCTTCCGCGTACATTTCTCCCGAAGTCGCAGGTAAAAACATGGTCAATCCCCGTCCGAACAAAGTTCTGCTGGTCGAAGACGAAGATTCGTTGCGCTTGAGCCTTGAGATCAAGCTCAACATGACCAACCAATATCACGTCACATCCTGTGCGTCGGGTGAGGACGCGATCGAGAGGCTTCAGGGAAACGCGTACGATATCATTCTGCTCGACTTCCGGTTGCCGGGGCTTTCGGGTCTCGACGTTCTGAAATGGATGCAGGAACATAAGATCTTCACGCCGGTCATCCTTCTGAGCGGACTCGACAGCGGTGAGGTTCCCCTGGAAGCCATGCGCCTCGGCGCGTATGACTACATCCGCAAAGCGCACATGGATTATGAGGGACTGACCCTCGCAATTGAGAATGTCTATGAGCGCTATCTGTACCGGATGGATCTCACCAGGCGGGAAAAACGGGAGCTTGAGCAGAAACAGCGTCAACAGGAACTCGAGACGCTTCGCACCTTCCAGAATAGCGTGACGTCGATCGGCCAATTCGCCGAGAATGGCTTGAACGGGCTCCTGCGCAAACTGGAGGTGCACTACGAATTTCTCCAGGCGTCTGAGCACGCCGCGGACCGGGTGCGGTTCCTCTCGACGCTCGAAGAGCTCAAGAGGGACGTCGAGTTGGTGGCAAGCGGCGTCAAGTCCATGGTGGACCTCTCCTCCCTGGTCGCGCAGAAACTGAGCGGCATCGATCATTCGGGCGAATCGGAATCGTGATCACTCTTCTCACGTACGGCATTCGTCCCCGGTTCACGACCGGTCATTCCTGAGTATCCCTTCCAATCATTCAATCCGCTTCCCAGAATCGTTCACGAGGTTCGTATGATCCAGCAAACTATTCTCGACCGCTTTCTTCGCTACGCCGTCATCGATACGCAGTCCAAGGATGATGCGGAGTCCTATCCGAGCACGCAGAAGCAATTCGATCTGTTGAATCTCCTTGTCGCGGAACTGAAGGAGCTGGGCGTTCCCCGGGTGGAGATCGACGAACACGGATATGTGTTCGCGACGCTTCCCTCCAATCTCCCTGCCGGGCATCCGGCTGTCCCGCCGATCGGGTTCATCGCGCACGTCGACACATCCCCGGAAGTGAGCGGCGCGAACGTCAAACCGCAGATCATCAAGAACTATCAGGGGGGCGATCTGACCCTCCCCGGCGATCCAACGATCACCATCCTCGAATCCGAGAATCCCGATCTGAAGCTTGCGATCGGTAAGATGATCGTCACGAGCGACGGTACGACGCTCCTCGGCGCCGACGACAAGGCGGGATGCGCCATCATCATGACCGCGCTCCAGCATGTGATCAACAATCCCTCGGTTCCGCACGGCGACATCAAGATCGGCTTCACGCCGGATGAGGAAGTGGGGGCGGGGACGAAGTACTTCGACATCAAAAAGTTCGGCGCTCAGTTTGCGTACACCGTGGACGGTGACACGCCGGGCGAGTTGAACAAGGAGACGTTCAGCGCCAACACCTGCATCGTGACGGTGCATGGTCGCGACATCCATCCCGGAACGGCGAAGAACATCATGGTGAATTCGGTCCGGGTCATCGCGGACATCATCGCGCGCCTGCCGAAGAACATGGCCCCTGAAACGACCGAGGGATACGAGCCCTACATCCATCCGTACGTCCTTGAAGGCGGAGTGGGCAAATCGTCGATCAAGATCCTGTTCCGTGATTTCGAAACGAAAGGATTGGACGAGCTTAGGAAGATCGTGGAACAGGTGGTCGCCGAGGTGCAGACGATGTATCCGAAGGCGAAGATCGAGATGCAGGTCATCGAATCGTACCGCAACATGCGCGAAGGCGTTGAAAAGGATCCGCGAGTCATCGAGTATCTGTTCGAAGCGGCCAAACGAGCGGGGATGGATCCGGTGTGGAAGCCCATTCGCGGCGGCACGGATGGCTCGCGCCTGACGGCGGACGGCCTGCCGACGCCGAACATCTTCACCGGTGGAGCGAATTATCATAGCAAGCGTGAATGGGTGTCGGTGTGGGGGATGGAGAAGTCGGTCGACACGGTCGTTCAGCTCATGCAGATCTGGACCGAAAAGGCGCGCTAGCCTTATGCGTCTCTTCGCCGGCGGTGAGAGTGGTACGAAGACGGGACTACGGCTGTGTTCTGCCGCTGCGGTCCTGCTTCTCCTGTCGCAAGCGGTGTTGGCCTTCCCTTCGCGTTCCAGTGCGGACTCCGTTCTGAGTCGCTTTCTGCGGTATGTCGTCATTGACACGCAGTCGCAGCCGGACGCCGAAACCACTCCCAGCACCGCCAAACAACTCGACCTTTCGCGTCTGCTTCTCCGGGAACTCCGGGATCTCGGCGTCACCGATGCGGTACTCGATGAGTATGGGTATGTCTATGCATCCATTCCGTCGGATCTTCCCGCGTCTCATCCTGCACGAAGAGCGGTCCCTGCCGTCGGCCTGATCGCGCACGTCGACACATCACCCGACGTGACCGGGACGAATGTCAAGCCGCAGGTGATCACAGCGTATCCGGGCGGGGACATCGTTCTCCCCGGCAATCCAACAAAACCGTTGCGCGCAGCAGAGAATCCCAAGCTTCAGCCGCTCGTCGGAACGACCATCGTCACGACCGACGGAACGACCCTCCTTGGAGCGGACGACAAAGCCGGGTGTGCGATCATCATGACGGCTGTGGAACGCCTGATGAAGGATCCGTCCTTCCTGCACGGCGACGTGAAGATCTGCTTCACGCCGGATGAAGAGGTCGATGCGGGGACGAGGCACTTCGACCTGAAGCGCTTCGGTGCGCAGTTCGCGTATACGATCGATGGGGGGACGACGGGAGAACTGAACAAGGAAACGTTCAGCGCGAACAGCTGCGTCGTGACCGTGACGGGACGCAACACTCATCCGGGGGATGCGAAAGGCGTCATGGTGAATGCGATGCGCGTTGCGGCCGAGATCGTCTCACGATTGCCGAAGGATCTGGCCCCCGAGACGACCGACGGAGACCAGCCCTTCATCCACCCGCACGAAATGACGGGAGATGTGGGAGAGGCGCGCATCCGAATGCTCTTCCGACATTTTCAAACGGAACGGCTCGACTCGTTGAAAAGGATCGTCGAGCTCGCCGTGCAGCAGGTCCGGACGATGTATCCAAAGGCGGTGATCACGGTTGATGTCAAGAAGTCGTACAGGAACATGGCCGACAAGATCGCCGAGGATCCGCGCGTAGCCGACTATGTGTTCGAGGGTGCGCGGCGAGCCGGTGCGAAACCCTACTGGGCGCCGGTGCGTGGCGGGACGGATGGCTCGGACCTGACAGAAGCGGGGCTTCCAACGCCGAATGTCTTCACGGGGGGAGAGAATGCGCACAGCATTCATGAATGGGTTTCAGTACAGGGGATGGAGCGTTCCGTGCAAACCGTGCTCGAAACGCTTCGCGTGTGGGTCGATTCTGTTCATTGATTCGAAGAAGGAGAACGTATGGAACACCAATCGCTTGCGTCAAGCGGTTTGCCGGATAATGCCTACAAGGAACTGAAGCCCGGCGAAGAATACAAACCGATCATGGCGGCGGACAAGACGTACGACGAGGTGACGCCATGGTCCGTCTTTTGGGGATTGATCATGGCGGTGCTGTTCTCCGCCGCGGCGGCGTATTCCGGTCTGAAGATCGGACAGGTCTTTGAGGCCGCGATTCCCATCGCCATCCTCGCCGTCGGCATTTCCGGACTCGCCGGGAAGAAGGGAGCGCTGGGACAGAATGTGATCATCCAATCCATCGGCGCGAGCTCCGGCGTCATCGTCGCCGGCGCGATCTTCACCATTCCCGCATTGTATATCCTCGCCCTTCCCCCGAGTTACTTCCAGATGTTCATGGCCTCCGCGCTCGGCGGATTCCTCGGCATTCTCTTCATGATCCCGTTCCGGAAGTACTTCGTGAAGGACATGCACGGAAAGCTCCCGTTCCCCGAAGCGACGGCAACGACGGAGATCCTTGTCGCAGGCGAAAAGGGAGGAAAGCAGGCGGCCGTCCTCGCCGTCAGCGGTCTCATCGGCGGATTGTTCGACTTCGCGTTCAGCGCGTTCGGCTGGTGGTCCGAGGTCATCACCACGCGGATGTTCACATGGGGCGCCGACCTCTCCGACAAACTGAAGCTGGTGTTCAAGGTCAACGTGTCGGCGATGGTGTTCGGGCTCGGGTATATCGTCGGACTGAAGTATGCCGCCATCATCGCGGCGGGCTCGTTCCTCTCCTGGTTCGTTCTCGTTCCGCTCGTGTATGAGTTCGGTCAGCATTTGACGGTTCAGATCGGACCGACGGCCACGATGCTCATCGCGCAGATGTCGCCGGAGGATATCTTCCGAACCTACGTGCGGCAGATCGGCATCGGCGGCATCGCGATGGCGGGGGTCATCGGCATCATCCGGTCCTCGAAGATCATCGCGGGGGCATTCAAGCTGGCCTATCACGAGATCTTCCTCCGCAAGGAATCGGAAGAGGCCGGACTGCCGCGGACACAAACGGACATCAAGATGTTGTGGATCGTGATGCTCATCCTGCTGACGGCACTTCTCATCTTTGTCTTCTTCCAGGGCTCGGTTGTCTTCAATCTCGTGCACGCGCTCATCGGCCTGCTCATCGTGATCGTCATCTCGTTCCTCTTCACGACCGTTGCGGCGAACGCGATCGCGATCGTCGGAACAAATCCGGTCTCTGGCATGACGCTGATGACGCTCATCCTGTCGTCGCTTGTGTTGTGGCAGGTGGGCATCAGCGGCGATACGGGAATCCTCATCGCCATGATCATCGGCGGCGTGGTCTGCACGGCGCTTTCCGTCGCGGGGGGATTCATCACGGACCTGAAGATCGGATACTGGATGGGCACGACGCCGAAGAAGCAGGAAACCTGGAAATTCCTCGGCGTTCTGATCTCCGCCGCGACGGTCGGCGGCGTCATCCTCGTCCTGAACGAGGCGTACGGATTCACGGGGAAGGATGCGCTGGTCGCTCCGCAGGCCAATGCGATGGCGGCGGTCATTAAGCCGCTGATGTCGAATGCCCCGACGCCGTGGGTGCTCTATCTGGTCGGTGCGGTCATCGCGCTCCTGCTCGTGGTTCTGAAGGTCCCGCCGTTGGCGTTCGCGCTTGGCATGTACATCCCGCAGGAATTGAACACGCCGCTGCTCTTCGGCGGATTCATCGCATGGTTGGTGTCTTCGCGGAAAAAGGACGAGAAGCTGAACAACGCGCGCTTCCAGCGCGGCATGCTTATCGCCTCGGGCTTCATCGCCGGCGGCGCGTTGATGGGCGTCTTCAACGCGTTCCTGAAGTTCATGGACCAGCAGTGGGCATTCGGTTACGTCGATTGGTTCAATACCCACTGGGCGGAATCGGCGAATGGCGAGATCACGGGATTGGTGATGTTCGCACTGCTGTTCGCGTATGCGCTGTGGGATACGATGCGCGGTAAGCCGGAATAAACCCGTTCGGTGTACAAAGCAAAGGGACGCGTTGCTTTTCTCTGCAACGCGTCCCTTCTTATTTCTCATCTGGACAAGCTGAAGCTTGTCCCACTACCGATGCAGTCTGACCTTGTCGCCTTCGACGATCCCGTGCTTGTCGGCGATTCCGGCGTTCGTCTCCAGGACGAATTGTCCCGGCTCCTTTGCCGCGTAGGTCTCCTCCGAGTACGGGGTCGTGTTCCGGTGGATCGTGGTGATCGTACCGGATGCGCTGATGAAGAATATGTCAAGCGGGATGATCGTGTTCTTCATCCAGAACCCAAGCGGCTGCTCGTATTCAAAGATGAAGTACATTCCCTGCAATTCCCCGAGCGCGGGCCGTCCCATCAGACCGTCCTGACGTCTCTGCGGCGTCTCCGCGATCTCGACGTCGAGTGTCACTGCGCTCGAACCGTCCGCCCGGAAGACCGTGACGGTACCATCCTTCTTGAATAGCGGTCCGGTCCCGGAGTTGTCGCTGTGCTTCTGAGGAAGTATCATGAGAAGGATTCCTGTTACCACGACGACGGCCACGACCGCAAACGGCCAGCGACGCTTCGTGTGCTTCTGTTCGGGATGGTGTTTCTTCTGCTTGCTCATGGATTCCTCAGCGAATGGTCCCCGCGTATCTCGGCGCGAGCGGGTAGAGGGGTTCAATGTCAACTGGGACATCCTTGAGTCCGTTCAACGCATCGCGCATCGCGGGACGCATGACGCCGTACGTGTCCAGCAGCGCCTTGGCCTTCTCGTATGATCCCTCCGCCTGAAGCGACAGAATGTCGCCCGTGAGTGCCCGAACCGCTTCCGCGATCTTCTCTGGTACGACGGAGAACTTCTTCGTTCCCTCATCATACCGGATCGCGCCCGCGTCCATGAACCGGTTGAACTGCACCGCGACTCCCTTGCCGTGCGCCTCGTTGATGCCGAACCGGACGGAACGGAACATGCTCGCCAGGAAAGTCGTGTACATCTCCCGTTCCATCCTTCCATCAACCAATCCCTTGTCGATCAAGTATTGAAGCGCGAACAACCCCATCGCGTCGGCCTTTGCTTCTTCGACCGCGGAATACAGATCCTTCAACTCCTGACGCACGGTCGTCTTCTTGCCGTTCACGGTGATGCCGTGCGGTCCGAGGCCGTGCATCAATTCGTGCGCGAGGATGTGCGTGAAGAAAGCGTCGAAACTGACGTCGGCGAGCGCGGCTTCCGGGAGGACCGATGTGGCGATCGGCTTCAGCACCTTGTTGAATTTCGCTTCCTGCACGTTCTTCAGCATGACGCGCTTTGCCCCCTTCTCGCGAACGACGCGCTCGTCGTTGGGGAGATTGAATGCGGCCGTCTGCACGCCCCGGTTTCCCTCACCGGCGGAATACAGCACGTCGACCACCCGGATCGGGGCCATTGAGCCGAGCTTGGGATTCCGATACCTCGGTTCGAGCGGGAGGTTGTTTTCAATGTCCTGCAGGTAGGAACTGAACCTCGCAAGCTTGGCAGATTCGGCATCATCGCGCAACGTCACGTACACCTCGAACGCCGCCTTGTAGCCGAACAGCTCATCCATGTAGGTTTCGTACGGACCGATCGTCAGATCGATGGGCGCGTCCAGTTCCATCCATGCGACGTCACTCGCATAGTAATCATCAGAGAGGAATGACTTCGCCCGGGAGGTGAGATACGTGCGCAATGTTGCGTTGTCGGTCAGCGCCGCCGCCTCGTTCAATAGCTGCGCAGCCGTTTCGAGCCATTGACGGTATTCGACGCTGTACGGGACAAGCGTCAATTGGCGCTGGTCGTTTCTCCGAACGACATGGAAGAATCCGATCGCCAGTTCGCGCTCTTTCGACGGAAGGGATTTGATCCATGTTTCGAATTCTTCCTTCGTCATATCTTCCGGATAATAGTTCGCCCCCGGAAACCGCTCTCGCGGTGCGCCGTCGACGAAGGGTTTGTGATCATCGAGCGTCGACCATGGTCCCATGTTGATGCGATAATAATGGAGACGCTCGAGCCCTTCCGGCGACGTATCAGCCTGGAGTATCTCGAACAGATCCACGTTCCCGCTCCAGACCTGACGGAAGTAGATCTCATCCATGAACTGAGCTGCAGCGAGGATCTTGTCGAGGGCTGCGCGGTCGGCAGGGGAAAGGCGATTGATGTCCGAGGTGATCTCGGTCGGTGCGAAGCGTCCGATCTGTTGTGCGAGGGTCATTTCGGCGGAATCCGTGTTCGTGGTGCGTGAGCAGGAGAAGAAGATCGTCGCGACTGCGAGAGCGAACATGAACAGGCGTACGGATGTCATGAGAGAGGCCATTCGTTGTGCGTGGGATGCATCAGTGAGGACCAATTTCTGGAAAGGGGGGGGGAAATGCAAGTGGTGCTGAAGGGAGAAATGAGTAGCAAGCAGTCACCCTGACCGTGTTGCCCACGTGCTGTGTGCGGGGTCGGGTGACTGCAATTGAGAAGGCTTCTATTCAGTCGTCAGCGTTCATCCGCGTTTGAAAAGCTTGCGCAACTTCTTTCCAAAGCTCTCTTTGTTGTCGATCTCCGACATCAGCTTCCGCCAGTCGTTCGACGGCTGCGTGGATGGCGTGGCTACCCGCTGCTTCCCGGGCTTGCCTCCGCGTGGAGGTGTCCCAGGTCCCTGCGGGCGGTTCTGACCTTGATGTTTCCGCGTGTCGGTTCGGTTTCCACTCTTCGGGAACGAACTCCCGCGTCGCTCCGACTGCTTCCTGTCCCGCGACGGACCTTGCGTTCGCTGGCCGCTTGAACCACGATGGACGGCGTTGCCGTGGGACGGCTTCCGCGACGACGACGGATGGTGTGGACGATGTTCGCCTGACGGACGCTTTCCTTCCCGATGTGTCCGCTCTCGGCGGGGCTCATCCTGACGATCCTCGCGGGCGTCCGCCTTTGGCGTCGCCAGGAGCTCGGCCGGGATCGTATCCGGATAAGGCGCGATGGAAAACTTCTTCCCCGTATACTGCTCGATCCGTCGGAAGTATCCGACCTCGTCCGGTGAAACGAAGGTCAGCGCATCTCCGCGCGACTCGGCGCGACCCGTTCGACCGATCCGATGAAGATAGTCCTCCGCGAATGCCGGCGTATCGAAATTGATGACGTGCGAGATCCCCTCGACGTCGATGCCGCGCGCCGCGATATCGGTGGCGACCAGGATGGCGAACTGACCATTGCGGAAACCCGCGAGGGCCCGCTCCCGCTGTGCCTGCGTGCGATTCGAATGGATCGCGACCGCCCGCAGTCCGTTCCGTTCGAGTCGACGGGAGATCTTGTCTGCGCCGTGTTTGGTGCGTGTGAAGACGAGAACGCTCGTCAGTTCCTTCTTTCGAAGGACGTGGATGAGCAGCGGGAGTTTCTGCTCCTTGCCGACCTTGTAGAAATGCTGCTGGACCGTGTCCGCGGGACGGCGCTGTTCGCCGATCTCGATCAGGAGCGGATCGTGCTGCACCGAGGCGACGAGCTCTTTGATCTCCGGCGACATCGTTGCTGAGAAGAGCATCGTTTGGCGCTTCGCCTGGACCTTCGCGATGATGCGGCGGACGTCGTGAATGAATCCCATGTCGAACATCCGGTCCGCCTCATCGAGCACGAGCACGTTGACATGAGACAGATCCACCGTCTTCTGACTCAGGTGGTCGAGCAGTCGTCCCGGTGTGGCGACGACGATGTCTACTCCGCGCTGGAACCGCTTCGTTTGATTGGTCATATTTGCGCCGCCGTAGACCGACGTGACGCGCAGGTGCGTGAAGCGGCCGTAGCTGGTCGCGAAGTCCTCCACCTGCTGCGCGAGTTCGCGCGTCGGGACGAGCACGAGCGCCCGGGGATGCTTGCTGTGCGTGCTGTGGCCGGCGAGGAGTTGAATGATCGGAAGCATGAACGCGGCGGTCTTCCCGGTTCCGGTCTGTGCGAGTCCGATGATGTCCCGTCCGGCAAGCGCCGCGGGAATAGCCTTTGATTGGATCGCCGTGGGGGCGTTATATCCCGTCGCGAGAATTCCCTGGACGAGTTGGTCCGTAAGACCGAGGGTTGAAAATGGCATTGCGAAAATCCTGAAAAGAGAGAGTTAAGTGAACGACCGAAACGCGCTGAGGAAAATCAGTAGACGGAGGAAAGGAGGAGAATCCGAGGAAGAGCAACCCCAACAACAACCTTCGCTGCAAGACTTCTTATAAGAGCGGGTCTCATGACCGTATCGGATTCTGTATCCGAATTGAAACTAATGTACATCAATTTCACATGAAAACCTATGCAATTCGTCTCCGAGGGTGAGTCGCGGCAATGAATCGTCCAATCGATTGAGAATTCGATGATTTCGAATCGATTGGGATGGTGATGCCGATCGACGATCCATCGCTTGACCGTCGTCTGCATGCCACTCGAATTGACCGTCAGGCGAATTCCCCTCATATTGCCTTCCATGGATGCGGACGTGATCATCATCGGCGCCGGTGCTGCCGGGCTCTTCTGCGCCGTGGAAGCGGGGAAACGCGGCCGTCGTGTTCTTGTGCTCGAGCACAACAAGACCGTCGGAGAGAAGATCCGGATATCCGGCGGCGGCCGATGCAACTTCACGAACATAGATGTCTCGCATGCGAACTACCTCTCGCGCAATCCGCACTTCTGCAAATCCGCCCTCGCGCGGTACACGCCCAAGGACTTCATTGCTCTCCTCGGCAAACATCGCATCAGACATGAGGAACGGAAATGGGGCCAACTTTTCTGCGAGGGGAGCGCGCAGCAGATCATCGACATGCTCCTTTGCGAATGCAAGGAAGCAGGTGTGAGGATCCTGACTCGGTGCGTGATCGAACGCGTGACGAAGGAGGACGCCGTCGTCGATCCGGCTCCCCGCTCCCTTCTCCCATCTCCGCGATTCATCATCGCATCTTCCCTCGGATCTCTGAACTCCTCAGCGCTTGTCATCGCAACTGGCGGGCTCTCGATCCCGACGCTCGGTGCCACGCCGTTCGGGCTTCAGATCGCCAACCAGTTCGGCTTGAATGTGATCCCAACGCGTCCGGGCCTTGTTCCGCTTCTGTTCAACAAGCACGACCTCAAGTCATTCCATGCTCTGAGCGGTGTCTCTATCGATGCGATGGTCACCTGTGCTGACACGTTATTTCGCGAACACATCTTGTTCACCCATAGAGGACTGAGCGGCCCGGCGATCCTTCAGGCGTCGTCGTACCTGGAGCCGAATGGGATCGTCGAAATCAACCTTCTGCCTGAGATCGATGCTGTCGATTACCTTCTCCAACATCATGCCTCGAAGAAGGAACTCCGCACGTTGCTCGAATATCATTTGCCGTCAAGATTCGTTCGCGCATGGGAGGACCGGTTGGGCGGTTCGCAGGCGATGTTCAAATACTCAGAGCATGCGCTTCGACAGATCGCGCATGACCTTGCGCATTGGCGGATCAATCCCGCCGGAACGGAAGGATACGGAAAAGCGGAGGTGACGGTCGGGGGGATTGACACGGAGGAGCTCTCTTCGAAGACCTTGGAAGCGCGGAAGGTCCCGGGTCTGTTCTTCATTGGCGAGGTTGTTGATGTCACAGGGTGGTTGGGGGGATTCAATTTCCAGTGGGCGTGGTCCAGCGGATGGGCGGCAGGTCAGGCGGTGTGAGCGGGGTTCTTCAGAATGTTCGTTCACTGCCGGTAAGGAATCGTGACACGCTTTGGAACACTTCTTCCGGTCGCTCGGCGTGGACCCAGTGGCCAGCGTCGAGTGTGACTACGCGGACCTTCGGGAAATGCTCCTGAAAGAGTAAAATGTCCTCGTCTGTTACGTAGCTTGCGCGGGAGCCGCGGAGGACGAGCGTCGGTCCGGAGTACTGGGTTCCCGTTGGAAGCCCCTTGACGACCTCATGATAATTCCGTTCAAGAACGGGGAGATTCATCTTCCATCGGTACTGGCCCGTTTGCTCGCGGTGCAGATTCTTCATGAGTAACTGCCTAATGCCGAGGTCGTCGATGTGCTGCGCGAGTTGCCTCTCGACGGCCTGCCGATCGGTTGCGCATGCAAGGTCGACGGCATTGAGGGCTTCAAAGATATGCTCATGGTGCGACGGATACGTCCGCGGTGCGATGTCGACGATCAGAAGATGCTCGACGCGTTCGCCATGATGCACGGCGATCTCCATCGCGGTTCGTCCCCCCAGGGAATGTCCCAGAAGGGAGAAGCGCTCGATGTCGTGGTGGTCCGCGAACGCAAGGACATCTTGCGCCATCAACGCATGGCTGAACTGGTCTTCATGGGGAGAGCGGCCGTGATTTCGCGCGTCGAGCGCAAAGACGCGGTGCGTCGTGCTCCAACGGGATGCGAGCGTGTGCCAATTGTCCGCGCTCCCGAGGAAGCCGTGAAGGATGAACAGAACAGGAGCGTGCGGCGTTCCGTATTCGTGTGCGTGCAGGATCACAGAGTATCGAGGGTGGAATCTAGTTCGCGAAGAACGACACTCCTTCGTCATCGTTCCCCGCGCTGAGGCGGCCACGGAACGTCTCGTCCATCACGACCTCCCACGTCGTCGGGAGCAGGTATCGTGCGGTGATCTCCACCGTCCCGTCGTCGTATGCACGGAGCCGCACATAGTTTTGAACGTACCCGTGTCGGGCATGATGGATGAGCACCGCCTTGGAGGAGGCGAGATATCCCTTCGTCGGATGGACAACGCCGGGGGCGAAATACTCGAAGGTCGAGAGGTCCATTCCGCCGATCGCATCCGGAGCCTTCTGTTCGACGCTATCGATGACCAACTGGCATTTCGCGTAATGGATGACGACACGGACGTTCTTGCCGTTCGCAAGAGCAGCGAGAAGGTCGTCAAACGAGAGGAGGCGCTGCTGCGCATGAAGCGCGACGGGGAGGAGAAATAGGGTAACGAGGATGGATCGTTTCATGGCGTATTGTCCTTGCGGATGGAGTCCGCGGATCGTTCCGTACGAAGTGCGTCGAGAGTTTCGACGGCATGCCGCATGTGAGGGATGAAGATGCTTCCACCGACGATGAGGGCCACGTTGAGCGTGTCAACGATCTCCCCGTCGGTGCATCCCAGATCGACGCACTGAATGAGATGGTAGTCGATACAGTCGTTGCATCGCAAAACGCAGGAGGCCGCCAGGCCGATGAGTTCCTTCGTCTTGCCGTCGAGGGCCCCGTCTTTGTACGCGGCCGCGTCAAGATTGAAGAACCGCTTGATCCCAAGATGATCGATCTCCGCGATGCGGTCATTCATGCGCGTGCGGTAGGAACGGAATTCATCGAGCGATCGGGCCATGTCGTCCTCACAGCGTAGGCGGCCGGATGAAGCCGCGGGATGAAAAGTATTCTTTGTACTCGCGGTCTGCGCCGCCGATATGCGTCCCATACCAATCGCGCAGAAAGGCGAGCAGTTCCCCGAAGACCGTCGGGTCCTTCTCCTCCAGCATTTCGGCGAACCGAAAGACGGTCGCAAGAAATGCGACATGCTGCCGTTTGTGCACCAGGATGTGCGGGTATTTGAACCGCTCCATATACTCTTCTTCGGTGGCGAAGTGGGTCTCCGCGTATTTCACCATGACATTGAGCGCGTTGAACACTTCGCGGTCATCCGGACGACGGTCACGGAATGCATCGAGGTCATTGATGAGATCGAGGAGACCCTGATGCTGCTGGTCGATCTCCGGAATGCCGGTGGCGTATGCCTGCTTCCAGCCGAGTCGCATCAGTCCCTGGGCTCGCGAATGAAGTGGGGCATGTGGTCCGGAATGACGAGACTCAGTTCCACCAGGCCGCCAAATGCTCCGTCTTGGAACCACGGGGATTGGTAGATGAGCTTGCGGATTCCCTTCTTCTCGATGGTATAGATGTTTGCGGCGCCGGTCCGGAGCAGCTCGCGCGTCTTCGTTCTCGCCGGTTCGGGATGACAATCGAGCACGTTCGTCCCGATGAGCGCAGCGCCCCCTTCCTCGGCAAATGACGCGAGGGCACGGTCGTTCATTTCGATGATGATGCCTTCCCGATCGCAGACGACAATGGAACCGGGAAATTCTTTTGGCCAGTGAGAGAGGTTCATTCCGGATGAAGGTCAAAGATCGATGAGGTCCCCGGCGAGATCGTCCTCGTGCGAGATGCGTTCCCGGAAGATCGCCTGAACGCGCGGTTGGATGATCCAGATCCCGAAGGGAAAGAAGAACAACAGGAGGAACGTGCCGCCATAGATGCTGAACGGAACGGCTTGGCGGAGTTCAACGCTCACAAGCGCACGTGCGACGAAGGCGACAATGGACAATGCCGAGTAGATGGCGTACAAGTGCAGAGGAAGAAGGAACAGGGCGTCTTCAACGTCGAAGGGAAACTGGCTCGGCGTCAGGATCGCCACTGCAAAGAATAAGAGCACAAGGCTGTAGGAGAGGAAATAGATGAGGTTGAAGATGAACCAGCCCGTGCGAAGGGTTGTCCCTTCCGGCTTGATGCGAGCGAGGCTGGTGCCGATCACGTAGAACCATCCGGCGAGCAGGACCTCGGAAAAATAGTTGGCGAAGATCCCGACCAGATGCGAAACCCGTTCCAACTCGGCCCATGCTGTGATCAGGACGCCCAGGAACATCGAGCCAACGATGACGAGAAAGACCTGCCAGCTTTCTGCCAGCACGACCCAATCGTACTTGAGAGGTTCGAGAGCGGTTTGTTGATCCTGGTATTCCAACGCTAGGCCGTTTGGGTCTGTGCGTCCCCGTTCACCCTCAGCAATTAAGTGAAAAGTTGGACCGAACACAACCGGACCATCCGCCACCGCTACCAGCCCAGTCGGAGTTGCGCGAAATAGGAGGTCGCTGCCGTGAATCGGTCAAAAGCGACGGCGCCGTCGATCTCCACGACCTTGAACAGGTCAAGTCCGATCCCATATGTCATGTGATCCTGCGCGAAGCCGAGCCGTGCGGCCACATCGAGGATGCCGGGAAAGGGTTTGAGCCGATACTCCGTTCCCAGCCGGATCCGCTGAAGCGTTGTCTCGTACAAGGAACTCTGCGCGGCGATGTCATTCCATTCCAATGCAGCATCCCAGTTGGAGGCCAGCTGATGGGAGACGCCCGCCGACAGGATCAGCGGCGCCTTGAGCTCGAAGGGGATCTGCACTTCAAGCGGTAGTCGGATGAGGGCGAGTCCCGTATCGGCGCCCACCGTTTTGATCGGACCGTCCGGATAGAAATCGCGTGCGTAGATCGGGAAGCTCTCCACGATGCGCACCTTCATGTCAGAAAGAATCGTTTTCACCGGCAGGATGTTCTCGGCGGTCGCAGCGATCCGCGTCCGGGCGGAAGGAAGCGTGTAGATGATTCCCGCATCGAACGTGAATCCCGTGACCGACGCTTCGAAGTTCGTGCGAGTCTCAGAGATGAGATCTTCCAGGCTTGTTGCCGGAATCCGACTCGTGGAGAACCGGCGATTGATGATCTTGAGATTGACGCCGGCATCGATGTTGTTCGAAAGCCGCATGCCGTACCCAGCGGTCCCGACGATGTCAAGATAGGAGAGCGCGTAGACGGAGGGAAGCGCGTCGAGTGCGACTTCACCATCTTCGTCAAAGAGCCCGTCGATGGCCAGGAACAACGATTGAATCGATGCCGCCACCGCGTTGACATCGGTGAGGTCCTCGGGGATCGTGAACCCATTCAGTGCTTCAAGCGCGCGCCCCGACGTAACCTGAAATCCCGACTGAGCGGTCGCCGAAAGGGAAAAGCCGAAATGTCCGACCTGTGCCTGGAATGCCGGGAGGACATGCAC
>Ga0209079_10000192_pt1 | contig 28430 bp, 27 predicted proteins | sample PPLLaktember2015_2_FD_187259 | JGI IMG/M metagenome (GOLD analysis project Ga0209079, IMG submission 187259) | Freshwater sediment microbial communities from Prairie Pothole Lake near Jamestown, North Dakota, USA - PPLs Lake P7 Core (6) Depth... | ecosystem: Environmental > Aquatic > Freshwater... | reverse complement strand
AGTATGGCCCCCGGTTGGGCGCGGCAGGGGTCGTGGTGATCGACGACAGCGGGGTCTTTCGGATGGATCCGCAAGTGCCGCTGGTGGTGCCGGAAGTGAATGCCGCGGCGTTGCGATCGCTTCCTCGGGGAATCGTGGCCATTCCCAATTGCACAACGACCCCCTTGGTGATGGCGCTCAAGCCATTGCATGATGCGGTAGGGGTGAAGCGTGTGGTGGTGACGACATTTCAATCGGTGTCGGGAACCGGCGCCGCAGCGATGGATGAATTGCTGGACCAGACCCGGGCGTTGATGGCCTTTCGCGATGTGAAGGCGGAAGTCTATCCGTACCAGATTGCCTTCAATCTGTTGCCGCATATCGGGTCATTTTCCGAGGGCGGCGAGTGCTCTGAAGAGATCAAGATTGTCAGGGAAACGAGAAAGATTCTGGATGCGCCGAAGATGCGGGTGACCTCCACCACGGTGCGGGTTCCGGTGTTGCGCTGTCATTCCGAGTCCATCAATGTAGAACTGGAGAAGCCGTTGAGCCCCAACGATGCCCGGGCGGCTCTGGCGGCGATGCCGGGGGTGCTGGTTTACGATGATCCGCTGAAGAAACTCTATCCCATGCCGCTGGATGCGACGGGAAAAGACGAAGTCTATGTCGGCCGCATTCGTGAAGATACCTCGGTCACGAACGGACTCAATCTGTGGGTTGTGTCCGACAATCTTCGCAAGGGCGCCGCTTTGAATGCCGTCCAAATTGCCGAGTGTCTGGTGCGGGGCTGATGAGCGAATGGAGCGCCTTCGGGAAGCTCTTGATTGCAGCCGGGTGCGGATTGGTCCTGGTGGGGCTGTTGTTTGTCCTAAGCGACCGGGTTCCCGGGTTGAGCGGATGGTTTGGATGGGTCGGAAAACTGCCGGGCGACATTTCAGTTAAGCGCGAGCATTTTTCCTTTTACGCTCCCCTTGGCACCAGTCTGGTGCTCAGTATCGGGCTAACTCTGCTATTCTATCTTCTATCATGGTTGTTCAGACGATAGGACATCTTCGACGGCTGGCAGGTCCCTGGGCGGTGTTCGGGGTTGTCTTCGCCCTCAGCACGCCGGTTCAGGCGGCTGAGTCCATTCGTGTCTTGATGGCGTCCGATGTCCATCGGCTCGATGTGCGTGCCGAGAGCGTGGTATGGGTCACCGATGGGCAGAGCCGGTCGCATTCATTCAAAGCTTCTCTGCATATCGAATTGCGCGGGGCGGCGCTCTTAGTCAACGGGACACGGGTGGTGGGGGAGCAGCTTACGCTGCGTGCGGGCGAGCATGACTTAAAGCTCTGGTTACCACGCGTATCCAGCGGGAGCCATGGCGCCACGCTACAGCCCGCTGATGAGCGGGGTGCCCTCCATGTGAGCGGGCTTGTCCACTTAGTCCGGCGCGGGAAAGGCCTGCTCGTGATCAATCAGGTTGATCTTGAGGAGTATGTGAAAGGGGTTGTGCCCGCTGAAGTGAATTCAACCTGGCACGCTGAAATGCTCAAGGTACAGGCCGTCGCGGCCAGAACCTATGCGCTCTATCAGCATATGCTGAGCGCGTCGCGCGACTATGATGTGGCGGCGAGTATTCAAGATCAGGTGTATCGAGGCCGGCAGGGAGTGGACGCGCGTGTGCAGGAAGCGGTCGAGTCGACCCGCGGTCTCGTGGTGACGCACGATGGCGCGCCGATCTATGCCGCGTTTTCTTCGACTGCGGCAGGAATCACCGAGGATGCGATGGTGGTCTGGTCGAAGGATCTGCCGTATCTGAAAGGCGTGGAATGTCCTTTCGATGTGGCGTCTCCGTATTACCAGTGGAAGGCTTCATTCAGAGTGACCGCGCTGGAACGCAATCTCAGGCATCAGGGATTTTCGGTGGGGACGATCGCCACCATGACGCCGGTGGGCTTCAGTCGTGCCGGGCGGGTTTCCAAACTGCGCATTCTGCATTCCAAGGGCGAACTCATTCTGCGCGGTGAGGATCTTCGGAAGGCGGTTGGGTATACCGTTGTGCCGAGTACGCAGTTCACGATCGAGTCTATGGGGCAGGACATTGTGTTGGCGGGATACGGCGCCGGCCATGCTGTGGGGCTCTGTCAGTGGGGCGCGAAGGAGCTGGCCGAGCTCGGGTATTCCTTCTCCTCGATCCTACGGTATTACTATCCTGGCACTGAGTTGCAGAATGTGGCCTTGACAAAAATGCCCCCGGTTCCGACTTCCTAGATGAATCTCTCTGACTTCGATTTTCCGTTCGACCCCACCCTGATCGCCTCCGAGCCGGTTCTGCCGCGTCATGCGGCGCGTCTGCTGTGCCTTGACCCGCGGACAGGGGTTTTGTCGCATCGGCAGGTGGCCGACCTCCCGGAACTGTTGGAGCCGGGTGATCTGCTGGTGGTGAACGATACGAAGGTCTTGGCCGCTCGTCTGTCCGGACGTAAACAGCCGACGGGCACGGTTGTGGATGTGCTGTTCGTCAAAGACCTCGGCGATGCGGTCTGGGAGGTGATGCTCAAAGGTCATTTTCGCGTGGGCCAGACGATCCTGTTTGAGGGTGATGCTCGTGCGACGGTCGTACAGCGCGATGAGCACGGCACCAAAATCAAGGTTGTGAGCCCGGTTCCGGTTGTCGACTTCCTGCGGGCTCACGGGTGCATGCCGCTTCCCCCCTATATCAAGCGTTCGGCGCAGCCGGAGGATCAGGTCTGGTATCAAACCTGTTTTGCGGATCGAGAGGGGGCGATCGCGGCTCCGACGGCCGGTCTGCACTTCACGCCGGAGCTTGTGGTTCGGTTGCGGGAACGGGGTGTTGAGACATCAGCGGTGACGTTGCATGTAGGACCTGGAACCTTTAAGCCGGTGGTCGTCGAGCGAATTGAGGAACATCAAATGGGAGAGGAATGGTTTGAGGTGAACGCCCAGACGGTCAGCGCGATTCTGAAGACCAAGCGTTCAGGAGGACGGGTTGTGGCGGTGGGAACTACGGTAGTGCGTGCGCTCGAATCGGCTGCGCAGCAGGACGGAGGGCTTCAGCCGACAGCCGGTGAGAGCCGGCTGTTTATCTCGCCGGGGTTTCACTTCAACGTCGTCGATGCTCTCATGACGAATTTTCACCTCCCTCGCACGACGCTTCTGATGCTGGTCTCTGCTCTAGCCGGCGTGGAGATGATGCGGAAAGCCTATGCTGAAGCGGTGGAGCAGCGCTATCGCTTTTATAGCTATGGCGACGCGATGCTGATCCTCTAAGCAGGCGGGCGGGAGCCAGCGGCCAGCGCTCTCTGCGCGATCAGTGTTACAGCAGTTCCCGATGAACCTTAACGGGGATTTTGCCTTTGAGCGACTCCTGAAACGCCACCAGCGCGCGCTGCTGCTTTTGGAAGAGCATATCTTCCAGCACGCGATCCTTTGCGGCGGTGGCTTTCGTGGGGTCAGCGTCCGGCTGCCTGGTCATCAGGGCCTGTCCTTCGGAGATCTCTGACGGCGTTAAGGCGACGGCATCCCGGACAAACATTCTCGCTTTATTGCCGAGGATTTCCTTGGCCTGCGCCTCTTCAAAGACTTTTGGGGTGAGATGGTTCGCGGCCAGGAGTCGCTGGTAGAGCTCCGGATCGAACGCTCCGTTTTTTTGAAACTCAGGGACTCGCACGATCATTTCGCGCAGGTCTCCGTCGGAGACGGTAATGCCCATATCTTTCGCGGCCATCAGCCAGAGGCGGTTGTCGACGAGTTGTTCAATCACGAATTGCTTGATCGTTTCATCCTTGAACTCTCCCGGCACTTTTTCCTTGTAGAAGCGGTACATGTTTTCGTAGGCGCGCCGGAACTCATCGCGCGTGACGGCTAAATCGCCGACGGTGGCAACGGTGTTTCCCGGCTGGTCCCCGAATCCCCACCAGCCCATGGTAATCACAAAGGCAATGGCCAGGATGCCCATAATTGATTTTAAGAGCCAGGGATGGTTGTGCGATGCGTCCCGCATTACCTTGATCATGCAAATCCTCTCAGTCGCAAAATGGTCCGCGGATTGTACTTGGCGCTGGGCCTGAAGGCAAGATCATGAGCGGCCATCGACCGTGAATGGTTTGGCGGGGAGCGATGGAGGAGTGAGGGGCAGATCGATGGACGAATCACTCTTCGTATCGTATCCGACCACGAATTATCTCTGTTGGCGTCCGTCATGGTCATTTCGAAGATGAATTGTACAAGTATGAGGAAAGAATGCTGTTTGTTTGTGCAAGTTGTTTGATTTTGTTATACTTTGCCATTAATTAGAAGGAGATTCCTTGATAGGGGTAGGGCCAGTTGCGAAGCTCATAGAAGGAGCGGTCTATCCCAAGGCGTACGTCCTCAATCGGTTCATTGCGAAACTCATTGATTTGTTCATTGTCGTGGCCGCTGATGAGGTTGCGCCGCCAGTCGGGTTTCTTTCCGGACTGGCCTACATTCTGATTGCGGATGGTTTTGCGGGTGGGAGAAGTATCGGGAAGCGGCTGGTGGGTTTGCAGACCATGCGTCTCGATGTTCGGGAGACGGCCGGATTTCGGGAATCGATTATTCGAAATTTGCCATGCGGCCTAGCCCAACTGTTGTTTGCGGTGCCGTATGTCGGGTGGATCGGGGCTGCGGCAGTGTTGGCATTTGAGAGTGTTTTGATTGTAGGAAATGAGCATGGACGGCGCCTCGGTGACGAGGTCGCGAGGACTCAGGTGCTGGACGCAGGACAGTTAGCGGTACCCGACTAAATTTATGAATAGCGAGGGACTCGCGCAGCGAGTTCATGACGAAGGGAGAGTGCCGTGGGGTTCACGGGAGATGTGTTCGGATGGTTTTCCAACGATCTTGCGATCGATTTGGGGACAGCGACGACACTGGTGTATGTGCACGGGAAAGGCATCGTCCTGAACGAGCCCTCGGTGGTCGCGGTGGAAAAGAAAACCGAGAAGGTCCTGGCGGTCGGCGCGGATGCGAAAAAGATGCTCGGCCGAACCCCCGGGAACATTGTTGCCGTCCGGCCGATGAAAGAGGGCGTAATCGCCGACTTCGAGATGGCCGAGCAAATGCTCAAGCATTTTATCCGCAAGGCGCACAATCGAAGCGCCTTTGTCCGTCCACGGATCATCATCGGCGTCCCTTCACGCATCACCCAGGTAGAGCAACGCGCGGTTCGTGACTCAGCCGAATTGGCCGGTGCGCGAGAGGTCTATCTGATCGAAGAGCCGGTGGCGGCCGCCATCGGGGCGGGACTCCCGATTACCGAACCGTCCGGCAACATGGTCGTCGATGTGGGCGGCGGCACGACGGACATTGCGGTGATTTCACTCGGCGGCATTGTCTATAGCGAGTCGGTGAAGGTGGCCGGCGATCGGATGGACGAAGCGATCATGAATTACATCAAGAAGAAATACAACTTGCTCATCGGCGAACATATGGCGGAGCGGGTCAAGTTCGAAATCGGATCGGCCTATCCCTTCGAAGAGCGCAAGACGATGATGATCAAGGGGCGTGACCTGATTTCCGGTATTCCCCGCACATTGGTTGTCGACGATGCTGAAATTCGAGAGGCGTTGCAGGAACCGATCGGAACGATCGTCAATGCCATCAAGGTTGCGCTGGAAAACACTCCGCCGGAATTGGCGGGAGATATTATTGACCGCGGAATCGTGCTCACGGGTGGAGGCTCCCTGTTGAAGGGGATGGATACGCGATTCCGTGAAGAGACAAATTTGCCGATCATTACGGTCGACGACCCGCTCACCTCTGTGGTTCTAGGGGTCGGGAAGATTCTGGACGAACTGGATCTTCTCCGTAAGGTGTCAGTGATGTCTCAATGCAGTAGCCTCCGGTAAGGTTCCTTCCTCCCCATGCGGATGGCCAATTTTCGTTCATCATACGGCGCCCGGCGTCTTGCCCTCGGGGTGTTTCTCTCCGTGCTCCTCGGCTTCTTTCTGCTGCCCCACCAGCTTCAGACTCTGTTTCAGGAAATCGGCGGTCCGGTCGGATGGGTGCTCAGTTGGCCGATCCGTCTCGTCGCCTCGGTGCAAGGCGGAATCGGGGAGACCTGGGGCCATTACGTGGCCTTGCAGGACGTGGAAGAAGAGAATCGGCAATTGCGGAAAGAGCTTGAACTGTTGCAGGGACAAAATAGTCAGCTGCGTGAGGCCGCTTCGGCGACGGACCGGTTGACGGCCTTGCTTGAATTCAAGTCGCAGGCTCTCCCGGCGATGACCGCGGCGCAGGTTATCGGCCGTGATACGGGAAATTGGTATCGGACAATTCTCCTGAACAAGGGGAGCGCTGACGGGATACAAGCGGACATGGGTGTGGTGACGTCTGCCGGCGTCGTCGGACGAGTGGTGAAGACGACGATGGCGACCGCGGTTGTGCTCTTGGTGTCCGATCCTAACAATGCCATTGCCGGGCTGATTCAGCGAACACGGGATGAAGGCATTGTCGAGGGGACGACCCCGGGTCTGGCTCGGCTCAAATATATTCCGTTGCTCTCGAATGTTCGTGCCGGCGATCGCGTGGTAACCTCCGGACTAGTCGGGGGGTTTCCCCGCGGGCTCGCCATCGGCACCATCACCACTATCGACAAAGAGGAAGGCGCCTTGTTCCAATCCGCTGAATTGCGTCCGGAAGTCGACGTGAATCGAGTCGAGGAAGTCCTGGTCATTCAGTCTCCCTATATTCCCGGCGAGGACGGAAAGAGCGACGGGCCTCTTCCGAAAGCCAAACCGTGAAGATTGTCGCGTATGCCTGTGCCGTCGCTGCCCTGGTGGCGCTGCATGCCACAGTGCTTTCGTATGTGAGTGTATGGGGAGTGAAACCGGATATCGGGCTTGTGGCGGTTTGTCTTATCGGCCTTCTGTCAGGCGAATTGGAGGGGTTGGTTGTCGGGCTGTTCGTAGGATGGACCATGAGTTTGTTTTCCGCCGCCGACCTTGCGGCAAGCATGGTGGCCAAGGGAAGCGTGGGATTTCTTGCCGGGCTGGTCGGCCGCCAGGTAGCCCAGGTCACCCCGTTGGTGTTGGTCAGCGGCCTTGTTGTCGCGTCAACCCTCTCGAGTCTGATGACCATCTGGTCGCTCAAGCCGAACGATCAGCAAGATATCTGGTTGATGATTCGGACGATCCTCATGCCGCAAGCCTGTTTCGATGCGGTCGTGGGCGGCCTGTGTTATTGGCTGATCTGGAGCCGGTTGAACCTTGACCGGCTGGCAGAGGGGCGAGAGTTCTAGGAGTTAACGTGGCGAACAGTAGTACCCATGAGTCTGAACTTGGAGAATTGCAGCGGCGGCTTATGTTGCTGCGTGTGGGGCTGTTCCTGGTCGTCGGGCTCCTGGCAGTACGGTTGTGGCATCTGCAGATTCGTGAAGGGCCTTACTACCGCGATCTCTCGGAGAATAATCGAACCAGATCGGTGTTGTTGGAACCGGCCAGAGGGTTGATCTACGATCGGCATGGGGTCTTACTCGCGAACAACGTGCCGAGCTTTAGTCTCTATGTCACGCTGGAAGACGTCAAGGATCGGGAGGGGTTGGTCCAGAATCTGGCGGACTTGCTTGGACTCGATCCGGTCATGATCCGGAAAAAGCTGGCGGTGCGAGGCAGTAAGATGCTGCCGAAAAAAATAAAAGACCGGTTGACCTTGCGCGATGCCACGGTGATCGAATCTCATCGTCTTGATCTCCCGGGTGTCATGATTCAGGTGGAGTCGCAGCGGAACTATCCCGGGGGCATGGCCGCAGCCCATCTCCTCGGGTATGTCGGGGAAATTTCCCCTGAACAGCTCGAAAAACCGGAATTCGCGGATCTCCATCAAGGCAGCATTGTCGGGCAGTATGGAGTGGAGAAGTCGTTTGATCGTCACGTGCGCGGTCAGGCCGGACAAAAGAGCGTCGAAGTCGATGCTCTGGGGCATGAAAAGCGGACGGTGCAGGTGGATAAGCCTCTGGCCGGCAACGATCTCTATCTTACGATTGATATCAGGCTGCAGAAGGTCGCCGAGGATCTGCTGGGGGAAGAGTCCGGCGCGATAGTCGCCCTGGACCCCACGAGCGGTGACGTGCTGGCCATGGCGAGCCGGCCGGGCTTCGATCCGAATATTATGTCCCGTGAACTCACGTCGAAACAGTGGGTTGAAATCGTCCAGGATGAGAGACGCCCGCTTAACAACCGTGCATCGCAGGGTCAATATCCTCCGGGCTCTACCTTCAAAGTACCGATGGCAGTGGCGGCATTGGAGTCCAATACCATGTCGCCGTCGAGTTCCGTGCTCTGCACGGGCGGGTACCAATTCGGCAAACGCATCTATCACGATTGGAAAGCGTCCGGTCACGGGTATGTCGATCTTCACAAGGCGCTCATCCAGTCCTGTGACGTGTATTTTTACACCATCGGGCAACGGATGGGGATCGACATGATGGCGGAGTATGCCAAGGACTTCGGCCTTGGCCATGAGACCGGTATTGAATTGCCTTCAGAGCGGGTGGGGTCTATCCCTTCAACGGCCTGGAAACTGAAAGTGAAAAAAGAAGCCTGGTTGCCGGGTGAAACGATCTCTGCCGCGATCGGGCAGGGGTATGTCACGGTGACGCCTTTACAAATGGCCAGCATGATCGGCACCGTGGCCAACGATGGCGTCAGTTATCGCCCGCGTCTGGTGCAGGCCATTATGGATCGCACTACTGGTAATCTACAGGAAATGCCGGCGGTTGCGCGAGGAAAGGCGCATGCCAAGCCGGAGACGTTTCGAATCATTAAAGAGGCGTTAGCGGCCGTGGTCACTGAGGGTACGGCGACGCGTGCGAAGTCTTCGATTGTGACGATCGGGGGAAAAACAGGGACGGCGCAAGTCGCGGCTCTGGGGAAAGAGAAGAAGGCGGAGAAAGACATTCCCAAGAAGTTTCGCGACCATGCCTGGTTTGTGGCGTTTGCGCCGGTCGAGGCTCCCAAGATTGCCGTTGCGGTGCTCGCCGAACATATGGGCCACGGCGGTTCAGCGGCAGCCCCGCTGGCGAAAGAAGTGATTGAGACCTATATGAAGCAGATGTCCCAGGAGCCGACCGTGGTTCCGCATTCGTAGTGAGGGCGAAGGCACCGGTTGTTGTGTGTGAGTTTCTATGCTTGATCGTCTGATTGATAACCGCGGACTCGATAGTTTCGACTATCGTTTTCTTGCTTTGGTGCTGGCTATCCTTGGGATCGGTGTCCTGTCGATTCACAGCGTGACCCATAGCCAGCAGACGGGCATCGCCCCCTATTACATCAAGCAGATTGCCTGGATTCTCATGGGCAGTGCGGCATTCGTGTTCATGCTGGTGTCCGACTATCATCGTATCGCACGGATGGCCTACCCGCTCTATGGGGTCGTGCTGCTCATGCTGGCGTTTGTGCTGCTCGAGGGGCGAACGAGCAAGGGGGCGCAACGCTGGATCGCGCTGGGCCCGTTCAGTTTTCAGCCATCCGAATTTGCGAAGCTGGTGCTGATCCTTGTCCTGGCACATTACTATTCAAAGACGCCTCGGGTAGGGTGGTTGCAACGGGTCATTATGCCGGGGATGCTGATGTTTCCCGGGCTCGTGTTGATCCTGAAACAGCCTGATTTGGGCAGTGGATTGAGTTTCGTGGCCGTCTATGCGGCCATGCTGTTGATGGTCGGAGTGCGGTCGAAGGCGCTGGGTGTCATCCTCCTCCTTGTGGTTATGTTGTTCCCGTTTGCCTGGGAAGGGGTCTGGGGGTCCTTGCATGATTATCAACGACAGCGCATTATGGCCTTCGTTGACCCGGACTACGATCCGGGAGGGAAGGGCTATCACGCCCTGCAGTCCAGAATTGCGATCGGATCCGGGGAACTGATGGGAAAAGGACTCTACGGGGGGACGCAAAGTCAGCTGAAGTTTCTCCCTGAAGGCCATACAGACTTTGTGTTTGCCGTCTATGCGGAAGAATGGGGATTCCTGGGAGTGTTGCTGTTGTTGGTGTTGTTTGTCGCGCTGATCTGGCTCTCCCTGGAGATTGCATCGAAAGCGAAAGATCAATTGGGAGCGTTACTTGCTGCCGGTATTGTCGCCATGTTGTGTTTTTGTGTCGTGGTGAATATCGGGATGACGGCGGGGATGTTCCCGATCGTCGGGATTCCGCTGCCCTTGATGAGCTACGGAGGCAGCGCGACGGTTATGACCATGGCGTCGTTGGGATTGTTGTTGAACGTCAAGCGGAGACGGCTGAGTTTGTTCTATTGAGCAGGGACACGGGTGTTGAGCGGTGTGAATGAGTGGCTTGTGATGAGGCGTGGTATTGAGTCGCTGGAATGTGGCGTGGATGGTGGATGTGGCGGACCTGGGCATCGTGCCTGCGTCTGTCGCCCATCGCGTCGTTCTAGGGCTCGCAGATTAAAGGAGTAGTTATGGGAATTGAGATTGCGATTTCGGTCGCGCGGGAAGAAACCCGTGTGGCGGTATTGGATGGCGGTGTGGTCACTGATTTATTCGGTGATCGGGCCAAACATAAGGATTTCGTTGGGAACGTGTACAAGGGGAAGGTCGCGAAGGTGCTGCCGGGCATGCAAGCGGCGTTCGTGGATATTGGCTTGGAAAAAGCCGCGTTCATGCACGTGTCCGATCTCTCGGAGGAGGCCGAGCCGGGTGACACGCTGGTTGATGCGACCGACGACGACGATGATAAAGATGCGGACATGCTCAGGCCGAAACGCCAGAGTGCCAAGCCCATCGAACAGCTGCTGAGCGAAGGGCAGGAATTGATGGTGCAGATCTCAAAAGGCCCGATCGGGACGAAGGGCCCGCGGGTGACAACCTATGTGTCGCTTCCCGGCCGCTACCTGGTCTTTATGCCGAATGTCGAGCACATCGGAGTCTCTCGTCGGATCGCGAAGGACGAGGAACGTGCCCGATTGAAAGACATTATGCGCCGGGTTCGTCGCCAAGGGTGTGGCTACATCGTGCGCACGGTGAGCGAAGGCGTGAAGGAAGATGAACTGAAGTCCGACGTCGACTTCCTCCACGTGCTCTGGCAAGACATCCTGACCAATCGAGAAAAGCTGGGCGCGCCGGCGTTACTGCATACGGATTTGAGCCTCAGCTTCCGCGTAGTGCGCGATCTGTTCGGGAGGAAAGTGGACCGCCTGTGGATCGATTCGCGTCAGGAGTATGATGCCGTTCGAGACTTCGTGCAGCGGTTTTCTCCGGAGCAGACATCCCGCATTCATTTCTATGACAAGGATGAAAGTCTCTTCGATCATCTGGGCATCGAGCAAGAGATCACTCGCGCGACGAGCCGGAGGGTCTGGCTGAAATCCGGTGGCCACTTGGTGATCGATCATACCGAGGCCATGACGGTTATCGACGTCAATACGGGGCGATTTGTCGGCAAACGGGATCAGGAAGAGACTATTCTCCGCAATAATCTTGAAGCGGCCAAAGAAGTGGCCTATCAGATGAAGCTGCGCGGGATCGGGGGCATTATCATCGTCGACTTTATCGACATGGAACGGGAAAAGAATCGGGATAAGGTCTACCACGCGTTGGTGGATGCCATGGCGTCGGACAAGGCGCGAACCAGAATCTCGAGGATTTCTGACCTTGGACTGATTGAAATTTCACGGGAACGTGTCCGAGAAGATCTGCTACGGTCATTGTCCGAGCCTTGTCACTATTGCGAAGGCCGCGGCTATACCAAGTCTCCGACGACGGTGGCCTACGAGATTTTTCGGGAGATCCGGAAGATCGGCGAATCGGGGGAAAGTCAGCGGATCGTCATCGGGGCCCACCCCAGCGTTGCGGGGCTGCTCCAGGATGAAGAGCGTCAAGGCCTGGAGATGCTGGAGCGTGAATGTTCGGCGAAGATCATCATCACTCCGGATAGTCAGTTGCATCTTGAGCAGTATGATCTCGTCGCCTTGTAGGTGGCGCAGCGGTCTGAGCAACGTGCGGTTCTAGTCCGATTGTGGTGTCAGGGGCGCGTGCGTCCATGCCACGCATGTGCATTCAGTCCCAGGTGACTCTCCCGCGCAGGCCCGTCGCATGGATTCCAGTCAGCTCACATCCTGGCTTCTTCTCCAGTCGATCGACGGAGTCGGGGATCGCACCGTTCTCAAATTAGTGCAGGCGTTCGGGACTCCGGCAGGTGTGTTGGCCTCCCCTTTAGAGGACCTGAAACGCGTCGGGTGCAGTGCTGAACTCGCTGAGGTGATCAGGCGAGGGCCTGCTCTCAACGTCCGTCATCGTATCGACCGTCAGGTGAAGCTGGTTGAACGGCTCGATATTCATGTCATCACGCTGACCGATCCACTGTATCCGAAGCGGTTGAAGGCGATTCCTGATCCCCCGCCATTGCTGTATTACACGGGTGCGCTTCATGAACAAGACGGGATGGCCTTGGCGATCGTCGGGGGGCGATCTGCCACCACTGCCGGGAAGGCCATTACGGAAGAGATTGCCCGGGAATTAGCCAGGGGCGGCTGGACAATTGTCAGCGGGATGGCACGGGGGATCGATGCCGCGGCCCATCGCGGCGCGTTGGCCGGGCAGGGTCGCACGATTGCAGTTCTCGGCTGCGGAGTGGATCAGACGTACCCACCGGAACATGATCAATTGCGCATGCAGATTGAGGCGCACGGGGCGGTATTGGCGGAACTCCCGGTGGGCTCGTCGCCGCAAAGCCATCATTTTCCGAGACGGAATCGGATCATCAGTGGTCTATCGGTCGGGGTGCTCGTGGCGGAAGCGGCGATGAACAGCGGATCGCTCATTACGGCCAAGTTGGCGTTGGAGCAGGGGCGCGATGTGTTTGCTCTTCCGGGGTCTGTCAAAGAAGCACGGTGCCGCGGGTCGAATGGATTGATCAAGGAAGGCGCCAGATTGATCGAGTGCGCGGCGGATATGGTGGAGGAGTTGCTGCCGCAAGTTGAGCCTGCACTTCGTGTCCGTATGATGATCGGGGAGACGGCCTCGTCGGTGCTTGGAGAATTGGGACCGGAGGAACAGCGGATCTATGAGGTGCTTTCTCATGAGGCGCAATCGGTTGACGTCGTGATTGAACGGACTGGGCTGAGTGCATCACAGGTTACTGCCACGATGCTGGCGCTGGAACTCCGCGGCTATGTGCGTCAACTTCCCGGCCCGCAATATCTGCGCCGCTAACCTGTGGCCGAGTGTATTCCAGTTGCAGGATGTCGAAAAGTTTGGTACGTGATGGGAAGAAGTGTGAGCTGAATATGGAGATGTTATGGCGAAATCGTTGATCATCGTTGAGTCGCCGACCAAGGCGAGAACGATTACGAAATATCTGGGCCGCGGGTATACGGTGATGGCCTCGGTCGGCCATATCAAAGACCTCCCGACGAGCAAGTTGGGCGTCGATCTTGAACATGATTTTGAGCCGCAGTACGTCACCATCAAGGGCAAGGCCAAAGTGTTGGCCGATATCAAGAAGAAAGCCGAAGAAGCCGACAAGATTTTTCTGGCGCCCGACCCTGACCGTGAAGGGGAAGCGATTGCCTGGCATCTGGAGCAGGAGCTGCTCGGTAAGTCCAAAAAGAAAAAAGGCGGAAAGATCTTTCGGGTCTTGTTCAACGAGATCACCAAGACGGCGGTCAAGCGCGCGCTGGAGTCTCCCGGTGAAATCGATATGAATCTGGTCAACGCGCAGCAGGCCCGCCGTATCCTGGATCGCATTGTCGGGTATCAAGGCAGTCAGCTCTTGTGGACCAAAGTCCGGCGCGGGCTCAGTATGGGGCGGGTGCAGTCGGTCGCCATGCGGTTGATTTGCGAACGCGAAGCAGAACGGGAGGCCTTCAGGACCGAAGAGTATTGGTCGATCATCGCGTTGTTGTCCGGCGCCAATCCGCCCTCATTCGAAGCCAAACTCCATAGCATCAATGGGGAAGCCGCTTCGATCGAGAACGGCGAGCAAGCGACTCGTGTCGTCGAACACATTCAAGGGAAAACATTTGTCGTCGAATCCATCGAGCGCCGGGAGAAAAAGCGGAACCCGGTTGCGCCGTTCATCACCAGCCGTCTCCAGCAGGAAGCCTCCCGGAAGTTGCATTTCTCGCCTAAGAAAACCATGACCCTCGCGCAGCAGCTGTATGAGGGGATGGAGATCGGGGCGGAAGGGGCCACCGGTCTCATTACCTACATGAGAACCGACTCGCCGCGTATTTCCAATGAAGCGATGACCGAAGCACGGGAAGTCATCCAGGCGAGATTCGGGTCGGAATATCTTCCGGCGACGCCTAACATCTATAAGACTCAGAAAGCCGCTCAGGAAGCGCACGAAGCCGTCAGACCCACCTCGGCAGCTCGCGATCCGGAATCGATTCGCCAGTATCTCGACCAGGATCAATACAATCTCTATAAGTTAATCTGGAATAGATTCATCGCGTCGCAAATGGTGCCGGCTGTTCTCGACGTGACCCGGATCGATTCGACCCCGATGGGGACGCAGGTGAAGTATGGTTTCCGTTCCACTGGAACGGTCGTCAAGTTTCCCGGCCACACCATCGTCTATATGGAAGGCGTCGATAAGGAGCTTCCGACTGAAAAGCCGAAAGCCGATCAGGAAACGGACGACGACAATGATCGTCAACTTCCGGCGCTGTCCGAAGGGGAACAACTGCGGTTGGTTCAGCAGGAGGGGGAATCGGCGATCGGACTGACGTCAAAGCAGCACTTCACTCAGCCGCCTCCCCGTTACAATGAAGCTCTGTTGATCAAGGAACTGGAAGAAAAAGGAATCGGCCGCCCCTCGACCTATGCGGCCATCATTTCCACGATTCAAGACCGCAAGTACGTGGAAAAAACCGAGGGCCGGTTGGTGCCGACGGAAACCGGCAAGACCGTCCATGATTACTTGATGAAGGGATTCCCCGAGCTGATCAACGTGGACTTTACGTCACACCTTGAGGAACAGCTTGACGAAGTGGAAGGGGGAACGAAGCCCTGGGTCACGGCGGTGCGCGATTTCTATACGCCGTTTACCAAGGAACTTGAGCGGGCGAAGACGATTCCCGGGCCGAAGGATATTGTGGAGCCGCCTACGGATGTGCCCTGTGAAAAATGCGGAAAGATGATGGAGATTAAGTGGGGGCGAAACGGCAAGTTCCTGGCTTGTCCGGCCTATAAAGCTGATCCTCCCTGCAAAAACACGCAGAATTTTCAGAAGCTCGAAGATGGCACGATCAAGATCGTGCCGAAGATCGAACTGACGACCGATCAGAAGTGCGATAAGTGCGGGAGTGGTATGGTGGTGAAAACCGGGCGGTTTGGCAAGTTCATTGCCTGTTCGGCCTATCCCGAATGTAAAACCACCAAGCCTCTCGCGCTTGGCGTGAAATGTCCGCAGCCGGACTGTGGAGGAGATCTCGTTCAGAAGCGCACGAAAAAAGGACGGTCCTTCTTTGCCTGCAGCAACTATCCCAAGTGCGAGTATGCGCTGTGGGATCGCCCGATCAATAAGACCTGTCCGACGTGCCAGGCCCCATTCCTGATTGAAAAAGTCAGCAAGCAAGCGGGGCGGAGTGTGCAGTGCCGTAACGAGGAATGTGGCTATCGTGAAGCCGGATAGCTGCAAACAGTTTTCAGTAGACTGCTAGTCTCCGCGCGAGTCATGGGTCGACTCTTTTCCCGTCGAAACTGAGAAGCAGACTCATCACGTTCGACTCTCTCCCATCTCACTCAGAATCTCCTCGGTTGACGGCCGCCTGGCTGCGGATGATAATGAAGTTATTCGTGTGGCTTCATCCGATAACGCTGAGCCCCTGATCTGAGGGCCTACCCGCATTCTGAAAGGGGGGACAAACTATGAAAGCAAAAGAGGGCGTCATCAATATTCTGAATAAGGTGCTGACTGCTGACCTGACGGCCATCAATCAGTATTTTGTGCATGCCAAGATGTGCGAGAACTGGGGCTTTGAAAGGTTGCAGCATAAGGTGCGCGAACGCAGCATCGATGAGATGAAGGATGCCGACGAGCTCATCGGGCATATCCTGTATCTCGAAGGTGTGCCGAATGTGCAGCGCATGAATACCGTGCATGTCGGTGAGACGGTGCCGGAGCAGCTCAAGCTGGATCTGAAGGCCGAACAGGAAATGCTGGCGTTGCTGAATGAAGGAGTCGTGCATTGCGTGAAGGTGACCGATTTCACGACCCGCCATATGTTGGAAGAAATGGCCAAGGATGTGGATGCGCACATCGACTGGATCGAGACGCAGATGGAAACGATCAAGCAGGTCGGTCTGGAGATGTACCTCGCTGAGCAGATCAAGAAGGATAGCTAGTCCAGGTCACACGAATAGTCGGAGCGCGAAGAAAAAGGAACACGATGAAAGCTAAAGAGGGGATTCTGGAGAATTTGGGTGCGGTGCTCACGGCTGAATTAACGGCGGTGCATCAGTATCTACTCCATGCAGAGTTGTGCCGGCATTGGGGCTACGAGCGATTGGCCGACAAATTTCAACATCTCTACACCGAAGAAGTCGCCCATTCCTCGCAACTGGTTCGCCATATGTTGTACCTGGGCGGTCAGCCGGATGTCGGGACGTTGGATGCCGTGAAGGGTGGCCGGTCGGTGCAGGATCTTTTCGAGACCAACCTGGCATTTGAGCGGGAAGATGTGGACATGTTGCGGAAGGCGATCGTCCATGCTGTGAAGGTCGGGGATTTTACCACCCGGCAGAAGCTGGAAGAGATGGTGGTGGATTCAGAAGAGCATGTCGATTACTTTGAGCGGCAACTCGCCACGATTGCCCAGGTCGGGCTTCCTATTTACCTTGCCGAACAGTTGAAGTCGTAGCCTGAAAAATTGGCGGAGGGCCTCAGGAGGACTGAGGGCCCCCGCCTGTGAAGTGGGAGGTCATGGCTCCCACTCCGATGCCGGCGCGTGGAGGGCGCCGGCTGGTCCTCATTCGATTCGTCTCACGCAATCGGCTGCCTCTTTTCTCCCCCGACATTCCACTAGGGTCGCTACGATGGCCGGATCAAATTGTGTGCCGGCGGCCACCTGAAGAATGCGCGCTGCGATGCTGCCGCGCGTGTCTTCATCGGTGACCTCGGGGACGTCGATCGCGTCGTACGCATCCGCTACCGAGAGGATGCGTGCACCTAACGGAATGAACGATCCTCTGATGCCGTAGGGATACCCGCTGCCATCCCACCGTTCGTGATGATGGGCGATGAGGATTGCCGCCTCCCGCAGGAAGGCATAGGGTTCTAAGAGCGAGGCGCCGACCCTGCAGTGGTTTTGAATGGCTACGTAGGCATTTGGCTCAAGAAATGCGGTGTTTTCTGTGAGACGGGGCGGGAGCATCAAAAGCCCGATATCGTGCAGATAGGCTGCGAGCTTGAGGGAATGCAGCGCATCGGCGGTGAGGCCGACAGCTTGTCCGATCATCAATGCAACGGTGGCAGTGCGTCGTCCGTGACCCGCTTGCGAGGGGAGTGCGCGATCGATCTCTTTGGTCAGCTGACGAACCAGAATGCTTTCGACATCCCGGCGGGAGCCTGCAGGAAGGTGAAGCCGGTCGATTTTTTGCAGCTTTTGTTGAATGCCAACGATGCCGGGGTGGATCTGATCAAGATTTTCGATGTGCATGGGCATACTTCCTCAAAAACCCCAGAGCCCAAGACCACTTGCGTGGTCTTGGGCTCTGGGTGAAAAACCTCTGGCCGTTTGTCACTAGCGTTGAAAATCAATTGCGATGCTGTTGTTGTAACGTCCACCCATCGATGCGTGAGAATGGAATGACGATCAAACGCCTGCAGCGTCTGCATTTCAGTTCAATGCCTTGAGCCGTCAGGCGCGCCATAAGCGCGCCGCATTGACAGCGGCATTCGCCGTCGCTTCGAAACTCAGCAATGTCATCGTTCACGGTATCCTCGGATGCCCTGTTAAGTCCTGGATTCAGATTCGACCTCTGGCCTGTGAGACGGGCGACTTCGTCGCCCGTCTCGTATCCCCTAGTCGCTAGAACGTCCACTTTGCGCCCACTTGCCACATGGCCGGTAAGCCGGGATAGATGCCGCGGCTGCGGTCCATGATGACGTCTTGTCCCAGCATGTTTTTGCCGGTAGCGAAGAAGGTCGTATTGATCTTCTTGACGTACTGATTGACTGACGCGTTGAGCATGCACCAGCCTCTCACGATGCCGCGCTGCCCGTTCGGGGTAGGAGTTACGGTATTCCGGTCATCACCGAACTGGTCGCTGATGCATTGGGCCTCCAGTCTTGCATTGAAGGCACCCAGGTCCATCGCCCGGTTGGCATAACCGATCCCTGCCGTCAGCAGGTTCTTGGGCGAGTAGGGTAGCCGGTTTCCGCTTACGCTGAAGATCGTGGCTTCTCCGGGTAGGAGGGCATCACCAGTAATCGAGCTGTTGCGTGTTCCCTTAAATTCAGCATTTGCCAGCCAAGTGTAGTTCACATCGAGGGTAATATCCTGGTCCTTGTTCAGGCCTGTGAAGGCGTCCAACAGATCCAAACTGGTGGCGACCTCGACGCCCTGATGTCTGGTTTTCCCGGCGCTCGTGAGCGTTGCCCCGGTGCCGCCGGCCGCTGACTGCGAAATGATCTGGTTGCTGAAATCCATCTGGAAGAGAGTGAGCTCATAGCCGGCCCAGTGAGCCAGATTGCCCCTGGCTCCCAGTTCGTAGTTCCAGCTCAATTCGGGCCCTAAGTCAGTCACTGCTCCGGTTCCGGTAATGGCATCGGAAATCTGCGGAGGAGACATTCCTCTGTGCGCGCCGGCAAAAATCGTGTGATTTGTCACCGGAGAAAAGGTAGCGCCGATCCCGGGCAGCACTTCGGTGAAATCCTCATACCCATGGGCCCCGTTGCCGCTGTTGGCCAATCGGTTGTCTTGCTTGTAGCTGATATGTTCGAGACGGACTCCCGGAGTCACGGTAAATTTACCGAAGATGAATCGTTCCTGTAAGAATGCCGCATAGGCGTTCGTGGTTCGGAAATTGTTTTCGTTCAAACAGGTGCTGCCGGGAACAGCCAGAAAGCAGCTCGAGGTGGAGCCGACGCCGGATCCGGTATTGCGCAGTTGTTTCCGATCCGAGGATTCGTACATGTAGCGGGCCCCGAAGTCGGCTACTGCGTCGACGCCGAATAGAGCGTGCGTATAATTGAACCGCGGCTCGATTCCAAAGACGGAGTACTCGCGCTCATTGGTAAACCGGGCGTTTCCTGGAACGGCCCCCACCGCGGTTGCCGGGATCGCATTGCCGAACTGTAGCGCTCCGACAGGGGCCCCGTTCGCGTCTACCCCCTGTGTGGCCTGCCTGGTCCAGTCGCGGGCCATGTAGTGACCGAAGAAATTGGTCGTCGATGTCAGATTGGCCGTGAACATGTGATTGATCGCGACATGCGCTCCGTAGCGGTTGAAGTCAAAGTGGTCGTTGAGAAAGAGAGTCTGCCGGTCCTGCCCCCGGGGGGAGCCCCATTCGGATTCAGTCAAGCCCTGGTAGCCGATTCCAGAGTTTTCACGGTACACGTTGAACTTGGCCATGATCTGAGTTCGATCGCTCAGCTCCTGGACTGTTTTGAAGGTGAGGTCATCCACCTTGGCTCCGACGTTGGTAAAACGTGGCGTATCGCCCTGGTAGTGGGTGTAGTCCACCATGTAACCGCTTTTGCCCCAGGTGCCTCCGTAATCGAAGTGGGTATTGAGGTAGCCGAGATTGCCGCCGGAAATCTGAAAGTTTCCCTCCGGCTTTGCCGACGGCATGCGCGTGATGAAGTTCAGAACTCCGCCGATGGTTTGAGGACCGTAGAGTAACTGTCCGCTGCCTTTAAGGACCTCGATCCGGTCAAATCGAAAGATTGGCGGGAAGTAATAGGATGACGGGTCGGCGTAGGGCATCATCATAATCGGTACCCCGTCCTCCATGATGTGGACTTTTCGGCTTCTGGTCGGATCCAGGCCACGGATGCCGATGTTGGGGCGGATGCCGAAGCCTTCTTCGTCCCGCACATGAACGCCCGGCACTTCGCGTAAGGCTTCGTTCACACTGAATCGACGGTTCCGTTCCAGGCTCTCTTTCGTGATCACACGCCCTGAGCCAGGGATATGATCCAGAGCGTGTTCTCCCGTGCCGATGATTTCCGTCAACGGCGCCTTCAGGGGCTGCTCTTCAATATCTTTTGCAGTCACGGTTTCGACCGGAGTGGGCACATCAGTGGGCTCTTCGGCAAATGCCTGATGCCCAGCGCTAATCAGCAGCGCGGGTGCCACCATAACGATTCCGATAACTGTTCTCATTATCAATAGATTTGCACGCGAACGCATTGAAAACCTCCTTTGCTACCTACCGTGATGAGTGATGGGAACAGACGTGAGGACGAACGGAAAGCCGACTACCGCAGAAGGCTCTATGAACAGGACTCCGTCTCTGGCGGAACATGCTATCGACCTTTCACTTAAAGACGACTTTTCGCAATCCGGATGCGGGCAATTCAACTTCGCCGAAATCAGACTCTCCCTTAAATTTCCCATCGATGGCGAGTCCGAACTCACCGGTTTTGCCGTTTGTCAGGGTAATCGTCAAACTGGGCAGCCCTTTATCCGGCCCTGGCTTGATCTCGATTTGCTTGATCGTGTCGAATTTTACGTTGACGGTCGCGGTACCGCGCTTCACCGGCACATGCCGCAGCTCGTGAGGGACGAAGGCAGTCTCGCTGACTTTCTCTTCCCAATAGAAAAGGATGTTCTTGACGTCGCTGTCAATTCCTTGGGCGTCCGTGACGACGGCCGAGAAAGCCTTTTCGGCCTTCGGTTGCGCTAAGGCCTGATTTGACAATGAGCCGAACAGGAAGGATGCGGTGATGACGGATAAGCAGATAGCGCGGGTCAATAATGAGCGTGTCACTTTCTTCCTCCTGCTTCGATGACGGTTCCTGACTGGGGATCAATAAATACTTCTACGACAGTCCCTTCTCCCGTCACGATCTCGATTTCATAGAGAAGGCGTCCCTTGAGTGACTCCAATGTTGCCTGAATCGCCTGACCTGTGGTCTGAGTGAGGGCGGTTCGAATCGCATCGATCAGTGAAACTTTTGCGGCTCGCGCCCATTGCACCTTTTCCTGCGCGGTAAGCGCCGAGACCTCAATTTCCCGCGCATCTTTCTCGTGGGCCTGAACGGCCTGAGGAGGCCAGCCAAGGAGGGATAGCAGCCAGAGGAGTGCGACCAGTTGCCGGTATCTGAGTCGGGCGAGGGTGCAAGCTTTCAATGCGATTTTCATTCTTCTCCAATTCCGTCTAGCGAAGTGAATAACTGATCGGCATCAGAATCGCCACCTGCGGTTTTCCCAGTGGGTGCTCCAGCTTGATGGGAGAGGCCCTGCGCACGGTTTCAATGGCATCGTTGTCGAGAATGAGGCGGCCCGAGCTTTCATGGACAGCAATGGACAGGACTTCCCCGTTTTCGGCGATTACGGCTTTCAGCACGACTTTCCCTTCCCAATGATTTGCGCGGGCCATAGCAGGGTATCTTTTGAGGTCGTTGATGCGTCCCAGCAAAGTTTGCAACAGCCAGCCGTAATCGGCTTTCGTCGCCGGCACTGATTTGGTTTGAGGGAGGTGCTCAACCAGTTGCTCGACAGAGGCCTTCGGTGTCGAGGTAGCAGGCTGGCTAGCCGGGGATTCGGTAATCGCCTCCACTACCGGCTGGTTGACCATTGGCTGTGAGTGTGCGACTGGTGTGTCGATAGTTTCGATGGCTGCATGCTGTGTGACAGGTTCTTCAGTTTGGCGGGTGACGAGGGGATCTGCGTGGACCGGGGTCGCTACTTGTTGGAGCGATGCGGTCGTCGTGACGGTCGGTTCCTCGTGGACGACTGACTCCCGTTCCGTGGTCGGGGTAATGGTTTTGCTGGCTTCACTGTGCTGGACTGGTTGGGATACGATAGTCGAGGCTGTTTGGTTCACGGTCGTGACGGGGCTCGCGGTCTGGACGGTTTGGATGATCTGCCGCTGCATGATCTTCTGAGAAACCATCTGCTGAATCGGTTGAACCTGCTCAATCGTCGGCTGAGAGGGTTGCGATTTTACGACTTGCTGCTTCGGCGGCGTCGGTGCGGGCGCAGGTCTGGCCTCAGCGGGTGTTTCAACTTGTGGTTGGGGTTTCGGTGGTTCGACCATTGCTACGTTCCAGGAAAAATGTTCGGAAGGGAGCGTTGCATCAAAGGAGGATCGGAAAGCAATAGCCCCGACGGCTATGACCGCGTGCAAGATGACCGAATAGGACCAGCCTTGCCATTGAAGGCGACTGTGATCTGGTGGATCCAGGAGTTGGGCGTTCATGATTTCACCATCAGACTGATTTGGCCGAATCCCAGCCTTCTAACTTCGTCAACGACTTGCAGATCGCATGGTTACGATTTGACAGCATTACAGCCTCAGGCCCTAGTCGTATTTCTAATCCTAGTGTGATTGCTCTTCGTCAGTGAGTGATCCTGCACGCAATGTTCCCGCTATGTTCGTTGCTATGGCTGATTGCACTTGGCCGTCAGTCACTTTGCCTCGTGATGAAACTTGTCGAGCACTGACAGTGGAATCACATGGATTCGTTTGCAACGACGGCATTTCACTTCGATGCCCCGCTGTGTCAGGCGACCGATCATGTTGCTGCAGGTGCAACGGATGTCGGTGGCAATATCGACAGAATGCTCAATGCCTCGCATGCGAGGTTCACGGATTTTCATGGGTCACCTGTTACAACAAAGCCCATACGCAACTTATGTTACGCATGGGCTCCGGAATCACGTTCCTCTGGCCCTGCTGTAATGAGCGGACTCGCTAACGGTGTCGCGGAGAAAACAAAAAGCCCACGGCCGCTGAACAGCGACGGTGGGCTCTAGCATCAAGTGCTTTGGCCGATAAGCTAAGCGGCGGTGCGCCGAGCTCATTTATGAAACCGATAATTGTTATCAATACAAGAGCTGGCAGTATTTTGTCAAGGCTTCTTTGGCCAACGTAAAATTTCTTTGAGACTGCTCCTTTATCGTTTCGGAGAAAAATAGGGCGGGGGGCCTCTGGAGGACTGAAGGCCCCCGCCTGTGAAGTGGGAGGGTACAACTCCCACTCCGCTGCCGGCGCGTGGAGAGCGCCGGCTGGTCATTGATCACACTCTGCTGCGGTAATCGGCGGTATTTCGATGTTCGAAACAACTCGTCAACGCCGCCACGATGGTCGGATCGAATTGGGTGCCGGCGGCCACGTGCAGAATGCGCGAGGCGATGAGGTCGCGTAGGGTACTGTCGGTGGTCTCGGGGACTTGGATGGCGTCGTACGCGTCCGCGACCGAGAGAATTCTTGCGCCAAGAGGGATAAAGGGCCCTCTGATGCCATAGGGATAGCCGGTGCCGTCCCAGCGTTCATGATGATACGCGACGAGAATCGCCGCCTCCTGCAAGAAAGCATAGGGTTCTAAGAGCGCCGCGCCGATCCGGCAGTGATTTTGGACGGCCACGTAGGTGTCCGGTTCGAGGAATGCTGTGCTGTCCATAAGGCCGGGCGGCAGCATCAGGAGCCCGACGTCATGCAGATAGGCCGCAAGCGTGAGGTGATGCAGATCGTCAGAGGACAAGCCGATCTCTCGTCCGACTGCCAGGGCGATCGTAGCGGTACGCCGCCCGTGCCCCGCCTGCCAGGGGAGTGCGCGATCAAGCTCCTTCGTCACCTGGCGCACCAGGATGCGTTCGATATCCCGGCATGATGCGATGGGAAGACGGAGGTGGTCGATTTTGTCCAGCTCCCGTTGAATGACGAGGACGCCGGGGTGAATCCGATTGAGACTCTCGACGTGCATAGCTTGTCCTTTCTCAAGAAAATACAGAGCCCAAGACCACTCTCGTGATCTTGGGCTCTGGGTGAAAAACCTCTGGCCTAACTTGATTGTCGAAACTACTACGAAGCGGGTTAGGTCTCCTCGGGACGTTTCCCGCCCATGAGCGGCTGCTTGAGGATCCACATTTCGTGCAGCGGGATCCACATCATGATCAAAAACGTCACCATCATCAGAGTATCGCCGGTCAGCATGGTCAGGACGAAGACGGGTGACACGTAACTGATCAGCCAGGGCGACAGCAAATCCAGGCCAACGCCGGCAAATGACAGCCAGGTCATCCATACTTTCATGGCCTGGCTGGCGCTCGTCAAATACAGGACGTGAACCAGAATCATGAATACGACCGGCATGGTGAAGAGGTGAAAGTGTGTCACCTCAGCCAGTTCCCGGAACGACATCGGCTCGCCGAAGGTGGCATCCGATCCCCGGTAGTGTTCCGCAATGCCTTGTGGCGACAAGCTGGTCATGCTGTGAGCCCAAAAAAATGAAAACAGAAACCCGATCAGCATCAAGAACAAGAACTGTGTGTACAGCAATCTGATATGGCGATCGGAGTCCCGGAGTTTGAATCGTTGATTAAAGTTTTTCATAGGGGGACGCTCGGTCCGCTTCGTTTAGTTGCCGAAAATGGATGTAAAGATGCCCTTGTCAGTCTTGCGGGATGCGACGGTATCGCTTCCCATCCCGGCCGGCTTCAGATAGAACTCGTCCACGAGGACCAGCACGCGTTTGACCCCGGCGCTCATGGAGCGAACAGACATGGTGGCGCCGCTGATGTTGATGATGTCCTTGTTGATCCGGATGGGATCGGACACGGTTAGCCCGTCATATTGTGAATTGAACCGCTTTTTCCCGACTTCGCTCCCTTTGGCATCGCGAAACACCAGCAATTCCACGTCGGTGCAGGCGCCTTTCGGATCGACGCCGACCATATAGGTCATGTGTTTATACTTGCCGATGGTATTGTGGACCATGGCATAGCCGTCGATCTTGTCTCCGGTTTCACCGATATACAGCTCGAACGACTCTTCCGGAAACTTCCAGCCGATCCGTTGCTCGATGAGGTCTTTCTTCTCCTGCGTGAGACGGATCAACTCTTTGTGCACCCGCTGAGACTTCGGGAGGATCGTCTTCACGGCCTCCTCTTCCGTCATAAACTCTTCGTACTTGAAGTCGTCGTCTTTCAGAAACCGGCGCAATTCGTTATCCCAGACCTTCTCGGCCGCCAGGACCGGAAGTGACGAGGCCATGAGCAATACAGTGACGGTGACGGTGCGGAACGCACTCAATTTAGTGAACATCCATGCTCCTTTAACTTGCTGTCCAAACGGCTTTGCACATCATTCATGACGTCGGCAGAAGGGTCGGTCGCAGCCCAGCCGAAGAGGCGCGACCCGCCGCGGAACGCCCATCGTTGCCGCTCTTCGATAAAACTGATTTTCGTGACATCATCGAGACGCTTGACCGTGAGGGTGATACGGGACCGATCTTTGCTATCCCCCACTTCACGTTGGAGGGCACCAAAGGTCCGTCCCGGCATGGGGATTTCCAGCCAGCCGGTGACGATCATGCCGGTATCTCTGTCTTTCGTCACAATCGTGCGATCTTTTACGGCTTCCAGCGCAGCCTCCCAGGCATGGTCGTAGCTGCATACGGCGAAGCGCTCCTGCATCGGATTCATCCATGCGCAGGCAGTCAGCAGTGCTGACAGGGTGTAGATGGAGATCAGTCGGCGGGTCACAAAACACTTCATCGGTCTTCCAACGGAAGCGCCTTACCAATCTGGTAAGGCGCTTCGCTATCTCCTTTAGAAATACGTGGCTGCCTGAACCAGGAAGCCGTCGCCAGTAAGAGGTGTGTTGGCATTCGTTGAATAATCGCCAGCCTCGACAAGACCCCTGGCACCCTTCTGGGTGTTGAATTGCCAGTCGAATTTGATGACGGTGTCTTCAATCGGCCTGAAGTTGAGGCCGAGGGTCAATCGTTCCAACTCCCGCCGGTTGCCCCCCCCTGCGTTGTTGATCGTGCGATTGCCGACATCGGTATCCACTTGCTCCCATCGAATGACCGCCGTAAAGGTCGAGGCGTCAGTGAAGTGGCTCGGCGCCCAGCTCTTCAGAAAGTCCGGCATGAAGTGGTAGTTGCCTTGAACGTAATAGCCCTGCATCTTTCCCGGACCAGTCCCGGGGTTGGTAATGGTTGTCCATGCAGATTCCCCGATGAATTCGAATGGGCCTTTCTGGAGAGTCCAGTCCAGGGCACCGATGGTAATGTTACTTTGGCCGGTGATCCCACCATTGGTTTGCCCGGCGGGATTAAACTGCCCGTGATATCCGGACCCGGCTACTTCGATGCCCAGGATCGGGCTGAAGGCGACGCGGCCGACGACGGCTTTGCTTTGATCACGATCCCGGGAGGCGCTTCCTCGTGCGCTGCGTACGCCCAGATCCGTGATCGCGCCGGCGGTCGAACTCATACCATTCACAGCATACAATTCATAATCCAGCTTTGAGCGCGAACTCGGGTAGAGCGTTCCATAGATACCGGCTCCGGCTTCGAACCAGGTGCTGGGAATGATAATTCTAGAGACCATCGGTCGATCCACCAGATCGTTCAGGGGGGAGTCATGCAGCAAGTTGAACTTGCCGACTGGCATCAGAAGGATACCGGCGCGAAGGTTGACGGCTTCATGGATCAGGTAGTCCAGTTGGGCGAATTCAATCTGCATGGAACCGTCGCCAAACGTATTCCCAGCACCAGTTTGCGGAGCATTGACGCCGCCACGCTCGATCTCGATTTCCGTGGCGAACTTGATACGGTCGGTAATATCCGCATAAATAAACGGCACCAACCGTTGCTGGCCGAAGCTATTGACGCTGGGATTATCCAGGTTCTGGTTGGAGAGGCTATGGTACATCACATCGACATACCCGCCGACGGTGGCCTTCGGTGCGCTCAAAAACGGCTTAGCATAGATCAGTTTTCCTGATCCGGTTGAGCCGAATCCCAGGGGAATATTTTCTTCACCTTTTCGTCCGACTCGAATGTCTGTCATCGGACCGGTTGCCACGGGATATTGCACGGCGCCTGGCTGGCCTTCTTTCTTTCCCATGGTCTGTTCGGCGGAGCTTTCCTTTCGTTCGCGCTCCTGCATGTGCTTGTTCACGGCTTCATCGACTAACTTCTTGATTTCCTCCGGGGTCATATCTACGGCCAAGGCCGGTGCAATCGGCAAACTGGCGAGTACGAGAGCCCCGAGGATTGACCGCATCTTCATCGGTATCCTCCACGGTGAGCAGGGTTGTGGTCTGACTCGGGACTCGGTGGTCTCTGGTCTGGTGGTTGCGAACAAGATCGAACCTCGAATGAAAATTGCTGTAGTCTTTGAAAAGCCTCCTTTCATGAATCGACTCATGATGCGACGGCGCTCCATCCTTCGATCGAAGAGAAGGGGATAATGACGATGCGTTTGCAGCGTTTGCATTTCAGCTCAATTCCTTGCCCGCGCACTTTGGCGATGAGTTGGCCGCACTCGCAGCGGGTTTCATTGTCATGACAGGTGTCGGGTTTAGATGCTCGTGTGGTGACCATAGCGCGCTGCGATCCTTGTAAGTGAAATTGAGAACGATTATTAATATCTCGACAGAGGTTCCATTGTCAAGAGGGTATCATGTGTCGCATAGTGACCCAGTCCCGACGATGTGCGCGCATGTATTCGGCTATGCTCTGATTGGGGAAATCTGGTGTATGGGCGGGGCAGGATCTAAAAGGGGTAAGGGTACGATGCGAACGTGGTTCCCGGGAGTGCTTGGAGTGCTGGTGGTCATCTTCTTTGCAGGGTGCGGATCGATTCGCTCCAGTGAACTGCCAGTCGTGGTCAAACGAACTCAGATGCATATGGGGACGCTGGTCTCCATCACGGCGGTTGCTCCGGACAAAGCGATTGCTCAGGTTTCTATCGAGGCGGGGTTTTATGAAATCAAGCGACTGGAGCAGCTTCTCAGTACCTGGATCCAGACGAGTGAATTATCTCAGGTCAATGCGTCAGCAGGGCGGGAGTCTGTGGCGGTCGGTCCCGAAACGCTGGAATTGGTTCTGCGTGCGCTTGAAATGGCTGGCCTGACCGAAGGTGGTTTGAATATTGCGGTCGGACCGGCAGTGGAGGCATGGAGCGTGGCAGACCGCCGGCGCATTCCCGGCTATGCGGAATTGCAGTCACTCAAGCCGCTGGTTGATTGGTCCACAATCCAAGTTGATCGAAAGGCCCGCACAATCTTTCTGCCAAAACCAGGCATGCGCATCGACGTCGGTGGGATCGGCAAGGGGTACGCGGCGGATCGCGCCGTCGCTGTGATGAAGAGGGCCGGGGCGCGAGGAGGCGTGGTGGCGCTTTCAGGTGATATCAAAACGTTTGGAGATCTACCAGGCATGAAGGGGTTTCCTGTGGGGATTCGCCATCCACGGCAGGAGGGAACGCTCATTGCCACAATGGATCTCAAGAACGAGGCTATCTCCACGGCGGGCGACTACGAGCGGTATTTTGAGCAGGATGGGATT
>Ga0209079_10000190_pt1 | contig 28461 bp, 23 predicted proteins | sample PPLLaktember2015_2_FD_187259 | JGI IMG/M metagenome (GOLD analysis project Ga0209079, IMG submission 187259) | Freshwater sediment microbial communities from Prairie Pothole Lake near Jamestown, North Dakota, USA - PPLs Lake P7 Core (6) Depth... | ecosystem: Environmental > Aquatic > Freshwater... | reverse complement strand
TGCTCTCGCACCTCAGCCGTTTCGCCGCCGGAACAGCTTGACCGTCTCCATGATCACGAACGGCAGCAGGCCCATGGCTCCCATCAACGCCCAATCCTCGACCGGCAGCGGAGCGACTTTGAAGACTGTTGCAACAGCCGGAACCGTGAGCACCGCAATCTGGACCGCGAGAGAGAGCAGCACGGCCCAGACCAGGGCGAGATTCGTGCCGACACCCAGCTGGAACAGCGACCACCGTTCGCTCCGGCAATTGAACGCATGGACGAGCTGGGCGACCACCATCACGGTAAACGCGACCGTCCTGGCCTGATCGAGATCCTGATGCAGGCCATACAAACTGTAACTGAAGGCCCCCAATGCGAGTGCCGCCAGAATCAAACCCTCCCCACCGATCGCCAGCAATCGTCCGCCGTCAAGCAAGCGGGCCTCCGGCCTGCGGGGCGGACGCTTCATCAGATCCGGCGCCTTGGGGTCGACTGCCAGGGCCAGGGCCGGAACGCCGTCGGTAACGAGGTTCATCCACAGGATCTGAATCGGCAGAAGCGGAAGCGGCAGGCCCAGCAGCGCGGCAAAGAGCATGACGAGAACTTCACTCACGTTGCAGGACAGGAGAAAGTGAACGGTCTTGCGGATATTGTCGAACACTCCCCGTCCTTCTTCTACCGCCGCGGTGATCGAGGCAAAGTTATCGTCGGTCACCACCATATCGGAGGCTTCTTTCGTCACATCGGTACCGGCGATCCCCATGGCCACCCCGATGTCCGCCTCTTTGATCGCAGGCGCATCGTTCACTCCGTCCCCGGTCATGGCCACGATCGCGCCGCTGCGTTTCCACGCCTGAACGATGCGCAGCTTGTGCTCCGCCGAAACGCGGGCATAGACCGTCACGCGCTCGACGATGGCGGTCAACTGTTCGTCGGTGAGATCGTTGAGCTCGGAACCGGAGAGCGCCGCGCCATCCCCATCAGAGAGACCGAGTTCTCGTGCGATCGCGACCGCCGTGTCCTTATGATCCCCGGTGATCATAACCGTTCTGATGCCGGCTTCATGACAGAGACGCACGGCCTCCTTGGCTTCGGGCCGCAACGGATCTTTCATGGCGAACAACCCGAGAAACACCAGATCACGCTCCACCGCGTCGGCCGGCAGATTCGCTCTATGTTCATCGACAGGTCGCTGCGCCACTCCGAGGACGCGAAGACTCTCTCCGGCCAGCTTGACATTTGTCTCGACAATGGCCTTCCGTTGCTGATCGCTCAGCGACTCAACCAGGCCGTCCGACGTCATGCGATGCGTGCAGCGGCCCAGCAGGACGTCCGGCGCCCCTTTGACGTAAGCCAGGCTTCCTTCTGCAGTCCGGCGGATCACCGTCATCATTTTCCGTTCGGCATCGAAGGGATGTTCCTCCTCGAACGGGGCGGCGCGTTCCAACTCCTCTTTCGTCAACCCGACTTTCGCTGCCGCGACAAGCAAGGCCCCTTCAGTCGGATCTCCGATCACCTGCCAGGCCCCGTTCTCCTGCCTCAAGGTCGCGCCGTTACACAGCACCGCGGCTGTCAGGAGCTGTCGCAACCCGGGTTGAGGCTGAGGTCCAGGTTGAGCAGAGAGCGGCAACCCCCCGACCGTCTCAGCCTGAACCTCAACCTTGGCCTTCTCCACGATTTCCCCCACGGGGCTATACCCTTCACCCGTCACCTCGAACACACCGTCGCCGACGATTAACCTGGTGACCGTCATTTCATTCTTCGTCAACGTGCCGGTCTTGTCGGTGCAAATGACCGTCGCCGATCCCAAGGTCTCGACCGCCGGCAACTTGCGAATCAAGGCATGCCGCTTCGCCATGCGCGTCACGCCCAGCGCCAGCGTGATCGTCACCACGGCGGGAAGCCCTTCGGGCACCGCCGCCACGGCCAGACTGACCGAGGTCAAGAACATCGCCACCAACGGCTCGCCGCGCAGGTACCCCAATACGAACACGAGCGTCACCACGGCCAACGCCAGCCACAGCAGGGTATAGCCGAACTGCTCCAGCCTCCGCTGGAGCGGGGTTTCCGTCTGCTCCGCCTCCGACGCCTGCTGGATCATCGCTGCAATCCGGCCCAGTTGCGTACGCAGCGCCGTCGTCACCACCAGCGCGCGCGCCTTGCCGGAGACCGCGATTGTCCCCATAAACGCCAGGTTGGTCCGATCCGCGAGGAGCACGTCCTCTGCGTCGAGCGTACCGGCGTGCTTCTGAACCGGCGTCGATTCACCGGTCAGCGAGGCTTCCTGTGACTGGAAGTTTGCGGCGTAGGTAAGGCGGGCATCCGCGGGGACGCGGTCGCCCGCCTCCAGAAGGATCAGATCGCCCGGCACCAATTCCCGCGCGGGGAGGGACCGGAGCACGCCGTCTCGAAACACCCGGGCCATCGAGACGGACATCTTCCGGAGCGCCGCCAGGGATTGCTCGGCCCGGAACTCCTGCACGAATCCGAGCAGACCGTTGAGAAGCACGATGGTCACGATCGCCGCCGCATCGAGCCAGTCTTCCAACAGACCCGACACGACCGCCGCGCCGATCAGCACCCATACAATGACGCTCGTGAACTGGGAAAGAAACAGCTTCAGCGGGGACGCCGGCTGAGCTTCCGGCAACTCGTTGAACCCCTCGTTCTGTTGCCGGCGGATTGCTTCCTCGGTGCTGAGTCCGGCTTCGAGATTCGCGCGCAGCTCCGCCGCCAACGCTTCAGCCGGTATCGCGTGCCACACCTTCGCAGCCGGCGGATTCTTCGCCAATTCCATCTCCCCTCCTCGCGTCACCGGAAAAGCAGCCACAAACCGAGCACATAGCTGATGATCATCAGCAGGCTGTCCGGTTCGATCAACAGAAACCGCTTCTCGGCTCGATAGATGATTCCCATCAGACCAATGTTCATCATCAGAATGGACCAGAGCGCGGTGAGGGCATGGGCTGAACTCACACTCCCCAGCAGGCTGCCGTCTCGATAGGCCAGATCGGCAAACAGGAACGCCGCCATGTTGAAGGCGTTGCTCCCGAACAGGTTCCCCACAGCGAGATCGAACGCGCCCAACCGGACCGCCGCAACGGCTGTCACCAACTCCGGCAAGGAGGTCGTGATGGCAACCAGCGACGTGCCGATAAAGGTCGTGCTGGTGCCGGTCGCTTCGGCAATGCGCGCGGCGGACCAGGCCAGGAACGGTGCTGCGACCAACAAGGCCAGCGCACCGAGGGAAAAACCGGTGACCGCACGACGCAACTCGGCACGGCGGCCAATAGTATCCTGCTTGGCCATAGTCCCCTCGACCATCACAGCCTGCTCGCGCCGGCGACGATCCATGTCCTCCTGCCTGAAGACCAGCCTCATACCCAGCACATACAGGATAAAGAGAGTAAGACTTCCGAGGCCCACACCGACATGACTCACCTGGACCGGCTGGAGCACGAAAAACGCGGCGAGTCCCGTCAACAGCATGGCCAGCGTAGCCGTCAGCGTATGCCCCAGAGCGGCCTGTTGCCAGACCCGTTTTTGGCGATGCATCAAGTCAATCAGACCGAGCGTCAACATGTTACTCATGCCGGCGCCGAATAAATCACCGGCAGCGAGATCCGGGGCATTCATCCAGCCGGCACTGATAGTCGTGAACACTTCCGGGAGTGAGGTAGCGGTGGACATCAAGACCACCCCGATCCACAATCGTCCCAATCCCGTCAACCCGGCAATCGCATCTCCATACCGCGAGAGCCTCGTCCCGGCCAGGACAATCACGATCGCACTGATAAGAAATACCCCGCACAGTGTCAGCACCGCGTATCTCCTGCCAAATCAATGATCATCAGCTTCAGCTTTTCACCACCAGCACTGAACAGGGTGCCTGCCGCACAACCTTCCGGGAGACGCTTCCCAATAGATAACGATCGAGCCCCGTGAGCCCTTTCGAGCTCAGCACAATCAGGTCCGCAGGATGGCGCTCCGCGGCGGGGAGAACCTCTTCAGCGGAGCCCCCTCCGTGAAAACACGATCCACGGCGAGCAGGACTTTCATCGCCAGATTCTCCCCCTCACGTCCGGTTCCGTTCCGGGGCACGCACACTGAAGGCCGGTGCCTCACGACCCCCTAGCTCCAGATTGGCATAGAGCACCCGCAAGAGGTGATCCCGCGTGATCATGCCCAGCAACCGGCCGCCTTGTGCGACCGGAACCTGGTTGACATCCTGTTGTTCCATGACTCTCAAGACATCCAGAATCGCCGTCTCCGGCGCCACCGCATGCAGCCGGTCCATCGGCGTCATCGCCTGCTCCACGAAACTGTCTCTCCATCGGTCTTGAGGCACGGCCTTCACCTGGTGCAGCGTCACGAGGCCCTCGAGCCGTCCATTCTGCGAGACCAGAAAGCATCGCTGGCCTGTCCGTAAAATATGCTCGTGCACCAGGTCCGCAAGACTCAGTTGACCCGACACGGTGGGACAATCACGCGCCATGATGTCTTCGGCCGTCAGGCCGCTCAACGCTGACCGCATGCTCATCTGCAGGACGCTCTCCTGGGCGGCATTGAGCAAGAACCAGCCGATGAAGGCCAGCCAGAGCCCGTTGAACCAGTTCACGGTGAACACGGTCCAGATGCCGACCAGCATAAACGCGTACCCCACCGTTTGGCCGGTGCCTGCTGCAATCCGGGTGGCTGTGGCCAGATTGCCCGTCACCCGCCAGAGCAGCGCCCGGAAGATCCGCCCGCCGTCGAGCGGGAAGCCCGGCACGAGGTTGAACAGCGCCAGCATGAGGTTGATGGAGGAGAGCCACCCGGCCAGGGCGGAAATCCGTTCGAACTCGTCGCCAGCCAGATGCGCCACCGCGCCGAACCCGACGGCCAGCAGCGCGCTGGCGATCGGCCCGGCAATCGCGATCTGAAACTCCGTCATCGGCCGGTCCGGCTCGCGGCCGATCTGAGCGACGCCGCCGAACACGAACAGCGTGATTGAACGGACGGGAATGCCCTTGGCCAAGGCGACGAAACTGTGCGCCAGTTCATGCAGGAGGATCGAGGAAAAGAAGAGGAGACTCGTCAGAATCCCGACCGCATAGTGCTCGGCCTGCGTCCAGCGGGGATGCTCCGACGCAAACCGACCGGTCAGTGAAAACGTAATCAGGAAAAAGATGATGAACCACGAATAGTGGACCCCAACATCGATCCCGCGGATGGTCGTCAGCTTGACGGATTGTCCGATCATGCCTCCCCCCTTGCTTCGCACGCCGCCGGCCGATTCGTTTAACGGACGTTCTTCTTCCGGCCTTTCAACAGGACGAACCCCCCGACAATGCCGATGATCACCGCCAGAATCCCAAGCAGCACGAACGGGTCCATCTCACGTCCTCCTTTCTCTCACAGAGCAGCCGAACGACGCGTGACGCCATGCGCTCCGCCGAGGTCACCCGACTAGGCCCAGCGCCAGATAGGGGACCAGATTGAAGATAAAGATGGCGATCTTGTACAGCGCCATGCCGATGTAATGAATGGCATCGAACCGTTCGAGCGACAGGCGGAACCAGCGGCCGTGCCACCGGTGCAACCAGTCGTGTGCGACGGTGAACAGCAGAAACCACCCCAGGAGCAGGCCATAATTGAGCACCGCACACCACAACAACGTCTCACGCAGCGTTTCGAGAGTCATCCGTGCTCCTCCTAGTCGGCACGCCGGGCGCTGTCCGCCGCTTCCACTGCAACCGCAGCCAGGTCTCCACCTCAACGACGACGTACACGGTCACGGCCGCCGCCAGAACCAGTCCCCAGGCAGGTGCGTCGATCGGAGCCGTATGAAACAACCGGTTCATGGCCGGGACATAGGTCAGCAGGAGTTGCAGCGCGATCATGACGGTCACCCCGCGCCAGATCCAGGGATTGCTGAACAGGCCGACATGGAACATGGTGAGCTCCAGCGAACGGCAATTGAACAGGTAAAACAGCTCCGCCATGACGATCACGTTCACCGCCGCCGTGCGGGCCGCGAGGATCGATTCAGTCCGATCCAGCTCCCAGAGAAACACGCCGTAGGCGCCGGCCAGCATCAAGAACGACACCAGGACAATCCGTTCGATCAGCACGCCCGTCAGGATCGGCTGGCCGGGCTTGCGTGGCGGCCGCATCATGATATCCGGCTCCTTGGGTTCAAAGGCCAGCATCAGTCCCAGCGCCACTGCCGTCGTCATATTAATCCAGAGAATTTGCACCGGGAGGATGGGAAGCACGAGGCCCAATGCGATCGCGGTCAGCAGGACCAGCCCTTCCCCCATATTGGTCGGCAACGTCCAGACAATGAACTTCGTCAGGTTGTCAAAGACGCACCGGCCCTCCTCGACGGCCGCTTCGATCGAGGCGAAATTGTCGTCGGTCAGTACCATGTCGGCGGCTTCCTTTGCCACCTCGGTCCCGCCGCGCCCCATCGCCACACCGATATCCGCCTGCTTCAAGGCCGGCGCGTCGTTCACGCCGTCGCCGGTCATGGCCACCACATGGCGCCGCGCCTGCAAGGCCTCGACCAACCGCAACTTCTGTTCGGGCGAGACCCGCGCGAAAACCGCCGTGCGGTCGGCGACCTCCGCAAGCTCCGCCTGGGGAATGGCCGCCAACTCCTGGCCGGTCATCGCGATCAATGCCCCGTTCTCGTGATGCTTCCGCCCGTCTAACCCGATTTGCTGTGCGATCGCCCGGGCCGTGAGCGCGTGATCGCCCGTGATCATTTTGACTGCGATCCCTGCCTGCTGACAGGCGCGCACGGCCGCCACGGCCTCCGGCCTCGGGGGATCCATCATGGCTTGGAGCCCGAGAAAAGTCAGGCCGTCTCCCACATCACACTCCGTCACTGTGGCGGTGTCCGCCGGAAATGCCTTGCGCGCCAGCGCCAGCACGCGGAGCCCCCGACTGGCAAAGATATCCACCTGACTCAACACAGCCTGAACATCAAGTGCCTGCTCCGTCCCGTCCGCCAGCACCATCCGCCCGCACAAGCGGATCGTTTTTTCCACCGCGCCTTTGAGATACAGCACCGAGTCCCCGCCCGATTTCACCCGATGCAACGTGGCCATGAACTGCCGCTCCGACTCGAACGGGATCGCCTCCACACGCGGGAACTGCTCGTGGAGCCGATTCAGATCGATCCCGGCTTTCTTCGCTGCGACCAGCAAGGCGCCTTCGGTTGGGTCGCCTGCGATCATCCAGCGACCATCGCGCTCCAGATGCTGCGCGTCGTTGCAGAGGGCCCCCGCAGCCAAAAGCTCGAGCAAGCTCGGGGGCAACGCCGAATGCCCGGCGCCGCTTTCTCGTATCTCCCCAACCGGCTCGTAGCCCGCGCCGTCGACATCGAACACCCGGTCTCCTGCTGAAATCGCTTGGACCGTCATTTCGTTTTTCGTCAGCGTGCCGGTTTTGTCCGAACAGATCACGGTGGTGCTGCCTAGCGTTTCCACCGCCGGCAACTTGCGGATGATCGCATGGCGCCGTGCCATGCGGCCAACGCCGATCGCCAGGGTGATGGTGACCGCCGCCGGCAAGCCTTCGGGGATCGCACTCACGGCCAACGCCACGGCCGCCATAAAGACCTCGGTAGCGGGCTGTCCCCGCCACAGCCCAAGCCCAAAGGTGAGCGCTGCCATGCCGAGGATGGCCACCGTCAGCCCCTTGCTGAAGGCCGCCAGTTTTTTGGTCAAGGGCGTGGCGATCACGGTCGTTTCACCGATCAATTGGTGGATGCGCCCAAGTTCGGTCGCCACCCCCGTCGCAACCACCGCTCCTGTCGCCTGCCCGAAGGTGACCAGTGTGCCGGAGAACGCCGTATTCTTCCGATCGGCCACAACGGTCTCGGGCGGCAGGACATGATCGGCCTTCTCCACCGGCACCGATTCTCCCGTCAGCGCCGATTCGTCCACCCGTAACTCGCGTACTTTCGTCAATCGTAGGTCGGCGGGGACCTTGTCGCCGGACTCCAGCAGGACCACATCTCCGGGGACGATGTCCCCTGAGGGAATCCGGAGTTTCAGCCCGTCGCGCCGGACCGCCGCTTCGGTCTTCATCATCGACACGAGCGCCTCAAGCGCCGCCTCGGCCCTGGATTCCTGAATGAACCCGACGATAGCGTTTACCAGAACGACGCCGAAGATCACTCCCGCATCGACCCACTCGTCCAAGAATGCCGTGACAGCGGTCGCCGCGAGCAGCACATAGATCAGCGGATGGTGAAACTGAAAGAGAAATCGCACCAGCGGGCCGTGGCGCCGGAATTTCGGCAGGACATTGGGGCCGAACCGTTCGAGCCGTCGCGCCGCCTCCTCGGAGGACAGGCCTTTCGCCAGGTCGGTTTCGAGCAACAGCACCACCTCGTGGGCGGGCAGATGGTGGTGAGTCGTGATCGAGACCTCTGTCTGCGTGCGAGGATCGTCCGAGGATTGCTCCGTATGCCTTGCTGTCATGTCTTTCACGACGCGGTGACTCCTTCTTGACCGGTTGATGAAGCTCTCGCCGATCCCCCCTTTTCCTCAGAGAAATGTCCGCCTTCCAACATGGCACGGAGCCGGAAGGAAGCGGCTTCATCGGTGAAAAGCAATAACGAGTCGTTGGCCTCCAGCACGGTGCTGCCGTCCGGGACGAAACACTGCCCCTTCCGCCCGATTAGGATGACGAGGGTGGACTTGGGCAGGCCGAGATCGAGGAGCCGTTGACCGACCGCCACGGACGATTCGGGGATAGTCATTTCGACCAACCCGCTCTTGAGACCGATTGGCGCATTCCAAACCGGCGAGGCTTCGAGACGCCGCGGCAGCGGCGCATCCACCTTAAGCCAGCGCGCGACCAGCGGGATCGACGTGCCCTGGAGCAGGACTGATGTCAGCACGATGAAGAACACCAGATTGAACATCATCGTGGCTTGCGCAAGGCCGGCGAGGAGCGGAAACGTGGCCAGAATGATCGGCACGGCTCCGCGCAAGCCGACCCAGGCGACCATCGTCTTTTCGCGCAGACTGAGCGCGGTGAACGCCAGCGTCAGGAAAACGGCGGCCGGACGGGCGACAACCATCAGGAACAGCGCCAGGAGCAGTCCTGTTCCGGCGACGGGCACCAGTTGCGCGGGAAACACCTGCAATCCGAGCGTCAGAAACATGGCGATCTGCATCAGCCACGCCAGTCCGTCATGAAACCGCGTGAGGCTGCGTTTGTGGAGGAACTCGCTGTTGCCCATCATCAGTCCGGCAAGGTACACCGCGAGAAATCCGTTCCCCCCCAGCCAGGCGCTGCCGCTGTAGGTCAGCAGGACCAGGGACAAGGTCAACACCGGATAGAGTCCGTCATATTCGAGCCGCAGCCGGTTGATCAGCAACACCATCACCTTGCCGATGCCATACCCGATGGCTGCGCCGACCACCATTTGGCGCACAAACATGGGAAGCAAGTCCGTCACCGATGCGGAGGACCCGGTGATCAGACTGATCAGCCCGATGGTGAGAAACACCGCCATGGGATCGTTGCTGCCGGATTCCAGTTCGAGCAGCGGTTTCAACGGGCTGCGAAGACTCACCTGCCGTGACCGCATGACGGCGAAGACGGCGGCCGCGTCGGTCGAAGAGACAATGGCACCGATCAGCAGCCCCTCCAACCAGGACATCCCGAGGATCGTCCTGGCAAACAATCCAACCAGCCCCGCGGTGATCGCCACGCCCAGAGTCGAGAGCGCCACGCCCTTCCCAAGCTGCGCCCGAACAGTGGCCCACTCGGTATCCATGCCGCCCGCAAACAGGATAAACGTCAGCGCCACCACGCCGAGCGACTGGGCCAGCCAGGGATTATCGAAGTGGATACCGCCCAGCCCATCGGACCCTGCGAGCATCCCGATGAGGAGAAACAACAGCAAGGCAGGCACGCCCAACCGCCCGGACGCCTTGCTGGCGATCACGCTCAGCAAGAGCAATCCGGAGGCCCCTAGAAGAAGATACTCGATGGTGAGCGTCATGGAAGTCCCATTCCTCGTTGGTGACGATCAGCCTCGCAGACTCAACACTGACGGGTTTCTGACGATGAGGACAGGCCCCCCGGCCCGCCCCAACACCGCCTCCGCCACGCTCCCAAGCACCAACCGGGACAGACCCGTCCGGCCCTGCGTACCGACCACTATTACGTCTGCCTGCCATTCAGCAGCTTGCCTCAGAATGATTTCCACAGGATCGCCCGGGGTGCAGAGACTCTCGGCTTTGATTCCCTTTCGCTGCAACTCCCGGGTGAAGACATTCAGCTTCCGCTGTCGGACATTCCTCGACACCCCCTCATCTGCCGCGTGCACGACACACACCTGCGCCTTTAGCTGTGCCGCCAGTCCCGACACATAGCGCAAGACCGCGTCGGCGCAGGGTGAGAAATCGGTGGCCATGAGCAGCCGGGCGAGACTCACCTTGGCATGATGCCGGAAAGCATCCCGCACCACGACCTCCTGCAGCGTCAACACGGGACAGGGAGCTTCCCGCACCACCGCGTGCGCGGTGCTGCCGAGCCGCATCCGATCCCAGCCAGTGCGTCCGTGAGTCCCCATGACGATGAGCCCCGCATGAAAACCAACCGCAGCCTCCAGGATACAGTCGCTGGGGTGGCCGAAGAGGAGGGAGGGTTCCGCATGGACTCCGGCTTCCTTTGCCGTTCTCGACAGGCGTCCCAATTCAAGCAACGCGGAGGTTTTGAGAGAGTTCAGGTAGCGGCTGTCGGGGGGCACCCGTGATGACTCGGACACCGTCTTAATCACGTGAATAATCTTCAGCCGAACGCCCAGTACAGTCGCGAGCTTCACAGCATAGGTGAACGCCCGCCGGGCCGGCTGTTGAAAGTCGGTGGGCACCAGCACGCAGCCCGTTGTCCTCCTCGCCGCCATTCGCATTCTTGCCCCCATTATGATGGACCGTTCTTCCTGGCCGCCGCTCTTCTGCGGGCAGCGGTCAATTCACCAGGCGCTGTTCGATCGCCAAGACCGCTTCCGTGGTGCGTATTACGGCGTCCGGATCGAGCGAAATACTGTCGATACCTTCCTCGACCAGGAACCGGGTGAACTCCGGATAGTCACTGGGGGCCTGTCCGCAGATGCCGATCTTCCTGCCTGTGGCTTTGGCTGCCTGAATCGCCATCGAGATCATCCGCTTGACCGCTGGATTTCGTTCATCGAACAGCGGGGCCACGAGATCGGAGTCCCGATCGACCCCCAGCGTCAATTGCGTCAGATCGTTTGAACCGATCGAGAACCCGTCGCAGATCTCCGCGAACTCTCCCGCGAGCAGAACGTTGCTGGGAATTTCGCACATGAGATACACCTCCAACCCCCGCTCGCCTCTCCTGAGCCCGTGCGCCGTCATCTCGTCGAGCACCCGCCAGCCTTCTTCGACGGTCCGGCAGAACGGAATCATGACCTTCACATTGGTCAGGCCCATCTCCTCCCGCACCATGCGCAAGGCGCGGCATTCCAGCGCGAACCCTTCCCGGTAGCGCGGATCGTAGTACCTCGACGCGCCGCGAAAGCCGAGCATGGGATTCTCCTCGACGGGTTCGAACTGTCGGCCGCCGATCAGATTGGCATACTCGTTCGATTTGAAGTCGCTGAGCCGGACGATCACGTCCTTCGGATAGAAGGCCGCCGCGATCATCCCGACGCCTTGCGCCAGCTTGTCGATAAAGAACTGTGCTTTGTCCGGATATCCCACCGTCAGCCGGTCGATCTCAGCCTTGATGACCGGATCCTCCAGCCGCTCGTAGCCGAGTAACGCGAGAGGATGCGCTTTGATGGCGTTGGCAATGATGAATTCCTCACGGGCCAGCCCGACCCCGTCGTTTGGAAGGAACGACAGCCTGAACGCTTCCTCGGGGTTGGCCACATTCATCATGATCGCGGTCTTGGGACGGCGCAGATCCTTGACGCTCACGCGGTCGATCTCGACCGGCAGCCGGCCTTCGTAGACAAACCCAGTCTCACCCTCTGCGCACGAGACCGTCACGACCTGACCGTCTTTCAGCCGGTCGGTGGCGGTCTCCGCGCCGACGATGGCCGGCAACCCCAATTCGCGGCTCACGATGGCGGCATGGCAGGTCCGGCCGCCGCGATTGGTGACGATGGCCGCGGCCCGCTTCATGACGGGCACCCAATCCGGGTCGGTCTTGTCGGTCACCAGGATGTCGCCGTCGCGGAACTGCTCGATCTGCTGGACGGATTTGAGCACCCGCACCGTTCCCTGGCCGATCTTGCCGCCGACACTCCGCCCGCTGACGAGGACCCGGCTTCGCTCCGAAAGACGATAGGTCTCAACGACCTCGATATCCCGCTGCGAATGGACCGTCTCCGGACGCGCCTGCACGATGAATAGCTCACCGGTGCGCCCATCCTTTGCCCACTCCATATCCATCGGACTGCCGCCGCCGCGTTTGGTACGGTAGTGGTCTTCGATCACGCAGGCCCAGCGGGCGAGGGTGAGGATCTCGTCGTCCGTGATCGCGAATCTGGCCCGGTCGTCGGGAGGCACCGGCACGTTCTTGACCATTTTGCTTCCACCGACGTCGTACACCAGTTTGAATTCTTTGCTGCCGAGGCGTTTACTGAGGATCGGGCGGTACCCCTCCTTCAAGGTGGGCTTGAACACATAGAATTCATCCGGGTTGACCGACCCCTGCACGACATTCTCGCCGAGGCCATAGGAGGCATTGATCAGCACCGCCTGCTCGAACCCGGTCTCCGTATCGATCGAAAACATGACGCCGGCAGCGGCGAGATCCGAGCGGACCATGCGCTGCACGCCAACCGACAGAGCAACCTTGTGATGATCGAAGCCTTTTTCGACGCGATAGGCGATCGCGCGATCGGTGAACAAGGACGCAAAGCAGCGCTTGCAGGTATCGAGCAGCGCGCGCGGTCCCTGAACGTTCAGATACGTTTCCTGCTGTCCGGCGAAACTGGCGTCCGGCAGGTCCTCCGCGGTGGCGCTGCTCCGCACGGCGACGTCGACCGGCTCCGGCGCCCCCTCGCTCAATCGCGCGTAGGCCTCGATGATCGCCTCCTCCAGGGCAGGCGGGACCGTCGCCGCGAGCATCGCCTGGCGGAGGCGGCTGCCCCGGCGGCGGAGATTCTCCAGATCCTGGGTATCCAGGTCTTTCAAGGCCTCGACGATCGTCGCCTCAAGGCCCGCCTCGCGGAGAAACTCCCGATAGGCGGCCGCGGTGATTGCGAACCCGTTCGGCACCTTGATCCCCTTGGAGGCCAGCTCCCGATACATCTCACCCAACGAAGCGTTCTTGCCCCCGACAAGGGGCACATCCTCGATGCCGATCTGTGCAAACCAGCGAATCCACGCTATCGGTTCCTGACGATCACTCATCCTTGGCCTCCTGCCGGTGCGTTCTTCGGCGGCGCACAGTCCTCTCTGCCGGGCCCTGGTTGCGCGCCTTCGATAGTCTTTCAGCCTCAGCCTTTCACCACCAGCACCGAACAGGGTGCATGCCGCGCCACCTTCCGGGACACACTGCCGAGGAATGCGCCCTTCAACCCCGTCATACCCCGTGATCCGAGGATTACCAGATCAGCATGAGTCCGCTGGGCGGCTCGAATGACTTCTTCGGCTGGATGGCCTTCGACCAATGCTGGATGAACGGTCAGCCCGCGATGCGCCACGAGCTTCCGCATCCGCCCCAACACCTGCCTCCCCCGCTCCTTTGTCACACGAATCATGGCCTGTGCGGCCTCACGAAATTTCGGTGCCGTCAGAGTCAGCAGCTGGGATGTCCCATCGCCTGGTGGCGCAACGACGTGCAGAATGGTCACCTCCGCCGCCGATAGACGCAGCGCTCGAAGCCATCGTGCGGCCGCCAACGCGTGATCGGATTCATCCACCGCCAACAGGATCCTGAGGCCTTTGGCTGACGGCTGTGCGCCTCGCTTCCGCGGTCCTCGGCTGATCAGGACCGAGCACGGCGCCGAATGGAGCACACCCTCGCTCACGCTTCCAAGCAGGAATCGCCGCACACCGGAGAGCCCGCGAGAGCCCACGATGACCAGGTCTGCCTGCTGTTTTTTCAGAACATCGATGATCCCTGTCAGCGGCAGACCCCACGTAACCATCGCATCCAATCGGACGCTCCCGGGACGCACCAGCGCTTCCATTCTCTCCAGAAAGCGTTGAGCGTTTCCGAACACTTTTTTCCGTTCCCCCACAAACTGCTTCCATAACTCAGGATGGTAGTGGAGCTGCCAGCCACCGGAGATGGTGACAATTTCTAATACATGAAGCAGAGTCACAACCGATCCGGCCGGCCAACGCATCTGCTGGACCAACTGAAACGCCGCACGAGCATGCCGAGACCGGTCCAGCGCAATCACAACTTTCATCGCCTATTCTCCCGTGTTAAGCAGACTCCGCTCATCTCTCCGTCACGGCCGGCCGTCCCAGAAAGCCTATCCAGCTTCATTCTAATTCTCCTCCCTCGCCCCTCACCTGCGACTGATCTGGCAACAAAGACTTATCAAAAAGGCGGTCCACATTGCGGCCTAGCGCAACAGACACCCGTCCACATCCCTTCTCAATCCTCGTGACAGGCCCCGCACCGAATGAAGGGCAAGGCCGGACTCAGGCGCTCATCCTACTCACCCGGTAAGGCTGACCGTTCCACCCCCGTACATAGACATGGCCCTCCGCACAGTCATACACAGAACCACACGACACGCACCGTCCGGATGACCGCCTTCGCTCTTACAGATGCGGCCCGGCGGGCGCCAAGGCCCGCACGTACAGAATCACGTCCATCATCTCCTCGTCTTTCAGCCGGCCACGCCAGGCATGCATCGGGCTGAACAGCACACCGTTCGAGATCGCGATCAGGAGTTCAAAATCGGTCTTCGCGCGCGACCGCTCCGTATGAAAATCGGTCGGCCGCACGATGAGGTTCTGCGCGTCAGGCCCATTGCCGTCGCCCAGCTTCCCGTGGCACCGGACGCACTGTTCTTTGTAGACCGCCTCGCCTCGATCGGGATGTCCCGGCCTGATCTGGGCCACAGTCCAGGAACTCGCTAAGACGATGGAAAGCACTGCCATGGTGATACCGAGATGCTTGAGCATAATACCCTCCTTGCTTGCCGATCAGATCCCTGCTCGTGGGTTCGTTCGCATGTCCGCACCGGGTCTCCGACCCGTATTCGAAGGTCCGGCGAGAGACACCTGGCTTCTGTCGGTACGTGAAGGCGCTTCACCGTCAAAACTGGAATCGTCGCATGTCGCAAGACCCCTTCCGCAACACTGCCGCCGATCAGGTCGCACCCAAGCCGACTCCCTAACTTGATGACCCAGGCTTTTGCCCTCTCCGCGTATACAGGTGCTTCACCGGACAATACCCCACGGCCCCGGAGACCACTACGAGCAACCCGATGGTCTCCGCGATTTCTTCAACCCAGAACGGAATCGGCAGCGTGATCCCGAGGACCATCAGGATAATCCCCCCGACGACTCTGACCCATCGTTCCACGATTCCCACATTACGAAGCATGGGGTTCACCTCGCCCGAATGATTGCAGCAAGAATGTCCAGCACAAATACCGGCTCATCACTCGCGGGCCTCGTGGATCTCTTCCATCACGATCCCTTCCGCATCGAACCAGTCTTGGAGATCATGGCCATCACGAGAGCCGCGTTGTTCCCACAGTTCGTACGCCTTCTTTGAGATCCGCTCCCACATGCCATTGGGCAGCTCGATCGCTTGCTGCATGACCTCTCCGGCGAGCGTCGCACGGGTCTGCGAGGCGTCGCGCTTCTGCGCCGCCGCCTTCGAATCCATCGAGTCCTTGGGTGCTTTCGTCTTCACCATCATGTCGTCACCTCCTGAGATTCGTGATCACGTGACACAGCCAAAAGCCCCATCGCGTTCAAATCGGGAGGGGCACGCTTCGCGCGCACATCTCGGCTGCTCACTCACGCTTCATGAACGACGACCGAAGCGGGCAGCCGGTTTCGGAAACCTGCCAGAACGACCACCTCGGCCATGCAGTTGCCCTTCGCTTGCACTTGGCTGACAGGGCTCCAGTCGAGAGAATCGTCACTTCCACAAGGCCACTTCGACCTCGCGGCAGCAAGGACGCTCGCGTTTATCGACACGCACGGCGCCGACACACAGTCGAGCCGACGCACCGGACCCGGAAGAGCCCCACTCCATCCCTCATACCCATTCAGGCGCATGTTCTTTCCCCGCGTCCTTTTCTGCGAACCATCGATACAAGGCCGGCAGGACGACCAGGGTCAGTGCCGTCGAACTGAACAAACCGCCGATCACGACCGTTGCAAGGGGCCGTTGCACCTCCGCGCCGATGCCTTGCGCGAGCGCAAGCGGGAGGAGCCCGAGCAAGGTGGTCATCATTGTCATCACCACCGGACGAAGCCGCAGGCTGCACCCGGTGATGATGGCGTCATCCATCGGCGTTCCTTCATTCCGCAACTGATTGATGTAAGACACCAGCACAATCCCGTTCCCCACCGCCAGGCCGAACAGTTCAATAAAGCCGATCGACGCCGGCACGCTCAAGTATTGCCCGGAGACCCACAGGGACACGACGCCCCCGATTAAGGCGAAGGGAAGATTCATAATGATCAGCGTCGCGTACCGCAGGGAATGGAAGGCCCAGAAGAGGAGAAAGAAGACGAGTCCCAACGTGACCGGCACGACGATCAACAACCGCGCATTAGCCCGTTCCATGTTCTCGAATGCGCCGCCCCACGTCACCCGGTACCCTTCCGGCAGGCGCAGCTGCGACGCCAGCGTTTTGCGCCCTTCATCCACCACACCGCCGATGTCGCGCCCCACGACATTGAATCCGATAAAGATACGACGGGTGACCTGTTCGCGGCTGATCCGGAGCGGCCCCTCCCGCATCTCGATGGTCCCCAACTCGCTCATCGGAATGAGGGCGCCGGAAGCGGCTTTCACCCGGATTTCTCCGATGGTCGCCACACTGTTGCGCTGCGCTTCTGGAAACCGGAGGGTCAATTGGAATCGCCGTTCGCCTTCGTACACTTGAGTCGCGGCCCTGCCACCGATGGCGGTGGCAATGATCTCCTGCACATCGGCCACATTGATCCCGAAGCGCGCGATTTTCTGGCGGTCGATGTCGATCGTCAGATAGGGCTGGCCGGCAATCTGCTCGACCTTGATGTCTTTTACGCCTTTGATCTGCTGCATCAAGACTGCGATCTCTTCCGCCTTATCATGCAGCACATCGAGGTCCGCTCCGTAGAGCTTGATCGCGCACATCGTCCTGATTCCGGAAATGAGTTCGTCCACCCGTTCCTGGATGGGCTGGCTCATCAGCACGGAAATCCCGGGAATCTCCGCCAGCTTGTTTCTGATCGCGTCGGTCAATTTCGGCTGAGTGGTCGCGGTCGTCCACGTGCTCCGGTCACGAAGCGAGACGATCGGATCGCTTTCGTTCGGTTCTTCCGGCCCGAATGCGATGTCAGGCCGTCCGATCTTGCTCACGGCCATCCGCACCTCAGGAAATTCCAGCATCGCCTTATGGGCCTGCTTCTCCATCTCGATGGATTCGGGCAGAGACACACTCGGCAACCGCACGATCTGCGGCGTCAGCGCGCCCTCTTCCAGCAGCGGGATAAATTCGCGCCCGACGAACGGAAGCAGCGCAAGGCTGCCCAGCACGATGGCCGTGGAACCAGCCAGCACGGCACTCCGATGACCCAGCGTCCACTGCAACACCGGGCGATAGCGCTGCTTCATCCAGCTCGTCAGGCGCGTTTCTTCCGGGTGATCCCCGCGCAGCATGATCGACGCGAGCACCGGCGACAATGTCAGCGTGACGATGACGGACGCGAGCAACGCGATCACCAGCGTATACGCCAAGGGGGCAAACATCTTCCCCTCCATCCCTTGAAGCGTCATGAGCGGCAGGAAGACGACGCTAATGATCAGAATGCCGAAGAGGATCGGCCGGCCCACCTCTTTCGTGGCATGCAGGATGACCTCGAGTTTACTTTTCTTGGCCGCCCCATGATTCTCTGCCAGATGGCGATAGACGTTTTCCACCACGACCAGCGAGCCGTCCGCAATCTCGCCGATGGCGATGGCCAGCCCGCCGAGTGTCATTAAGTTAGCCGAGATTCCCAGCCGCTGCATTGCGATGAATGTGATCAGAGGGGTTACGATGAGCGAAGCCGTCACGACGATGGCGCTGCGCACGTGGCCCAGGAAGAAGAAGAACACGAAGACGACCAGCACAATCCCCTCGATCAACGCGTCCCGCACTGTGTTGATCGCAGCCGTCACGAGCTCGATGCGGTCGTAAAATGGAAGAATTTTCATGCCCGCCGGGAGGACATGGTTCTGCTGCAGGTCATCCACCTTCGCCTTGACGGCTTCGACCACCTGACGGGCGTTGCCCCCACGGATCATGAGCACCGTCCCGGTGACGATCTCCCGCTCGCCGTTGAATACCACCGCACCATGACGGACGGCGTGTCCAATGCGGATCTCCGCGACATCGCGCACGAACACCGGTGTGCCGCCGGCCTCCTTCACGATGATGGATTCGATATCTTGTGTCGTCTTGATCAATCCCAGGCCGCGGACGATCGCGCGCTCCGCATGGCGCTCCAGCACATTGCCTCCGGCGTTGGCGTTGTTTTTGGCCACGGCATCATAAATGTCGTGCAGCGTCAGATCGTATTTCCGCAGCTTCGCCGGCTCCACGACGATCTGATACTGTTTGACGAACCCGCCCATGGCGTTGACATCGATGACGCCGGGCACGCTCTTGAGGAGCGGCCGCAAGACCCAGTCCTGGAGCGTCCGTTGATCGGTCAACTCCGCCTCGGCGATCGCGGGATCGGTCGCGCCCGCACCAGGCCCTTCGACGTAATATTGATACACCTCGCCCAACCCGGTGCTGACAGGCGCCATCACCGGATCAAGCCCTTCGGGCAACCGCTCTTTTGCCGCGATCATCCGTTCAAGCACCAACTGGCGCGCGAAATAGATATCTACATCGTCGTTGAAGACGACCGTGACCTGCGATAGGGCGAATTTTGAAAGGGACCGGATCTCCGCCAAGCCCGGCAGACCGGTCATCTGCAATTCAAGGGGATAGGTAATGAACCGTTCCACTTCGACCGGGGACAGTCCTGGCGCATCGGTCAGCACTTGCACCTGGATATTGGTCACATCGGGATAGGCGTCGATCGGAATCGATTGGAAGGCCCAGAGGCCCGCGACAGACAAGAGACAGGCCAGCCCCAAAATGAGGATCCGCTGGCGAAGGGAAAACTCGAGTAGCGAGGCAATCATGGCGCAGGCTCGATCCTATGCCGTTCCATTTCTGACTTGAGCATGAACGATCCTCTCGTCACCACGGGCTCGCCCTCCGACAGCCCTTCTAGCACCGTCACGAGATCCCCCCGCTCCAACCCCAACTTGACAGTCCGCACGTCAAAGTCGTTCGTTCCCCGCCGGACAAATGCCATCTTGCCGTTCGGGCCGTTTTGGACGGCGGCCAACGGGATGGTCAAGGCGTCGGGATTTGGCGCGGCATAGACGCGGACCGTGGCAAACATTTCCGGCTTTAACATATGGTCGGGGTTCGGCACAGTCACCCGCAGACGCATCGTCCTGGTGGCCGGGTCAAGGACATCGCTGATGTAGGTGATCGTGCCGGGAAAGATGGCGTGGGGATAAGCAGACACGATGACGTCGACGTTCTGATCCCTCCGGATGAATTGCACGTCCTTCTCCGGCACGTTACCGACGACCCACACATCCGAAAGATCGGCAACGGTAAAAAACTTCTGATTCGTCTCGACGACCTCACCTCTGGTGATATTGCGCATGATGACCCGGCCATCGAACGGCGCGCGCAACGGCACATCCGCTTTGATCGTATGGTTGCGGTTCAGGCGCTCGACTTCCTGCCGTGGCACACCGAGCAACTCCAGGCGGTTCTGCGTTTCGCGGACCTCGGCCCGCGCCGTTTTCATCTCGGCCTCGCGGCGTTGCAATTCGGCCAGACTCACCGCCTTATGTTCATGCAAATCCCTGGCACGTTCATAGGCCAACTCCGCCTCGTGCAGCTTCGCCGCCGCTTTCAGATAGGCTCCCTCTGTCACACCGAGATCCGTGCTGTGAAGCAGCGCCAGGAGCGTATCTTTCTTCACATCCTGCCCGACATCCACATACACTTTCACGACCCGTCCACGAATCAGTGTGGTCACCTCAGCCAGTTCGTTTTCGTTGGATTGAACGGTTGCGGTAAATTCCCGTGGCACACGCAACTGCCCGCGAGCGACCGGCGACACTTCGATGACCGTCCTCGCAAGTTCTTCAGGCGTAAGATGGAGCACACCCGACAGGCCGTCTGCCCCCGCCGCCTTGACCTCAACCGCCTGATCGGAAGTCTTCTCGCAAGCCACAAAACCCAAGCTCAACAGCAGGATCAGGCCGAACGGATACAACCCTCGACAGGCTCTGCCGCGGTTCGCACACGCCCCCCCTCTTCCTGCGCTAACCACCATCGACTGAAGCATTCTCATGGGTCTCCCTTGACTAGAACCAGCAGGAGATGTGCCTGAGAAAACCAACGATTTCAAGAGAGAAGGGAGTCTTTCAGGGGCATTTTGCTACGAAGCCGCTTTCAGCCAGTGGTGAAATGCGACAGCGATCAAGAAAGAGCTGAAGAAGGTCACCGAGGAAAGGAGTTCGCCTTAGATTTAGAAAGCATGGACGACGCGAACACGATACACATGGTCAGGATCGAGCCTGCCAGGGCCGCCGCCATATCATGTTGGGCGTCCCACTCATCCCCCTGGGTTCCAAGATAGATATTGCCTAATTCGGGGCTGACGATCATCGCCACAATCGCTTCCAGCACTTCGAAGAACCCGCTCTGCGCCAGCACGATGCAGACCGGCAAGGCATAGGCCCACCAACCCCGCAGGCCGGTCTGACGCATCAGCAATTCACGAATGGGATACACCAGCAATACGCCGTAGGCGAAATGGGCGATGCGATCGAAGGGATTGCGGCTCAATCCGCCGAGGTCTCTCAACCAAAACCCGAAGGGGACCTCGGCGTAGGTGTAGTGCGCCCCGAAGGCATGCAGGATCAAAAACAAGCCGATCAGACCGTAGGAGGTAAGGGAGAACTCAAACCGGCGATACGTGAGGAGCAGCAGAGGAATCAGGGTCAGCACCAGCAGATTTTCCAGCAGCCAGTCCCGTCGATTCAACGGATCGATCGCTAACCAGACCCAGAACACACTATAGGCGAGCAGCAAGCCAACCAGGATCCGGCGGTTCCCTGATTCCGCATCGTGCCGCTCTATGACCCCGGCGTTCATCTGGAGGTTATTCGGCTATCTCGGTTTGAAGTTCGGACCGGGCTCCTCGCAGCGCCCGAACCACCAGAAGGATCGACACGCAGAGTAAGGCTCCGTAGAGTGCGGCAGCCATGTCCTTTTGGGCGTCCCAGATATCCCCCTGCGAACCCAGGTAGGTCACGCCCAGCTCGGGATGTACGGCGCTGGCCACCCACGATTCAATAATTTCCCAGAGTCCGCTCAAACCAAGCACGGTCATGACAGGAAGATAGTACACCACCCAACCCTGGACACTCGCACTCAGACGAAACAACTCTTCCATGGGATAGGCAAGCAGGAACCCGAAACTGAAATGCACGATCCGGTCGAAATGATTGCGTCCGAGATGCAGGACTTGATCCATCCATAACCCGACCGGCACTTCCGCGTAGGTATAGTGAACGCCGATGGTATGCAGCGTGAGAAACGCGGTGATGAGGCCATAGGAAGCCGGTGACATGGGCAGGTGGCGGTAGGTCGCGATCAGCACGACTACGAACAGCGCCGGCAGAATACTCGCGATCAACCAGAACTGGGGGTCGGCCGGCGCCTGCGCCAACCACACCGACACCGCGACGTACCACACCAGCAGCCCCGCCGACACGAGCGTTCTGCGATCCACTTGCATCTCCCTGCTCTCCGCTGATCCTGCCCTCAAACCGGAACCTCGCCCAACCATTCAGTTGAGCCCTCATATCCTGTCACTCTACTGAACATCCCCCTTTGCTGCAACCGCCCCTCCGACCGGCAGGCCGATCCATCGAAACATGCCCCGAGAAGACAGACCTATGCGATAATGTGAGCAGCAACTTTCCGGACCACGACGATCAGGTGTGACGTGACAATCCAGGCGCAGTTTCCCGACGAGCAATCCGTTGAAGGCGAGTTCACACGTCAGGCGGATGCCTTTCGCCACTACGTGACCGCCACGGGAAGCTCCGGCTATCCGGCCGAAGCCGGCCGCTATCATCTCTATGTGTCCTGGGCCTGCCCCTGGGCGCACCGCACGATTATCGTGCGAAAGCTCAAACGGCTGGAGGGGATTATCGGGCTGACCGCCGTCGATCCGATTCGCGACGAGAGGGGCTGGGCCTTTCGCGAAGGCCCGGGACATTCACTCGACCCCGTCAATGGATTCCACTTTCTGAGTGAGGCCTATAAGGCCACCGCCCCTCACTACATCGGACGCATTACCGTGCCGGTCCTGTGGGACCGGGTGACTAACCGCATCGTCACCAACTCAGACGACGATCTCATGCGTATCTTCAACGGCGAGTTCAATCGCTTCACCGAGAGCCCGATCGATCTCTATCCGGAAGGTCTCCGCAAAGAGATCGACGATCTCAATTCCTTTCTGTACGAAAACGTCAACGACGGGGTCTACCGGGCAGGATTCGCGACGTCACAGCAGGCTTATGAGAAAGCGGTGCATCGGCTATTCGATGCGCTGGATAGCCTCGATGCGCGGCTGGCGCATCAACGTTATCTCTTCGGTTCGGAATTCGTCGAGTCAGACTGGCGGCTGTTCGTCACCCTGGTCCGGTTCGATGCCGTCTATCACGGCCACTTCAAATGCAACATCCGTCGCATCATCGACTATCCGAACCTGTTCGGCTATCTCAGAGATCTCTACCAGACCGACGGGATCGCCGAGACCGTCAATTTCGATCACATCAAGCGCCACTACTATGTAACGCACGATGACATCAACCCTACCCGCATCGTCCCGGTAGGTCCCGATCAGGATCTGACTACGCCGCATGGTCGGGCTCGGCTGGGCTAAGCCGCAAGACTGAACAGGCATCATCAGGAGATTCGAGAACCAACGAACCGTCCGGCAGGCTACTGAACGGAGCGACTACTTTGTGCGCACCCGGACGATGACCGCGGCGACTTGATCGACCCGCACGGTCGCATCGAAAAACTCCATCCCGCTCAGTTCGCTGACGACAACGACATTGGATCCGACTTTGGAAACCTTGCCTTCCAACTCCTGTCCGGATTGAAGTTTTAGTTTCACTCGCTTGCCCGTCTGCTGCTCGAGCGTATGGCGGATCGCCTCCGGACTATTCAGATCGACACCCGGTTCGTCGGCAAAAGCGGACGACACGGCTCCCCCAACGCCGCCAAGCACACAGAGTAGCAGCGCCATCGTGCGGACTTTGACCCAACCTTTTTGATATCCCATTCTCCCCCCGGTTTTGTAATGGCCAGTTTCACGACCGCCGTGACGGCCAGTATACCGATACCCATTGATGATGGAAATGAACAACTTATAGAGGGCCGTGCATTCATCGCCCCATCGAGCTGACGGACTGAAGTCTGCCTTCAGGAACGGCTGCCCTCAAACGCCTACATCGAGTCACAGGCCGTGTGAATGTTCCCTCCATCCCTCACCTGGGGAATAGGACCGGCGGGTACTCTCTTGTATTGTAAAACCATGCACACATCCATTTTAACCATACCCTGCCCATCTTCTCTTGGATCGGCCATGGCCCTACTCTGCCGGTGCGTGATGATTTTCTCGCTGAGCCTGGCGGTGGTGGGATGCGCGAGCATTCGTGTGGAACATTTGACCGAAGAGACCTTTGTTCCCCGGCGAACCATGAGTCAGATCGAATGGCTCAATCAGGAACCGGTCGGACCCTACTTCGAAGTGGCCCGCATCGTCGTCAGCAGTGCGAACTTGAGCCCCGAGTCCCTGCGCCATACACTGTTAGATAAAGCCCAGGCGCTGGGGGCCGATGCCCTCATCGGAGAAATTCCGATAGAAATGGTCACTCAAGTGGGTAGTCCTTATTTCGAGCCGGGCTTGCTTGGCCCATCCGGTGCCGCCTTCGGGCTGTATGGATACGGTTGGTATACGCCCTACTCTTCCAATCCTTATATTCTGACGCAAGGCGCAACCGACCAGCCGCGAGTCGACCATGTGCTGTCGGCGATCGCTATTCGTTACCGGCAATAGTCCGGCAGATTTCCTTCAGCGTCGTCCCCGACAGCAGGTCCGCACTTCATCGGACAACCGTTTCGGCAGGGTCTGCAGACGGAACGGTCTCACACCTTCACGACACGCGTAGGCGCCCTATCGCGTCATCCAGGAACGGTTCCGTACGGTCGCCAACGCATAGGGGAAAATCCACAAGAGACTCACAAAATGGAAATAGGCATAGAGAATGCCATAGAAGAACTCGCGGGAGCGTTCGCTGTGGAGGAAATAGAGCGAATAGAAAATGGATACGATGCCGATCGAGATCAGCAAACGAACGACGGTCAACGGATCCTGCACACTCAGATAGAGCATCAGCCCCAGTGAACTATAGGCGACCGGATACCGGAGATTCGTGACCGTCGTCTCGATCAACGTCAAGGCCATCGCCGGGAACGGCAGTTTCCACATAATCCTCCAGAGCCGTATTTCCTCCCGAATATAGCTGCGGTCCCACCGCAGAAACATCCGACACAGCTTCCGATAGGTCTCCGGAGCCAGCGTCTGGACCACGGCGGTACGCTGGTACACCGCCTGATAGCCGGCGGCCAGCATATCGTTCGTCAGCGCCCGGTCCTCGCCGATCGTACAGACCTCGCCGAGAAACCGCTGATGCAACCAGGCAGGAGCCAGCGCCTGCACGACCGACGCACGATAGGCTGACAAGGCCCCGGGGCAGCAATAGACCGTGCCGTAGGTCGATTGCACGCTACGTAGAAAATCGAACGAGAGAACAAACCGAACATGCAACATGCGCGGCAGTATCGACTGAAACCGGTTCAGCACACAGACCTTGCCCGCCACCGCACCCACGCGTTCATTCCGGAATGGGCCGGCGATCGCCAGCAACGCGCCCCGCTCAACCAGACTGTCGGAATCTACCGTTACGAGAATCTCCCCTGTCGCCCTGGCAAATCCGGCCGCGAGGGCGGCCCGTTTCCCGGCATTTGCGGGGAGCCTCACTGCCTGCACAAGGTCAGTGCGCTCCCGTTGCGCCGCGTCCACATGAGTCCAGGTATCATCTGTGCTGCCGTCATCAATCACGATGATTTCCAGGCGATCACGCGGATACTCGGCGCGCGCACAGGCGTCCACGGCTTTCCGGACCATCATCCCTTCGTTGTACGCGGGAATAATAATCGACATCCGGGGCGCCTCGTCAGGGGACACCGCAGCAACCGGACGATACCGCACCCAGAGCAACGTCCGAATCACAATGAGCACCATACCCATCGTAAACCAGAGGAGACTGGGGCGCGCGATGATCGCAGCCCACCCTTGAATCTTCAGCGCATCGGCCAGCGGGTCAAACACCTCGTGGCTGAATCGAATGGTGGTCGCCGCAACGGCCCCCAACAACACGACGACGGCAATGACAAAACGGAGGTCAACACTCAACCAGGTGGGCGTTTCTTCTCCAGCACAGGGAAAGGAAGCAGAACGCGACGCGGGCTCGACCGAGAATGACTCCATGAATAATTCCTTGCGTAAGAAGCATAATCGCCTTGGAAAAAATCGAAAAACTACTCGGCCGGACCTTCGGATGTCAAGAACCAGTCGCGAGGCCTCCGACAGCTCCATTCCCTCTTTACCCTTATAGTGTTGAATTCGGTATGGAGGAGTATACTGAGACTACACGAGGCACTTCATGCATCGAGTCCTGGTCCTCGGAGCAGGAAAGATCGGGTCATTGGTCGCATGCCTGCTGGCGGAGCGCGGCACCTACGACGTTCATCTGGGTGACGTCTCGCTCGATGGGCCCAAGCACCTGGTTGAAGACCTTGGGTTATCCCGCGTCACTCCCTGCATCCTTGACGTGCGACATCCCGATGCGGTCAGCAATTATCTTGCCACCCATCCCGTGGATGCGGTCATCTCCAGTCTGCCCTATTACTGCAACCCGACCGTCGCCGGACTCGCGCTTACGCACGACCTGCACTATTTCGATCTCACTGAAGACGTAGAAGTCACCAGCCAGGTCCGCGTCTTGAGCTCGGGCGCCACGCGTGCGTTTGTTCCCCAGTGCGGACTGGCTCCCGGGTTCATCAGCATTGTAACCCACGACCTCATGACGCACTTTGAGAACCTGGATACCGTGAAAATGCGCGTCGGCGCGCTGCCGGTCCATCCCAGCAATGCGCTGAAATACTCGCTGACCTGGTCAACAGATGGCCTCATCAATGAATACGGCAACCTGTGCTACGGCATCGAAGCGGGCGAGAAAGTCCCGCTCCAGCCGTTGGAGGGTTACGAGACCATTGAGCTGGATGGCCTACTCTACGAGGCCTTCAATACATCCGGAGGATTGGGCACACTGGCAGACACCTATGCCGGGCAGGTGCAGACCATGAATTACAAGACGCTGCGCTATCCGGGTCATTGCGAAAAAATCCATCTCCTGATGAAGGACCTGAAACTGAACGAAGACCGGGACACGCTCAAGCGAGTACTGGAACACGCCGTGCCGCAAACGCTCCAGGATGTCGTCCTGATCTACGCCTCGGTCACCGGGACCAAAGAGGGGGGATTCTTTGAAGAGAACTACGTCAAGAAGGTCTACCCTCAATGCATCAAGGGTAGGCTCTGGTCGGCTATTCAAGTGACGACTGCCTCCAGCCTCTGCACGGTGCTGGACCTCGTCTTATGCGACCCATCCCACTATCATGGTTTCGTCACACAGGAATCTATCTCGCTTAAGAACTTTCTCGCCAATGACTTTGGAGCATGCTTCCGATGAGTACAATACAAGCAGCCCTCAAGGAGCTGGGCATTCAAGCAGTCAACCCAGGCGGAAGCACTGGTTCAGGGTGGTGGTCCGGCCAATCAGGCAGGCCTTTATTGCCGTCCATCAACCCTGCAACGGGAGAAATTATTGCCAGAACAATTCCATGCTCGTCAGATGATTACAGCCACATAGCAAAAGTATCAGTTGACGTATTTAAGACCTGGCGAATGGTCCCGGCACCGAAGCGCGGGGAACTTGTGAGGCTCATTGGCCAGGCGCTACGGGAAAAGAAAGATGAACTGGGCACCTTAGTCTCCCTGGAAGTCGGCAAGATCAAAGCTGAAGGAGACGGCGAAGTCCAGGAGATGATCGACATGGCCGACTTTGCAGTCGGACAATCGCGTATGCTCTATGGGGCTACGATGCAGTCCGAACGGCCGGCGCATCGCATGTCGGAACAGTGGCATCCTCTCGGCCCCGTCGGGGTGATTACTGCCTTCAATTTCCCCGTAGCCGTCTGGGCGTGGAATGCCTTTCTGGCCGCGATTGCCGGAGACACCATCATTTGGAAACCGTCCCCGAAAGCCCCCCTCTGCGCGATCGCCGTTCAACAGATCTGCAATCGCGTGATGCACCAGCAGGGCCATCACGGAATTTTCTCCCTCTTCGTCACGGATCAATCCGGTCTCGCCGGGACCATGGTACAGGACCCGCGCCTGCCGCTCATCTCATTCACCGGATCGGTGGCTGTCGGACGCCAGATCGCGTCAACAGTGGGCAACCGCTTGGGACGGGCGCTGCTTGAACTCAGCGGCAATAACGCCGTCATTATCGATGAGACCGCGGACCTCGATCTGGCCCTGCGCGCCATTCTCTTCGGAGCCGTGGGCACCGCCGGCCAGCGCTGCACAACAACCAGACGCCTGCTCGTCCACACGTCGCGCTATGAAGAAGTGACCGCCAAACTCGTGAACGCCTATGCGCACGTCCATATCGGGAATCCCCTGGAGCCAGGCGTCCTGATGGGTCCGCTGATCGATCAGAACGCCGTTGAAACATACCTTGCCGCCATCGAAGACATCAAAAAGGAAGGCGGCGAGATTCTCTGCGGCGGGCATGTGCTGAATCGACCGGGCCACTTCGTTGAACCGACCATCGTGCGCGCACAAAATCACTGGCCTGTGGTTCAGCAGGAAACCTTTGGGCCGATCCTGTATGTCATGACATTCCGTACGATCGACGAAGCCATCCGCCTCCAGAACGAGGTGCCGCAAGGGCTCTCGTCGGCTCTGTTCACGACAAGACTGCAACATAGCGAGCAGTTCATCTCTGCAGCGGGGAGTGATTGCGG
>Ga0209079_10000189_pt1 | contig 28466 bp, 27 predicted proteins | sample PPLLaktember2015_2_FD_187259 | JGI IMG/M metagenome (GOLD analysis project Ga0209079, IMG submission 187259) | Freshwater sediment microbial communities from Prairie Pothole Lake near Jamestown, North Dakota, USA - PPLs Lake P7 Core (6) Depth... | ecosystem: Environmental > Aquatic > Freshwater... | reverse complement strand
CGTGGAACACGCCGTGTATCTCGGGGACCAGTACGGCACGTCGAAGGCGGAGATGAGGCGCCTGACGGCGCAGGGCGCGGACGTGGTATTGAACGTCGACGTGCAGGGAGCCTGCACGCTCCGCCGCGTCGGCGTTCCGGGCGTGACTCTCTCCTTCGTATTCTTCGCGCCTCCGTCGCTAGGTCAATTGGGCGAGCGACTGCGTGCGCGCGGATCGGAGTCGGAGGCGGAGATCGCCGAGCGGCTGCGCGCGGCGGCGCGGGAAATGAAGAGCCTCGGGGTTTTCGACTACTTGGTCCTGAACGGCGATCTTGCTACGGCCGTGGACGAGCTTCGGGCGATCGTCATGGCCGAGCGACTCCGCGTCGTCGCACGCGCCTAGGGTGGCCGTTCGAGGGGAACGAAAAGAACGGCCGGCGCTCGTCGCCGGCCGTTGGTTCATCTCGCTACGGTGAAGGAAGTCGCGCTACTTTCTCGCGACGCCCTTCGGCGCAACCTTCAGGGCCTTCTCGATCCGCCGCTTCAGTTCCTTTCCCGGCTTGAACAGGGGAACGACCTTCGCCTCGACCTGGATCGGGCGCTTGGTCTGCGGGTTGATGCGACTGCTCGCCTTGCGAGCGCGGACAGCGAACTTCCCGAACCCGACGAGCTTGACCTCCTCGCCCTCGAGGAGGGTGCTCTGGATCAGATCGAGGACCCCGTCGAGGAGCTTCCTCGCCTCTTTCTTCGTCAGGTTCGACTTGTCAGCCAGCCGATCGATGAATTCGCCCTTGTTCATCTAGAATCCTCCTTGCTTACTCTGCACAGCCATGGTAGATCAGGACTCGTCGTCAATGCCCGCTTTGCCGAGCAAATCGCGCATGCTGAGCGATTCGTGCCCGCTTTCGTCGAGGAAGCGTCGGTCGACGCGCTCGCGGTCTCGCGCCTTCGGGCCCCGCTCCTTGCCGGTCGCAGGGGTTCCGGGAGTGGCGCCACGTCGTCGTCGTCCCTTGCCTCCTCGGTCGCGGTCGCCCTCGTCGGCGGCCGCCGTCGGAACCTCGGGGGGACCGAACAGGTTCCGCATGCTGAGGCGGACCTGATGCTTCTCCTCGTTGATTCCGATGATCTTCGCCTGGACCTTGGATCCGACGGCCAAGACGTCCGCGGGGGTCGCGATTCGCTCGTTGGAGATCTCCGAGACGTGGATCAATCCATCGACCTCGTCGGTGATCTTCATGAACGCGCCGAAGTCCTTGATCTCGGTGATCTCGCCCTCGACGATCTCGTCGATCGCGTAGCGGTCGACGAACCGACGCCACGGGTTGTCCTTGAGCTCGCGGATGCTGAGCGAAATGCGGCGCTCCCGCGGATCGACGCCGAGCACTTTCACGTTGACCGAGTCGGCCTCTTTGAGCACGTCGCGCGGGTGATTGACATGCCCCCAGTCGATCTCCGACACGTGGACGAGCCCCTCGATCCCTTCTTCGAGCTTGATGAACGCGCCGAAGTCGGTGATCTTCGTGACGACGCCCGCAATCACCTGCCCTCGCGGGTACTTGCTCTCCGCATCCTCCCACGGATCGCGTTGCGTCCGGCGGAGCGACAAGCTGATTCGGTGCGCGTCCTCGTCGCAGCTGAGGACCAGGACTGGAACGGCGTCCCCTTCGCTGACGACATCCTTCGGGTTCTCCGGATGTCCCCACGAGAGCTCGGAGACGTGGACCAGTCCTTCGACGTCCTGCTCGAGTTCGACGAACGCACCGAAGTCGGTGACGCTGACGACCTTCCCGTCGACCTGAGTGCCGGCCGCATACCGCTTGGAGATGCCGTCCCAGGGATTCGGGCGGAGCCGCTTGATCGAGAGGGACACCTTCCCCTTCTCGCGGTCGAAGTCGATGACCTTGACCTTGACCGGAGTGCCGATCTTGTACTCAGCAGGCGGGACAGGGAGGTCCTTCCACGCGATCTCGGACCGGTGGACGAGACCCTCGAAGCCGCCGATATCGACGAAGAGCCCGAAGTCGACGATGCTGCGGACGACGCCGTCGAGCTCCTGGTCGGGCGTGAGCGAGTCAAAGAGCGACTTCCGTCGCAACCGCTCGCGCTCTTTGATGAACTCCTTGTGGGAAACCACCAGGTTCTTGTCGCGCCGCGACAGCTCGAGGATCTTGAACTGGATCCTCTTGCCGCGCAGTTCGTCGATGCTGCTCGGCAGATCCCCGCCGAGGTGCGAACCCGGTAGGAAGGCGCGGATTCCGTCGAGGTTGACGTGGTACCCCGCACCCTTGACTTCGCTTGTGATTTCGCCTTCGACAACGTGCCCTTCGTGGTACGCGGCCTCAAGACCGTCGATGCGCTTCTCGTACTCGGCCTGCTTCTCGGACGCGTAGACCGTCCCCTTTTCCTCGTCGATGTAGGTTACGAGCACTTCGATGTGCTCGCCCTGCTCGATCTTGCCGCCGGGGCGGAACGGGGACAGCTCCGACACCGGAAGAATTCCTTCGGACTTGTATCCGATGTCGACGAGGATCTCGTTGTCGCTCACCTGAACGACAGTCCCGGAGATGGTGTCTCCGCGGCTGTACGTCTTGACGTCGCTTTCAGAGAAAGCGTCCTCCATCTTTATCTTCTGTTCCATGCTCCACTGCCAGATCCGAACTTCGCCTCCCGGCGCGCGCTGGGGCGCCCGGCCCGCTTCCTCAAGGTGCATCTTACACTCATCATGCTCGATCCACGCACTTCATGAGCCGATCGCTCATCGCCCGGAGCCTCTCCGACCTGCATCCGTCTTCGCGAACGTCGCGCTCGAGAGCCTCGACGGTCAACGGCTTGCCGATCGACACCGTGATCCGCGGGAAGCCGAACGGGTACCTCGGCGGGTACGGTCCCTGAGATCGGATGTTGACGGGGACGATCGCCTTCCCGGCGAGCGACGCAAAGTAGACGGCGCCTGCCTTGGCGTCGACCTGCTTGCGGGTCGTGCCCTCCGGGAAGATGGCGACGATCCGTTCAGTCTTGACGGCCTCGAGCATCCGTCGGAAGTCGGACTTCCCGAAGTTCTCGCGATCGATGATCGTCGAGTAGGCGCGGATCAGCGGCTGAACGAGAGGGTTCGATTTCATGAGTCCCTTGCGGGAGATGAAGTGGATCCGATTTCGGATCCCCATTGCGGTCGCGAGCAACGCGATGTCCCAGTAACTCCGATGCCGGGCGACAGCGATGTATCCTTCATCTCGCTTGACGTTCGCCCTCCCTTTGACCCGAAGTCGGAAGAGGAGTCCGAGAACGAGGTGCAGGAGACAGACGGCGCTCGCGTAGAAGATGTTCTTGAGGACGATACGTACGCGCCGTGTCAATGTTCTAGCAACCGCTCCTTGACCAGGTCTGCTGCCTCGGAAATGACCTCTGCGAGGGTCTTTCGATCCGTGTTGATTATAGTCGCATCAGAAGCGGGGTTCAAGGGTGCGATCGCCCGGGTCGTATCTCGTCGATCCCGCACGAGCAGCTCGTGAAGAGTACGACCAACATCCGCGCCGGCCCGCTGATCGACGCGGCGCCGGGCTCGAACGTCGGCGCTCGCCTGGAGGAAGATCTTGACGTCGGCGGCGGGCAGAACCACCGTGCCAATGTCGCGTCCCTCCATCACGACGTCGATGTTCGCCGCGATTCGTTGCTGGAGGGCGACGAGACGCGCGCGGACCTCGGGGCGCGTTCCCGCTTCGGAAGACGCCTGATCGAGCTCGGGGGTGTGAAGGAGATCCGTGACGTCTTCCCCGTTCAGGAGAAACCGCTCCGGCTCGGCGACGTCGATGACGATTCGATCCAGTGGCAGCCCGCGCGCCAAGCCGAGGGCGACGGCCCGGTACATCTTCCCGGTCTCGACAAAACGGCACCCAAAGCGCTCTGCGAGGGCCCGTCCGAGCGACGTCTTCCCCGATGCGGCGGGACCATCGATGGCGATCTTCACGTCGTCCCCTCCTCATCGACTCGGCGGCTCGCGGAGGGGGTCGGCCGGCACACGAGGACCTTCGCCTCCGGAACCGCACGCTCGAGAACCTCGGCGGCCCGGCTTGCCTCCGCGGGGGCGGCGAACGCCGCGTAGAACGCCGCTCCGCTTCCGCTCATCCCTGCATAGCGACCGCCGAGGCCGCGGATCGCTTGATCATACGGGAGGAGGGCCGGGTGCGTCGCGAGCGCCGGGGCGAGGAGATCGTTGGCGCCGAGGATGCAGGGGGCATCTTCGGGCGCGCTGTGCGCGTCCCAGGCGGCGTAGACGACCGGCGTCGAGCAGTGGACCGGAGGGGCGAGGACCGCGAACGTTTCCGCTCGCGGCTCCGGACAAGCCTCCACGCGCTCGCCGCGACCCTGGATGCGGACACAGCCTCCAACCAGGAACAGCGGAACGTCGGATCCGAGTTCTGCCGCGACGGCGTGAAGCCGATGTTCGGGCAGGGCGGGCGGGACGGCGAGATTGAGGAACCGAAGCACCGCGGCCGCGTCCGAGGATCCGCCGCCGAGACCGGCGCCGGCCGGAATGCCCTTTGCAACGTCGATCGTCACGTCGCGGCGGGCACCCTTCGCGGCGAGAACGGCCGCCGCGGCTCGCTCGACCAGGTCGGGCCCTTCGAGTCCTGGAAGGTCGTTCGTGACGTGCAGCCCGTCCCCATCGGCCACGTGGATGAGAAGGCGATCGGCGAGGTCGATGGTCTGGACAATGGAGTCGATGTCGTGGTACCCGTCGGGGCGACGGCCGCGGACACGCAAGGACAGGTTCAGCTTGGCGTATGCCAGCAGGTGAACCGTTACGTTCCGCATACGACTCTGCCTCCGACGACAACCGCTCGGACAGGAAGGCCGACGACGAAATCGCTGATCTGCCGGTAGTCGTCGAGGTCGAGGATGAGAAGGTCCGCCTGCTTCCCGGGCTCGAGGGTGCCCAGCTGGTGGGCGAGGCCGAGAGCCGCCGCGGCGTTCAGCGTCACCGCGGTGAGGGCTTCTGCGAGGCCGAGCCCCATCGTGCGCACCGCCAAGGACAGCACAGTGGCCATCGAGAGGATTCCCGCTCCCGCGGCGTTCGCGGCGCTTCCCAGGGCGATGGGAAGCCCGGCGTCGAGCATGCCCCTCGCGTCCGCCCAGGGAAGGTCGGGGAGGAACGGGTCGCCGGGAAGGAGAACAGGGAGGACGTCGGCCTGTCCCAACCTCTTGAGCTCGGCGCGGCTTGCTCGAGTGAGATGATCGAGCGTTGTTGCCTCCAGCTCCGCGGCGAGGAGGATGGCGTCCCCGCTCGGGCCGGAGGCCTGCACTTTGACGCCGAGCCCGGCTCCGTGTGCCGCGCGGAGGATCGCCTTCGCCTCTTTGCGGTTGTAGCCGCCTTCCCCGCAGAGCGCGGCGCAGCAGGAGGCCAGGCGGTGGCGCTGGATCCCGGGGATGGTCTCGCCGATCAGACCCGAGATACGGTCGTCGGACGAGCGAGCGGGTTCGGCGGGCGGCGCGCCGAGGAAACAGGCCGCGAGTCGGACGCACGACTGGCGAGCCGCCAACTCGGCGGACGAGAGGATCTCCTCGACGCGGGGCCATCCAAGGACCGCCGGAGTGCGAACCTCGACGGCCGTCGTGCCGTGGCGAACGATCTCTGCGAAGGCCGCCGCAACCCGTCGGTTGGAGGCGGGGCCGGACTGAACCGGGTCATAGGCCCAGAGGAACGGATCGATGAGGCCGGGAATGACGACGCAGCCCGCCGCATCGACTACGGCATCGATCGTGTCGGTCGGACGGCCCTCCGACACGCCGACCACGCGATCCCCGCGAATGAGGAGGTGGACGTTCTCCCTCACGGCCAGCGCTCCCATCCGCTCGCCGCGCACCGGCTCGGCGCCGAGGGGGGTGACAAGCTGGCGGATGTTGGTTACGAGCGTGTTCATGGAGTACCGGCGAAGTATAGGATGCGGACCTGCGCTTTACAACGGCGTTTTCGCTGCGTATACTGCGACGATCCGCCTCGGGGAAGCGTGCGTTGCGGCACGGGCCGGCAGCGCTCTGAGCCTCCCGGGGCGCGGGGAAGACGTTCTACTATGACACAGGATCTGCCATTCCGCGCTGGTTACGTGGGCCTCTTCGGCCAGACGAACGTCGGCAAGTCGACTCTCCTCAACGCCCTGCTCGGCGAGAAGCTCGTCATCACGTCGGCCAAGCCGCAGACGACTCGTTGCAGTGTCCGTTGCGTGCTGACCACGGCGGACGCCCAGCTCGTTTTCGTCGATACGCCCGGACTCCATCGTGCGAAGACGCTTCTCGGCCGCCAGCTTCTGCGGGAGAGCCGCCGGAGTGCGCGGGGAATCGACCTGGCCGTCTATGTCGTGGAGCCGTGGCGGCGCGTCAAGGACGAGGATCGACACGCCATCGAAAGCCTTGCGCTTGGGGGATTCCCGGTCGTCCTCGTCGTCAACAAGATCGACGCCGCTCGGGGGAACGACTTGGAAGAGACCCTCCTTGCCTACGCGGAGCTCGGCGTCTTTGCCGAGCTGATCCCGGTCTCGGCGCGCACCGCAAAGGGCCTCGACGACCTGGTGAAGACGCTGACGAGACTCCTCCCGCCGTCGCCGCCGCTCTTCGCCCCCGACGTGAAGTGCGACCGCGGCGAGGCTTTCCTGATCCAGGAGTGGATTCGCGAGAAGGCCACGGAGTTGACGTACGAGGAGATTCCCCACTCTCTCGCGGTGCGCGTGAAGTGGCTGGAGGAGCGCAGTGACGGCCTGGTCGAGATCAAGGCGGAGATCATCGTGGACAGGGAATCGCAGAAGGGAATCGTGATCGGGAAGGGCGGAAGGCTGATCAAGCGGATCGGAACCCTGGCCCGGGCCGACATCGAGGCGTATCTGGGACGGAAGGTGTTCCTCGAGCTCGCTGTGACCGTCCTCCCGGGATGGACAAAGGACGAGGGCGAGGTACGACAGCTGACGGGGGTGTCTTGACCGAGAGCGCCAACGGGAAAGTCCTGATCGTCAGCTCATCCGCGACGCGGTGCCGAACGGCCAAAGAGGCGCTGGAGACCGCAGGGTACGTGACGGACGTGGCTCGTCGGTGGAGCGAGACGAGGGCGGACGCGGCGGACGTCGTGCTCCTCTTTCTCGGGCCGGCCGAGGCCTGCCCCGAGATCCGCCGTCCTGAGGACCTCGGCTGCACCGGGAGAGCTCCGGTCTTGGCGATCGTGGAACACGGCGATGCAGCGGCGGGAACGGCTGCAATTCTCGCCGGAGCGCGTCTCTGGCTGCCCCAGGCGTTGGAGGCGACGGTTCTCGTCGAGGTCGTCCGGAGCGTGACGGCGCAGGCGCGTGAGGATCGCGCGAGCGCCAAGGAGGCCGAGCACGCTCGCGACTTGATCGAACGGATTCCTGTCGGCGTGTTCGAGTCGGTCGGCGGGCGGATCACGTACGTCAACGAGTACCTTGTCGGCGCATCCGGGTACACCCGCGAGGAGCTGCTCGGACGAGGACCCGCGGAGCTTGTGATGCCCGACGATCGCGAGCGAGCGGCGCGGGGGCTTGCGGAGCGCGCGCAGGGCGTCGTGGCGGACGGTCCGCACACGTATCGAATGACCGAGAAGGGCGGGGCCGAGCACATCGTGGAGGTCAGCACGAGGCTTCTGGACGGCGCGGAGGGCGCGCGCGTCGAGGGCACCGTCCGCGATATCTCTCGGGAAGTCCGATTGCGTAGACTGAATCGCGTCGTCCTCGAGCTGGGCGAGGTGATCCTTGCCGAGCCGAACATCGATCGCATCTTGCAGCTCGTTCTCGACACCATCACCGAGTACAGCGGGTTCCGGCGCGCCGTGCTGTCGCTCTATGACCTCTCGACCGTCGTCCCGCTCGAGGGAGGAACCGAGAAGACGCTCTGCTCGGGCCTCTCGCCGGAGGAGAAGAAGGCGCTCTTCGAACAGCCGCCGATGTCGCCGGCCGAGCGCCGCGAGGTGTTCGACGAGCGTTTCCGTCTGGGCCCGGCGTACTACATCCCGCACGACGAAGTCCCGTGGACTGCCAACCTCGGGCTGTCCGGGACCGTGACCCTCGAGGGATGGCACAAGGATGACATGCTGTTCATCCCTCTGCGCGGCACGGCGGGGATCATCGGGTCGATCTCCGTGGACGACCCGGTGGACCAAAGCGTGCCGACGGTGTCGTCGATCGAGCCGGTGGCCTCGCTCGCGAACCTTGCGGCGCTGGCCATCGAGCACGTCTACAAACTGGATCAGCTGCGCCGGCAAAAGGAGCGTCTCCACAGCCTTTCGGAGTTCGGCGACGAACTCGCCAACGTCCAAAGCCTTGACGCCCTTTGCGATGCCGCCGCGCGGAGGATCCGTGACGACCTGGCTCAGGACTATTGCGGGATCTGGATGCGCGAGGGAGCGGATCTCGTGCTTCGCGGGACCGCATCCGACGGCGTGTTCCCCCGGCACGAGGTCCCCGTGAAAGGGATGAGGGCTACGGTGGAGGGGGAGGGAGTCACTCGGTGGGCGATCAACTACGTCGAGCCGGTCGTTGTCCCCGACGTCGCCCTCGAACCGCGGTACAAGGAGTCCCGGGCCTCGATTCGATCGATGGTCGCCGTGCCGATCGTCGGCAAGCGGCGCGGGGCCGGCGCGATCGAGGTCGAAAGCCGACATCTCGCAGCGTTCGGCGAGCAGGACGTCGAGGTCCTCTCAGCGATCGCGGGTCAGATCTCGGTGGCGATCTCCGCGCTGGATCGGAGGGACGCGCTGGCGCGGATCTACGGGCTCGGACAGCGGGTCGCCGCGGCGACCACGGTCGAGCAGGTCGTCGCCAGCGCGCTCGATTTCCTCGTCGACCAGTTCGACTACCAGCTCACGTCGATCTTCCTCCTGGATCGGGACGACCGGCTGTACGCTGCCGGAGTGCGCGGCCCATACGGCGCGGCCGGCGTGGAGTTCGGGTGGAAGCTGCCGACCGGAAAAGGGATCGTGTCCTGGGCGGCCCGGAACAAGCGCGCGGCGCTCGTGTCCGATGTTCACTCCGATCCGCGGTACTACGAGGCGCTCGCTTCGGCGCGGTCCGAGCTTGCCGTGCCCCTGCTGTTCGGGGATCGGCTGGTCGGGGTTCTCAACATCGAGAGCAGCGAAATGGGGTTCTTCGACGAGGAGGATCGGCAACTCGTGGAGGTCATCGCAAGCCACCTTGCGACGGCGATCTCGAATCTTGCGTCCCAGACGACGCTTCGCGAACAGGCCGTGCGCGATCCGCTGACCGGCCTGTTCAACCGGCATTACTTCAACTCGATCATCGCCCCGGAGCTCTCTCGAAGCGACCGCTATGCCCATGCATTCTCGGTGATGATGCTCGACGTCGACGGCTTCCGTGCCGTGAACAATCGGTTCGGACACCTGCGCGGCGACGAAGTGCTGCAGCAAGTGGCCGTCTTCCTGAACGAGAACGTGCGGACGTCCGATCGGGTCATCCGGTACGGGGGCGACGAGTTCCTCGTCTTCATGCCGGAGACGGAGGAGGACGCGGCGAACCTCGTCGCGGAGCGGCTCCACGATCGCATTCTGCTCGTGCCGAGGAGGACCGGAATCGGCGACCTCGACATCGGCCTCAGCATCGGCATCTACACCCGCAGGCCGGGCGACACGCGTTCCCTGGAGTCGCTGTTGGCGGAGGTCGACCGCAGGATGTATGGCGACAAGAAGTCGCGCCACATGGATCGGGCCGATGAGTATCGAAGTTGAGCCACTCGCCAGACTCGAGCCGTGGCGGGCGTGCGAGCGTCTGGAGCTTGAAGTGCGCGGAGAGCCCCTCGGTCGGCCGACGTGCGGCCTCCCCACCTTGCGCGCCATCGACGACAGCGGCGGGCTCATCCTCGGCGCATGGGATACGTCGACTTCGGAGCGCGTTCTCGCGGGCGCGCTGGTGGACCTGTCGGGCAGGCACGAGGGGTTCTCCGGCCTCTTCACGCTGTTCCTCGGAGTGTTGCCTCGGCGACGCAACGCCGGAGTCGCGTCCGCGCTCCGCAGGGCCGAGCGCGCGGAGGCCGCCGACCGCGGAGTCGAGGTCGTCCGATGGTGGATCGATCCGTTGCGGGGGGACGAGACGCACCTCGCTCTGAACCGGCTTGGCGCCGTGGGTTCTCGCTACGAGCGGAACGTCTTCGGCGAGTTGCACGACCGGCAGAACGCCGGCCTCGCCACCGACCGCGTGGGAGTCGAATGGTGGGTCCGCGCCCCGAGGACGGCGGCCGTCGTCGAGCAGGGACGCGTTGCTGCGCACTACCAGCTGGGCTTTCACGAGATGGCGGTTCTCACGAAGACGACGGTCGGTCCGTCGGGCCAGCGGGTGCTACTCGACCTCGACCGCAGCGTGACGGGTGCGCACCTTCTCGTGGAGGTGCCGGAGCACCTCGACCCGCTGCGCGAGGCGGCTCCCGACGAGGCGAGGCGGTGGCGGCTGGCGACGCGCGACGCGTTCGAACGGTTGTTCGCGGAGGGGTATCTTCTCGTCGGCCTCATCCACGAGGCAGGCCGAAGCTTCCAGCTGTTCGAGGCGGCGGACCTGGGAGCCGTGCTGGGACGCTAGCAGGCCGGTGGCTCGCGCAGCGAAGCGATCGGCCGGGCGCGGCGCAAGCCGCGCCCAGAGGAGGAGAGGCATGAACCGGAAGGAGTTGGCCGGCCGAATCGATCACACGCTCCTGGGGCCGACGGCGAGCCGAGACGGCGTGCACAAGCTGTGCGCGGAAGCGATGCGGTACGGCACGGCTTCGGTGTGCGTGAGTCCGTGCCACGCCGCGCTTGCCAAAGGGCTGCTGCGTGGGTCCACGGTGAAGTTGTGCGTGGTGATCGGATTCCCGCATGGGGCGACCACATCGACCGTCAAGCGGTTCGAGGCGGAAGAGGCGATCGCCCTCGGTGCGGACGAGCTCGACATGGTCATCCGCGTCGACGCGCTCTTGGAAGGGGACGAGAAGACGGTGGCCGACGACATCCGGGCCGTCTGCGCCGCCGCGCGCAAGGCGCCTCGGAAGGTGATCGTCAAGACGATCCTCGAAACGTGCCTCCTTTCGGAGGAAGAGAAGGCGGCCGGCGCTCGGATTGCCAAGGCGGCGGGAGCCGACTACGTCAAGACGTCGACCGGGTTCTCCACGGGAGGAGCGACGACGGCCGATGTCGCCCTCCTGCGGCGCATCGTCGGTCCCGAGACGGGCGTAAAGGCGTCCGGCGGGATCCGGGACACGAAGGCCGCGCTCGAGATGATTGCGGCCGGTGCGTCCAGGATCGGAGCGAGTCGAACGATCGACATCGTGGAAGGCGTCTCGGAGGACTAGCGGGCTCCTTGCGGGCGATCCCCGCGCTCTCCTATAGTCTTCGCCTCACGGGGATGGAAGGGGGAACCATGCACTGCCGGCTGCGGTCACCGGACCGAACGTACTACGACGGAGAGGCGACGATGGTTGTGGCTCGCACGCCGCGAGGGGAGTTCGCCGTCCTCGAGGGGCACGCCCCACTCCTAGCCCAGCTCCGGGAGGGTCCGGTAAGGATCAAGACCGCCGACGGCGAGATCGGTTTCCTGTGCGGAAGCGGCACCCTCGAGGTGCGGGGCGGCGAGGTCACGGTTCTGACCACGGACGTCGAACCGGTCGACGACATCGATCTCTGCGCCCTCCAGCGGCAGGCTGACGACGCCGAGGCTGCGCCCGAGGCGCGCGCCGCGGCGGCCGCCAGGCTCCGAATGGCGGAGCGAATGAGGGGGCAGCATGCGTAGGCGGGTCGTCGTCACCGGGTTGGGACCGATCACGCCGATCGGAACCGGCAAAGACGCCTTCTGGGAGGGACTCCGTAGCCGGCGGAGCGGGGTGCGGCGGGTCGACGACCTCGTCGACCTCACCGACATCGACGTCAAGATCGGAGCGCCCCTCGTCGACTTCGATCCGACCGCCCACCTCGATCCGAAGAGGGCCCGTCACCTCGACCGCTCGGGGCAGCTGGCTCTCGTTTCGGCCGGGCTCGCCCTGCGCGACGCCGGGCTCGGAGCCGGGGACTACGACCCCGATCGCTCGGGAGTCGTTTCCGGGACTGGGATCGGCGGGATGGAGACGTTCGTGGAGAACGTCGAAGAGCTCGAGCGACGCGGCCCCCGACGCGTCAGCCCGTTCTTCGTGACTCGGCTCATGCCGAACGCGCTCGCGGGGGAGATCTCGATTGAGTACGGCCTTCGGGGCGTGAACTTCGGGGTTGTGTCGGCGTGCGCGAGCGGATCGCACGCGGTTGGGATCGCCGGGGAGTGGATTGCCTCGGGGCTTGCCGACATGGTCGTCGCCGGCGGTGCGGAGTCGGTCATGCTCCGCATCACGTTCGCCGGGTTCGCGCGCATCGGCGCGCTGTCGAAACGGAACGACGAACCGGAGCGAGCGTCACGGCCGTTCGACCGCGACCGCGACGGCTTCGTCATGGGAGAGGGCGCGGGATTCCTCGTGCTCGAGGACGCCGAGCGAGCGGAGCGGCGGAACGCGCACGTCTACGCAGAACTCGCTGGGTTCGGCATGACGGGCGACGCCTTCCACATCACCTCACCCGCCGAGGACGGCGACGGGGCGCGCCGCGCGATCGAGATGGCACTCTCCCGAGCGGGACTTCGACCGGAGGACGTCGACTACATCAACGCCCACGGCACGTCCACCGAGCCGAACGACCGAATCGAGACGGTGGCGATCAAGCGCGCTCTCGGGGACGCCGCGCGCCGGGTGAAGATCAGTTCGACGAAGTCGCAGGTCGGGCACCTCTTGGGCGCGGCGGGGGGCGTGGAAGCGATCGCGACGCTCCTGTCCATGGAACACGGTTTCATCCCCGCGACACAGAACTACGAGACGCCCGATCCGGCCTGCGATCTCGACTACACCCCCCAAGCGACGGCGATGGAGATCCGCGCCGCGCTGTCGAACTCGTTTGGGTTCGGCGGACAGAACGCCGTGCTTCTCTTCCGACGGCCGGGGTAGGAGTTGCGGGAACCTAGAGCTGGCGAACGAACCGCAGGTCGTTCGTCAGGAACGTTCGGATGTCGTCGATCCCGTACTTCAGCATCGCCATGCGCTCGATGCCGAGGCCGAAGGCGAAGCCGGTGATGCGCTCCGGGTCGTAGCCCACGGCGCTGAGCACGGCGGGGTCGACCATCCCCGCGCCCATGATCTCAAGCCATCGCGTCGCGCCGGGAGCCTTGATGTGCACCTGGACCGACGGCTCGGTGAACGGGAAGAAGTCGCCGGAGAACCGCATCTCGTATCCCGGTCCGAAGTACTCCTTCGTGAAGAGCTCGAGGACGAACTTGAGGTTCGCGAGCGAGAGTCCCTCTTCCACCCACAGAAGCTCGATCTGATGGAAGACGGGGGAGTGGGTCGCGTCCTGAGCGTCTCGGCGGTAACACCGTCCGGGGCAGATGATGCGGACTGGCGGGGTGCTTCGCTCCATCACTCGGATCTGAACCGGCGAGGTATGAGGGCGGAGAAGCGTCGAGTCGGTGATGAAGAACGTGTCCCAATCCGCGCGTGCGGGATGGTCGGCCGGGATGTTCAGCGCCTCGAAGTTGTAGTACTCGGTCTCGATCTCGGGCCCTGTGGCGACGTCGAATCCCATCCGCATGAAGATCGACTCGATCTCGTCCTGGACCTTCGACAGCGGGTGGGCGTGTCCGTAGGGTCGATACACGCCGGGCAGCGTGACGTCGGCGCGCTCCTCGGCGAGTCGGTTGTCGAGGGCGCGGCGGCGAAGCTCGAGCTCTCTCGCGGAGAATGCCCCGGCGCTTCGGTCCTTGAGATCGTTGAGCCACTGGCCGGCCTGGGCTCGCTCGGCGGGATCGAGCGTGCCAAGCTGCCTCAGGAGAGTCGAGATTCGTCCCTTCCGTCCGAGAAACTCGATGCGGAACGCCTCGAGCGCCGACGGATCCCCGATCGCCTCGAGTTGGGGGGCGAGATCGGCGTCAACCTTCCGGATGTCCTCCTGCAGGGTCTCGAGTTTCGCCATTTGGCCGGGGATTATAGCGGTCGCTTCTTCCATTGACAAGGACATTTCCGCGCGTATAGTTCTCCCATCGGGGCCGAACGAGCGCGGCTCACTCGGGGCCGAACGGGTGGAACCTCGTCGGCACGTCACCGCCACACCATCACACGTCGGAGGACAACGTGACCCACGAAACGAGCGACGTCGCGGCACGTCGGAGCGCGCTCCTCGAGCGGCTGACCGAAAGGATCATCCTTCTCTACAACTACGAGGACTCCGATCGCGCGAGCCTGCGGTACTTGACCGGGTATACGGGCGAGGGGGCTCTCGTCGTGTCTCCGAAAGAGACCGTTCTTGTTACGGACTCCCGCTACATCGAGCAGGCCAGGCGCGAGACGGCGGACATCCGGATCCAGGAAGAGCGCGATTGGATGGGAGCCGGCATCGTGTCGGTTCTGCGAGGGCTTGGAGTCGAGCGCGTGGCGATCGTGGCGAAGCGCGTGACGCAGCACTGGTTCGATGCGACCAGCAAGCTCGGCGGACCGACCCTCGTTCCCGAGGCGGACGTGGTGACCGAACTGCGCGCCGTCAAGTCGCCGACGGAGGTCGAGAGCCTCCGAAAGGCCGCGCGGCTTGCCGACGACGCCATGGAGCACCTGGCGCCCGAGATCCGCGTGGGAATGGACGAGGCGCGGGTTGCTCTTCGGCTCGAATGGCTGATGCGCGAGGCGGGGTCGGAAGGGATCGCGTTCGACGTCAACGTGTCGGCCGGCGAGAACTCCGCGCTCAACCACTACAACCCGGTTCTCGGACGGAGGACGCTGCGCCGCGGGGATCTGCTCCTGTTCGACTTCGGAGCCTGTGTGGCCGGCTACCGGTCCGACATCACGAGAACGCTGTCCGTGGGCAAGCCGTCCAGCCAAGCCCAGGCGATCTACGACATCGTGCTGCAGGCGAACCTGGCCGCGATCGCGGTCGCTCGCGCGGGAGCGACGGGAGTCGAGGTCGACGCCGCGGCCCGCGACCTGATCAAGAAGGCCGGATACGGAGATCGCTTCGGGCACGGGCTGGGCCACGGGATCGGGCTCGAGATCCACGAGCGGCCCGCGCTCTCCCCGCAGAGCAAGGACACGCTGGCCGTGGGAATGGTCGCCACGATCGAGCCGGGGATCTACATTCCGGGCGTCGGCGGCGTCCGGATCGAAGACGACGTGGTGATCACCGATGCAGGCTGCGAGGTGATCACCTCGTTCCCGAAGGATCGACTGATCCAGGTGGGCACGTGAGAAAGCGCTTCGCGCCCCTCGGGTTCATCGGCATGCTGTTCGGCGTCCTGCTCGCAGGCTGTTCGCTCCTCTCGCCTGCGCCCGTGGCCGACTTCGACGTCTCGCCCGTGGTCCTGTACGCGGGAGAAGCCGTGACGCTCGACGCGTCGGCCTCGTCGGGGGACATCGTCGACTACGCCTGGGTTCTCGGGAGCGGAGTCACAGAGTCCGGGAAGCAGGTCACGACGAGCTTTGCGGCACCCGGGGTGTACCCGATCGACCTCACGGTGACGGACGGGGAAGGGCGAAGCGACATGGCCTTGCGAGAGCTCACCGTCTATGCGCGGACCGGGACGCGTCTCTTCGTTGAGGACTTCTCCGACGGACTCGCCGCTCTGGGGCGGTGGGCCCTGGATCCGGATGTGGCGATCGCGGAAGAGGGCGGGATGCGCTACCTGTCGTCGGACGGCGTGGGCTACTGCCTGTACGTCCACAGCGCGAGCGATCGGCTTCACCGTCGAGGTTCCGCCGTCGAGGTTCCGCCGCTTCGCGTCGGCCAGAAGCTCGTGTTCTCGTTCGACGTGATGACGACGAAGAGCCACGCGGGGTACGGATTCGTCATCGCCCCCGGCCGCTCTCGGTTCGACCTCCCTGCCGCGGGGCTGCCGTACTTCGTCTACTCGGGCACGTCGAACGGAGCGACGATCCACGAACCGCTCGGAGACGGCTCCGACGCGGTCCTCCCAGTTGCCTTCAGGCCTGCGGTGTACGAATGGCACAGGTACGTCTTCTCCTACTCGGCCGACGGATGCACGTTGGCCGTCGACGACGAGGTTCGCTACACGGGGGACGTCGGGACCGACCTGTCAGTGGGCGGGTCGTGGTGGATCATCGTCGGGGACGAGAGCGAGGCGGATGCCTGCTCGACCTACTACGGCGCGATGAGTGCGATGGTGGAGGAGTAGGGCTGCCTGACTCCGTGAACGGAAGGCGACCGTCGGGTACCGTCTCCGCACCATGGGGATCGTCAAGGGGAACCTCTCGTACGAAGCGTTCCTCGTAGACGTCGACGGCGTCCTGACGCGGGGCTCGCAGCCCCTTCCCGGGGCCGTGGAAGGGCTCAAGGCGCTCCAAGCGCGGGGCCGCGTCGTGCTCCTGACCAACAACTCGACGCGATCGAGGAGCCATCTCTCGACCCACCTCACGTCGCTCGGGTTTCCGGTCTCCGCGGCGGACGTCTTCGCGACGTCCTACCTGGCCGCCCGTTACCTCTGCGACGTCTGCGGCGCGGCGCGGGTCTGGGTTCTCGGCGAAGACGGCCTGCGCTCCGAGCTGGCGGCGGCGGGGCATCGCCTTGCGGAGCGGCCCGCGGACGCCGACTGGGTCGTCGTGGGAATGGATCGCGGGTTCGACTACGCGAGGCTCTCCTTGGCCCTGCAGGCGCTGCTTGCCGGGGCGCGCCTCCTCGTCACCAACGAGGACGCCACGTTCCCGACGACGGAGGGCCTCGTTCCCGGAGCCGGAGCGATCGTCGGCGCCCTGCGCGGGATGGGGTACGCACCGGACGCGGTGATCGGGAAGCCGTCGGCGCTCGCGTTCGCGATCGCCCTCGAGGAACTCGGAACGCCCAAGGAGCGCGTCCTCGTCATCGGCGACCGCCTCGAGACCGACATCGCCGGCGGGTGCGCCGCGGGGATGGACACGGTCCTGGTTCTGTCCGGAGTCAGCCGCGAGTCCGATCTCGCCCGCTCGAGCGTGCGGCCGACCTGGGTGGCCGACGACCTTGCCGCCGTGGCGGCCGGAGCTTTGCGGCCTGCGTCGGCGGGCTAGAGGGCTCATCGGAGGATGTGGGTTGTAGGATCGACTCCTGAGGAGGAGGGCGATGGAAGAGACGGCGCTGCGAGTGACGAAGCTGCGGAAGAGCTACGGCGAGGTTCACGCTGTGGACGGCGTCTCGTTCGCCGTTCCGGTCGGCCGGGTGTTCACGCTTCTTGGTCCAAACGGGGCCGGAAAGACGACCACCCTGGAAATCCTTGAGGGCATACGCGACGCCGACGAAGGAGAGATCGAGGTTCTCGGGCGACGTGTCCGCCGAATCGATCGGGCCACGAAGGAGCGAATGGGCGTCCTCCTCCAGGAAGGCAACTTCGAACCGTACTTGCGCGTGCGCGAGGTGTTTAGCCTGTTCGCTTCCTTCTTCCGCTCGGCGCGCTCGCCGGCCGAGATGCTTAAGGCTGTGGCGCTCGAAGACAAGGCGGGCGCTTTCGTCAAGACCTTGTCGGGAGGCCAGAAGCAGCGTCTCGCGATTGGCGTCGCGCTGATCAACGACCCCGAGCTCGTATTCCTGGACGAGCCCACCACCGGGCTTGACCCGCAAGCTCGGCACAACATCTGGTCCATCGTCTCCAACCTCACGGCGTCGAGCAAGACGGTCATCCTCACCACGCACTACATGGAGGAGGCCGAGTCGCTGGCGCAGAAGGTCTGCATCATGGATCACGGCAAGGTGATCGCCGAAGGCACGCCGCGCGAACTAACCTCGGGACTCGGACAGGACACCATCGTGGAGTTCGTCGTGCCGGAGGACACGGAGTTCCCGACGGCAGTCACCGCCCGGTGCGCGCTCGTCCTCGGGGAGGGGGGACTGGTGTCGACCAAGACGAGCGACCTCGCGCCGACGCTCGGCTGCCTCCTCGACTGGTCACGGTCGAGCGGGGTGCCGCTCGCGGAGATGGCCGTGAGGCAGCCGAATCTTGAGGACGTCTTCTTGTCGCTGACTGGGCGGAGGCTGCGGTCTTGAACGGCATCCTGCACCTGGCACGAACGCAGCTCGTCACCGCCTTGCGCGAGCGCATCACACTCTTTTGGTTCCTCATCTTCCCCGTCTTCTTGCTCGCGCTCATGGGGTTCATCTTCACGAATGTCGGAAAGACGCAAGACCTCACGTTTGAGGTCACCATCGTGAACCTCGACCGCGGGACCCGCGGCGGCAGCTTCGGCGCGAGCGTGGTCGAGACGTTCCGCGAGCTGGCGACGTCGAGCGCGCCAGGACACCCGAGCCTCTTTCGCCTCCACGAGCCGGAGGCCGGCAACGACCCCCACGGGTATCTTGCCGACGAGATCGCAGCGCTCCGCATTGGCAAGCGTGCCGCCGTCATCGTCATCCCGGAGGATTTCTCGGAGTCTCTCTACGCAGCGGCGGCAGGGCCGAAGAGCGCCGATGCGCCCGCCACGCTGGTGACGGTACACACAAGCGGAGGTCGGACGTCGTCCGAGATGGCGCTCGGGGTGATCGAGCAGGTCGTTGCTCGCGTCGACCAGGAGATCCTCGCCAAGCTGGGCCTGTTCGACGCCGCTCGCGCCGTGACGGTCGACCAGCAGCTCATCGGCGCCGAGAGCCAGACGTTCGCCTACATCGACTTCCTGGTGCCGGGGGTTGTCGTGATGGGCTTCTTCGTCGCGGGGTTGTTCAGCGTTCCAGGAACGATCCTGTTCGGGCGCGAGAGCCGCGTCCTTCGTCGATACTGGGTGACGCCGCTCTCCGTCCCGCGGTTTCTCGTCGGGTTCTCGCTCGGTCATCTCGCCCTGTGCGGCGTGCAGTTTGCGTGCGTCTGGATTCTCGGGCGATTCGCGTTCGGTGCGCACGTGAAGCTCTTCCAGCCGCTGGCGATCGCCTACCTGGTGCTGGCGATCGTGACGTTCCTTGCGATCGGCTTCCTGGTTGCCGCCTTGGCGCGAACGCCCGGCGCCGGCATGGCGATTGCGAACATCATCAACATGCCGCTCATGTTCCTGGGCGGCCTCTTCTTCCCCACAGGCGCTATGCCGCCGGCCTTGCGTGCGATCATGCTCACGAACCCCGTAACGTACATTGCCGATGGCCTCCGCGCGAGCGTCGGCGTGAGTCCATCGGCGTACGGTCACGCGGCATCGATCGGAGTCCCGCTGGCGTGGATCCTGGGATGCGCCGTCGTCGCGGCGTTCCGGCTCAAGTGGGATGTGGGACGATGAAGGCGCTGCGCGCACTCGTGACGGCTGAGGCTCACATCTTCGTCCGTGACAAGGCCTCGATGACCTTCACGTTCCTCTTCCCCCTCCTGTTCATCGTCATCTTCGGCTACCTGATGGGCGGAGTCGGGACGGCCGAGGGCGCCAAAGTCGGGTTGTACGTCGCTCCCAAGGTGGCCGCGGCGCGGCTCGAGGCGGCTGTGGCCGAGGTAGGCGTAGCGGACGTCGTGCGGATCGCTGCGATTCCCGACCTCGAGAAGGCGATCAAGGATCGAAAGGTCGACTTCGGCGCGGAGTGGGACGGGACAACGCTACGATTCGTCTACGACGTGCGCCGAACGCAGGAGAACTTCACCTTCCAAGAGCTGGCGCGGGGGATCTCGGCCCGGTTCGAGCTCGCGAACCAAGGGCGCCGGGCCATCCTTGACGTCCGCTCCGTCGTCGAGGGAGGGGAGGCGCGGGCAGACTGGTTCACGCTCGTCGTCCCCGGCATCCTTGCCTTCTCGATTCTGTCGGCCGGTCTGTTCGCGGTTGCCGGGCACGTCACATCGATGAAGCAGCGGCGTCTCGTCGAGCGGCTCGTTGTGACTCCGATGCGGCCGGTTGCTCTTCTTGCGGCGGTTGTGATCGTGCGTCTTGCCGTCGTCTTCGTGTCGACTCTCGTGACGCTGTCCGTCGCGATACTCTTGTTCCACGTCCCGTTCCACGTGAACTGGTTCCTCTATGCGGTGTTCTTGATCGCCGCAACCCTCGGGACGATGGGGCTGGGAACGATCCTCTCGCTTCTCGTCAAGCAACCCTCGAGTGCGAGCAATCTCGCGAACGTGTTCTCGATGCTGATGCTGTTCCTGTCGGGCATCTACTTCCCCATCGAGATCATGCCGGCCGTACTGCGTGAGTTGAGCCTGATCCTGCCCTTGCGCCACATGGCGGACGTCATGCGCTACGTCACCGGCGTGATGGACATGAGCGCCCTGCGGTTCTGGGTGATCTGCGGCGTGTTTCTCGCGGTGGGTGTTGGACTCCTTCCCATCCTCTCCCGCTACGTCGTGCGGGTCGACCGCCGCTAGGCGTTCCGTGGCGGTTGCGCGGGGCCGTCCCTATAATCGGCGCCAAGGAGGTGGGGCATGCGACTGTACAACACCCTGACCAAGAGCCTGGAGGAGTTCGTTCCGTCCGACGGCAGCACCGTGGGGATGTACGTCTGTGGCCCCACGGTCTACGACCACCTGCACATCGGCAACGTCAGGCCGGTGCTGGTCTTCAACGCCCTCCGGCGGTACTTGGAGGCGTTCCACGGCTGGCGTGTCATCTACGTTCAGAACGTGACGGACGTCGACGACAAGCTGATCCACCGAGCGGCCGAGACGGGACAGTCGGTCGAGGCCCTCGCGAAGACGTATACGGACGCGTACTTCGCCCTTCAGGACGCTCTCGGCGTCGAGCGCCCGTCGGCGAGCCCGCGGGCCACGGAGCACATCGGCGAGATGGTGGAGCTGATCGCTCGCATGGTCGACAACGGGTCCGCCTACGCGCGCGACGGAGACGTCTACTTCCGCGTGTCGTCCGTCGAAGACTACGGCCGTCTCTCCGGGAGAAGCCTGGACGAGCAGGAAGCCGGATCGCGCGTCGAGGTGTCCGATCGGAAGGAGAACGCGCTCGACTTCACGCTCTGGAAGGCGGCGAAGCCGGGCGAACCGGATTGGCCGTCGCCGTGGGGGCGCGGTCGGCCCGGTTGGCACACCGAGTGCGTCGTCATGTCCAGGAAGCATCTTGGGGAGCGTCTCGACATCCACGCCGGCGGGAACGACCTCATCTTCCCGCACCACGAGAACGAGATCGCGCAGGCTCGGGCGACGAGCGACAAGCCGTTCTTCCGATTCTGGATGCACAACGGCATGCTGCACATGGGCGAGCAGGAGATGCACAAGTCGCTCGGCAACTTCCGCTACGCCCACGAGATCCTAGAGAGCCACGAGGCCGAGACGGTCTGGTACTTCTACCTTTCTCGCCACTACCGCAAGCCGCTCGACTTCTCGGAAGAAGGCCTGGGCGCCGCTGCGGCCGCCGTGGCGCGAGTCCGCCGCCTGTTGGACGATGTGGACTCCGAGCTGCGCGGCGAAGACGGCCAGCCGGGGAAGGGTGGACGCGACTTCGTCGACCGCCTTGCGGTGTTTCGCGATCGGTACGTCGAGGCCATGGATGACGACTTCAACACGGTCGGTGGACTCGGGGTCATCCAGGAGCTGGTCAACGAGATCAACCGATTCCGCGCCGAAGCGGCCGGAGAAGACCGCCGGGCCCTGCGCGAGGCCGCGGCGCTCGTGCGCGAGCTCGGCCGTCCCCTCGGCCTCTTCCAGCGACAGACCGTCGCCGACCGCGGCTGCGAGGCGGAACTGATGGACCTCTTGATCGAGCTGCGCGGCGAGCTGCGGCGTCGGAAGGAGTTCGCTCTCGGCGACCGGATCCGCGATCGCCTCGCGGAGATCGGCATCGTGGTTAAGGATTCCCCGCAAGGGACGATCTGGACGAAGAACGCTCCCTAGCGAGACCGACTAGGCCGCTCCGAGATCAGGGACTCGATGATCTCGCGCGCTTGGATGAGATCGGCTGCTTCGCGATAGGCCACGTCTGCGGGGATGAGGGCTCGCATCCACTCGGGCACACGGACGAGGAGAATCTCGGCGACTCCAGCCGCGTGGGCGGCGAGCGCGTCGAGGTGCGCGTCGCCGATCGCCAGCGCGTCGCGGGGGCTGACTCCGAGGCGGGCGAGCGGAAGAAGCAGCGCCTTGGGGTCAGGCTTCATCGCGCCGTCGTCGCGCGTCATCACGAGGTCGAAGGGCATCGGATGCTTTGCGAGAACGGTCTCTGTGCTGGCTCGGGAGTTGTTCGTGACCAGGGCGCAGGCGATGCCGAGATCGTGCAGGGCGCCGAGGAGCTCGAAGGTCCCGGGGACGATCTCCCCTCGCTCCGCTCCCTCTCGCTCCGCCGCGTGGAGGATCGCGAGGCAGCGCGCCCGCTCGGCCTCCGGCGCACCGTCGAGCTGGACCATGATGGGACGACCGTCGGGGACGAGCCCCATGGAGCGGCGAAGCTCGATCCAGTCGAGGTGGGAATCGAACACCGTTCCGTCCATGTCGAACAGGACTGCGCGGAGACGCATACGGAAGCCTCGCTGCGTGGCGACTAGCGGACGTTGTTCACGTGGAGCTCGACCTGATCCGTGTAGCGAACCCCTTGCGCGTCGGTCAGGGTCATCGTGACCCAAACCTCCTCGCCGCCCGGGAAGTAGGTCGTCGGGGCGAAGTAGATCGGATCGCCGGCGGCTGGATCGAGGAAGTAGCCCTTCGTCGCCGACCACTCGAAGTGCATGGTTCGGCACACGGGTTGTGGGACGGATGCGTGCAGCTGGACGAACGAGCACTCATCGACGCACAGCGGCATGTTCCGATTGATCTGCGGACGAACTCCGCAGGCGGGCACGCAAGAGGGCGCCGAGGCGCATCCCGTGCTGCAGGTCGGGACTGCCACTCCACAGGAGGGCGTACCGCAGGCGCTCAGCGTGCATGACGGAGTCCCGCAGGAAGGCTTACGGCACGCAGGCGCGCCGCACGGTTCGATGGGCGTTCCGCACCCGCCAACGAGGGCGGGAGTCGCCGGCGCGACGACGACGGCGGGCATCGGTGCCGTCGGCCGTGCCGACGAGACCATGCACGCGGGGCAAGGCCCGTAGGGTTCATAGCCTACGGGGTAAGCCGAGGGGTAGGCCGCAGGAGCTGAGAGCGCGAGGGGCGGCGAAGTCACGACCGGCGACGGAAGCGTCGCGGTCGACACCGGTTCCCAGTACGTTCCAGCCGTAGATGTCGCGGCCGTTGAGGAGGCCACGGGTTGCGGCACCGCGGTCTCGTCCGACGGTGCTCCCACGAGGAAGAGAAGGGCCAGGCCCGCGACAAGCGCCCCGACCAACACCGCAATCAGCGTCGTGTTATCCACGTGCACCTCCCAGTTGCAGTCCTCTCCCCCCGACCTTCTTCGCCGGTCCTATGAGGCTACACTCCGAATCGCGCAAAGTCAATACCCATCTAGCGTAACGTGCATTACACAGCGGCGAGCGCGGGCCTCTAGCCTGCGGTCGATGGATTGGGTTGCGGGGCAACGGGGTCAGATCTTCACATCACAGGTCGAATCGAGTAGACTGAGCACATGGCGCGACCATTGCGGATCGAGTACGAGGGTGCCGTGTACCACGTGACGAGTCGCGGCAACGGGCGACAGCGCATCTTCCTTGTGGACTCGGATCGCGAGGCGTTTCTGGAGGTTCTCTCTGATGCGGTCAAGCGTTTCGGCTGGATCTGCCACGCCTATTGCCTGATGACGAACCACTACCACCTCCTCCTCGAGACGCCCGAAGCGAATCTGTCACGCGGGATGCGGCACCTGAACGGTGTGTACACCCAGGCCTTCAATCGCCGGCACATGAGAAGCGGTCACGTGATGCAGGGGCGGTTCAAGGCCATCCTTGTCGAGAAGGAATCCCACCTGCTTGAGCTGGCGCGGTACGTCGTCCTCAACCCCGTACGAGCGAAGACGGTACGCTCGGCGAAGGACTGGCCGTGGTCGAACTACCGCGCGACCGCGGGGATGGCCGAGACGCCCGAGTTCCTGGCAACAGACTGGACTCTCGCGCAATTCCACCGCAGCCGAGCCCGCGCGACCAACCTGTACCGCGAGTTCGTGAAACAGGGCCGCGGCGTCGACGCCTGGGTCGAGCTACGGGGCGGCATCCTGCTCGGCAGCGACGGCTTTGTGGACAAGCTCAAGCCACTCCTCTCGGACTACCAGATGCTGAAAGAGGTGCCCCGCCGCGAGCGGCTCGCCGCGCGCCCGAGCCTCGAGGAGCTCTTCGCCGACGTGCACGACAAGGCGGAACGAGACCATGGGATCCACGACGCCGTCCGGGCACATGAATACACGCTCCAAGCGGTCGCCGATCACCTTGGTCTCCACTCCTCGACCATCAGCACGATCGCGAAGCGCGTCGCTGGCCGCGCAAAGACCAGAAGGGAAGAGGTGGCTCCGCGGCCCTCTCTTCCTCGATCGGCCCGCTGAGGGCCAATGCTCTACGGGATGGTTCATGGGGACGCATGGCCGTCCATGAGTGGAACTGCGCAAGATCGACAGAAGGCATGACGACTCATCCTTCGGCCCGCTTCTCTCTCCTCCAGGCCATCGGTCTCTTCATGGGAGCGACCTCTTTCGCGTACCTCCTCTCCCTCACCCTGCATGAGCTTGGGCATTACCTGGCGGGTGTTCTCTTGGGTGTTCCCGGCAAAGGGATCGTTCTTCACCCCTTTGGCGCCAACTGCAACATCTACCTCAAGGATCTCACCACGGCGTTTGGCACCCCGGAGAGACGGATCGTCGCGTCTTGCTTCTTGACGTCCCACGCTGGCCCGTGGGCAAACGCTGGCATCTCGTTCACCCATTTCGGCTGTGCCATGCCGCGGCGGCGGGTTACGTTTTCCCGCAGCCGCCGTTGCCAGAGCATCCGAAACAGAAGGGTGCAGGCACGTGAGGGCCAGCGGGCCGCTGCGCTAGCGGTGGAGGAGGTCCAAAGCGGAGCCGAGAGACGGCTCTAGACGGTTCGGCAGCGGACCCGATTCTCGCCGAAGCGCATTGGATGCGATGCTGTTCAGAACCGCATGACGGGCGCGATTGCCAGGGGACACAGCTCCGCCAAGCAACCCAAGGAAGCGGCCGGCGTGTCTCGATTACCCCGGAAACAGCTTGAGCTCGCTAGAAATCCGTAGTGCGGGTCGGTATACTGAGCTATCCGAAACGGATACCAAGAGCCACAAGGAAGGGAGGAAACGGAATGAGAAAGCTGTTGGCACTCCTAATGGTCACGATGCTCCTCCTCGGCGGTCTGGCCGCCTTCGCGGGTCCCGGACCGGCGCCGAACTCCGGCGACGGCGTCTCGGACGGCAGCGGCTACGAACCGCTGCCCGGCCCGGTCGGAGACGGAGATCCGCTCGGCCCGGCACCGAACTCCGGCGACGGCGTGTCGGACGGTAGCGGACTGGAAGCGCCGCACGGCGCGATCTAGCACCCTCGAAGAAGGTAAGAACTCCTGGGCGGACCGGTCGCACAACAGCGATGGTTCGCCCTTCTCTTTGGGGACACGCTTGCCCCTGACCCACCCTCTCCCACGGGTCGAAAGGGCGCGCCTTTCCCGGTGGGCGCGAGCGGTGCGAGGTGTGGGTCCTGCAATCACGCGCCTGACAGTTTCGGGGGCCGTAGTCTCGGCGAGAGGGTCTTTCAATCCAGCATGAGAGCCTAGCACTTCCTGTTGGAGAGGCAAGCCGGGGTCAGAGCTTTGTTCTCGAATCTGGGCGGCAAGGCGGTCAGAGGCAATCCCGTCGACACCATACGAGACTCTATGCTGGGCAATGGTCCTCGCGGTGCACCCGTCACGCTCTGTGGACACGATCCCGATTCGCTCAGTCAGGGGTGGCAAACTGGATGGGTCTTTCCCCCCGCGGGCGCGGCGAGTGGGGCCTGCCTCGGAAATCGGCAGCGCTTGCCTTCGGCCACGTCGGATGAACGCCGCGGGCTGTGCTTGCTCTCACGGACTTGGGGACTGAACGGCCTAGTCCATGGCCGGCGCGATGAGGTCGTTCCCGTCCACGGATGTGCCCGCAACCTCCTGCCAGAGCAGCCGCATCTCCTCGCTCGAGGCGAGCAGCTCGTCGAGCGATCCAACGGCTTCGACGCGTCCCTCCTTCAGGAGCACGATGCGGTCGGCGCGGCGGAGCGCCGGGCGGCGGTGCGAGACGACGAGGTACGTCCGGTCCTTGCGACGGAGTGTGCGTTCCCAGAGCGTCTTCTCTGTCTCGACGTCGAGCGCGCTCGACAGGTCATCGAATACGAGGAGGTCCGGGTCGCGAACGAACATCCGAGCCGCCGCGGCCCGTTGCCGCTGGCCTCCTGATAGCTTCACGCCGCGCGCTCCGACGACGGTGTCGAGCCCATTGGCGAGCGTCGCGACGTCGTCCTCGAGAACCGCGAGCCGGAGAGCGGAGTCGAGGTCGGCCTCGGTTGCCGCTCGCCCCATCAGCACGTTGTCGCGCAGCGAGTCGCTGAACAGCTGAGGGACTTGGGGAGTGTAGGCAGAGCGAGGCGGAACGAAGAACGCGGACGGATCGGTCACGGCAAGGCCGTTCCACAGGACACTACCGGACGCCGCAGGAACGAGGCCGAGGATCCCGCGCAGGAGCGTAGTCTTCCCCGAGCCGACGCGACCGGCAATGACGACGAACTCGCCGCGTTCGATCGAGAAGGAGACGTCACGCACCGAGAAGCCGACGCCCTGTTCGCCGCGCGGCCAATCGACGCAGAGCCGATCGACGGTGAGGCGCTCGAGCGGAGCGCCCCGCGCCGGCTCGGCGGGGACCTCCGGGAGGGGGCCGGAGAAGTAGATTGGATGGGCCGCGACGACGTCGTCGCGGGTCCCGCCGATCAAGGTGGCCATCCGCTCGAGCGAGACCCTGGCTTGTTGAAAGTGGATGAGGAAGTCGCCGAACGCGGCCATGAACTCCGTCACGACGCCTACGTAGGTCACGAACAACGCGAAGTCGCCGACGGTGAATGTCCCGCTGCGCAGGCCGTCGGCCGCGGCCAAGAGGATGAGCCCCGTGGTCAGCGTCGCGGCGTTCCAGAAGAACGAGTGGAACGACTGGGACAGGAGACGATCCCGCACCGTGGCCCGCAGCCGCTCGCGGTTGAGCCCCTCGATGTACGCGACGACGTGGTCCTGGGCTCCAGCGAGCTGAATGGCTTGAACCCCGTCCATCGCCTCGCCGATCGCACCCGTGACGCGCTCCGTCGCGCGTCGGCTGGCTTCCCGGAACCGGCGAACCCGCCTCGAAACCCAACGGGCGCCGACGATGACCAGGAGGAGGGGCAGAACGACGATCAGCGTGATCTTGGCGTCGATGGCAAACAGGATCCCGAGCGCCGCCGCGCCGTAGACGGCAAATGAGATCTGGTCGATCAGCCAGCTCAGGAGGTCCTCGAGCGCTTCGGAGTCGTCGCGGAGGGTGTTGAGTGCCTCTCCGACCGGCCCGGGCAGGGGGCGCGCCCCCGGCTTCGCCAGGATCGAGGCGAGGAGGTTCCTCCGCAACAGGACCTGGATCGAGAAGCGGTGGCGGATGTCGATCAGAGCGCCGACGAGGATCGCAACCACGCGGACGAGACCCATGGCGACCACGAGGGCGACGACGGTCCAGAGCGTGACGCCTGCGGCGGCCCGGTCGGTGATCGAATCGAAGAACACCTTCGCCAAGTACCCCGCGCCGAGCTCGGTGAGGACGATCGCGATCCACGCCGCAGCGTCGGCCGCGTACAGCCCGGGACGGAAGCGAATCAGTTTCACGAAAGCGCGAATGGCCGTCATACCAGGACCTCCTCCATCCCCGTCCGCAGGAGGCGAGACAGGTGGGACGTCGGATCGCCGGCCAGGACTTCCCGCTTGCCGCGCTCGAGAACCTCTCCCGCCTCGAGGATGGCAACCGAATCGGCGCGCCGAACGGTCGACAACCGGTGCGCGATCACGATGGCGGTGCGACCAGCCAGCAGGCGGTCCACGGCGTGCTCCAAGAGGACCTCCGTAGCGGGATCCAGGCGCGAGGACGCCTCGTCGAGGATGATGACCGCAGGATCGGCAAGGAACGTCCGGGCCAGGGCGAGGAGCTGCCCCTGTCCGGCGGAGAGGCCGGCCTCTCCGGCGCCGACGACGGCATCCAACCCGGAGGGCAGCGCAAGAACCCACTCGCGCAGGCCCAGCTCGCCGAGCGCCGCGAGGATCGCCTCGTCGGAGATCGAGGGGTCGAACAGCCTGACGTTCTCTCGGACCGAGGCGCGGAAGACCTGAACCTCCTGAGAGACGAGGCGGACGCGGCTTCGCAGGTGATCGAGCCCGACGTCTCGCACGTTGCACTCCCCGACCTTGACGGCGCCCTCCTGGCAGTCGTAGAGCCGGGCGACGAGACGGGCGAGCGTCGATTTTCCGCTCCCCGTGCGACCGAGGAGCCCGAGCGTCGTGCCCGCCGGCACGTCGAGCGTGACGTCCCGCAAGGCGACGACGGGGTCACCGCCGGCCGGTGGGCCGTCCTGGGTCTGCGACGGCTCGTAGGCGAACGTGACCCGGTCGAGGACCACCG
>Ga0209079_10000188_pt1 | contig 28486 bp, 26 predicted proteins | sample PPLLaktember2015_2_FD_187259 | JGI IMG/M metagenome (GOLD analysis project Ga0209079, IMG submission 187259) | Freshwater sediment microbial communities from Prairie Pothole Lake near Jamestown, North Dakota, USA - PPLs Lake P7 Core (6) Depth... | ecosystem: Environmental > Aquatic > Freshwater... | reverse complement strand
GGTCCTCGCCGGGCGAAGCGTTTGCGCGGTCGACGCTCGGATGGGCGTGCCGCCCGACTCGGTCCTCGAGGCGCACCGACGCCGGGCGATCGATCAGGGGGGAGATCCGGAGTACGTCGAGGCCGCCCGCGGCGGATTCACGGGAGTCGTCGCGTCGCTCGACGGCGGAGCGGGGCCGACGGTGGCCCTGCGATTTGACATCGACGCCCTCGACCTCGTCGAGAGCGACGCGCCGACCCATCGTCCGGCTCGGGAGGGGTTCGCGTCGGTGAACGTCGGAGCGTGCCACGCGTGCGGGCACGACGGCCACGCCGCCGTGGGATTGGGAGTCGCCGAGGTCCTCGCGAAGCTGCGCCGATCGTTGCGAGGATCGGTCAAACTGATCTTCCAGCCGGCGGAGGAGGGCGTGCGCGGCGCGCGGGCGATCGTCGAGGCCGGCCACCTCGAAGACGTCGACATTCTGATCGGGCACCACCTGATCACCGGGTGGGGTTTGGGGGAGATTGCGCCGTCGATGAGCGGCTATGCGGCGACCCGCAAGTTCGACGTCGCGTTTGAGGGAGCGGCGGCCCATGCCGGCGGGTCGCCGGAAGAGGGACGCAACGCGCTGCTCGCGGCGGCCACGGCGGCCATCGGACTGCATGCGCTGCCACGGCATCGCTCCGGGTTCACGCGGGTCAACGTCGGCCGTCTCGAAGCGGGGACCGGGCGGAACATCGTCCCGGGCCGCGCGCTCCTCGTCGCGGAGGTTCGCGGAGAGTCGTCGGCTCTGTGCGATTCGATGTACGAGCGCGCGATGCGCGTGGTCGAGTCCTCGGCGTCCATGTACGGCTGCGGCGCAGCGGTGCGCTCGATGGGTGAGGCGGGAACCGCGAGCTGCGACGCCATCCTGGCCGAGCGGGTGAAGGCAATCGGCGCACGATGGGGCGACTTCGCCTTCGAGAGCGCCGACCGAATGGGCGGAAGCGAGGACTTCACGGAGATGATGAGGCGCGTCCAGTCTCACGGGGGCCTTGCGACGAACATCGGCGTGGGCGCCGATTTCCACGGCGTGCTTCGAAACGCTCCTATTCGTTCGTCCGTCCTCGGCGGTCACACGCCCACGTTCGACTTCGACGAGCGGGCGCTGGCGCTGGCGGTCCACCTCCTCGCCTCCCTGACGATCGACGCCCTGCGTGCGCCCGAGCACAACGCGGAGCCGTAGAGCGGCATGGCGGTCGTGACAACGGCGAGGGTCCGCTCGGCCGCATGCCCGCCCGGTCGTCCGATCAGGTGTCCGAGCCCCCCGACGGGACATAAGGCCCCTCCGGCTCTCTTGACTCCCCCCGACTGGAGCAGATATCCTGCGAGCCTCTACCATAGATTGGCTCTTCACTTCGCGAGCCGCCGGCGCTTGACCGGCCCGAGCCGTGAGGAGAAGAGACGGTCGTGGACGGCTGCCTGAAATGGACGCCAGGGCCTGATAGGATGGGGCGGACTTCCCACTCCGGGGAGCCGCCTGATGGGCCGGCGGCATGGCGCTCGGTTGGGGTGGATCGCCGCCCTTTCGGGTTGGGTTGGCAAGAGCAGTCGGCGTCGGAGAAGATCGGCTTTCGGCGGGTAGGATCCGCCACCGCCGGGACTGGCGGATCATGGAGGAACATGAGCAAGGTCGTTTGTCCTGTGTGCGACGCGGCGTTCGAAGTGGACAAGGACGAGCTTTGCCTCTTCAACCGCCTGCGGTGCGAGGAGTGCGAGGCATTGCTCGAGGTCATCGACGAGGATCCGATTCGCCTCGAATGGATCGAGGAAGATGACGACCTTGACGAAGAGGAAGACCTCGACGAGGAGGAAGAGGAGGACGACTACATCTAAGAGCGCCCGGCCGTCCTCGGGCGTGCCACAAGAGACGCACAGGAGGAGAAGGGTGGGAAGCCTCGAAGGGAGGCTGTCCACCCTTCTCCTTTCGCCTTCTACAGCCAGCGACGGCGACGGAAGTAGTAGAGCATGCCGAGAGCCATGAGGACCATGCCCCCCAGGACTCCGAAGTAGCCGTACCGCGTCGCCAGCCCCGGCATCCAAGCAAAGTTCATCCCGTAGAGTCCGGCCACGAACGAGAGCGGCATGAAGATGGTGGTGATGATCGTCAGCACCTTCATCACCTGGTTCATCCGATTGCTCAAGCTGGACAGGTAGACGTCCATCACGCTGCTCAGCATCTCGCGGAACGTCTCGACGGTGTCGATGATCTGCACCGCGTGATCGTAGGCGTCTCGGACGTACGGCAACGTCTCCGAAGCGAGGAGGCGGGAGTCGCCGTGCTGGAGCCGACTCAACACCTCGCGAAGCGGCCAGATCGACTTCCGCATGTACAGAAGCTCGCGCTGGAGAAGACGGAGCTCGTCGACGTCCGACTGCGAGGGCGACCGAGTCACTCGCTCGTACACCTCTTCCACCCAGTCCCCGATGTGCTCGAGCACGACGAAGTAGTTGTCGACGATCGCGTCGATCAGGGAGTAGAAGAGGAAGTCGGCCCCGGCACGGCGGATTCGCCCCCGTCCGTCGCGGATGCGCTCGCGAACCGGGTCGAACACGTCCCCCGGGTTCTCCTGGAATGAGGCGACCCACGACGGGCCGAGCACGAGGCTCACCTGCTCGTCCTCGATCTCCCGCCGCTCCTCGTGGTACTGAAGCATTCGGAGGGATGCGAACAGGAGCGAGTCGTAGTCCTCGAGCTTCGGGCGCTGCAGCGTGTGCATGATGTCCTCGAGGAGCAACGGATGGATGTCGCCCATCCGTCCGATCTCCTCGACGACCGCGGCGTCATGCACTCCGTCGACGTTGAGCCAGAGCACGCCGGTCGCCTTGTCCCGAGGAAGGGCGCACGAAAGGTCCGGGTGGCTCTCCTCGACCGACGCCGCGTCATATCGGAAAAGCGTCAAGCGCGTCGCCTCTGGACGGGTGTCCCCGACGTGGACGAGCGCTCCCGGGTCCTGTCCCGCCGTCCGCCGGGTCTGCCTCACGAATCTCGACATGTCGTCACCGCGGAGAACAATACGTCCTGGCAAAAGCCCCGACAACCAGGCTTGTGAGGGGATTCGCCGCGACGCTATCCTCTTGCGTCTCACACGACGACGAACGGGAGGATCCATGGACAAAGCCGCTCTACGGCCGGTGGTCTTCGAGATCCTGCGCAGGACTCCCCAGACGCACCTCCACGCGATTGAGAACGAGATCCGACAGCGAGTAGACGACTACGAGCGCGCCGACGCCTTGCTCGTCCACGAAGTCGTGTGGGACCTCCTCGTCCAGGGGGTGCTCGCGCCCGGAAAGAACTCGCTCAATCTGCACCTGCCGTTCGTTCACGTAACGGAGTACGGAGCGCAGAGTCTTGAGGAGGGAGGGGCGCTCGCACACAACCCGGACGCGTACGTCGCGAAGATCACCGAGGAGTCGGGGGGCCGCGCGTCGTCCCTCGTCGTCGAGAGCGGGCGAGACGCCCAGCTCGCGTACAGCCACGGGCTCTACCGCGTGGTCGTCCTCCTCCTCGCGCGCGCCGCCGAGGACGTGCGAGCCGCTCTCGCCGCCGCGCTCTCCAAGGGATCCACGGGCGGCCCGGACCAGGCCGAAGCCCCCTCCATCGACGCTCTGCGGAAGGCCCTCGCTCGGCTCGAGCTTCCGGCGGACGTTGCCCGCGACCTTGACCCCCAGCTCGGCGGCCTGGAGATGGTGATTCGTCTGTCTCTCGATCGAGACGGCATGCCCCACGTTCCCGCCGCCGACCGCGATCGAGCCCTTGCTCTCCTGCTCTTGTTCCCCGGCCAGTGCGGATTCGTCTACCATCTGATCGATCGGATCGAGCACGACCGAGGGGCGAAGCCGTAGTCCAGTCTGCGCTGCGTCCCGAGCCGAAAGGAGGCGCCTTGATCGTCAGCGTTCCCGCCGTCGTCGCCGCGTTGGCTGGAGGAGCCGCCATCTGCCTGCAATCGCTCTTCTCGGGAACCCTGGGAGAGCGCGTCGGGGTGATGGGAAGCGTGTTCGTCATTCACGCCGGCGGGCTGCTGTTGGCCGCGCTCTTCGTCCTTGGGATGCGGGGAGGAGCCCTCGCGGCGTGGCGCTCCGTTCCGTGGTACGCGCTGTGCGCCGGCTTCCTCGGCGTCGGAATCGTGGCCGCGGTGAGCTACACCGTGCCCCGCCTCGGCCTGGCCGCCACGCTGACGCTGACCATCGTGGCTCAGCTCGTGCTCGGCGCCGTACTCGACCACTTCGGCTGGCTTGGCGCGGGGCCCCGATCGTTCGACGCGTCTCGAGCGGTCGGAATGGGCGTGCTCCTCGTTGGCACGTGGCTCATGCTGCGCTAGCGAGGAGAGGTCGTCTCGTGGACGGAATCGGACGAAGTCCTGGCGAAGAGAACCGCCCCGGCGGTTCGCGCATCGGCACCCTCAATGAGAAGCCTCTCCACGCGGCGCTCAAAGAGTGGCTCGCCGAGGACGGAGACGAGTTCGAGGTCCCCGTCGATGGATTCGTCGTCGACATCCTGCGTGGTAACACCGTGATCGAGATCCAAACGGGATCGACGTTCGGGCTTGAGCGCAAGCTGCGGACCCTCCTGAAGCGGCGCCAGGTTCGCCTTGTTCTTCCGATCCCCGCAAAGCGAACCATTGTCCGCATCGATGAGCCGGATGCGGCGCGACGGAGCCGAACGTCCCCGCGGCACGGGGGCTCCATCGATGCGTTCCGCGAATTCGTTTTCCTCCGCGATCTCCTCGGCGATACGAACCTGTCGATCGACGCGCTCCTGATCCACGAAACGGAACTTCGGCGGACAAGCGGTACGCGCCGCGGCAGGCGAGGCTCGGTGCGCGAGGAGCGGCACCTGGTCGAAGTCATCGACTGCATCTCGTTCCATCACCCGGCCGACTACCTCGCCGTCGTGCCCGCCGGACTCGAGGAGCCTTTCACCACGGCCGAACTGGCCCGATCGATCGAGCAACCTCGCTGGATGGCGCAGAAGATCGCATACGTTCTCCGCGAGATGGACATCTTGGCTCCGACAGGGAAGCGCGGAAACGCCATTCTGTACCGACGCAACGTCGGAGTCTAGCGTTCCTCCACGTCGAGGAGACACCGCGCCTCACGACGGGTACGATGGGCCCCATGAAGCGAAGCGCATCGTCCTGCGGACAACTTCCGGAGTACCCACGGGGTGAGCAGATCGCGAACAGCGTGACCCATGGCGTCGGCGCGGTGCTCAGCCTCGTCGGAACAGCCATCCTGCTCCTCCGAGCCGTTCCCAGCGGCTCGGTTCGACACGTCGCGGCCTTTGCCGTGTACGGTGCAAGCCTCTTCCTCCTGCACCTTTCATCCACCCTCTATCACGCCATCCAGCCCCCGCGGGCAAGACGGGTGTTCCGGATCTTCGATCACTGCTCGGTCTATATCCTGATTGCAGGGACGTACACCCCGTTCCTGCTGCTTTCGCTGTGGGGCCGCTGGGGACTCACTCTCCTCATCGCGATCTGGTCGCTGGCAGTTGCCGGGATTGTCTTCAAGAGCTTGTTCATCGGCCGTCTTCAGAGGACGTCGGTCGTCCTGTACGTCGCGATGGGGTGGATGATCGTGGTCGCCGCTCGCGAGGCGTGGCTGCGCGTTCCCCACGAGGCCATCGCCTACGTCGCCGCAGGCGGCCTCTTCTACACGGCCGGAGTCGGCTTCTACGCGTGGAAACGCCTTCCCTACAACCACGCGATCTGGCACCTCTTCGTTCTCGGTGGAAGCGTGTGCCACTACGTGGCCATCCTTCTGTACTTGGTCCCGAGTTCCCCGTAGGGAGCGACTGGAGTCCCCGCGAGCCCGCGGCTAGAATCGGCCTGTCGGTTCTTCGTGTCTCCATCAGCCAAAAAGGAGTCCTCGAGCCATGCCGCTTCGTTGTGGTCTCGTCGGAGTTCCCGGGTGCGGCAAGACGACGGTCTACAACGCCGTCACGTCTGCTGGGACGTCGATCTTCGATGCCGCCGAGTCCCATCGCGCCACCGTCGCGGTGCCGGACCCGCGTGTCGACCGGCTCGTCGATCTCTACCGAACAGGCAAGATCGTCCGCGCCAGCGTCGAAATCGTCGACATCCCCGGCCTTTCCGAGGGATCTACGGCGGAGGGCGGGCGGGGATCGCGCCTCCTCGCGCACATCAAGGAGGCCGACGCGCTCATCCACGTCGTTCGATGTTTTGCGGCCCCCGAGCGGCCGACAAGTCCGCTTCACGACATCGAGACGGTGGACCTCGAGCTGATGGTGGCCGATGCGCAGACCGTCGAGCGGAAGATCGAACGGCTCGCCAAGCGGGTTCGCATCGGAGACAAGTTCGCGGTGCGAGAGGCCGAGGACTGCGGAAACGTGCTACGGGGCTTACACGCCGGCACTCCGGCGCGGAACCAGGGGCTGACGGAATCGGAGGAGACGAGCGTCGCGGACTGCAACCTCATATCCCAGAAGCCGGTCCTCTACGTTGCCAACGTCGCCTCCCCGCGGGATGCGGAAGGACCCAACGTCGCCGCGCTCCGCGAACGGGCATCCGCGGAGGGGAGCGAAGTTGTCTCGATCTGCGGACGCGAGGAGGCCGACATCAGCGAGCTGCCTGCGGAGGATCGAGGTCCGTTTCTCGCCGAACTCGGACTCTCCGAGCTGTCGGTCGACCGGGTGATCCGCGCGGCGTACCGGAAGCTCGGGCTCGTGGACTTCTTCACCGCGGGAGAAAAGGAAGTCCACGTCTGGACGTCCCGGCGCGGCGACAAGGCTCCCGTCGCCGCGGGGAAGATCCACACGGACATGGAGCGAGGGTTCATTCGCATGGAAGTCATCGCGTACGACGACCTGATCGAGTGTGGATCCGAGGCCGCGGCCGCCAAGGCCGGCAAGCGCCGCCTCGAGGGCCGCGACTACGGGATCCAAGACGGCGATGTCGTCGTCATCCGCTTCAGCCCTCCCCGCTAGTCGGTATCCCGGTTCCCTGCAGCGGTTTCGGCGTGCACGTGCGGTCGCCCGCTCCCAACGAGACACGGGGCGGTCCACAAGTGCGCAACATGACTTGACATCGCCGTTTGCGATGCCGTACGGTGCTCACAGGAAGTCGTCCGGCGCGAGGGGGAGTCCGCGTCAACGCGTATCGGAGAAGAAAGGGGCAAGCTATGGTGCGTAGAGGGCTACTGCTGATCTGGGTCGTCGTGACCCTGGCGGCTCTTCCGCTTGCGGCGAGCACGGCCGAGATGTACTTCTCGTCCGACCAGGACGGCGGAACCCGCGTCACGAAGGTTCAGGAAGGAACTGAGGTCTGGATCTGCGTCTACGATCCGGACGAGAACATCGACTGCGACGTTCGGGACAAGATCTGGACCGACGTCAAGCTGATGGACCCGAAGACGGGCGCCTACATCATGTGGATGAGCTACGTCGTCGAGACGGGGAGCCCGGCCGGCAAGAGGTACGACGATGACGGCTACGTCCCGTACAAGGGCCACTTTCCGGGGAGCCCCGGGTGGCTCGGCGCGGACTACCTCGAGGAGACCGGCGCCAACACGGGCGTCTTCGTGAGCAGTCATCCGTTCCAGATCGGCACCCGAGAGAGCTTCGGGGCGAGCGAGCTGTGGAAGGGCACGCACGTCGTCGACGTACCGGCCGGGGCCGCCGGCCACGCGGCGAAGACCGCCGCAACCACGGGCACGTCGTTCCAGTGGGGCAACTACTCCTTCTTCGACCTTCACAACGAAACCAAAGGCGGAGCGGACGCCGACGGCGATGTGCTCTACTGGGTCGGGAACGTCCCCGCGGGTTCGACGACGTTTGAGACGGGGCTCATCGACCTGGACTCCTGGAAATGGGCCTTCCCGTCCGAGCTGGACTCGCACCGCGCTATAACACCAACCGAGTGGCTGATCGGCCGGTTCGAGAACATGGACACGCTGATCGGCATGATCCAGGATCAGAACGACGAGACCGACGTCGCGATCGCGATGATGAAGATCATCGACACCGAAGCGACGATCACTTGGGAAGGTGGAACCTCGCGCAACGACGGCATCGTCTACAAGGACGGCAACGAGGCCGCGACGATCCGGATCGTTGACCCCGACGAGAACCTGAACTGCAACCGTGTGGAGTACGTGCCGGTGTTCGTCATCGTGAACCCCGGGTCGTGGAACCCGGCGAACTCAACGGACAGCGACACGGCGCAGACCGGCGACAACGCGAACAACTTCTGCATGCTCAAGCGCACCGGAGGCATCGCCGGCAACTACGCAACCGTGGAGGATCCGGCGCTGCCGGCAACGGCCGATTTCACGAATCGCCCGATCCGTTGGTTCAACATCTACAACGCCGAGAAGAACGACTACGGGACGGCCGGCGCGAAAGACGGTCGCTACTACGTTCACTACCCGAAGCTTGGGGTGTTCGACCTCGAGGATCACGGATCGCTCTTTGACACGGCGAGTGCCAACGGCGTAACGGCCGTTTCGTTCTACGCCCGCGAGACGGGCGTGAACACAGGGATCTTCGAGCTCAAACTCAACTCGATCCTCGTCGACCTCGGGTTCAACACCCTGAACGTGAACGACACGCTCGTCGCGTACTACCTCGACCCGAACGACGAAGACGACTTCAAGTTGGCTGCAGCGTACATCGGCTCGAAGGCCAAGACCTCGCAGACGAGCTTCACCGACGCGTCCCGCGCAGGGAAGACCGTGTACTGGCTCGGCCGCGATGCGCTCTACGTCCAGGTCATCGACGAGAACGCCAACGTCGAGGCGTGCTGCCCGGAGCAGGTCGTCGTCCACATTTGCGATCCACACGACGAGGATGACGGGGAGTTCTGGACCCTCGACGAGACGTCGTCGAACTCCTCCATCTTCTTCTCCAACGCGGGAATGGAGATCCTCCCCGTGTGGGACGCCCTCGGGGTCGGTCTGGCCGACCTCCTCGGCGGCTACCAGCTCGTCCTCGACAACTGGCAACTCGAGGCGTACAACGAAGACGACGTCTACGTTCGCTACAACGATGTGGTCTACGTGGACAACAACCAAGGGATGCTCGGACTCGGCGACGAGGACACGGTCACGGCGTACTCAGGCCCGCGAATCGACAGGGTTCGTGTCTCGAACGACGTCTCGTTCGGCTGGATGTCGATCGCCGACACCCAGGTCTACGACGGGTCGACGACGGGGATGCACTTCCTCGATCGCAACGGCAACCAAGTTGAAGACTACGTCAACTCGGACTGCGTCTTCCTCGAGGTCACCGACGACGACCAAGACGAGGACGTCTACCGCCGCGAGCGAATCGACGGCTTCTGGGACGAGGGACAGAACATCCCGTTCGGCCCGCTGCCGCTCAACGTGTTCGATTGCACCCCGGACCGGGTCAACACGCACCCGGTCAACGCGCTGCTCGGCGACACGAACATCTTCAACGACTCGCCGGAACCGTACAGCACCGAGGCGGCGGACGACCCCTACGACGGAGCACCGAGGATCTACGTCCTGAACCCACGCAGCGGGCGCTGGGCGGCCCTCGACCTGCTTGAAACGAGCGTGGCGAGCGGGGTCTTCGTGTCGGTCATCTGCGTCGACCTTGTCCACGTGTACACGTGCGTGCCGACGCTCGACGTCCTGCCCGGCGACACGATCGTCGCCTTCTACCAGGATCCGTCGAACCACTCCGACTCGGCTATGATCTCGATCAAGGTTTCGATCGGCGGAGGCGGCACGTCAACCGAGGCCTCATGCACCGAGTTCATCGATGCCGAGGGCGACGTCATAACCTCGTACGTCCAGGGAGACCCGATCCGCGTCCGAGTGACCGACCTCTCGCACACGCAGGACGTCTCCTTGTCCGACGCCGTCACGATCGACGGCGACGTCTACGACCTGACGACGTACGGAAGCCAGAGCCACATGTTCGTCACGGATCCGATCGTGCTCGATGTCGCCGCCGGTGATGAGATCACGGCGACGTACGTCGACCCGACGGACCCGAACGACACAAGCTCGGCCACGGTGGTCATCGTGGCTGGAGAGCTCGACATCTCGTCGTTCTACGCCGGACCAAACCCGTTCGACGACGAAGTCGCCTTCGCGTACGACGGTTCGGGCATTGCGACGACGTTCTCGGTGGAGATCTACGACCTCGCCGGGCATCTCGTGTGGGCGAAGACCGAGGCGAACGTCGCGGAAGTCGTCTGGACCGGAGTGGACGAGGATGGGAACCAGCTGGCAAACGGCGCGTACATCTACATCCTCGCCGCGACGGACGGGACGAACACCTTCGACCCGAGCAACACAGAGTCCGCGAAGGGGATCGTGTTCGTGAACCGATAGACCAAGAGAGAACGTTCGGAAGCTTGTACACAGTCGGGCGCGGGGCTCCTCACGGAGCCCCGCGCGTCCTTCCGATCAGGGTCTGTGAAACGAAGCTCGAGAAGAGAGAAGCTCTCGAGCGGGCTGGAGGACCGGCACCGCGCACACGCCGCTCGGAACCACCGTGCCAAGGACGGGCGGAGACGTCCAGAACGTGCAGGATGTCGCCGCCGTACGTCGGCGGGTTCCGGGGACGTGGGGCAAAGCCGGCCCGGCGCCTTCCTTGCGAGCCGCGTTTCTCCTAGGAAGGCACCGAGAGGATCTGCCGCTCGACCGCGCCGGTTCGCCGATCGACTCGGAGCACGGATCCATTGGGCAAGGAAGTCCATGTCTTGCCGACGCCGTCGAGCGGCTCCGACGAGACAAGCGGACCGCCCCGCGACTCCCCGAGATGGAGGGTGTAGTACGCCTCGTCCCTCATCCATCGACAGACGGCCCAGAGCTCACGATCGCCCAAGAGGAACGTGTTCAGCGACGTGAAGTCTCGGAGTCCTCCGTAGGCCGAGCGAAGGGCGGCGCCGGGACTCGCTCGCAGGTCCTCCGAGGCAAGGCTCTGGAAGAGCCGATGCGAGTCGGTCGAATCCGCGTCGGCACGTTCCTCGGGGAACGGAAGCGGATCCCGGACCGTCCCGTTGTGGCAGAAGAACCACGCCGTTCCGTCGACGTCACGAGAGAAAGGGTGTGCGTTCTCGGCACACACGGTTCCATTCGTCGCCTTCCGCGCGTGGAGCAGGAAGACGCGGGCTTTCCCGAACGCGTCGAAGTCCGGGTCATCCCAGCACGGGCGTGCGCTTCGATGGCAGCGAAGCCGGGCGCCTTCCCCATAGACGATTCCCCAACCGTGCGGATGGTTCCATCCGTTGCCGTGTCTCCTCGCGCGGTTCTCCCCGCGGGCCATCGCGCGAAACGGCCCGAGGACGGCGTGACCTGGCAGTCCGAGCGGAGCAGCGAGCATTCGGCACACGGCCAGGATTCTACCGGAGGAAGGTCTCGGCGTCGCCGGGGGGCGCAACGGAGCCGAGACGCTGCGCGGCAACGATGCTTCGGCGAGCGCGTCGCGTACGGATCAGAGGTCGGCTGCTGCGCCGCGAGAGTCATCGGAAGAGCTTGTCTCGTGAGGAGGAGGAGATGGATCGCGAGGGGTTCCGCCGCTACCTGCAGGAGCGGAAGCTAGCCGAGAATCAGATCGAGGTATCCATTGGGGTTGTGGAGCGCTTCGAGACGTTCCTCCGGGAGCGGAAGCCTCCGCGCAACCTTGCGACCGCCACACGGAAGGACGTCAATGCGTTCTCGGCGGCCCTGATCGAAGAGGACGCCAATACGTGGGACACGTACCTGACCGTTGCCCGTAGCGGGCGATTCGCCGGCAACTACGAGGTCTTCGCCGCCGCGCTCGAGTACATCGACGGTCACGAGGCCCTCGGCAACCTGTTCACGAAGCTCGCCGACGACCTCGGAGCGGACGAGCGCGACCGGGTCTTCCGCGGGATCGCCCTTCCTCCGCTCGGCACCCCGAACACGGAGAAGCACCGAGCCATGCGCGTAGTCGTCGAGCGGCTGGAGAAGAACATCGGCCCCAAGCGGTGCGCCGAGATCCTCGGGACGGGGCTGCGCGACCTGCCGGACGAAGGGTTCGCCGACGAGAAGAGGAAGCACCGGGCAGCCGGGGGGATCGACGCCTATCTCGCAGAGAAGGGCGACGAGTTCATCGCGGAGCTTAGGAAAATCCGCGACGAGAAGGGCCTCTATTTCAATCAGCCCATCACGGACGAGGTCATTGCCTACGTGGAAGCCCATCCGGAGATTCGACAAGGCGTCCGGGTCGGCAACGTGATCTACGAGGCGAAGATCCCATACATGGCCGCCCAGTTCCTCGCGGAGAGCGACCCGAGGAAGAGGGCGTACCTCTACTGCCACTGCCCGTGGGCGCGGGAGTCGCTGCGCGATGGAGAGACGCCGGTCCCCGCGACGTTCTGCAACTGCAGCGCCGCGTTCCACAAGAAGCCATACGACGTGATCTTTGGAAAGCCTCTGCGCGCCGAGGTCATCGAAACCGTGCTCGGCGGCGGCCCGTGGTGCAAGTTCGCTATCTACCTCCCGGATGATGTAGTATAGATGTGTTCGGATAGACCGGCAGCAACATCGAACGCTTGCCGCCAACCGCCTGCGACGTGCGGTCGTGGGCGAACGGGAGGGATCGGTGACGGGAAGGCTGGTTCTCGCCGGCACGCTCACGGCCCTTCCGATCCTGGCCTTGGCGGCGTGCTTTCTCCGTCGCGAAGCTCGGCGCAGGTCTCTGCGCGCTCTCATTGTGACCTTCCTATGGGGACTTGCGGCGGCGGTCCCGGCCACAGCCGTCGTGATCCTCGCGTCCTGGGCGTCCATCCGCTCGCCCTGGATTGCCGCGGCGGTCGGTGCGTTCGTCGTGACAGCCTTTCCGGAGGAGCTTCTGAAGCTTCTTGTAATTCGTGGGCACAGCGCACGGCAGTCCGGCTTTAGGGGCAAGACAGACGGCCTCATCTACGGGATCACGGCCGCGCTGGGATTCGGCGCCCTGGAGAACGCGCTCTACGCGATCCAGGGCGGATGGGTGACCGCGATCCTGCGCGCCACAACAGCCGTGCCGATGAACGCGGCCACCGGCGCCATGCTCGGCTACTGCGTGGCTCTGTCCCGTCTCGCGCCGGAAGGCCGCGGCTCCGTATGGAAGGGCCTGGCTGCAGCCATCCTCCTTCACGGAATCTACGACTTCTCGCTGATTGCGGCGGCCCTGGTCGCCGAGCTGGACACGGCCCCCAGCGCCTCGAGGATCCTCTTTCCCGCAGCGGCCTGCGTCGCTCTCGTCGGCACGGTGGGGTGGGTCATCCACACGGCGCGACGACTGCGTCGGGAGGACGACGTGACGCGTCTCGTCTCGAGGCCGCTCTCCGAGGGCTAGATCCGCTGCGCGCTGCTAGGGGATGAGCCCCTGGCTCTTTCCGACCGAGGCGAAGGCGTCGAGGACGCGATCCATCTGCTCGTCGGTATGCGTAGCCATGTAGCTTGTCCGCAACAGGGCCTTCCCCGGAGGAACCGCCGGGGGGATCGCCACGTTCACGTAGATCCCGGCGTCGAACAGGGAGCGCCACACGTGCATCGCCCGGAGGGAGTCTCCCACGAAGATGGGGACGATCGGCGTCTCGGTCCCACCGATGTCGAAGCCAAGGTCCCGGTAGGCCTTCCTCATACGATCGGCGACTCGATTCACTCGGTCGACTCGCTCCGGCTCGCGCTCCAGGATGTCGAGCGCCGCGAGAGCGGCGGCGACGTTGGGTGCCGGGAGGCTGGCGCTGAACATCAGCGAGCGCGCCGCATGCTGGATCCAGTGAATCGTCGCCTCGTCCCCCGCGGCGAACCCGCCGATCGAGGCGAGGGACTTGCTGAACGTTCCCACGATGAGGTCGACCTCGTCCGTGACCCCGAAGTGCGCCGCGGTTCCCCGACCTCTCCCGACCACGCCGATCCCGTGGGCATCATCAACCATGAGCCGCGCCCCGTGGGCGCGGCAGACGCCGACGAGGTCCGCGAGAGGGGCGATCTCGCCTCCCATGCTGAACACGCCGTCGACGACGACGAGACGGCCGACACCCTCCGGGCACTTCCCAAGCACGCGATCCAGGTCCGCGAGATCGTTGTGGTGGAAGCGGACCATCCTTCCCAACGCAAGCCGACACCCGTCAACGATGCTCGCGTGGTCTTCCTTGTCGCAGATCACGATGTCCCCGCGCCCCACGAGCGAAGACAGCGTGCCGAGGTTCACTTGGTACCCCGTGCTGAAGACGAGAGCCTTCTCCTTTCCGACGTAGGCCGCGAGGCGCCGCTCAAGTTCCCCATGCAGAGCGAGCGTTCCGTTCAAGAAGCGGGATCCCGTACAACTTGTCCCGAACGTCTCGATGGCCTCCTGTGCCGCTCGGCGGACGTCGGGGTGCATCGTCAACCCGAGGTAGTTGTTCGACCCGAGCATGATGAGCTTCCTCCCGGCGATCGTGACCTCAGTCCCCTCGCTCCGATCGAGCGGAATGAAGAACGGGTAGACGCCCAGATCCTTGGCGCGCTGTGGACTCGCCGGGTAGCCGAGGGCTTCGGCGTACGCTGGATCGGTGAAGAACTGGCGGCACTTCTCGAACAGGTCGGTCACTTCGTCCTCCTCACGGCTCGTCGAACCGTTGCGGCGACCGCTAGGCGCGGTAGTAGAGTCCGAGGGCCCACTCGAACACTCGGGACGGCAGAACGCTCTTCAGGCGCACGGCGGCCCTCTGGAGGGTCGGGCCGACGGTGTAGCGAAGGCGCGGCGCTCGCCGGGACAGGATTCGCGAGACCAGACGAGCCACGCGCTCCGGAGTGGACGCCCGCCGCTCGTCGGACTCCGCGATCTCGAGGGCTCTCCGGCACGACTCGCTGTACGCTCCGTCGATTCTCGAGGCGCGAACCCTGAGCCGCCGATCCGTGAACCCCGTGCGGAAGTCTCCCGGCTCGACCAGGGTCACGTGAACGCCAAACGGTCTGACCTCCATCCGGAGAGCCTCACACAGCCCCTCGACCGCGAACTTCGTCGCGCTGTAGAGCCCCTGGAACGGCACGGCGACCCGTCCGGCGATCGACGAAACGACCACGATCCTTCCCGCCCCCTGCTCTCGCATGACCGGGAGCGCAGCCCGGCAGACGCGCAGGGCGCCCAGGCTGTTCGTTCGGAAGATCGCTTCGGCTTCGTCCTCGGCGGTGTCTTCAATCGCGCCGCCGATCCCGAACCCGGCGCAGTGAACGACGGCGTCCAAGCGACCCGCCCGGGCGAGGACAGTGTCCACGGCCGAGTGCACGGAGTGAGGGTCGTCGACGTCGAGGGCGATCACGTCGAGACGGGCGCACGGCGTGACGTCTCGCCGGAGGTCGGCGTCGATGTCCGCCGCCGGGCGGCGCGTCGTGCCGAACACCCAGTTGCCTTCGCGGGCCAAGAGTACGGCGCACGCGCGACCGATCCCGGAGGAAGCCCCCACAACGAGAACCACCCTGCCTCGCGTCTTCTGGGTTTCCACTCCGTCCTCCCTCCTTCGGGCGGTCCGCAGGATGCGACTATAGAAGGGAGAAAGGACGATGTCCACCGAACGCTCACGGAGAGCGGCGGGTGTTCCCGGCAGACGTCGCCGGGTATCGTGGAGGGAACGTCCCTGAACCTGCAGGGTCGGACGACGACCCGCGGGCCCGGGATCCCGGTCGGAGGCCGGGATTCGATGCAACAAGAGGAGCGCCCATGAGGCACAAGTCGATCGCCGAGTTGCTGATCGCCGGAGGCCGCTGCGTCCTCGAAGAGCGGGAGACGCAAGCCGACGTTGTGGTGACCGGCGAGCGCATCACGGACATCGTTCGCCCGCGGAGCCGTCCGGCGGCGCAGTCAATCGACGCATCGGGCTGCTGGGTCGTCCCAGGGTTCGTCGATCTTCACGTCCACGGCGGGGGCGGCGCGGACTTCTCCGACGGTACGGCCTCTGCCGCCCAGACGGTGCTCGGCTTCCACGCGGCGCATGGGACGACGCGCGTCGTGGCCTCGCTCGTTCCCGCGGAACTTGATCGACTCCGCCGTACAATCGACGTCCTCTCCAACTCTCGACTCCCCGGCCTCCTCGGCGTCCACCTCGAGGGGCCCTATGTGTCCCCATCGAAGCGCGGAGCGCTCGCGTCCGCGTACCTTCGCTTGCCGGATCGAGACGAGTTCGGCCGCCTTGTCGCGGGGTTCGAGGATTGGGTCCGCATCGTGACGTTGGCCCCGGAACTCCCCGGCGCAGCGGACCTCCTGGCCGCAATCCGAGACGTCGGCGCGATCCCGGCAGTCGGACACTCCGAGGCGACCTACGAGCAGACCCTTGCAGCCATCGAAGGCGGAGCACGCCACATCACGCACTGGGGAAACGCCATGTCGGGGATCCACCATCGAGCTCCCGGCGTCGCCGGAGCTGCCCTCTTCGATCCGCGGGTCACGATCGAGCTGATCGCGGACGGGGACCACGTCCATCCGAGCGTGATTCGCTTCGTCGTCGAGGACCTCGCCGCGAGGGGACAGCTGGGACGCCTCTCCCTCGTGAGCGATGCGATCCGAGCCGCCGGGATGCCGGACGGTCCGTCCATAGTGGGTGACCTTGCCGTCGTGGTGCGCGGCGGAGTCGCCTCCCTGCCGGACGGCACCCTCGCGGGTTCCTCCCTGACGCTCGACGCGGCCCTCCGAAACGTGATGCGCTACGCCGGGATACCGCTCGCCGAAGCTGTCTCCCTCGTGACGCGCAACCCAGCTTCCGCGCTGAGAGAGAACGACCTCGGCGAGTTGCGTCCCGGAGCCTACGCGGACGTCGTCCTCCTGGACGCCGGACTGAACGTTCGAACGACGATTCGATCGGGCAAGACGGCCTTCGACTCAAGCCCCGCCGCGCGGACGTAGGCCGCCCGGCCGGTCCACCCACGGGAACGGTCTCGTTCGGAACTTCCTCCGCTCCCGCAGTTTTCCCAGGCTCTTCCAGAGAACGACGGCGAGCGTAACGCCGACGATCGGTCCCCAGACGAACAGCAGGCTGAAGCGCTCGATGATCGTCCCAATGAGGTCGGAGATCATCAACAGGACGCCGATCCCAGCGAGGGTGTACCCGAGCTGCGACAGGCTGGACGTTCCCCACGACATCCGCGGCCTGTCTTTCGGCCGGACGATCTCTTCCTGAGCGTGGTCGGGAAGGACGGGCGACACGTAGGGCCGTCGGTATCCGCTTCCCTCATCGTCCCAGTTCAATGAAATCACCTCGACCTATCCTATCATGGTCAGTGGAGAGTTCCAAGAGATTCCTGGTGCTGGGAGGCTCGGGGGCTGCGTTCTGACGGCTGCGGGGGCTAGAGGGGCGGCGCTCCTCATCCGCGCCGCTCGACGGCCATCTGCTCGATGGCGTCGAGGTCAAGGCGCCCTCGTTGCCCCCACCCCGCGGCTCCCGCCGGACCGGTCGGCCGAAAACGCATGTAGAGGTCCATGGCGGCCTTCCCCAGTTCGTCAGCGGTGTACGTTGCCGCGAGCGCGTCGAGTCTCTCGCGCACGCGAGGCAGGGCTTCGCCGAACTTCGTTCCGAGGTAGCGACGAACTGCTTCGGGGTCCGTCGGCCGCACATCGTCGAGCGCCCGGAGGCCGCCGTCCGTCCGCAGGCATGGGATGCGGCGCCCCATGAACTCGATCGAGTCCGCCCCAAGGGCGTGGCGCTTTGCGCGCAACGTTTCGGTCTCGCTCGTCGTCCGACCTTCGTACAGGCCGAGGCGTTTCCCTTTCGCCGCCGCCGTCTGCCCCGCGACGGCCTTTCCAAGCGTCAGCGCCTCGTCCTCGTCGTAGCCCATTCGCCGTGCGACGACGGCTGCCCAGAGCGTCAAAACCGGAGCACGGTTCACCAGGACCTCAGGCATGGCCGATCACCCGGAGGATCGTACTCCAGGGACTTGGCCCGCGGAAGCCGCGGCCCTCCGAGAAGACACAGGCTCGGCCCACATCTCTGCCACAACTCTGACGGAGGCGCCTCAATCCGGCCCTGCACAGTAGCGCTACTCACACGCACTCCTTGGGAGGTGCCCATGAAACGACTGAAGAAAGCTGCCCCGTTCATCGCTCTGGCCGTCGTCGTGGTGATGATTCCCGTTCTCGCAACGACATTCACGAACAACGGAACCAGCGCGGCGCCGAGCGCCACGTCCGACGTCAATCTCGATCTCGTCCTTCTCGTCAACCGGATGGAACTCACGAAGGACGAGATGCAGGCGCTGCACGACATCCTGGTGGATCTCGCCGGCCAGCGCGCGGCTCTTGAGACCGCGCTTGAGGAGAAGAGAATCGCCTTTGAGACGGAAATGCTCGCGTTCAGCGGGACGTCCGAGGAGCTCGATGCGCAGCTCGAGGCGCACCGAACCGAGATCCGCACGCTGGTCGAGTCGACTCGTGATGCCGCCGCCGCCGCGTACGAGAAGCTCGGAGACCTTCTCACGTACAACCAGGGCATGCTCTTGGAGCAGGTCCTTCCGCGCCTCGATGGCTCCCTCGCCGGGGACCTTCGCGAAGGGGCCGGGATCCCCGAGATGGGCCAGGACGCTCGTTCCCGGTTCATGATGCGGGGTTCCACTCGAGCCTCCGGAAAGCCCGGCAACGAACAGACATCGCCCGAGGGAACGAGCAGTCCAGTCGGCCGGGCCTGGCGCGGTCAGGCGGGCCCTCAGATGGGTGCGGAAGCGGGACAGACGCCGAATCCGCTCCAGATCGGCAACGGACAGGGCCTCGCCTTGCGCCTCATGTCCGGACAGACGGCAAACGGAATCGGTCTCCAGCGAATGGGAGCCATGCCCCAGCGCGCAAACGGACTCCAGCTCCTCGAGGAACTGATTCGCGTTCTGGAATTGAAGCTGAACCAAGCCTAGCCCGACTTTCCCGCCCCCCAGTCGGCCACCGCTCGGACTCCGGGCGGTGGCTTCTCTTTCGCTCGCCGACGGACCCGCCCATCGATGACGGTCCAAGACGCTGAGACGATGGCGATACGCCGGCTCGGAAGGCTATCTGCAGAGAGAGGAGTCTCCGTCTCCGAGGAGGTGGCACGTGAAGACCCTTGTCCTCAAGGCCAGCCCTAAGAAGGACGGGAACACAGCGACCCTGGCGGATGCGTTGGTTCTCGGCCTGCAAGACGCCGGGCAGCAAGAGATTGTCGCGTTCTCGTTCGACGAGACGCCGGTCGGCCCGTGTCGCGGCTGCAATTCCTGTCTGCGTCCCCCGCACGCGGGGTGCGTCATCCAGGACGGATTTCAGGAGATCGCTCCCGCGTTTCGCGCCGCCGACCTTGTGGTATTCGCCACACCGATCTACTGGTGGCACGTGTGCGCCCAGATGAAGGCGTTCGTCGACCGAATGCACCCCTTCTTGATCTACGACGCACACCACAACCTCGCAAGGAAGAGGCTCGTTCTGATCCTTTCGTACATCGCAGAGGATCCGTACGGAGTCGATCTCGCCGTTCGGATGTTCGAGTCGATCACCCAATGGTGCGGCATGGGGCTCGACGTCATTCGTCACCACGCTGCCGGGGGACGAGCCGCCGACCTGCCGGGGAAGCTTCTGGAGGCGCGTTCGCTCGGCCGTTCCCTCGCAGCATGGCGCCCTCTTCCGCTCGAAGAGGCCTGTGCCCTCTGTCGCATGCAGTTCCCAAGCATCGAGGCGCTGGCGGCCCACCACGTCATGGCCGCCGACGAGGACCACCTGCAATGGAAACGCGATCACCTATCGGCCGTGCACACGCTCGAGAACACGAATGCTCTCAAGAAGGAAGCCGCCCGGGTTCTTCGCTCCCTGGGGCCAACGGGTCCGCGATCCTCGTGACCCAACCTCGGCTCCTGCGGCCCGGCCGCAGTCGGCTTCCTGGCCCCGCTAGACCGCCTCAACCTCAGTGACCCCGGGAACCTCTTCCTTGAGGACCCGCTCGATGCCGTTCTTCAGCGTCATCCGAGACATCGCGCAGCCGTGGCATGCGCCCTCGAGGCGAACTCGAACCACGCCGTCGGCCGTGATCTCGACCAGCTCTACGTCGCCGCCGTCGGCGCGCAGCATGGGCCGGATCTTCTCCAGGGCTTCTTGAACTTCGCTCAGCATGTCGATCTCCTCTTCCAGACACTCGGGCCGCGGAACGGCCCGCAGCGGGTCGCTCAAGGATACCCGGTCGCGGGGCGGCGGGCTTCAGGATCGCTCCCCGGCGGCTGCACTGCAGAGGGGGTCGCGCTGCGACTCGAGAAAGAGGAACGCGCCGCCCGGAGGCGACGCGTTACAAGTAACTTACGTTTTATCTCCTGCTCGTGTCAAGGGTGATTCCCACGCGCATCATCAAAACGTCATGAAGAGGGCGTTCTAGACGCACGCGCCTCTCTCCGCGCCGCACTGGACCCGCGCCGCCGCGGAGACTCTCCCCGGCCTCACGGCGGAGAAGCCTACCCTTGCAGCATTCGGCTCGCCACGGCGTCCGGGACGTTGCATTGACCCTCCTCCCACATTATTGTAACTGGGATTACACCGACCACGATGACTACAAACGACACCGTCTCGGATGCACGCGGGCAGGAGCAGGCCACCCTCACGAAGGGGCAATTGCAGCGTATTGAGGAGCGCGACCGAATCGAGAGAAGGCTCCGCGAGGCCCGCAGGGCCCGGTGGACTCTCCGTAGGAAACGCCCGTCCTCTCCCTCGGACGCCGTCGGGCAGGCCGGGAAGTCGAAGGAGCAGGACAACGGGCAGGCCGGGAAGTCGAAGGAGCAGGAAGAGACTCCTCTTACGCCGGCCCAACGTCAGCGCCTCGAAGAGCGTAGACGCGTGGAACACGTGGTCCGAAACGCGCGGCGCGCACGCTGGACGCTAAAGAAAGGAAGGCCGCATACGGCCGAGCAGCGAGCGGCGGTCGCAAAGGCGAAGGCGGAGACTCGGCTCGGGCGATCGACGCGCGCGCTCGTTGCCTGCGCCCTCGGAATCAGCGTCGCACTGATCGGCTTCTCGATCCACGCGCTCGTGGAGCGCAATGCTCTGAACCGAGACCTGGCCGGCTTGATCGAGGAGACCGAGCGGCTCGCCAGCGAGCAGGCGTCTGCGCTCGAGAGCCTTGAGGGCCGAGTTGGGGGCGTGGCGGCCGCGACGGAGAAGCTGGCGGCGGCGACCGAGAAGATGGGCGAGGGCTTGCAGCTCGTGGGTCAGCTGGAGGCCGCGACGGCCGCCGGAATCGCGGACGTTTCCGCAGGTCTCGGGAAGATCGACGCGTTGACGGAGGCCGTGAACGCTCTAGCCATGCGGGAAGCCGACCGCGCCCGCGACGCGACTCCGACTCCTCCGAGCGCCTTCACCGAACGCGCGGTGACGCTCCCCTCCGGTCGCGATGCGCTCCTCTCGGTCCCCGCAGAGGCCCAGCGGGCGGTCCTTCTCATCCCAGGCGCCGCGGCAGCGGATCCTCTCCGACAGGTCGCCGAATACCTCGCCGCGCGAGGGTGCGTCGTCCTGCGCATCAACCCCGTCGAAGCGACGGCGGAAGAGAACCTTTCGGCAGCCCTCGCGGCCCTCGACGCCCTTCTCGCGCAGCCGGAGGCCGTCGGAAGAGGCGTGACGGTCATGGCGTACGGAGAGAGCGCCGGTGTGGCGGCCTCCGTCGCCGAGGCTCGACCCGAGGTCGTGAACCTCGTTCTGTTGGCTCCCACCACTCAACCTGCAGAGGGAGCCCCACGGATGCGACAAGCTGTGCAGATCGTCGGTCCCATAGACGAAGCTGCCCTCGGGACCCTGGAGTCCTGGATTACGGCTCAGGGCTCGCCGCCGCAGTAGAAGAGCCGCCTTGCTCCCTCAGGATTGGGTGCGCCGTCGTCCTTAGACTAGAGCGAGCGCCTCATGACGACTTCCCCGCCTTCGACGTCCCCCGTGGGCTCGAAGCCCATTTGGCGGTAGAAGGGCTCTGGGTTTCCCTCGATCGGCACATAGGAAAGCGTCATCTCGGTCGCGTTCGGCCGCGAACGGGCCCGATCCAAGATGAGGGTCAGCGCTTGCCGCCCGAACCCCTTCTTCTGGTACGGCCCGCCAATCATGAACCGCCACAGGTAGCAGTGGGGCTTCTCGGGGTCGTCGTGCAGCATGACGAACCCGACCGGCGTGTCGTCGGCGTAGATCGCCCGGAACCAGGCCTTCGGCTCGAAGTGCGCCTGGGCGATGGATACGGCGTTGGGAGCGACCATCCTCTTCTGGTGCTCAAGGAGCGTGTCGCTCAGCTTGCAGACTACGCCCACGGTCTCCGCCGTAACCTCTCGCAGACTGACGACCGCTCCCGGACCCACATCGGTACTCGTCATGATCCTCCTTCGCTGGCGAGCGCGATTCTACGAAGGGGGACAGCGCCGTGCACGACGATCTGCGGTCCCTCGCCGGGGCCCGGCAGCTACATCCCTCGCCGGGGCCCGGCAGCTACATCCCTGCCGGGATGGCAATGGTCACGGGAAGGAGCACTCGGAGCGTCGCCCGCCCGCCGGTCGCCCAGTAGAAGGGCGCGTAGTACTCCGTGGGCGCCGGAGCGGCCTTCGTCGTCAGTTCGTACGCCAACAAGGAGAAGTAGGCGTACTCGGCCGACGTGAACGGCTCGTCGCCGACGACGACGAACGCGACGGAGTACTCGATCGGAGCTGAGCCGGCCAGGCAGGTGCGCACTCCTCCTTGCGCGGCCGTCAAATCCTCGATCGTGAAGGTCGACACGGAGCCTGCGGTGACGTGCTGCGGATCCGTGAGGTCGGGGTCGGCAAGCAGGTGGACGGGAGGCACGGCGTCCGCAGGCAAGAGGCCCATGGTATAGAGCTCGAGTGAGGTGTAGCGCAGATTCCCGATCGTCGTAACGAACCGCCAGGTTCCCTCATTGCTCTCGGCGAAGCGTCCGGCGAGCCCGGTCTCCGAGACGTAGAACGCGCTGAGCTGGCCGTCGACGTCCGAGAGAGGATTCCACAAGTAGCGTCCCTCCTCGATCTCCGTCGCCAGTCCGAGCGGGGCCCCGATGTCGGCTCCCCAAAGGCCGGCCATCTCGAGGTCGACGAGATCGAGGCTGCCGAACGAGTGGTAGATGACGCCCTTCAGGAAGCCGCCGGACCCATACTCGGCTCCGTGGTTGAAGACGGGGAGGCCGATGTAGAGAACGTCGTTCGACACGCGAAGCGACAGCGAAGCCTCTTCCCGAACGTCGGACGCCGTGAAGACCGGCATCTTCGGCATGACGAGGACGAAGTCGAACCGGTCCGGGAAGACGGCGTACAGCTTCCGGACAGCCTCCCGCGCGGCGACGTCGGGTTCCGTGGACGACAGGGGGTATCCGTCGAACACGGTTCGATCGATATCTTCGACGAAGAAGGCGAAGACCGTCGCCGAGAGGCCGTCGCCGTAGGTCTCGAATCGGAAGGCGTTCGCGTACCGCGGGTGGACAAGGCCGATTCGAACGTCCTTGTCGTCGACCAGCCGGTCGCCGCTCGTGAGTGTGACCTCGAGAGTCCCGTACCACGTCCCCACGGCGTTGCCGTACCGGAGCGAGTAGCGGGTGCTGCAGTACGGTCTCACGCCTTCGGCGGTGAACACAGAATCGCCCGCCGCGCCGTCACCGTGCGTTCCATCGTCGTAGAGCTGGAAGCTTTCGTTGGGGCCGACCACATGGACACTTCGGATGTCGTCGTGCCCGACGATGTGCGCTTCGATCGTCACGGAGGAGTTCTTGGCTCCGCACCACACCGCGGACGGGCGAACCCGCGTCCATCCCCCTTCCAAGAGCTTCACCCCGTCGGCCCCGTGCGCCGACAGGGCCGCGATCAGAACCAGGATGAACCCGACCCACGTCGACAGCCGTCCCCGCCAACCCGCCGGCCCTCGTAGGTGACGTCGTGTGGCTTCCATGTCCTCTATTGTAGTCGGGCGACGGGACCGCGTGTTCTCCTGATGGGGTGCAGAGCTCGTGAGGATCGTCCCGGCGCCTATGCTGTGGGATCCGCACGCTTCGACACGCCGAACGCAAAGTCCCCTCGTGAGAAGAGGTCGGTGCATGCGTCGACGACTCGCGGATCGTACAGAACGCCCCGGCTCTTCCGGAGCTCCCCGAGCGCTGCCTGAAGCCCCATGGCAGGGCGGTACGGACGATGGGAGCACATCGCCTCTACGACGTCTGCCACGGCGAGGATCCGCGCCTCGAGAAGGATGTCGTCGCCACGAAGTCCCTGCGGATATCCGGATCCGTCGATCCACTCGTGGTGCTGAAGAACGATGTCGGCCACCGGCCACGGGAAGTCGATCCCTTTCAGGACTTCGTGCGCCGCCCACGGGTGAGCCCGGATCAGTCCGAACTCCGCCGGCGTCAGCTCGCTCGGCTTCGCGAGGATCTCCGCGGGCACGGAGATCTTGCCGATGTCGTGCAGCGATGCGGCGACTCGCAGACCCTCCAGACGGTCTGCTCCGAGGCCCAAGGCTTCGGCCACCGCGCAGGCCAGGCGCGTCACCTCGTGCTGATGGCCGGCCGTATACGGGTCGCGCAGATCGGTCAACGCGGCAACGACACGGACCGTCCCCTCCAGCCGCGCTTTCAGGCGCTCCTCGGCCAGCACTCGATCCGTCACGTCCCAGTTGACCCCGATGATGCGCTCTGGGGCGCCGCTCGCGGTGCGAAGCACCACGCCATGGGCCTCGATGTGGCGCACCTGCCCGCTCGGCCAGCACACCCGGAAGCGGGTGTGAAACTCCTGTTCTCCCCGGATGGCCGACTGGAGGGCCTCCTCGGCCGAGCGAACATCCAGAGGATGGACCGCCTGCCGCCACGCATCGAATGAACCCGCGAAGTCGTCGGCAGACATGCCGTACAGCTCGAACATCCGAGAGTCCCACTCCAGGTGGTCGTGGACCAAGTCCAGGTCCCAGACTCCGATCCGCGCGGACTCGGTGGCAAGGGCCAGGCGGCCGGCGATTCGGCTGATCTCCTCCTTGGCGTCCAGGCGAAGAATCTCGACGGAGGCGTGGCGTACGATGCCCTCGATGCTCGACGCGTGCTCGAGTCGGGTTCCCCGATGCAGCAGCAACGTGACGCCTCCGACGGGTTTTCCATCAACAGAGAACGCGACGTGGTACACCTCCCCAATGCGCAACGTCCGCCGGAGGAGCGTGCAGATGGGTTCGGAGACCGCGCCGCCAAGGAGGTCGAAGACCCCTCCCGGATAGGCGACGAGACGGCCGCTCGAGTCGGCGGTGTCCCTCCCGCCCGCCGCCTTGGGCCGGACGAAGACCCTCGCCGTGCGGTCTGCGCCGACAAGCCGTCTCAGGAACTTCTCGTGATGCTCAAGGCCGCGGTCGCAACGCCAGCGGATGGCGCCGACCGCCGGGTCGTAGAGCGTGACGATGACGTAGGCGGCCGGCACGAGTCCGTGGACCGCTGCGGCGACGAGTTCGCAGATCTCATCGACTCGCGCACACCGGCTGAGCCGAAGGATCGTCTCCGACAGCGTGCCGTCGTCCGTCTCTCGCCGAGTCCTGCCCACGCCACTGCCGCTCTCCGCCGACTTGCCCACGCCGCGAGAGCTTCCGTCACCGTCCTCCGGTCCCCGCCCATCCCGGAATCCATTGTATGCGCTTCTTCGCAAGAAACTACGGGAAGCCAAGTCATCTTTGTACAATAGGCAGACTCGCAGCGCTTCGCACGGGATAGATGTCGAGAAGCTCCTCGTTCCGCTGGGCCAAGTACAGTCTGTGCCGTCAGCCAATCCCAGTAGGAGGCACTCGATGAAGGAGAACCCCGACGCAAACTGCACAATCAGCACGAGCAAGGCGCGCCTCGACGTTCGGCTCATCCACGACTTCCTCAGTCATTCCTCGTACTGGGCTCAAGGTCGCCCGATCGAGCAGGTGCGAACGTCGATCAGAAACTCACTCTGCTTCGGCATCTACGACCGTCACGCACAAGTGGGGTTCGCCCGCGTCGTGACCGACTACGCGACGTTCGCCTGGCTTTGCGACGTGTTCATCCTCGAATCACACCGCGGCCGCGGGCTTGGGAGAGAGCTCATCCAGGCCGTCGTGGAGCACCCGGCGCTCCGTGACCTTCGGCTGATGATCCTTGCGACACGAGACGCTCAGGGCCTGTACAGCGAGTACGGCGGTTTCCGAACGATCGAGGCGCCGGATCGCTGGATGATCCGCCGCGGTTCGGAGAACCCCACCGACTGCGCTCGCTAGACTCTGGGAGACTCGCTCTCGCGGGCCGACAAGGGCGGGGGGAGTGGACCCTGCGCGCTCGGCGGACGGATCTGTCGACAGGCGAGGCGCTCGCGCCTGTCTCGATGGTTTGTTTTCGTTCTCATCGTTCCTACAATGGGACACTCAGGGAACTAAGAGGAGGGTCTTGTGCGCACAGCAGCGCGCTTCGTGGTCCTTGCGGTAGCTCTGGCCCTAGCCACCCTGAGCGTTCCCAGTCTCGCTCAGCAGGCGCCTATCGATTGGGGCAAGTACATCGATCACATCGTCGATCTTCTGGAGGAGCACTCGGTCTTTCGCTACGAGATCGATTGGACCGCGTTCCGCGCACAGGTCGAGACAATCACCAAACCGTACAACCTCGAGACCGAGTCGGAGAGGAACGAGGTCATCCGGGAGCTGCTCGCGCTCCTTCAGGAGCGGTGCGACCTGCACAGCCTGTTCGTGCCGACCTTGGAGATCACGGCACGGCAGGTCGACTGGGCCGAAAGCCAATCAGTATCTGGGTGGGGCGAAGGATTCGAGAGTTCGTATGGAGTCTCGGCCAAGATGCTCGAAGGGAGGATTGCCTACATCGCGATCCCCCGCACCTTCTCTGGACTTGGATTGGAGGTGGAAGCTATCGCCAGGATGGCCGTAGAACTAGTGCGCCTTATCCGTCTCCTTGACGAGGAACATCCGGCCGGTTGGGCGATCGACCTTCGCTCGGATTCCGGCGGATCCGTCATGTGCCGTTTGCTCGGGTTCCTTCCCTTCTTCGTCGATGGCCGGCTCTTCGGATACGCATCTCCGACGTCGGGCGGCCTTCTGGAGATCGACGACTGGTTGTCGTACTCAAGCGGCAACTTCATCGAGACCACTCTGAGCAGGCAGAGCGGGTCCTGGGAGTCCTCTATCATCAAGACCGACGTCGCGCAATTCACGCTTTCCAACCCGAATGCCCCGATTGCCGTGCTTATTGGCCCCGAGACGGCGAGCGCGGGCGAGTACCTAGCCGTCGCGCTTGCTCAGAATCCCTGCGTGTGCGTCTTCGGTGGGGGACCGACCGCCGGCGTCACGACGTACCTCTCCTGGCACACGCTGGAAGACGGCTCGCTGCTTGGAGTCGCCTCGAAGTACATGGTCGATCCGTCAGGGACGATTCATGGGATAGCGCTGCGGCAGGTATCGCCGTGGTACACGGCCATTGCCCCGGAGTGCACTACGGACCCGATCGTCCCGGATGTAGTCATCGACGTTCCGCGAGGAGAAACGTACCGCCAGTACGACCCCCGTCTTGCGATGATGCAGGAGCTGCTTGAGATGTATCGGCGATACGGGTGGGAGCTCAGCCCATACCTTGTCGAGTACTTCAAGGATACGTTGCTTGACGCTGCGCTGGCGTGGCTTCGCGAGCAGGCGGCGGAATGAGCAGTCGCCGGACGAGAAGCACGTGAACTCCTTTCTCGCCCGCATGCCGGGTAAGAAGGACTGCAGAGGTGGAGCCATGCGTCGCGTCTTCGGGCTCGCTCTGATGGGTGTTCTCTTCTCAGGCCTCCTGGGTTTCGCCCAGCAGCCGCCCATCGACTGGGGCAAGTACATCGATCACATCGTCGATCTTCTGGAGGAGCACTCGGTCTTTCGCTACGAGATCGATTGGACGGTCTTCCGCGCCCGGGTCGACGCCATCATGAAGCCGTACAACCTCAACAGCGAGCCAGAACGGTCTGAGGTTCTGCGACAGGTTTTCGTTCTGCTCTCGAACCACTGCGACGTCCACTCCTCCTATTGCCCGCTCGGCACTCTCGAGGAGGAGCGTGCCGCGTGGGCCGACGGGCGGATCCCCCACGCCCCCGGAGAAGGGCTCGCGAACCCTTATGGCATTGACGCGAGGATGCTCGACGGAGGGATCGGCTACATCGCTATTCCTCGGACGTTCCCCGACCCCATCATCGGAGTTTCCGAGGCCTCATTCGCGATGGGTCTCGAGCTGTTGCGCTTGGTTCGGCTGCTCGATGCCGAACAGCCTGCAGGGTGGATCATCGACCCGCGGCGACCGAGGCGGCTACTTGAAGACCCGATGGATCGGGCTTCACCCGTTTCTCGCCGAGGGACGCCTCTTCGGGAATGCAGCTCCCGAACCCGACGGCACTCCACAATCCACGAGCTGGACGTCGTTCCGGGACGGTCTGTTCACGGAGGCGCCGGTTGGCGGCGCAGGAACTCAATCCGAGTCGATTGCGACGGACCTCGGTTCGGATCGATACGTCCTCGGTAACCCCTCGGCGCCGATCGCCGTCCTCGTGGGAGAGA
>Ga0209079_10000187_pt1 | contig 28505 bp, 27 predicted proteins | sample PPLLaktember2015_2_FD_187259 | JGI IMG/M metagenome (GOLD analysis project Ga0209079, IMG submission 187259) | Freshwater sediment microbial communities from Prairie Pothole Lake near Jamestown, North Dakota, USA - PPLs Lake P7 Core (6) Depth... | ecosystem: Environmental > Aquatic > Freshwater... | reverse complement strand
CGGCCGCCGCGCGGTGCGCACGCAGGACCTGTTCGATCCGCAGCACTTCGGCAGCCAGGTGCGCGAGGCCCTCGACTTCCACAACTTCGTGCTGGAGAAGTACTTCGGCGCGCCAACGGTCGACCCGTCGAAGGTGATCGAAGAGACGCTGCAGCTGGCCGACCGGTTGCGCCCCATGATCACGGACGTCTCGTACAAGCTGAACAAGGTGATGGCGGCCGGGCAGCGCCTGCTGTTCGAGGGCGCGCAGGGCACGCTGCTCGACGTGGACCACGGCACGTACCCGTACGTGACCTCCAGCAACACGGTGGCGGGCGCGGCCGCCGCCGGCGCCGGCGTCGCCCCGCAGCGGCTCGACTACGTACTCGGCATCACCAAGGCCTACTCGACCCGGGTCGGGTCCGGACCGTTCCCGACCGAGCTGACCGACGAGACCGGCGCACACCTGCGCGAGAAGGGGCAGGAGTTCGGCTCGGTCACGGGGCGCCCGCGCCGGTGCGGCTGGTTCGACGCCGCCGGGCTGAAGCGCGCGGTGCAGTTGAACGGAACGACCGGCCTGTGCATCACGAAGCTCGACGTGCTCGACGGCCTGCCGACCGTTCGCCTGAATACCGGCTATCGCATGGGTGGCGAGTCGATCGACATCCTGCCGTATGGCGCCGAGGCCGTGTCGCGTTGCGAGCCGATGTACGAGGATTTCCCGGGGTGGAGCGAGTCGACCTTCGGCGTGTGCAATTGGGAACAGCTGCCGGCGAACGCGCGCCGCTACCTCGAGCGACTGTCGGAGGTGCTCGGCGTGCCGATCGACCTCATCTCCACCGGCCCCGATCGGGACCAGACCATCGTTCTTCGGCATCCGTTCCGCGGGAAACCGTGAAGGACCTGTACGTCAGCTGGGACGAGTATCACGGGCTGATCGAGCAACTGGCCCTGTCGGTCCACGAGTCCGGCTGGCGCTTCGATTCCCTGCTGTGCCTCGCGCGGGGCGGGCTGCGGGTGGGTGACGTGGTCTCGCGGATCTACGACATGCCGCTCGCGATCCTGGCCGCGAGTTCCTATCGCGCGGCGGCTGGCAAGGAGCAAGGCAGCCTGGACATCGGCGAGTTCATCACGATGACCGGCGGCGCCCTGGGCGGCCACCTGCTGCTGCTGGACGATCTCGTCGACTCGGGCGTCACGCTGGCGCGCGTGATCGAGCACCTGCGGCAGCGCTATCCGGCGATCACCGAAGTGCGCACCGGCGTGCTCTGGTACAAGGCATGCTCCACCGTTCGCCCCGATTACTACGTGCAGCACCTGCCGACGAACCCGTGGATCCATCAGCCCTTCGAGGTCTACGACGCGATGGGACCGGAGAAGCTCGCGGCGCGGCTGAGGAGCCGTGCACCGCCGGAGAGCTAGAAAAAAAGACGCCGGCGCATGCGCCGGCGTCCCCGAACATTGACCTGGTGCCCAGAAGAGGACTCGAACCTCCACGCCTCGCGGCGCTAGTACCTGAAACTAGTGCGTCTACCAATTCCGCCATCTGGGCGACTGCGGCAGCCCCGATCGAACTATGCAAGATCAAGGCAAGCTGCAAATTCTAGCGGCGACGCCATTGAAGTCAAATTGAACCCACCGCCGGCCCCCAATCGAGTGCCGGCAGAAAGAAGAAGTGACTCCCAAATCACCCAAGATCAGCGCTGACTCCATTCTGGAGGCGCTGTCGGCCGCCCGGGCGCCATTGACCCCGGCCGACCTCGCCGAACGGCTCGCGTTGCACACCGATGAAACCCGATCCGCGTTCAACGCGCAGGTCGAGGAACTCGAGCGGGCCGGCCGCCTGGTGCGCAACCGCGCGGGCCTGCTGCTCATTGCCGCGCGCGCCAACCTGCTCTCCGGGCAGGTGCAGGGACACCGGGACGGCTTCGGCTTCCTGATCCGCGACGACAGCGCCCAGGATCTCGTGCTCTCCGAGCACGAGATGAGCAAGGTGCTGCACGGCGACCGCGTGCTCGCCCGGATCACCGGGACCGATCGGCGCGGCCGACCCGAAGGCGAGATCGTCGAGGTCATCGAGCGCCGCACCAACAAGCTCGTCGGCCGCCTGCTGAACGAGCGCGGGGTCACCATCGTGGTGCCCGAGGACCAGCGCATCCAGCAGGAAATTCTCGTGCCGCCCGGCGGCGCCCTCGCGGCGGAGCCGGGGCAGGTCGTCGTCGTGGAGATCCTGCAGCAGCCACAGCGCTACGTGCAGCCGGTCGGCCGCGTGGTCGAGGTGCTCGGCGCGATCGACGACCCGGGCATGGAGATCGAGATCGCGGTGCGCAAGTTCGCGGTGCCGCACGAGTTCCCGGCGGCAGTCCTGGAGCAGGCCGAGGCGCTGCCGGACGGCGTGCTGCCGAAGGACTTTCGCGGCCGCGTCGACCTGCGCGACGTGCCGCTGGTGACCATCGACGGCGAGGACGCGCGCGACTTCGACGATGCGGTGTACTGCGAACCGGTCGCCGGCCGGCGCAAGGGCTGGCGCCTGATCGTCGCCATCGCCGACGTCAGCCACTACGTGAGGCCGGCCGACGCGATCGATGTCGAGGCCCAGAGCCGCTCCACGTCGGTGTACTTCCCGCGCCGCGTGATCCCGATGCTGCCCGAGAAGCTGTCGAACGGCCTGTGCTCGCTGAACCCGAACGTCGACCGCCTCGTCATGGTGTGTGACGCGGTGATCACGGCCAAGGGCGTGATCGACGCCTACCAGTTCTACCCGGCCGTGATGCACTCCCACGCGCGCCTGACCTACACCGACGTGTGGGAGGCGCTTTCGGTTCCCGGCTCGCGCGCGGCGCAGCGGGTGGGCGACCTGATGCCGCACCTGCAGAACCTGTACGCGCTGTACGAGGTGCTGGCGCAGGCGCGCGAAGCGCGCGGCGCGATCGACCTGGAGACGACCGAGACGTACATCGTGTGCGACCCGAACGGACGGATCGAGAGGATCCTGCCGCGCGTGCGCAACGACGCGCACAAGCTGATCGAGGAGTGCATGCTTGCGGCGAACGTCTGCACGGCGGACTTCCTCGCACGCGGCAAGCAGCCGAGCCTGTATCGCGTGCACGAAGGACCGACGCCCGAGCGGCTGGCCAACGTGCGCACGCTGCTGAAGACGCTCGGCCTGCACCTGGAGGGCGGCGACGAACCGGAGCCGTCCGACTACGCGCAGCTGCTGAAGAAGATCCGGCAGCGGCCCGATGCGCAGCTGCTGCAGACGGTGCTGCTGCGCTCGATGCAGCAGGCGATCTACAGCCCGCACAACTCGGGGCACTTCGGGCTCGCGTACAAGGCCTACACGCACTTCACCTCGCCGATCCGCCGCTATCCGGACCTGCTGGTGCATCGCACGATCAAGGCCATCCTCGAGAAGAAGCTGTATGCGCCGGTGGTGAGTGGCACGCCGGACGCCGCCTCGGCACCGCTCGCGGCGCGCGTCGCCTTGCGCAACGCGCAGGCCCGCAAGCACGCGGCACCCAACGAGGCGAACGCGGCGTGGGAGAAGCTGGGGCTCATCTGTTCGGCCAACGAGCGCCGCGCCGACGACGCCTCGCGCGACGTCGAGGCCTGGCTCAAGAGCTACTACATGCGCGAGCGCGTGGGCGAGACCTTCACCGGCACGGTGAGCTCGGTGGTGCCGTTCGGCATCTTCATCGTGCTCGACGATCTGTACGTCGAGGGACTCGTGCACGTGTCCGAACTCGGTTCCGAGTACTTCCTGTTCAACGAGGCCCTGCACGAACTGCGCGGCGAGCGCACCGGCCTGCGCTATCGCCTGGGCGACCGGCTCACGGTGCAGGTGGCGCGGGTCGACCTCGAGGCGCGGCGCATCGAGTTCCGGATGGTCAAGGGCGACACGCGCAAGGCGCTGCTCGCCGGCCCGGCGGAGCCGCGCGAGAAGGACAAGAAACGCGGCGAGAGCGTCGAGGAACGGCGCGATCGCCAGGCCAAGATCGTGCAGCGGCGTGAAGCCCGACGCGGCCAGTTGCACAAGATCGGCAAGAAGGACAAGGCCGGCGGCACGGCGCGCAAGGTGAAGGTGCGCGTGGGCAAGCGGGCGCGGTGATGACCGCCAAGCGGATACTCGCCGGCTTCCACGCGGTCAACGCGCGCCTGCGCCATGCGCCCGAGACGATCGAGGCCCTCTATGTCGACGCCCGCCGTCGGGACGGCCGCATGGCGCAGTTGCAGCAGCGCGCGGCCGACCTGAAAGTGAAGGTCGTTGCCGCCGATCCGGAGCGCCTGCGTGGCCTGGCGGGCGAGACCCCGCACCAGGGCGTGGTCGCCGTCGCCGCGCACCTCGATGAGCCGCTGAGCCTCGACGATGTGATCAACGACATCGGACCCGGCACGCTGCTGCTGCTGCTCGACGGCGTGACCGACCCACGCAACCTCGGCGCCTGCCTGCGCGTGGCCGACGCCGCGGGGGTGCGGGCGGTGATCGTTCCGCGCGACCGCTCGGTGGGATTGACGCCGGCCGCGCTGAAGGCGGCCGCAGGGGCTGCCGAGGCGGTTCCGCTGATCGCTGTCACCAACCTGGCCCGGGCGATGGACGATCTGCGGGATGCCGGCGTTCGACTGGTGGGGGCGGCCGGCGAGGCCGGTCAGTCGCTGTTCGACCTGGACCTGACCGGTCCGCTGGCGTGGGTCCTCGGCGCGGAGGGCGCCGGGTTGCGCCGCCTCACGCGCGAGCGCTGCGACGCCCTGGCGAGCATTCCGATCATCGGGCACGTCGAAAGCCTCAACGTGTCGGTAGCGACAGGCATCTGCCTCTACGAAGCGGTGCGACAGCGGCGCGTCAGCACCGCGGAGGGCATGCGCTTTGCCGGCGCGCCGCCGGAGCCCTCGTCGTCTTGATCTGGACTGCCGGTGCGTGCACCATCCCGGCGTGCTGGCGACCTTCTTCAGCGTCCTGTTCCTCGCATTCTTCACCCTGATGCCGTTGCATTGGGTGGAGATCGGCGCGCCGTGGGCGTCGATCGTGGTCGCATTCGTCGCGATCCCGCTGATCGACGCGCTCGTCGGCAGCCCGCGGCGCGACAACGGCCCGCCGCGCACGATTCCCCTGGTGCGATGGATTCCACGCTTGCAGCTGCCGCTGCAAGCCGCGCTGCTGATTGGCGCCGTCCGCCTCGCGCCGGAACTGCCGATGGGCCAGCTGCTCGTGTTCGCGCTGGCCGTCGGCACGGTGACGGGCGGGATGGGGATCACCATCGCGCACGAGCTCGGGCATCGCGCGTCGCGGCTCGACCGGGTGATCGCCAAGGCGCTGCTCGTGAGCGTGGCCTATGGCCACTTCTTCGTGGAGCACGTGCGCGGCCATCACGTGCGTGTCGCGACGCCGGATGATCCCGCGACGGCACCGCGGGGCATGTCGGTGTATCGCTTCATTCTGCGGTCGGTGATCGGCAGCTTTCGCCACGCGTGGCGGCTCGAACGCATGCGCCTCGCGCGGGAGGGACGGTCCGCGTGGCACCTGTCGAACTGGGTGCTGAGCGGTTCCCTGCTGTCGGCCGGCCTGCTCGCGCTCGCATGGCTCGTTGCCGGTCCGCAAGGTGCGCTGTTGTTCGGCGTGCAGGCGGTCTGGGCGTTCGTGCTGCTCGAGATCATCAACTACGTCGAGCACTACGGGCTGCTGCGGCGACGGGTCGACGGCCGTTACGAGCCGGTGCGCGAGGAGCACTCCTGGAACGCGGACTTTGCGGTGAGCAACTGGGTCCTGTTCAACCTGCAACTGCACTCGGACCACCACGCCCACATGAGCAGGCCGTTCGAGCAACTGCGGACGGTCCCCGATGCGCCGCAGTTGCCGGCGGGCTATCCGACGATGGTCCTGCTCGCGCTGCTGCCGCCGCTGTGGTTTGCCGTCATGGATCCGCGGGTGGCCGCGCGCGCGTGAGCGACGCCATCGCCAGCGCGCGGCAGCGGCTCGCCGGGGCGCGTCGGGTCGCGGTCCTGACGGGCGCCGGTATCTCCGCCGAGAGCGGAATCCCGACGTTCCGTGACGCGCAGACCGGACTGTGGGCGCAGTTCGATCCGATGCAACTGGCCACCGAGGAGGGCTTCCGGGCCGATCCGTCGCTGGTGTGGCGCTGGTACGCATGGCGGCGCACGCTGGTCGGCCAGGCACGACCCAACGCCGGCCACCAGGCGCTGGCGGCGGCGGAGGCGCGTTTCGAGCGGTTTCGCGTGATCACGCAGAACGTGGATGGCCTGCATGCGCGGGCGGGCAGCACGAACCTGATCGAACTGCACGGCAACATCATGCGCACGATCTGCCTGGCGCACTGCGGCTTCTCGGAAGACGCGCCGGCCCGGCTTCCGGCGGGGGAGCCGCCGCGGTGCCCGCAGTGCGGCGCCTGGCTGCGTCCTGCGGTCGTCTGGTTCGGCGAGATGCTCGACCCGACGGCCCTGAGCGAGGCGGATACGGCCGCGGAAGACTGCGACGTGATGCTCGTGGTCGGCACCTCGGGGCTCGTCTACCCGGCGGCGGGCATTCCGGCGAGCGCGCGGCGGGCGGGGGCCGTCGTGCTGACGGTGAACCCGGAGCCGACCGACCTCGACGCGGTCGCGAGCGTCTGCATCCGGGGCAGGGCCGCCGAGGTGTTGCCCCGGATGCTGGAGACAGCCCACTAACGCAGTCGGCGGCTGCTTGTCCGCGACCGCTGTTCCGGGCTAGAATCGCAGGCTTTTCAAGCTCTTGCGTCCACATTCACCGCTGCAACGGACGTCGAGCTTCCTTGCCACACCGCGGACGACGCCACGGGTGGCTTCAATCCACAGGGACCCGCAAGGGGCATTAAGGAGAACCGTCGAATGCGTCATTACGAAATCTGTTTCATCGTCCACCCGGATCAGAGCGAGCAGGTGCCCGCGATGATCGAGCGGTACCGGACGCTGATCACCGGCAGCAAGGGCACGGTGCATCGGGTCGAGGACTGGGGTCGCCGCCAGCTCGCCTATCCGATCGAGAAGCTGGTCAAGGCGCACTATGTGCTCATGAACATCGAGTGCGACGGCAAGACGCTCGACGAACTCGAGAACGGCTTCCGCTACAACGACGCCGTGCTGCGCCACCTGACGATCAAGATGAAGAAGGCCGAGACCGCCGCGTCGCCGATGATGAAGGTCGTCGAGCGCGAAGAGGCGAAGAAGGCGTCTTCCGATACGTCCGCTGCTGCCGCACCGGCTCCGGTCGCGGCGCCGGTCGAGGCTGCAGCGCAGGCCGCCCCGGCGGCCTGAGCGGAGCACGAGAGGCGGGCAACGACGAGCGCGTGAACCACGTCCGGCTCCGGGCGGCACCGGTGGCGAAGAGCGCATTGCGCTACACGCCGGCAGGCATCCCGGTCGCGGAACTGAGCCTGCGCCACGACGGCGCGGTCAGCGAGGCAGGCATCGAGCGGCAGCTGGGATTCGAGTTCCCGGCTATCGCGGTGGGGCCGGTGGCCGTCGCGCTGGACCGTGAGCCGCTGGGCAAGGCCCTCGACGTCGCCGGGTTCATCGCACCGAAGAGCCGCCGCTCCAGCCGATTGATCGTCCACATCACCGAATACGCGAGTAGCGAAGAAAACTGAAGGAGTCTGAAATGGCATTTGGAGCACGAGGCAAGGGCAAGGGGAAGGGCAAGCCGCGCCGCGGCGACAAGCAGAACGCGCTGTTCAAGCGCAAGCGCTTCTGCCGCTTCACGGCGGAGAAGGTCGACCAGATCGACTACAAGGACATCGAGACACTGCGTGACTTCGTCGGCGAGAACGGCAAGATCACGCCGGCCCGCCTGACCGGCACGAAGGCGCACTACCAGCGCCAGCTCGACACGGCGATCAAGCGCGCGCGCTTTCTCGCCCTGCTGCCGTACACCGACACGCACTGAACGGGAGAACGAACATGCAAGTCATCCTCCTGGAACGAGTCATCAACCTGGGCCAGCTCGGCGACGTGGTCAAGGTCAAGGAAGGCTACGCGCGCAACTTCCTGATCCCGCAGGGCAAGGCGCGTCGCGCCACCGAGACCGCGATCAAGGAATTCGAGGCGCGTCGAGCCGACCTGGAGAAGGCCCAGGCCGATCGCCTCAGCGCGGCGCAGGCCGAAGGCGAGAAACTGAACGGAACGACCGTCAGGATCACGGCCAAGGCCGGCGTCGACGGCCGCCTGTTCGGTTCGGTCACGAACTACGACATCTCCGAAGCGCTGACCAAGCAGGGATTCCAGGTCAACAAGGCGCAGGTCCGCATGCCGCAGGGTCCGCTGAAGACCGTCGGCGAGCACCCGATCAGCATCGCGCTGCACACCGACGTCGTGGCGGAAGTGAGCGTGACCGTGGTGGGCGAGCAGGCCTGACGCGGTTCCGCGACTGATCCAGCGCAACGGCGGCCCTCGGGCCGCCGTTGTCGCTTGCAGGGGGCGCGAAGACGCGAAATTCGAGGCGCTGTCGCTTGTATAGTGGCGGTGCCCGCCGTCCTGCTTCCTTCGCACCGTCCCATCCCGTGAACCAGCCAGTCGATCCGCAACTCGCGGCCCTCCGCACCCCGCCGCACTCCATCGAGGCCGAGCAGGCCGTCCTGGGCGGGCTGCTGATCGACAACGCCGCCTGGGACCGCATTGCCGACCTGGTTGGCGTTCCCGACTTCTACCGGCAGGACCACAAGCTGATCTTCGGGGCCATCAGCCGGCTGATCGACGGCAGCAGGCCCGCGGACGCGGTCACGGTCTACGAGGCGCTGCGCAACACCGGCAAGGCTGACGACGCCGGCGGCCTCGTCTACCTGAACACGCTCGCCCAGAACACGCCGTCGGCCGCCAACATCCGCCGCTACGCGGAAATCGTGCGCGAGCGCTCGGTGTTGCGCCGCCTGGTCACGGCTGGCGACGAGATCGCAACGAGCGCCCTGAATCCCGCCGGGCGCGAGACGAAGCAGATCCTCGACGAGGCCGAGACCAAGGTCTTCCAGATCGCCGAGGAGGGCGCCCGCGGCCGGCAGGGATTCCAGGAGATCCAGCCGCTGCTGACCAAGGTCGTCGAGCGCATCCAGGAACTGTTCGAGCGCGCGGATCCGTCGGACGTCACCGGGGTGCCGACCGGGTTCACCGACCTCGACTCGAAGACGTCGGGTTTTCAGCCCGGCGACCTGATCATCATCGCCGGCAGGCCCGCAATGGGGAAGACTTCCCTAGCGTTGAACATCGGCGAGCACGTCGCCGTCGACAAGGGCATGCCGGTCGCGGTGTTCTCGATGGAGATGGGCGCCGGGCAACTCGCCCTGCGGATGCTGAGCTCGGTCGGCCGGCTCGACCAGCAGCGCCTGCGCACCGGTCGGCTGTTCGACGAGGACTGGCCGAAGCTCACCGCGGCGATCCAGAAGATGCACGAGGCGCCGCTTTATATCGACGAGACGCCGGCGATGAACTCGATCGACCTGCGCGCGCGCGCACGTCGGCTCGCCCGCACCTGCGGTCGCCTCGGGCTGATCATCGTCGACTACCTGCAGCTGATGAGCGCCAACGCGGCGGGCGAGAACCGCGCCACCGAGATCTCGGAGATCTCGCGCGGACTGAAGGCGCTGGCCAAGGAACTGCACGTGCCCGTGATCGCGCTGTCGCAGCTCAACCGTACCGTGGAGCAGCGCACGGACAAGCGTCCGGTGATGTCGGACCTGCGCGAGTGCGTCACCGGCGACACGCTGGTGTGGCTGTCCGACGGCCGGCGCGTGCCGATCGCCGAGCTCGTGGGCACGACACCGCAGGTGCACGCCGTGACGCCATCGCAACGCGTCGTGCAGGCGTTCGCTGACGCAGTGTGGTCGGTCGGCCGCAAGCCGGTGTTGCGCATGACGCTCGCGAGCGGCCGCATGCTGCGCGCCACCGCCCGGCATCGCGTGCTGACCGGCAGCGGATGGAAGGAACTCGGTGAGTGCGCAATCGGCGATCGAGTGGCCCTCGCTCGCCGGGTGCCGGAGCCTGTCCAGACGCAGCCGTGGACGGAAAGCCAGCTCGTGCTGCTCGCGCACCTGGTGGGCGACGGCAGCTACCTTCGCCACCAGCCCCTGCGCTACACAACGGCGTCAGAAGACAACAGCCGAGTCGTGCGCGAAGCGGCAGAGGCGCTCGGTTCCACCGTGACGCGCCACGCCGGGCGCGGACAGTGGCACCAGCTCGTCATCGCGGGAAACGGGAACCGATGGGCTCCTGCCGGCGTGGGCGCGTGGCTCAAGCGCCTGGGTGTGCATGGGCAGCGGTCGCACGAGAAGCATCTGCCCGAGTCGCTGTTCCAGGTGCCGGACGCACAAGTCGCCCTGTTCCTGCGCCACCTGTGGGCGACCGACGGTTGCATCGCCGTCAGGAAGCCGGGTGCCCGCGGTCCCGCACGTGTGTACCTGTCGACGTGCAGCGAGCGGCTGGCGCGCGACGTTGCCGCCCTGTTGCTGCGCCTGGGCATCGTCGCGCGGCTGCGCTGGATGGCCCAGCGCGGCGGGCGGCCGGTGTGGAGCGTCGACGTCAGCGGCCAGGAGTCGCAGACGCGATTCCTGACCGTGGTCGGCGCCTTCGGTCCTCGTGCCGCGCCTGCCGAAGCACTGCGCCAGTTGCTGGCGACGACGCAGTCCAATACGAATGTCGACACCTTGCCGCGCGAAGTCTTCGAGATCACGAAGCGCGAGATGGCCGCGCGCGGATTCAGCCAGCGTGCCATGGCACAGGCGCGCGGAACCTCCTACGGCGGATCGTCGCATTTCAGGTTTTCGCCCAGTCGAGCCGTCGTGCTCGACTACGCGCACCAGCTCGGCAGCGGCGAGCTCATGGTGTGGGGCGAGTCCGACCTGTTCTGGGACACCGTGGTCGGCGTGGAAGCCCAGGGTGAGGAAGAGGTGTACGACCTCACTGTGCCGGGCCCGGCGTGCTGGGTCGCCGATGGAATCGTCACGCACAACTCCGGGGCGATCGAGCAGGATGCCGACCTGATCCTGTTCATCTACCGCGACGAGGTCTACAACCCGGACACGAACGACAAGAACGTGGCCGAGATCATCATCGGCAAGCAGCGCAACGGCCCAATCGGGCGCGTCAACCTCCGGTTCGACGGGCAGTACACCCGGTTCGAGAACCTGGCGCGCAGCTCCGGATACCAATGACGTCCCGGTTCGTGCCCGAACGTACCGATCGCGCCGAGGGCTCCGATCGCCGGCGTCCGGTGCGCAGCCTCCTGCGCAGGCTCATTCCGCGCGACCGCAGGTTCTTCACGCTGTTCCGCACTCAGGCCGGCCTGTGCGTCGAAGGGGTCGAGGCTCTCGCGCAGCTGCTGCTCGACGTGAGCGACCCCGGCGGCCGCGTGCGTGAGATCGAGGCGATCGAGAAACGCGCCGATGGCGTCGTCGACGAGTCGCAGGCGCTGCTGCGCCGCGCGCTCTTTCCGCCGTTCCCGCGCGCGGCGATCCACGGGCTGCTCAACAGCCTCGACGACGTGCTCGACCTCACGGAGGACGCGGCGCAGTCGCTGCACCTGTATCACGTCACATCAGTGACCGCCGACGCGCAACGGCTCGCCGACCTCGGCGTGCAGGCGGCGCGCAAGTTGCAGGAGGCCGTCGGCGCGCTGTGCTCGACCGACGATCCGCGCCAGGCGCTGGCGCTGTGCCAAGAAGTGGACCAGCTCGAAGCGCAGGCGGACCACGTCATGCGCGCGGCGATGTCGCGGCTGTTTCGCGAGGAGCAGGATGCCCGCCAGCTGGTCAAGCTGCGATCGATCTACGAACTGCTCGAGGAACTGACCGACAAGTGCAAGCACGCGGCGGCGGATGTCGAAGCGCTTGCGCTGCGGTGAGCGGCTGAACCGATGACAGAGCTCCTCTGGGTCATCGCCGTCCTGCTCGTGATCGTCGGCGCGGTGGGCACGGTGCTGCCAGCGCTGCCGGGCGTGCCGTTGATCTTCGCGGGGGTTCTGCTCGCCGCCTGGGCCGAGGACTTCCAGCGCATCGGCGGCTGGACGCTCGGGGTGCTGGCGGTGCTGGCGCTGATCGGGCTGGTCGTGGATTACGTGGCCGCGTCGATGTCCGCCCAGCGGGCCGGGGCGAGCCGGCAGGGCATCATCGGTGCCGCGATCGGGACCGTGGCGGGCATCTTCACCGGGCTCCTCGGGCTCGTGTTCATGCCGCTGGTCGGCGCGGCTATCGGCGAGTTCATTGCGCACAGGGATGCGCTGAGAGCCGGCAAGGTCGGCGTGGCCACCTGGCTCGGACTGCTCGTCGCCACCGCCATCAAGATCGCGGTCGCCTTCACGATGATCGGCGTCTTCGTCGCGGCCATCGTCATCCAGTAGCGGTTCGCGGCGCCTGCGGGCCGCTCGTCCTGCGAGAGCACCGTCCCGCGAGCGTCACCCCCGGCATGCCGCGAGCGCGAAATGCGGATTGCGCCCATACTCGGGCGTTTAGGCGCCGTTCGGCGCCTCGTCAAGGAACTGGAGCAACATGAGCAAGGCGAAGAACGTTCAGCTCAAGCCGACCTACATCCCGCCGAGCCTGGTGGTGTGGACCGATGAGCGTCTGGCCGCGCTCGACAAGGCGCAACTGGCGAACCTGCTCGAGAACCTCCGGACGCAGCTGACCAGCGGGCGAGTCTCGGAGGCCACGGCCGTCGACCTGGAGGTGCGGATCAAGTCGAGGCTGCCGACCCCGAAGGCTGCGCCGCGGCGCAAGCGTGCGCGCAGCGAGATCCGGGCGGAAGCGCGGGCGGCGGAGCAACTTGGAGATCTGGCCGCCGAGCTCGCGCGCCGCTACGACCTCAGCGCGGAGTCCGCGGTCAAGGCGTCAGCAGGCATCAAGGGATTCCGCGCCGAGCCCATGACCGACAGCAAGGGGCACGCGCGAACGGGCGCTTCGGTCCGCAGCGGCGCGGCCGCCGTCGAGCGCTACGTTGGGTATCGCAGCGGCGACTCGTTCGCGGGTCTGGCGTTCGTCCTGTTGTCGGACGATTCGGACCGGCCGGGATACGTGCTGCTTGGAACCGACGACCTGATCGGCGACGACGCGGCCGACAACGAGTACACGACGCTGGCCGCCCAGCACGGCTGGTCGGCCACCTCGCGCGCGCGCATGCGGGCGCAGGCCGTGTCGGGCTTCGACGAGGGCGCGCAGCGCTACGAGGAACTGGTGGCGAAGGTGGTGTCGACTCGGCAGTAAAAGGGCGGAGCCCGGGCCGCGCCAGGAGCGCGGGGCGGGCCATTCCTCGTTTCAAGCCCTCCTCGGCAGAAAAATAGTCCTCGACAGGGCACCCATCTTCGGGTACCTTTCGCGTGCTTTCGGTTTAAGTCTCGCTTGTTCTAGGTTATCTCCCGTCCGCTGCAGAGCGGATTCTGAGTTCTCCCCAGTTCACGTTTCTTGATCGTTCGCTCGCCGCCGGGCATTTCCTGCGGTGAATTTCTTCTCACCATCAAGGAACGAGAAAATGGCACAAGGTACAGTCAAGTGGTTCAACGACGCCAAGGGTTTCGGCTTCATCACGCCGGAAGATGGCTCCAAGGACCTGTTCGCACACTTCTCCGAGATTCAGGCCGGCGGCTTCAAGTCGCTGACTGAAGGCCAGCGTGTGCAGTACGTCACCAAAGACGGCCCCAAGGGCCCGCAGGCATCGCAGATCCAGGTCATCTAAGGATCTCGCTGCAAGGAAAAACCGCGGCACGCCGCGGTTTTTTTTCGTCCGGACGCAGCGCGATGCGCTGGCGGGTGCCTTACCCGTACCCGGGCTCGGACGTCAGCACCATCAGCATGTCCGCGTACCACGCGACGTTGAGGCCGAGCGGATCGTCGATCTGCGGATCGCGCGTGCGCATGTCCAGGATCGACGAGTGCACTCCGAGAAGTTTCCATGGCAGACCCGGCGGCCCATCGGTACGCAGCACGACCGGAGCGCCGCTCATCCCGCGATGCGTGCGCGCATCGGTGAGGAAACAACCCTCGCCCTGGAAGCGGACGCCGAACGACGAGGCGATGGCCGCCTGCCGCACGACGGGAAGGTGGTGAAGCGTGTCGTAGAAGCCGAGGGGGAAACCGACGATCTGCAGCGTGGTCCCCACTTCCAGTTCCTCCAGCGAACGCAGGAGGTGATCGGGCCTGAAGCAGCGCAGCTGAGCCGACGCCGGCAGCAGGCCACGGTCGATCTCGATCACGGCGACGTCGACCTCGCCGCCCTGGTCCCGGCCCTGGCGCCAGAGACCATGTCCACCGCGGTACAGGTCGAGCGACACGAAGGCGATCCGCGTAAGGTCGTGTGCGTCGAGGTGGATCGGGATCTCGATGCGGTCGGGCAGGTGCGCCGTCGGCTGGTCGATCAGCACGTGCCGGCTGGTCACGAGAAAGAGCCGCGCGTCGCGCTCGAAGAAAAAGCCGCTGGCCGCCGTGAGCAGCTGCGCGCCGAGGAACGTCGAAACGCGCGTCGTGGTTAGCAGGATGGATTCGACCATGGCCGACGTTACCGCAACGGTTCAGCGCGTGCCGAAGGCGTGAAACCGACCGCGGCGCGAAGTTTGGGCCGCCAGGCGCCGCTGCGCTAAAGGACGTCCGCCGCGTGGTCTGCCAGGCGCGAACGCTCGCCCCGCTGCAGCGTCACGTGGCCCGAGTGCTGCCAGCCCTTGAAGCGATCGACCACGTACGTGAGGCCGGATGAGCCCTCGGTGAGGTAGGGCGTGTCGATCTGGGCGATGTTGCCCAGGCACACGACCTTGGTGCCGGGCCCCGCCCGCGTGATCAGGGTCTTCATCTGCTTCGGCGTCAGGTTCTGCGCCTCGTCGATGATCAGGTACTTGTTGATGAACGTGCGGCCGCGCATGAAGTTCATCGATTTGATGCGGATACGCGTGCGAATCAGGTCGTTGGTGGCGGCGCGGCCCCACTCGCCGGCCGCGTCGTCGGTCTTGTTCAGCACTTCGAGGTTGTCTTCGAGCGCGCCCATCCACGGCGCCATCTTCTCCTCCTCGGTGCCGGGCAGGAAGCCGATGTCCTCGCCGACCGGCACGGTGGCGCGCGTGACGATGATCTCGGTGAAGCGCTTCGTCTCCAGCGTCTGCGACAGGCCGGCGGCGAGCGCGAGCAGCGTCTTGCCGGTGCCGGCCTGGCCGATCAGCGTGACGAAGTCGCACTCCGGATCCATCAGCAGGTTCAGCGCGAAGCTCTGCTCTCGGTTGCGCGCGGTCACGCCCCACACCGCGTTCTTCGCATGCGTGTAGTCCCGCAGCACGCGCAGCACCGCCGACTTGCCGCGGATCTCGCGCACCTGGGCGTAGAAGCTCGAGCCGTTCTCGAGGAAGACGAACTGGCCGACCAGCAACTCGGCGACGATCGGGCCCGTGATGCGATAGAACGTGTAGCCGCCGTGCTGCCACGACTCCATCCCCTTGCCGTTCCTGTCCCAGAAGTTCGCGGGCAGCTGGAGCAGGCCGGTGTAGAGGATGTCCGTGTCCTCGAGCACCTTGTCGTTGTAGTAGTCCTCGGCCGGCAGGCCGAGCGCACGCGCCTTGACGCGCATGTTGATGTCCTTCGACACCAGCACGACTTCGCGGTCCGTGTGACGGTCCTTCAGGGTCCGGACGACGCCGAGGATCTGGTTGTCCGCCTTGCCGGCCGGCAGGCTGGCGGGCAGCGAGGCCTCCGCCGCCGTCGTCTGGAAGAACAGCCGTCCCGCTGCGTCCTTGTTGCCGAGCGCCGACAGCGCAATGCCTTCCTCGATCGGTGTCTTGCAGGAGGCGACGAGGGCGTCGAGCGTCCGCGACACCTGCCGCGCGCTGCGCGCCACGTCGCTCATGCCTTTCTTGTGGGCGTCGAGTTCCTCCAGCGTCATCATCGGCAGGAAGATGTCGTGCTCCTCGAACCGGAACAGGCTCGTCGGGTCGTGCAGCAGCACGTTGGTGTCGAGCACGAAGAGCTTCGGCGTTTCGGTGGCGCGCGCCTTGCGGCCCGTGCCCTTCGGCTTCGATTCGACGACGGCGAGGCGCGTGGCGGGGGCGGGACGCGCGGCTGGCGTGTCCGGGCGGCGTGCTTCGGGTTCCTGCGGGATGCGCTCCACGCGAGCGGGAGCGGTCGGGACGGGGACAAGGAGGGTGGCGGGCTTGGTCGGCGCTTTCGGCAGTGGCATCAGCGTGGGATGGGTCCGTCAGGGGTGGATCGGTCGGTCAGGCAAGCGTCTGCACGAAGGCGAGCACTTCGTCCACATGGTTCGGCACCTTGACGCCACGCCACTCGCGCGCCAGCTTGCCGGTGGGGTCGATCACGAATGTGCTGCGCTCGATGCCGCGCACCTGCTTGCCGTACATGTTCTTCATCTTCATGACGCCGAACTGGTTGCAGAGCGCCTCCTCGGGATCCGAAATCAGGTCGAACGGAAACTTCATCTTGGCCTTGAACCCCTCGTGCGACTTCAGGCTGTCGCGCGAGACGCCGGCCACCACCGCACCCGCCTTGGCGAACTTCGCGTGGCTCTTCGCGAAATCCGAGCCTTCGGTCGTGCAGCCGGGCGTGTTGTCCTTCGGATAGAAGTACAGCACCACGGTCTTGCCGCGCTGCGACTTGAGGTGGAACTCGCCGCCGGTTGCAGCGGCGGTGAAGTCGGGGACGGTCTTGCCGACAGTGACGGTCATGGTTCGCCTTCGAGCAGCAGGGCCGCGGCCACCTTGCGGCCCTCGGCCATCAGGATGTTGTACGTGCGGCACGCCGCCGCGGTGGTCATCACTTCGAGCCCGATCCGGGCATCGCTCAGCGCGCGTGACAGCCGGGGGTGAGGGAAACGCTGCCGCGCGCCGGTGCCAAGCAGCGCGACTTCGGGGCCGAGCGCACGCAGGCGCTCGAAGTCGGCCTCGCGCAGTGCCTCGAACGAGGCGACTTCCCACGGTTCGACGCGGTCGGGCGCGAGCAGCACCGCCGCGACGTGACGTACCTTGTTGATTTCGATGAAGCCCGGACCGTAGGCCGTAACGGTGTTGAGCGCTGTCGGCGCGTCCGCGTGCAGTTTCAATTCGCCCGAGGCTTCCTGTTTCCGCCCTCTGGAAGCAAGGGCGGCGAGTCAGAGTCTTCGAGTACATTATAGGCACACGTTGCAGCGCAAAAGCGAGCCCCGGGCCGCGGATTTTTCGTTTCGGCTGGCGGGCTTGCAGCACTTTCAGGACAAGGGAGCGATGGTCGAGTTTCCGCGCATCAAGCGCCTTCCGCCGTATGTCTTCAACATCACGGGCGAGCTGAAGATGGCGGCCCGGCGCCGTGGCGAGGACATCATCGACATGAGCATGGGCAACCCCGACGGGCCCACGCCGAAGCACATCGTCGACAAGCTGGTGGAAGCGGCCCAGCGGCAGGACACGCACGGCTACTCGGTCTCGAAAGGCATCCCGCGGCTGCGCCGCGCGATCAGCACCTGGTACAAGACCCGCTACGACGTGGACGTCGACCCGGATTCCGAGGCGATCGTCACGATCGGATCGAAGGAGGGTCTCGCGCACCTGATGCTCGCCACGCTCGATCGCGGCGACACGGTCCTGGTGCCGAACCCGAGTTACCCGATCCACATCTACGGCGCGATCATCGCCGGCGCCGACATCCGCTCGGTGCGGATGGACGGCCGTGTCGACTTCTTCGCAGAACTCGAGCGCGCGATCCGCGAGTCGTTCCCGAAGCCGAAGATGATGATCCTCGGCTTCCCGAGCAATCCGACCGCACAGTGCGTCGAGATGGACTTCTTCCACCGGGTCGTCACCCTCGCGAAGCAGCACGGCATCTACGTCGTGCACGACCTGGCGTACGCGGACATCTGCTACGACGGGATCTACCCGGACAACCGGGCGCCATCGATCATGCAGGTGCCCGGCGCGCGGGACGTGGCGGTCGAGTTCTTCACGATGAGCAAGAGCTACAACATGGCCGGCTGGCGCATCGGCTTCATGGTCGGGAACAAGGACCTCGTCGCCGCGCTGGGCCGCATGAAGAGCTACCACGACTACGGCACGTTCACGCCGATCCAGGTGGCGTCGATCGCGGCCCTGGAAGGTCCGCAGGACTGCGTCGAGGAGATCCGCTGCGAGTACCAGCGACGCCGCGACGTGCTCGCGCGCGGCCTGCACGAAGCCGGCTGGATGGTCGACGTGCCGAAGGCCTCCATGTACATCTGGGCCGAGATCCCCGAGCCATATCGCGCGCTGGGCTCGCTCGAGTTCTCGAAGAAGGTCCTGGCGGAGGCGAAGGTTGCCATCTCGCCGGGCATCGGCTTCGGTGATTACGGCGACAACCACGTTCGCTTCGCGATGATCGAGAACGAGCACCGGATCCGGCAGGCCGTGCGAGGCATCAAGGAGATGTTCCGCAAGGACGGACTGGTCGCGCCGCGCCCGGAGAAGGCGGCCGCCTGAGCCGAGGTGGGCGACTCCGGGAAAGTTCATGTGGCCGGGCGCGGGTGCGACCGGCTTGTCCAGGTGATTAAATGAAACCGATCAAGGTCGGGCTGCTCGGGCTCGGTACCGTGGGACGCGGCACGTACAACGTGCTGAGACGCAATCAGGAAGAGATCACGCGCCGCGCGGGCCGCGGCATCGAGATCGCCGCAGTGGCCGTGCGCGACGTCGGCAAGGCGCGCGAAGTGGTCGGTTCCGACATGCCGGTCACGGCAGACGCCGGGGACGTCGTCCGTCGTCCGGACATCGACATCGTCGTCGAACTCATCGGCGGCTACGAGCCCGCGCGCACGCTGGTGCTCGAGGCGATCGCGCGCGGCAAGCACGTCGTCACGGCCAACAAGGCGCTGCTCGCGAAGCACGGCAACGAGATCTTCGAAGCGGCGCGCGCGCAGGGCGTGATGGTCGCGTTCGAGGCCGCCGTCGCGGGCGGCATCCCGATCATCAAGGCGCTGCGCGAGGGCCTGACGGCCAACCGCATCGAGTGGATCGCCGGAATCATCAACGGCACCAGCAACTTCATCCTGTCGGAGATGCGGGCCAAGGGCCTGACCTTCGATGCGGTCCTGAAGGAAGCGCAGCGGCTGGGCTACGCGGAGGCCGACCCGACCTTCGACGTCGAGGGCATCGACGCCGCGCACAAGCTCGCCATCCTGTCGTCGATCGCCTTCGGCGTGCCGATCAACATCGACGCGGCGTACACGGAGGGCATCTCGAAGCTCGCCGCCGCCGACATCCGCTACGCGGAGCAACTCGGCTACCGGATCAAGCTGCTCGGCATCACCAAGCGCACGCCGAAGGGCATCGAGTTGCGCGTGCACCCGACGCTGGTGCCCATGCAGCGGCTGCTGGCGAGCGTGGAAGGCGCGATGAACGCCGTGCTCGTGAAGGGCGATGCCGTCGGAACAACGCTCTACTACGGCCCCGGCGCCGGCTCGGAGCCGACGGCCTCCGCCGTCATCGCGGACCTCGTCGACGTGACGCGGATGCAGACCGCGGATCCCGAGAACCACGTGCCGCACCTGGCGTTCCAGGCCGGGTCGATCGCCGAAGTCCCGTGGCTGACGATCGACGACACGGTCACCTCGTACTACTTCCGCATGCGCGTGGCCGACCAGCCCGGCGTGCTGGCTGACATCACGCGCATCCTGGCCGACGGCCGGATCTCGATCAACGCGCTGTTCCAGCGCGAGCCGTCGGAGGGCGAGAACCAGACCGACATCATCATGCTCACGCACGATGCGGTGGAGCGCGACGTGAACGCCGCGATCCGGCGCATCGAGGCGCTGCCGACCGTGCTGGCGCCGGTGATCCGCCTGCGGCAGGAAGAGCTGTTGTGATGCGGTACGTCTCGACGCGCGGGCGCGCGCCGACGCTGGGCTTCAGCGACGTGCTGCTCGCGGGGCTCGCGACCGACGGCGGCCTGTACCTGCCGGCGCAGTACCCCACGATCAGCAGCGCTGAACTGACGCGCTGGCGCGGGCTGCCGTATGCCGACCTCGCCGCCGAAGTGATCGCGAAGTTCGTCGACGACATTCCGCGGGAAACGCTGCTCGAACTGTGCCGGCGCACCTACACGCCGTCCGTGTACGGCAACGGGCGGCCGGACAGCGACATCGCGCTGATCACGCCGCTGCGCTGGCTGGAGCCGGGCCTCGGGCTGCTCGAACTGTCGAACGGGCCGACGCTCGCGTTCAAGGACATGGCGATGCAGCTGCTCGGGGCGCTCTTCGAGCACGTGCTCGAGCAGCGCGGCGAGCGGCTGAACGTGCTCGGAGCCACGTCCGGCGACACGGGCTCGGCCGCCGAGTACGCGCTGCGGGGCCGGCGCGGCATCGAGGTCTTCATGCTGTCGCCGGCCGGACGCATGAGCGCGTTCCAGCGCGCGCAGATGTACTCGCTGCAGGACGCGAACATCCACAACCTCGCGGTGAAGGGCGTGTTCGACGACTGCCAGGACCTCGTGAAGGCCGTGGCCGGCGACCTGCCGTTCAGGGAGCGGCACCACATCGGCACGGTGAACTCGATCAACTGGGGCCGCGTGGTGGCGCAGGTCGTGTACTACGTCCGCGGCTACCTGCACGGCACGCGCTCGAACGAGGAGAAGGTGTCGTTCGCGGTGCCGTCGGGCAACTTCGGCAACATCTTCTCCGGCTGGGTGGCGAAGCAAATGGGCCTGCCGATCGACCGGCTGGTGCTCGCGACGAACGAGAACGACGTGCTCGACGAGTTCTTCCGCACCGGGCGCTACCGGGTGCGCGGCGGCGGCGAGACCCACGCGACCAGCAGCCCGTCGATGGACATCTCGAAGGCGTCGAACTTCGAGCGGTACGTCTTCGACATGATCGGGCGCGACGCGGCGATGCTGCGCGAACTGTGGTGGGAAGTCGACACGCGGGCGCAGTTCCATCTCGGCGGCACGCCCGTCTGGCCGTTGATCCAGGCGAGCGGCATGGTGTCAGGCAGCAGCACGCACACCGACCGGCTGCGGACCATCGCGATGGTGCACGAGCGCTACAAGCTCATCGTCGACCCGCACACCGCGGACGGGATGAAGGTGGCGCTGCAGAATCGGGACCGCTCGGTTCCGATGATCTGCCTGGAGACCGCGCTGCCGGTGAAGTTCGCCGAGACGATCGTCGAGGCGATCGGCGTGCAGCCTCCACGCCCGCCGGCCTTCGACGGCATCGAGGCGCGTGCTCAGCGGTTCGAGACGATCGACGCCGACGCCGGCGTGCTGAAGGACTACATAGCGCGCCATGCCGGCTGACGAGCGCAAGGCAGTCGGCTTCATCGGCTACTCGAACAGCGGCAAGACCACGCTGATCGAGAAACTGATCCCGCGGTTCCGGGCGCAGGGCCTGACCGTGTCGGCCATCAAGAACGCGCATCACGGGTTCGACATGGACCGCCCCGGCAAGGACTCGTATCGCTATCGCGAGTCGGGTGCGGGGCAGGTGCTGATCTCGACGACCGAGCGCTGGGCGCTGCTCACGGAGACACCGGGCGGCCACGCCACGCTCGACGAGCTGCTCGCGCGACTCGATCCGTGCGACCTGGTGATCGTCGAGGGCTTCAAGAGCGAGGGCCGGATTCCCCGGATCGAGGTGCGGCGGGCGTCGGTGGGTGACCCGCCGATCTACCCGCACGACCCGAACGTCATCGCGGTCGCCGCCGACTTTGCGCTCGAGTGCCCGTTGCCCGTCCTCGACCTGAACGACCCGGATAGAATTGCCGCGTTCATCACCCGGCGCCTGTCCCTCGCGGCGCCACGCTGACCTTCGCGGCTCGTCCCATGCTCACCGTTGAACAGGCGCTGTCGCAGGTGCTCGCGAGCGCCGACGCGCTCGCGGACGTCGAGTCCATTCCCACGCTGCGGGCGTGCGGCCGCGTGCTTGCGACCGATGTCGTCTCGGCGATGCAGGTGCCGCCGATGGACAACTCGCAGATGGACGGCTACGCGGTACGCACGCTCGACGTGCCGGCCGCGCCGACGACGCTGCGCGTGACCCAGCGCATCGCCGCCGGGCACGTGGGCGCGCCGCTCGAGCCCGGCACGGCCGCCCGCATCTTCACCGGTGCGCCGGTGCCGCCTGGCGCCGATGCGATCGTGATGCAGGAAGCCTGCGTCGCGAACGGCGACAAGGTGACGATCAACGAGAAGCCGGCGGCAGGTGCGTGGGTTCGCCGGGCCGGGGTGGATGTCGAGGCGGGGCAGACCGTGCTCGCGGCCGGCACGCGGCTGCGGCCCCAGGACCTCGGGCTCGCCGCGTCGGTCGGCGTCGGCGACCTCACCGTGCGTCGCCGGATGCGGGTGGCGGTGTTCTTCACCGGCGATGAGCTCGTGATGCCGGGCGAGCCGCTGCCGCCGGGACGCATCTACAACTCCAACCGCTTCGTGCTGCGCGGGCTGCTGGAGAAGCTGGGCTGCGAGGTGCTCGATCTCGGCATCGTGCCGGACGACCGCCAGCGCACGCGCGCGGCCTTCGCCAGCGCCGCGGTCGGCGCCGACCTGATCATCACGTCGGGCGGCGTGTCGGTCGGCGAGGAGGACCACGTGAAGCCGGCCGTGGAGGCCGAAGGGCGGCTCGAGATGTGGCAGATCGCGATGAAGCCGGGCAAGCCGCTCGCGTTCGGTCACGTGCGCGACGTCCCGTTCATCGGCTTGCCGGGCAATCCGGTGTCGAGCTTCGTCACGTTCCTGCTGTTCGCGCGCCCCTTCATCCTGCGGCGGCAGGGCGTGCTCGACGTCGATGTGCGCGCGCTCGGGCTGCCCGTCGACTTCGACCTGCCGCAGGGCGACCGGCGCCGCGAGTTCCTGCGCGCGCGGATGAACGCGCGCGGCGCGCTCGAACTGTTCGGCAACCAGAACTCGGCCGTCCTCAACTCGGCGGTGTGGGCGGACGGCCTGATCGACAACCCGGCGGGGCAGTCGATCCGGCGTGGCGACGTCGTGCGTTTCCTGCCGTACTCGGAGCTGCTGTCGTGAAGGTGCGCGTGCTGTATTTCGCGGCACTGCGCGAGCGCGTGGGTCGGTCCGAGGAAACGGTCGACGTGCCGGACGACGTCAACCGGGTCGGAGAATTGCAGCGCTGGCTCGCTGCACGCGGTGAACCGTGGACGACCGCGTTCGCGGAGACGCGACGGGTGAGGGCGGCCGTCGACCAGTCGATGGCGAGCGAGGGCGCCGAATTGCACGAGAACGCCGAAGTCGCGTTCTTCCCTCCGGTCACCGGCGGCTGAGATGTCGGTCCGCGTCCAGCACGAGGACTTCGACGTCGGCGCCGAGATCGCGCGGCTGCGCGCAGGCAATCCGAAGGTGGGTGCCGTCGCGAGCTTCGTCGGGGTCGTGCGCGACCTGAACGAAGGCGCCGACGTCGCGACGATGACGCTCGAGCACTATCCGGGCATGACCGAGAGCGCGCTGGCCGGCATCGTCGAGCAGGCGCGGGCGCGCTGGGACCTGTACGACGTGCTCGTGATCCATCGCATCGGCGAACTGCGGCCGACCGACCAGATCGTGCTGGTCGTGGCTGCGAGCGCGCATCGCGGCGACGCGTTCGCGGCGTGCGAGTTCGTGATGGACTACCTGAAGACCGAAGCCCCGTTCTGGAAGAAGGAGACGACGCCGGAAGGGACCCGCTGGGTCGATGCCCGCGACAGCGACAGCGCCGCGCGCGATCGCTGGGAGCCGAAGCCTTGATCACGGGCCGTGACGGGCCGGTGCTGGCGGCCCTGGCGGCGGTCGGCGTCGGCGCCGTGTTCGGTGCGTGGCTGCGATGGGGGCTCGCCTACTGGCTCAACCCGAAGCTCGAGCACCTGCCGCTGGGCACGCTGACGGCGAATCTCGTCGGCGGCTACCTGATCGGGATCGCGGTCGCCGTGTTCGCGGCCCATCCCGCCCTGTCGCCGTTCTGGCGCCTGCTGCTGGTCACCGGCTTCCTCGGTGGCCTGACGACGTTCTCGACGTTCTCGGCCGAGAATGTCGCGCTGCTGGCGAGCGGCGCCTGGGGCGGGGCGCTGCTGCACGCCGGCCTGCATCTCGCCGGATCGCTGGTCGCGACCGCGGTGGGGATCGCGAGCGTCCGGGCCTTCACCTGAGCGCGCTCGCCCTCAGGTTCGTTCGACGCAGCGCGTTTGACGCCAGCGAGGTTGGCTGGCTATATTGCTGACCGATTAGTCATTAACAACCTAGCGCCATGCCGCCCGCCCGACTTGCCCTTCCACTCATGGCGGCGCTGTCCTCCGTCCTGTGTCTCGCCGCGTGCTCGAACGACCCGGTCGCGAGCGAGGACGTGCGACCGGTCCGCACGCTGACGATCAGCCCGCGTGCCAGCAGCGCGGCGGTGGACTTCGCCGGCGAAGTCCGGCCGCGCGTCGAAACGCGCGCGGGTTTCCAGGTGGCGGGTCGCATGACGCAACGGCTCGTCGAAGTCGGCCAGGCGGTCAGGCAGGGCCAGCCGTTGGCGACGATCGATCCCCAGGACTACCGTCTTGCGGCCGAGGCCTCGGAGGCCGCCCGCACCTCGGCGCAGGTCGACCGTGATCAGCAGCGCGCCGACTACAAGCGCTTCGAGGACCTGCAGGCAAAGGGCTTCATCAGCCAGGCGGAACTCGATCGCCGCAAGGCGAGCCTCGATGCGGCCGAGGCGCGCTACGCGCAGACGGTGGCCAATGCGCGCGTCAGCGGCAACCAGGCCGGGTACGCAACGCTGCGCGCGCCGCACGACGCCGTCGTCACGGCGATCGACGCCGAAGTCGGGCAGGTCGTGGCCGCCGGCCAGTCGGTGATCCGCCTGGCGCAGACCGGCGAGAAGGAAGTCCTGATCGGCATTCCCGAGCAGCAGCTCGCCGCGCTGAAGGGCGCCAACGAGATCAGCGTCCGGTTGTGGTCCGGCGGTGGGCCGATCCGGGGCACGTTGCGCGAGCTGTCGCCCGTCGCCGATCCGGCCACACGGACCTTTCCCGCGCGCATCGGCCTGGTCAATCCGCCCGCCTCCGCGGCCCTCGGCATGACGGCGACGGTGTCGTTTTCCATTCCGCTCCCGGAGCCGGTCATCACGGTGCCGTTGCAGGCGCTCGTCGTCGAAGCGGGTGCGACGCATGCGTGGCGCTTCGACGCCGCCACGGGCACGGTGCGTCGCACGCGAGTGCGCGTGGGCAACGTCGCCGGCAACGAAGTCGTGGTGGCGGAGGGACTGCAGGCGGGCGACGTCGTCGTCACGGCCGGCGCGCACCAGCTGAAGGAGGGGCAGAAGGTCAAGCTGCTCTCGGAGGTCGGCACGCCGGCCGGCCCGGCGGGCACCACGACCGTGAAGCCCGAGGGCGCGAAGAAGACCTGACGTGCAGCGCAGCCGCTTCAACCTCTCCGCGTGGGCGCTGGAGCACCAGCCCCTGCTGCGCTACCTGATGGCGGTGCTGCTGATCGGGGGCGCGTTCGCGTTCGCCGCGCTCGGGCAGGACGAGGACCCGCCGTTCACGTTCCGCGCGATGGTGGTGCGCGCCTACTGGCCGGGCGCAACCGCCCAGCAGATGGCCGAGCAGGTGACCGACAAGATCGAGAAGAAGCTGCAGGAGACGCCGTACCTCGACAAGGTGCGCTCCTACAGCAAGCCCGGCGAGACGCTCGTCTTCGTGCTGCTGAAGGACTCGTCGCCGCCGCGCGAGATCAGCAACGTCTGGTACCAGGTGCGCAAGAAGGTCGGCGACATCCGCGGCCAGCTGCCGGCGGGCGTGCAGGGCCCGTTCTTCAACGACGAGTTCGGCGACGTCTACGGCGTGATGTTCGCCTTCTCGACCGACGGCTTCAGCTACCGGGAACTCAAGGACTACGTCGAGCGGGTGCGGCAGGACCTGCTGCGCGTGCCGAACGTCGCGAAGGTCGACCTGTTCGGCGTGCAGGACGAGAAGGTCTTCATCGAGATTTCGCACAAGCGGCTCGCGCAGCTCGGGCTCGACATCAACCAGCTCGCGCAGCAGCTCAACGCGCAGAACGCCGTCGAGGGCGCGGGCGTCGTCGTGCTGCCCACCGACAACGTGCAGGTCCGCGTCACCGGCGAGTTCCGCGCGGTCGAGGACCTGCGGCAGCTGCCGATCCGCGCCAACGGACTGACCTACAAGCTGGGAGACGTGGCGACGATCACGCGCGGCTACGTCGATCCGCCGCGGGACAAGATGCGCGCGGGTCGCGGCGGCGACATCGGCCGCGAGGTGATCGGGCTCGGCGTGACGATGGCCAGGGGCGGCGACATCATCGAGCTCGGCCGGGATCTCGCCGCGGCCGAGCGGCGCATCCAGGCGACGCTGCCGGTCGGCATCGACATGGCGAAGGTCGCCGACCAGCCGCGCGCGGTGTCGACCTCGGTGAACGAGTTCCTGCGCGTGCTGGCCGAGGCGCTCGTCATCGTGCTCGCCGTGTCCTTCGTCAGCCTCGGGCTTCACACCCGGCCGCTGCGCATCGACATGCGCCCGGGCCTGGTCGTCCTGCTGACGATCCCGCTGGTGCTGGCGATCACGTTCCTCGGCATGTGGGCGCTCGACATCAACCTGCACAAGATCTCGCTCGGCGCGCTGATCATCGCGCTCGGACTGCTGGTCGACGACGCCATCATCGCGGTCGAGATGATGGTGCGGAAGATGGAGGAGGGCTACGACCGGACGGCGGCCGTGACCTTCATGTATGAGTCGACCGCGTTCCCGATGCTGACCGGAACGCTGATCACGGCGGCGGGATTCCTGCCGATTGCGCTCGCGAAGTCGGCCGCCGGGGAGTACACGTTCTCGATCTTCGGCGTCACCGCGCTGGCGCTCGTGATCTCGTGGTTCGTCGCCGTGCTGTTCGTGCCGCTGCTCGGCGTGTGGCTGCTGAAGGCGCCGCCGAAAGGCGCCAGCGGCGAACCGCACGAACTGTTCAGCACGCCGTTCTATTCGCGCTTCCGGCGCACGGTCGACTGGTGCGTCGAGTGGCGCAAGACGGTCATCGCCGTCACCGTGGCCAGCCTGGCGCTGGGCATCGTCGGTTTCCGCTTCGTGGAGCAGCAGTTCTTCCCGGACTCGATCCGGCTGGAACTCGTCGTCAACCTGTGGCTGCCCGAGGGATCGAGCATCGAGGCGACCGAGCAGGAGACGAAGAAGTTCGAGCACTGGCTCGCGCAGCAGCCTGAGGTCGATCACTGGGTGAGCTACGTCGGCACTGGCGCGCCGCGGTTCTACCTGCCGCAGGATCAGCAGTTCAACAACACCAACCTCGCGGAGATCATCGTCACGCCGCGCTCGCTGCGCGAACGCAACGCCCTGCGCGTGCGGATGATCGAGCTGTTTCGCAACGATTTCCCGAACCTGCGCGGACGGGTCAAGCTGTTGCCGAACGGTCCGCCGGTGCCGTACCCGGTGCAGTTTCGCGTGCAGGGCACCGACGTGGCGACCGTGCGTTCGATCGCCGACCAGGTCAAGGACGTCGTGCGAGCCAACCCGAACACCGTGGGCGTGAACGACAACTGGAACGAGCAGGTGAAGTCGCTGAAGCTGATGCTCGACCAGGACAAGGCGCGCGCGCTCGGCGTGTCGAGCCAGGCGCTGGCGAAGGCGGCCCAGACGATCCTGTCGGGCACGACGGTGGCCCAGTTCCGGGAAGGCACCGAACTGATCGACATCGCGCTGCGGCAGCCGTTCGAGGAACGCGCCGTGATGTCGCGGCTCGCCGACGCGAACATCCCGACCGCCTCCGGACGGTCGGTGCCGCTGTCGCAGCTCGTGAAGGTCGAGCTCGGCTGGGAGCCGGGCGTCGTCTGGCGCGAGAACCGCGACTACACCATCACCGTGCAGAGCGAGGTCAGGGACGGCGTGCAGGGCCCGACCGTGACCAGGCAGATCGATCCGCAGCTCGATGGCCTGCGTGCCCAACTGCCGCCGGGCTACAGCATCGACGTCGCCGGGGCAGCCGAGGAGTCGGCCAAGGCCGGCCGGTCGATCGCGGTCAACATCCCGCTGATGCTCTTCATCGTGTTCACGCTGCTGATGCTGCAGCTGCACTCGTTCTCGCGCTCGCTGCTCGTGTTCCTGACCGGCCCGCTGGGCTTCATCGGCGCGGCGGCGACACTGCTCGTGTTCCGCGCGCCATTCGGCTTCGTGGCGCAACTGGGCGTGCTGGCGCTGCTTGGCATGATCATCCGCAACTCGGTGATCCTGGTCGACCAGATCGAGCGCGACCGCGCGGCGGGGGTGCCGGCGTGGGACGCGATCGTCGAAGCGGCGGTGCGGCGTTTCCGGCCGATCATGCTGACGGCCGCCGCCGCCGTGCTGGCCATGATCCCGCTGTCGCGCAGCGTGTTCTGGGGTCCGATGGCCGTCGCGATCATGGGAGGACTGATCGTCGCCACGGCGCTGACACTGCTCTTCCTCCCGGCGCTGTATGCCGCCGCGTATCGCGTGCGCAGGCCGCTGCCTGCGGACGCGACCGCAGCGGTGCCGCAGCCGGTCTAGCGTGTGCTCGTGGCGACGGCCCGGGCGGTGTAGCGCGTCCAGCGGCCGCGGGATTGCACCGGCGCCGGCCGTGACGCGCCCCGGTCCG
>Ga0209079_10000186_pt1 | contig 28537 bp, 26 predicted proteins | sample PPLLaktember2015_2_FD_187259 | JGI IMG/M metagenome (GOLD analysis project Ga0209079, IMG submission 187259) | Freshwater sediment microbial communities from Prairie Pothole Lake near Jamestown, North Dakota, USA - PPLs Lake P7 Core (6) Depth... | ecosystem: Environmental > Aquatic > Freshwater... | reverse complement strand
GAGCCCCTTCGGGTGATTCCACAACCAGCGGTAGAGGGCCCCGCGCACGTGGGGATCCATCCGGTCGCCGCGGGAGGCGAGCAGGGTTACGGCGTAGCGGTTCGCGAGCGTGAGGTACGTGCCGCGGACCGCGGCCCCAGTGAGGTCGCGGTGCGCGGCTGCCTCGGCATCCGGATCGTAGATTCCGCCTGCCAGGGTGCGCCGGGCGATCTCGTGCCACAGGGCCCAGACCGGGTCAAGCGCCGAGTGCTCGGAGTCGATGAGAGCGAGCGTGGAGGCCGCGAAGAGCGTTACGCCGGTCGGCCAGCGGTCGTTTCGTTCCGGAGGGTCGCTCGGCTCCAATCGGAGCGTGACCACGCCGGCGAGGTAGTCGACGGCGCCGCGAAGCATCGGGTGGTTCCTGTCGACGCCGAGGGCGACCGCTCGCTCGACGGCCCACTCGGTCGTCGGAACGGACACGGCGGCTTGAGTGTCGCGGGAGTGGAGCCGGCCCCAGCCGCCGTCTTCGTGTTGCTCCGCTGCCAGAAGACGAACGTGCGGCGAGTCCTCGAGCGATGCGCTCGCGGCGCGAAGGCGAGGATCGTCGGGCGACGCATCGAGGACGTCGCGCAGGAGCCGGACCCGCACCGGCGGATCCGGCTCCCGGCGCAGCACGTGCACCGCGACGGCTCGAAGATCGTCTTTCCGCAGTCGGCTACTCATACCGCAGGGCGTCGACCACCGGCATCCGCGACCCGCGGCGAGCCGGCCAGAGTCCCGACATGGCTCCGATCGCGAACGCGCCGAGGAGTGTGACGACAATGAGCCCCGGACTCGCCACAAACGGGAAGCTGACGCCTCCCGGCATGTTGGCAAACGTATTCAGTGCCCAACACACCACCGCACTGAGGCCAAGCCCGAAGACGGTCCCGATAAGGCCGCCGAACAGCCCGATCAGCCCCGACTCGATGAGGAAGACTGCCAGGATGTGGCGGTTCTTCGCGCCGACGGCCTTCATCACCCCGATGTCTTTGGTCCGTTCGAGGACCGAGGTGAACATGGTGTTCATCACGCCGACGCCGCCGACGATGAGCGAGATCGCAGCAAGCCCTCCGAGGAAGATGTTGATGTAGGCGAGCATCTCGTCGATGACATCGGTGATGTCGCCCGACGTGATCGCCGTGACTCGCGATCCTTCCGCCTTCAGCGCCTCCTCGGCTCGATCGGCCACGTCATCCACCTCGTAGCCGGGCAGGATCTTCACCGCGGTCACGAGGAAGTCGTTCCCTTCCGGCCACAACCTGCCCATTGTCGCGTAAGGAATGTAGACCGTATCGCCGCTGGAACTGCTCATGCCGCTCGCAAACCCTTGATCCGCGTCGCTCTCCTCCGAGGCGGCCAGAATCCCGATCACGGTCGCGCGAATCTCGTTCTTCCCTTCTCCCGCGACCAGGAAGGAGTCCCCCAGGCCCACGACGAGGCGCTCGGCTACGTTGGCTCCGAGTACGGCCACTTCGGTGTCGCCCACCTGAATGTTCCGTCCCCCGGGTTCGAGGGCGAGATCGCCCGTGAAGGCCGAGAACTCCGTGAGCAGCTCGGGCGACAGCCCCATGACCGGCATGAACCCCTGCTGGGCCTTGCCTTCCGCGTTGACGCCGCCTTGAACGAACGCCGTCCTCTGCCGGACGGCGGCGACGATCTTGACGCCCTCGACGCCCTGGAGCGTATCCATGTTGAGAGCGAATTCCTTCATGGCTCCGTGTCTCTGTTGATTCATCATGTCCTGATCCATGACGACGAACGTGTCGACACCGAAGACCTTCGAGACTTCGCCCTTCATCATCGCTTGGAGGCTTAGGCCGATCGAGATCAGGCCGACGACGGCTGCAATGCCGATGCAGACGCCGAGCACGGCCAGGAAGCTTCGCAGTTTCCGGTGGAGCACGTTCTGCGCGGCAAGTCGAAGGAACTCCCTAAGCATTCCGCACCTCCTGAACCACGCGGCCGTCGCGCAGACGCACGACGCGATGAGCGATCGCCGCCGCGTCGGGGTCGTGCGTGATGAGGATCATCGTCTTGCCTTGATCGACGCTCAGCCTCTTCAGGAGGTCGAGAATCGTCGCGCCAGTCTCCGAGTCGAGGTTCCCGGTCGGCTCGTCGGCAAGGATGATCTCCGGGTCGTTGGCTAGCGCGCGCGCGATCGCCACGCGCTGACGCTCTCCGCCCGAGAGCTCGTTCGGCCGGTGGGCGACTCGATCCTCAAGCCCCACCTTCTCAAGCAGGTAGCGAGCGCGTTCCAGGCGATCCCGCCTCTTGACTCCGAGGAAGATCATCGGGAGCTCGACGTTCTGCTGCGCCGTCAAGCTTTGGATCAAGTTGAACGTCTGGAAGACAAAGCCCACCTTCCTTCCTCGCAGCGTCACGAGTTCGTTCTCGGACAGCTCACGGAGATCGTGGCCCTCGAGCCGCGCCTCCCCGTCCGTCGGGGCATCGAGCGCGCCGAGGATGTGCATCAGCGTGGACTTCCCCGATCCCGACGGGCCCATGATCGCCACGATCTCCCCCCTCTCGATGGAGAGGTCGAGGCCTCGCAGCGCGTTCACGATCGTGCTGCCGAGCGGGTAGTCCTTGGTGACACCCTGAAGATCGAGCAGCGCCATGCCTAGCTCCCGGTCACCGTGTACTCGACAAGCTCAAGCGAGAAGACCTCGACCCACTGGCCGTTGCGCAGTTCTTCGACCCGGATGAGCGGCGAGATGTAGACCGGCTTCGACAGGGCGAACGCCACCGTCGTCCGGACGTCCGGGTCGTCCGGATCGGCGAGAGTCCCCTGCAGGCACCACACGCCCGCGATCGTCGCGCCGGCGATGCCCGTGAACGACCCTCCGCCGGGGAGCAGGTACTCCTGGCCCTCCTGGAGCCGGCTGCGCTGGTCCATGAGCGCCTGGAGCGACGTGTAGCTGACGTCTTGGCCGCCGGCGCTGACGGAGGTCATGCCGCCGATGAATCCGAACGACCCAAGCTCGTCTTCCGTGCCGGTTCCCTCGGTCACCATGCGGACGGTGTACGTGCCGTCTCCGTGCACGGTTACGCTGAGCTCGAGCGGCATCGGCTGGGCCATGTCCTCCGTTCGCATCTTGTAGACCATCTTCGTCGTTCCCTTCGGGAACACGCTGAGGTCGGTCTGGGCGAACGCCGTGCCGGCGATCGCAAACACCGCTACTACACAGAGCAAGACTGCTATCCTCTTCATGTGACTCCTTTTGCTTCCTGACTTCCAAGACCGATGCTACGCAACCTTCTTGTGCAATCTGTGAAGCCTCCAGGGGCGCTTCATGCCGAGGCGGATGCCTGTCCGCGGAACTGGCTCTTGTAGAGGCGGTAGTAGGCGCCCTGGATCTGCATGAGCTCCTCGTGGGATCCACGCTCCACGATCTCTCCTTGATCGATCATGATCACCTGATCGGCGCCGCGAATTGTCGACAGGCGGTGCGCGATGACGAAACTCGTACGCCCCTTCATCAGTTCGAGCAGGGCTTCCTGGATGCCCACCTCGGTGCGCGTGTCCACGCTCGACGTCGCCTCGTCCAGGATGAGAATGCGCGGGTCGGCGAGGATCGCCCGCGCGATCGCGATCAGCTGACGTTGCCCCTCGGACAGATTCGCGCCGCGCTCCGACAGGACCGTCGAGTAGCCCTTTGGCAGACGGCGGATGAACCCATCGGCGCGCGCGAGGGCGGCGGCGGCGACGACGTCCTCGTCGGTCGCATCCGGGCGTCCGTACCGGATGTTCTCCATCACGCTCTCCGCAAACAGGAACGACTGCTGCAGCACGGTGCCCAGATTCCGGCGCAGGCTGGCGCGGGACGCCCGGCGCACGTCGATTCCGTCGACCTGGATGGCCCCGGAGTCGAGGTCGTAGAAGCGCGACAGGAGATTCACCATGGTCGTCTTGCCCGCGCCGGTAGGGCCGACGAGGGCGATGCGCTCGCCGGGCCGCGCGTGGAGCGAGACATCCCTCAAGACGGGGACGCCCGGCACGTACGAGAAGGTCACGTGGTCGAAGACCACCTCGCCCTCGACGCGCCCCAGTTCGACGGCGTCGTCCGGGTCGGTCTGATCGGGCGCGGTGTCGATGATGCCGAAGATGCGCTCCGCGCCCGCCACCGCCGCCTGGACCTGGTTGTAGAGGTCGCCCAGCATGCGCAACGGCTCGGCGAACCGGTTCGAGTACCCGATGAACGACGCAATCGTGCCGACGGTCGCCATGCCGAGAATCGTCATCCAGCCGCCGAGTCCTGCGACGATCGCGATGTTGACGTTCGACAGGATCCCCATCAGCGGCATCACCAGGAGGGAATACGTCATGGCGTGGGTCCCCACCTTGCGCACGGCCTCGTTGGCCGCGTCGAACTTGTGCAGGACGGCGTCCTGCTGCCCGTACGCCATGACGACCCGCTGGCCGCTGTACGCCTCTTCGAGGATCCCGTTCAGCGTCCCCAGGTTCGCCTGGTATCCGCGGAACGCCTTGCGCGTCTTGGACCCGACCAATCCGACCAGGCCGACCATCAACGGGAAGGCTACGAGGGTCCCGAGAGCGAGGAGCGGATTGAGGATGAACATGATGACCAGCACGCCGACCAAGGTCAGGACTCCGGAGAAGAGCTGTGTGATGTGCTGCGAGAGGACGCGGCTCACGGCGTCCATGTCGTTCGTGAGGCGGCTCATCAGCTCGCCCGACGCCCGAGAGTCAAAGAAGCGAAGCGACAGGGTTTGGAGATGGTCGAACAGCTCCCCGCGAAGCGTGCGCATGATCTTCTGGGCGACGGCCGCGACGATCCACCCTTGGGCGGCGCTCGCGACCCACGACACGGCGTAGACGCCGATCATGGTGAGGATGATCCGGAACAGGGCGTCCAACCCCGCTTGCCCCATGGCGATCCGGATGATCGCGTCGACGCCCCTCCCGAGGAGGTATGGGCCGGCGAGCCCCGTGCCTGTGCCCACCGCGGCCAGCACGATGACCGCGATGAGGGCCGTGCGGTGCGGTGCAGCGTACTGCACGAGTCTGCTCAGGGTTCCGCGCACGTTCTTGGCGCGTTCGACGGCCATCATCCCGTGGCCGCGAGGCCCGGGGCCCGGTCCCGGCATGCGGGGTCTAGGGGTTTGCTGGATGCGAGCGTCAGACATGCCGCACCTCCCCCGCCGACCGACTTGCGTCGGCCGCCGACGCGGATCGGCCTGTGTCGGCCGCCGGCCGCCGGCTGTCTCCGAGCTGCGAGGTGTAGATCTCCCGGTACACGGGGCTCGCTTCCATCAACTCGCGATGAGTTCCCGCGGCGGCGATTCGTCCGCCGTCGAGCACGAGGATCTGGTCGGCCAAGAGCACCGTCGAGATCCGCTGCGCGACGATGAACCGAGTCGTCACGTGCTCCGACTCCGCGATGAGGCGATCCAGGGCGTCCTGAAGCTTGACCTCGGTCTCGATGTCGACCGCGCTCGTCGAGTCGTCGAGGATGAGCACCTTGGGTCGCACGACGAGCGCGCGGGCGATGGCCAGGCGCTGTCGCTGCCCGCCGGACAGCGTCGTGCCTCGCTCGCCGATCACCGTGTCGTAGCCGTCCGGCAGAGCGGAGATGAACTCCGCCGCCTGGGCGGCGGCGGCGGCGGCCTCGATCTCCGCCTGCGACGCCTCGGGGCGCCCGTAGCGGATGTTGTCTCGGATCGTGCCGCTGAACAGGACGGCCTCCTGGAGTGCGACGCCGATGTGCGATCGCAGCGCCGCGATCGTCAGGTCGCGGACGTCGACGCCGTCGAACGTCACGCGGCCCGCGGTCACGTCGTAGAAGCGGGGGATCAAGTGGATGAGGGTCGACTTGCCGGACCCCGTGGCGCCGAGAATCGCCACCGTCTCGCCCGGCTCCGCGACGAAGCTGACGTCGCGGAGGACAGGGTCTGCGCCGTTGCCGCCGTACGCGAACGACACGTTCTCGAACGCGATGCGCCCTCGCGGGGACGCGAGCGCCCTCGCTCCGGGCCGTTCCTTGACCTCGGGCTCGCCCTCGAGGACCTCGAGGATCCTGCTGGCCGAGGCGTCGGCGGCGGCCAGCGGAGCCACCATCGCGGCGAGCATGAGGAGCGGGAAGAGGGCCATCGATAGGTAGTTGACGGAGGCGACGACCTGTCCCACCGACATGCGCCCTTCGAGCGTCATCGACCCGCCGAACCACAGGGCCACGATCACGGCGGCGTTCATGACGACCATCATGAGCGGCATGAGGAGGGCGAGCACGCGGAACACGCGAATCGACTGCGCGGTCAGCGCCTCGTTCGCGGACCCGAAACGCTCGATCTCCTGGTCCTCGCGGACAAACGCCTTGACGACGCGGACGCCGGCGAGATTCTCCTGAAGGACCGTGTTCAGCCGGTCGAGACGCTTCTGGACGACGAGGAACATCTTCGTCGCCGGGCCGGTGAAGACGACCATGAACAGGATGATGACCGGGAAGAAGGCGAGCACGATCCACCCGAGCTCGATGCTCGTGGCGAACAGGAACCCGATCGCGCCGAGCATCCAGATCGGTGCGCGCGTCAGGATGCGCAGGCTCATCTGGACGATCATCTGGACGAAGTTGACGTCGCTCGTCGAGCGGACGACGAGCTGCCCGGTCTGAAGCCGGTCGAGGTTCCCGAACGAGAACGTCTGAACCCTTCGGAGCAGGGCGCTGCGGACGTCGGCGGCGAACCCTTGTCCGACTTGGACAGACAGCGCGTTGTTCACCACCGCGAAGCCGGCGCTCGCGAGCGCCGTGCCGAGCATGATGAGCGCCGTGGTCCAGACGATGTGAAGGTCCTGCCGCGCGATGCCTTGGTCGATGATGCGCTGGGACAGCCGCGGGATGGCGAGATCGGCCGCCACCATGCCGAGCAAGAGGCTGAGCGCGCCGATGGCCTTCCACCGGTAAGGGGCCACGAACCGGTACAGCCGAATGAGTGACTTCACGAGCCTTCCTCCGGGGCGCCGTCGCCGGCGAGCCAACCGAATCGGTGTTGGTGAAGCGGCGCCATGTGCCGTCGGAACTCCGCGTGCACTTTCATCAGGAGCTGCCGAAGAACCGCCTGCTCGTCGGCCGAGAGGGCCCCCGCGACCTCCGCGTCGAGCTCGCGGAAGATGGTTGTGGCCTGCCGGCGGAGCGCCTCCGCCTTCTCCGTCATGTAGACGCGCGAGATGCGTTGGTCGTCCGGGTCCGTCCGTCGCTCCACCCACCCGTCGCGTTCCATGCGCTGGAGCATCGGCGTCACGGCCGCCGGCGTGACGTGGATTCTCTTCGCGAGCTCGTTCTGTGCGAGCCCGTCGTGGTGCCACAGGCAGAAGAGGGCGAACGCCTGGGCCCGGTGGAGACCGATCCCTTTCATCTGGATACGGAGGCGGTCGCCGGTCAGGCGGGCCACCTCGGCCAGCAGCTGACCGAGCGTCATCTCTTCCGGTTTCCGCGCGTGGGGGTTCATCCAACTCGCTCCTCAATCGTCAAACACCTAATGATTAAGTAGCGAACGATACGCGAAGGCCGTTGGTCTGTCAAGGGACGCAGAAGCGAGAAGGCGCGTGCGGATTACGGTGTCCTGCGCACGGCCTTCGCGGAGGATGGAGGCCATGGAGAGAGGCGAGCGTCAAACCAAGAGCCGGGCGCGCCGGGGCGTGTGGATCGCCTTGTGCGGGCTCGGCGTTCTCGGATTGGCGCAGAGCGCCGATACGGCCGTCGACCCCGCGACCGTGCGGGCCGACGCCGAGCAGACGATCCGCGCCTACGCCCTCGCCGCGTCCACGGTCGTGGGAGACGTCGGGGCGCTTCCGGAGGTTGTCGTCGAGAACACCCCGCACCTGGCGTACTTCAGCCGGCGGACCCACCGGATTGTGATTCCGTACTGGCCTCCGCAGGAGTCCACAGTGGCCTTCTTCCTGACCCTGACTGCCGGGGACGAAGCCCGCGCGCGGGAGCTGTTCACGGAGTTGTTCGACTGGTTCCTGGTTGCCCACGAGTCGACGCACTGGCTGCAGGCGGTGGGCGGCGCCGCGTTGGACTACTACCACGCAGAGGTCTCGGCCAACGACGGCGCCGTGGCATTCTTCGGCCTGTTCCCGGAGAGCGAAGAACGCCTTCTCCGGCTGGACGCCCTTCTTGCGGGCGCCCTCGAGCAGCTTGCCGATCCCACTCCGTCGTCGCTCGATCCGGTCACGTACTTCAATGCCTTCTACCCGAGCCTCACCGGCGACCCGTATCGCTACGGGTACTACCAGTTCCGCTTCATCCGCGACTCCATCGCTCGGCGGCACGAACTCACGTTCGCGGAGATCGTCGCGGCGCTTGGGATGCCCGGAACGAACGCCGAGCCGTGAACGCCGCGACGTTCGGCGAAGCTAGAGGACGACCCGGAAGCGGCACTCGTCGCCGCCGGAGACAACCGTCTTGACCCGCTCGACGCGAACGGAACGTCCCATGGCCTGTTCGAACACCTCGCGGATCCATCCCACGGAGCAATGGCAGTAGGCGTCCGGCACGCTACCTGCAGGCATGCCCTTGATCTGGTCGCAGTAGCATTGGGGGTAGACGACGTAGACGGCGTCGTCCTCGATCTGGAGAGCGTCGAACACCTCGCCGAGGCGGGCGAGGAACTCGGGGACCCCGTCTGAGCTCTTGTAGATCTCCTTGGCCTTCTCGATCAGACTCACCGGCGCGCAATGGCGACCGCACGATTCGAGGATGCGTGCGCATGTCGCTGGGTCCGTGTTCTCCTCCACTTCGCGAACGACGTTGCCGATCCACGCTTGCGTTCGCTCGCTCATCCCGTTCACCCTCCGTTCTGCGGTCAGGTCACGCGGCCGTCACTCGAACCGCTCGTAGACGAGGAACGACTCGAGGTCCTTCCTCTCCGGCGGCTCCGGCCAGCTTTCGGGGACCCCGACCGGGGTCAGAATCACGAACTCGTACCGCTCGGGGATCGAGAACACCTCGCGGACCGCCGTCTCGGGAATGCCGTCGGTTCCGTAAATCGTTCCATAGCCCAGCGCGCGGGCCGCGAGCATCAGATTGGCGGCCGCCAGGGCGCCGTCGTGCCGGCTGTAGCTGGCCCACTTGGCTTCCTTGTCGACGAGGATCGCGACGAGGACGGGGGCGGAGAGGCAGCCGGCGATGTACTCCGTCTGCGTTTTCCGCTGTTCTTCGATCTGCTCCGCGTTCATCCCGAGCTTCGTGCGGCAGTCGTCGAGCGTCACGCGCACGGCGGCGTCGCGCAGCTCGTCCATCCGCTTCCGGTCGCGCACGACGAGGAACTTCCACGGTTGCTCGTTCCCCGAGCTCGGCGCGTAGCGGGCGGCATCGAGGATTCTCCGGACGTCGTCCTCCGGAACCGGAGCGTTCGTGTAGCGGCGCACGGTCCTTCGCCCCTCGATCACTTGGCGGAGGATGTCGTAGCTCTGGTTCGGCATCGGCCCCCCTACGTGCGGTCGCGGGTGACCGATTCGTGCATCTGGAACACCGCCATCAGGATCTCGCAGACGACGCGAACGATGACGGGGCCGACGAAGAGGATGATGAGGCCGTCGACGATCCCCATCGCCTGATGGTAGACGCTGGCCGTCGCCATCATCGTGACGCCTCTGAGAACGCATACCCCGATGCCAATCCAGAAGAGGATGTGAATCAGCTCCGGCGTGAAGAACTTTCGAAACGACAGGAACCCGTGCATGTGCCCCTCCTTGGTGAGCGCTCGCATGCTCTCATCGCGTACGATACCGCGCCCTTCGGGGATCGCCAAGCGACGTCGGGATCGCAGCGCGGGAGACGCGTACGAGACGGCGTATCCGTACGTTGCGGGGCGACGAGACGAGGGAGGATGCGTGAAGGTTCTCGTTCTGCACGGCAGTGCCCGCAAGGGCGGAGACACGGACACCCTGGCCGAGCGCTTCCTGGCGGGAATGGCCGAGGAGGGCTCGCACGAGGTTCGCCACTTCTACGCGATCGACATGAACATCGCCCACTGCCGGGGAGCCGCGTGCATGGCGTGCGAGGGGGACGGCGGCGCGAGAGGCTGCGTTGTGAAGGACGATATGCAGGCGGTCTATCCCGCCCTGCGGGAGGCGCAGGTCGTCGTCTTGGCGACGCCGATGTTCTGGGGGTACATGACGTCGCAGCTGAAGACGCTCTTCGACCGGCTCGAAGCCGTCGTGTCTCCCGCGTATTTCGGGGGAAAGGACTTCGTCCTCCTCATCGGGTATCGCCACGACTACGGCTCCATCGTCGAGTGGCTGAACCGGATCACCCGAGCGTTTGGCAGCCGGTGCCACTCGATCGTCTGCCGGACCTACGACCCGGAGACCGACCGCGACATCCCGATCGGCGAGACCCCCGAGCGCCTCGAAGAGGCCCTCGCGTTGGGGCGGCGCATCGCCGCGGGGCGCGCCGGCTAGACGACGAAGACGACCAGGAAGACGCCGGCCACGGCGAACGCAAGGCCGAGGATCGCACGGCGCGTCGGCCGCTCACGCAGGAAGACGACGGAGTACGCAAAGGCGAAGGCCATCGTTGCGCCGCGCACCGGGGAGAGGATGCTCGCCGGCGCTTGGGTGAGAGCGACGAGCCAGAGAATCCATCCGAGGAACGCGCCGCCGACGGCGGAGAGGACGACGAACGAGAGGCCGCGGCGCTCGGTCCGGCGCGGGATGCGGCGCCGCAGAAGCGGCATCAGGGCGACCACACCCAGGGCTCCGGAGACGGCGAAGACGAAGAGAAGCGTCGCCGGGGAGAGCCCACCGTCGAGGGCGAGCTTCGACGGGACCGTCTCGGCGAATCCCCACAGGACCCCCGTCGCAAGGGCGAAGAGAGTCCCTGCAGGATCCGACGGTCGGCCGCTCGCAGCGTCCCGCTCGGTTAGGAACCACGCGCCGCCGACGACCAGCCCTGCCGCCACGAACACGCCCCAGCGCAGCGGCTCGCCGAGAAACGCGACCGAGGCGAGGACGCCCCAGAACGGCGCCGTGTTCGAGAGCGTGGTCGCTCGGTACGCCGATGTTCGCTGGAGGGCCGTGACGTATAGGATGCCTCCGACGGAGGCGTCGAGAACGCCGGCAAGGGCCGCCATCGCCGCAGGCCTCCACCCCGGGAACACGAGCTGTCCGCTCACCCCGGCGTAGAGAAGCGCGAGCAGGGCAACCAGAACCCAGCGTCCGAGAAGGTACGATAGACCGTCCCAGGACCGCAGGGCCGGCTTGGCCGCCGTCATCCCCAGCGCCCACGCCGCGGCGGCGCCCACGGCCAGAGGAATCGCCCACGTCGACATCCGAGCCCCCTCACTTGACGAGCCTGCGCGACAGACCCGCGCGATACTACCTTGTTGCAGACGCGCGGTCACGGGGAGGCTATCATGGCCGACGGCCGTTCGGGAGGGATGCCGTGGAACTTGCCAGGATGACGTGGGAAGAGGCCGCTCGCCTTCCGGCCGATTGCGTGGCGCTCCTTCCGGTCGGCGCCGTCGAGCAGCACGGCCCTGTCCTTCCTCTCGGAACGGACGCCGCCATCGCCTCCCACCTCGCGCGCACCGCAGCGGAGCGGGGCAACCGAGTCCTCCTCCCAACCCTGGCCGTCGGCGTGTCTCACGAGCACCGGCAGTTTCCGGGCACCCTGGCGGTAACCCCTGATCAGCTGCGCGATTGGGCGATCTCCATGGGGCGGTCGCTCGCTGCCCACGGCGTCCGCCGACTCGTCTTCGTCAACGGACACGGATCGAATGCGGCGCCCCTGGCCGAGGCGGCGCTTCGGCTGCGCGAGGAGTCGGCCTACGCGTTCGTCTTCAACTGGTGGCAGTCGATCCCGGAGACGCTCGCCGCGCTCTTCCCGAGGGGCGACGCGCACGGAGGCGCGGTCGAGGCGAGCGCGATGCTCGTCGTCGACCCGGAGTCCGTTCGCACCGGCCGTATGGCGGACGCGAGCGCCGATCGCGGCGCTCGCGCGCCGTGGGGAGAGTTTGTCGAAGGAGTGCAGGTCGCGTTCGACGCCGCGGAGTTCTCCGAACTCGGCAACGTCGGAGATCCGTCTCTCGCGGACGCGAAGAAGGGAAAGAGGATCCTTTCCGAGGCTGCCGAGTGCCTGGATCGGTTCTGCTCGTGGCTCGCGGCTCAGCGTGACGACACGCTCCGCCCTCCTTCACCGAGGCCCTGAGGGCGCGTCGCCGCGAGCGCGCTGCGCCTTCCTTCAGACTGGGCTCACAGCGAGAACACACCGCCTCCACGAAAGTGGATATCATGGTCCAATATAGCTGGAGGTGCATCTTGGGGATCAGAACCGAAGGAAGAAGAACCGCCCGGACGGCTTGGGCCGCGGGCACGCTTCTTGTGTGCGTCGGGATTCTGGCCGCGGGAGCTGGGGACAACCCCCTCGAGACCATCACGTCGGAGATCGTCCCTGTTTCGGGAACGTCGACGGAGTACGGGATCCCGCTGTCCCTGGAGTCTCTGCCGCTCTTCGTCGGCTGGTGGTACTCGCTCGTTCCCGCCGCGGAGACGGACCCGCGGTACGTCGAGGCTCTTTCCGCGCTTGTGGCTCCGTGCTGCGACGACAACACGGCATTCCGCTGCTGCTGCGAGACGGAAGCGGGCCAGGCGTGCAACATCATTCGAAGCGGCAAGGGGCTTGCCGCGCACCTGATCCTCGACCTCGACTTCACGACCGACCAGGTTCGTGAGAGCGTTCTCCAGTGGTTCCGCTTCGCCCGCTGGGACTACTACGTTGCCGCCGAGATGGTCGTGCGGGGGATCGACCCGGCCGCCTACGGCCTGACGACCGAAGGCTCGTGCTACCGCGGCCTCTGCTCGACTCCGATCAGTCAGGGAGGGTGCGGCGGCATGCAGGAGCTGGTCGAGCCGTCGATCGGCGTCTCCCAGGGCTGAGGACCGACGAGGCGCGGCGCCGCCGAGCCCCGTGACGCCGTCAGGCGCCGAACGGAGCGAACGAGGGGACGCCGTGACCCGGGTGGGCCCGCAGAAACTGATCCACCTCGAGCCGTGTCGGCAGCGACGGCTGCGCTCCCGCGCGTGTCGTGGCCAACGCAGCGGCGGCGTTCGCCGTTCGGACGGCGGTGGTGAAGGGGTCTCCGTTCGACAGGCAGACGGCGAGCGCGCCCGCGAACGCGTCACCGGCCGCCGTCGTGTCGACGGCGTGCACCGGGAACGCGGGGAAGTGGGTCGTTCCCTTGCGCTCGATCAGGTAGCTGCCGTCCGATCCGCACGTGCAGATGACGCGCTGGACGCCGCGATCGAGCAGACGCCGAGCGCCGGCCTCGACATCGTCCACGCCCGAAAGCGCGGCCAACTCGGCCCGGTTTGGGGTCATGACGTCGATTCGGGCGAGCGGAAGATCGGATACGTCCCGGGCGGGGGCGGGGTTGACGATCACCCTCGGACGACTCGGCGGGAGGCGGTCGAGCAGCCGGCGCACCGCCTCCGACGGAACCTCGAACTGCAGCAAGAGCGTGTCGGCGAGGGCGAGGTCGTCGGCCACGGCATCGACGTAGTCTCCGTCCACCTCCCCGTTGGCTCCGGCGACCACGACAATCATGTTCTCGCCCGCGTCGCTGACGAGCACGATCGCCGTTCCCGTGTCAGCTTCCTCCGTCCGCTCGACGTTCTTCGTCTCGATGCCCTCGGACTCGAGCGCGGCCAGGAGACGGTCCCCCGCAGCGTCGGCTCCGGCCTTCCCGTAGAACGCGACGCGGGCCGACAGGCGCGCCGCGGCCACGGCCTGGTTGGCCCCCTTCCCTCCCGAGTACCGCGACAGCGAACGGCTGAGGACCGTCTCTCCCGGCCGTGGAAGCGAGGCCACGCGGGCGACGAGGTCGGCGTTGATCGATCCGAACACGGAGACCCTGGCTGGTGCGCTCATGGCACGGCGCGCCTCAGCGGCCGAACTTCCTTTCCGCCGCGGCAAACGCGCGATCGAAGATCCCGAGAGCCCGGTCGATTGTCGACCGGCGAATGGTGAGCGGCGGGATGAGCTGGAATCGGTTGTGAAAGTACCCGCCCTTCTCAAAGACCATGCCCCCGCGGACGCACTCCTTGAGGATGAACCCGGCTTCGTCGGGCGCGGGCTCCCGCGTGTCGCGATTCTTGACGAGCTCCAGGCCGATGTACATGCCGCGGGCGTTGATGTGGCCGATCAGAGGATGTTTCTTCGCGAGCGTCGCCAGTCCGGCCTCGAAGTACGCGCCGTCGGCGCGGACCTTGTCGAGGAAGCCGTCTGCCGTCAGGAGCTCGAGGGCCTTGTTCCCGGCAGCGCACGCAAGAACGTTGCCCGCCTGGGTCGACACGTGCGCTCCCGGTCCCCACGCCTCGAGGATGTCGGCGCGGGCCACGACGGCGGAGAGCGGCAGTCCGCCTCCGAGCGCCTTCGACGTGACGAGCATGTCGGGCTTCACGTCCTCCCAGTCGGAGGCCCAGAGCTTCCCGGTGCGCCCGAGCCCCGTCTGGATCTCGTCGACGATCAGGAGGATTCCGTACTCGTCTGCCAGGCGCCGCAGAAGCCTCAGGTACCCGGCGGAGGGAAGGATGTACCCAGCCGAGCTCTGGAACGGCTCGACGACGAACGCGGCGACGTTCGTGATTCCGCTCTTCACTTCGCGGTAGGGGGATTCCTTGCTTCGGAAGTAGTACTCGAAGTAATCGCGCAGTCGGTCGAGGCACCAGGCCTGGTCGTCTTCGCCGGCCGGCGGGCGTCCGAACGGCGATTGGTACGGGTACGGGAACGGGAAGTAGCCGACGCCCTCGCAGTGCGGGAGCACCGGATAGAAGTACGCCCACATGCCGCCCTTGCCCGTCAGGGCCATCGTGCTGTACGTGACGCCGTGGTAGTCGCCGAAGGCGGTCAGGATCATGGGTCGGCCGGTCGAGAAGCGCGCCGCGCGGACCGCCAGCTCAATGGCGTCCGCTCCGGTGACGCCGAACAGGACGCGCGAGTCATCGCCGGCGATCGGCGAGATTTCCTTCAGTCGCTCGGCGAGCTTGATTCGCTCCGGATGCGGCAAGTCGAAGTAGTGGACGAGCTTCCCGGCCTGGCTGCGGATGACTTGGGCGATCTCCTCATTGCACTGCCCAAGGGACGAAACCGAGAACCCCGCCAGGAGGTCGACGTACTCCTTGCCGTCGACGTCGATCAGGATGTCGTTCTCCGCGCGCTCGACGATCGGCGGGAGGTCGAACAGCGCGAGGCCGACCTGTCCCCACGACTCGGCGGACAGCCAGCGGCTTGCCCACTCCTTCGAGGCGGTCCCGAACGGGGCGTCCGCGATGCGTCGATCGATCTCGGCTTGCGAGATCTGCATCCTCCTGCGTTGCGCCAGGTAGTCGTCCATCATGTCGTACTCCTTTGTTCTCGACGTGGGGCGCCTGCCCCGAAGCGGGTCAGGCGCCCCGTTTCCGCGTTCTCGGGTCGAGGTAGTCTCGAAGGCCGTCTCCGGCGAGGTTGATCGCCAGAACCGTGGTGAAGATGGCGAGACCCGGGAACGTGATGAACCACCATGCGGAGAGAAGGTACTTCCGGCCGATGTTGAGCATCGCGCCCCACTCGGCGGTCGGCTCCTGCACGCCCAAACCGATGAAGCTCAGCGCCGCCGTCGTCAGGATGGCGTACCCCATGTCCAGCGTCGCTTGGACGATGAGAGGCGACAGCGAGTTCGGGAGGATGTGCGAGCGGAGGATCCGCCACGTGGGGACGCCCAGTGCGCGCGCCGCTTCCACGAAGTCGGCCTGCTTGTGCATCAGCGCCTCCGACCGCGCCAGGCGGGCGTACCACGGCCACCAGACGATCGACAGCGCGACGATCGTTGGGACGACGCCGGGGCCGAGGACGACGGCGACGGCCATCGCCAGGATGAGTCCCGGGAACGCGAGGAAGATGTCCGTCGTCCGCATCATCAGTTCGTCCGCCATCCCCCCGAAGTAGCCTGCCGTCAGGCCGACCGCCATGCCGAACACGGAGGCGCAGGCGACGACGATGACGCTTACCAAAAGCGAGGTGCGCGCTCCATGCACGACACGGCTCAGCATGTCGCGGCCGAGGTCGTCGGTTCCCATCGGGTGTGCCGCCGACGGCGGAAGAAGCTTGTCGCGCATGCTCACGGACTGAGGATCCTGAAGCGGGAGCGCCGGCGCGAAGAGCGCGAGAAGCAGAATGGCGAGCAGGACGACCGCTCCCGCGGCGGCGAGCGGCCTCCCTGCCATCCATCGTCCGAGCTTCTTCCAGAACGCCTTCATGCCTTGTTTCGCACTCCTAGTAGTGAATCCGCGGATCGATGACCCCGTACAGGACGTCGACGATCAGGTTGACCCCGGAGTAGACGATCGCCGTGATCAGGGTGACGCCGAGGATTGCCTGGAAGTCGACGAACGTAATGGATTGGACGGCGTACAGCCCGATCCCGGGCCAGCTGAAGACCACTTCGATCAACACCGCGCCGGCGAGGAGAACGCCGACCTGGAGGCCGATGACAGTGAGGCTCGGCAAGAGCGCGTTGCGCAGCGCGTGCTTGAGGATGACGACCTTCTCGGCCAGTCCTTTCGAGCGAGCGGTTCGGACGTAGTCGAGGGAGAGGATCTCGAGGAGGCTCGAGCGCGTCATCCGCGTGATCACGGCGATCGAGCTCGCCGCGAGCGCCGCGCCCGGAAGGATGAGGTGGACGAAGCTGTCTCCGAGGGCGGTCCAGTTTCCCGAGAGCAGGCTGTCGACCACGTACAGCCCTGTTGCGTGGGCGGGCGGCGAGAGGTAGAAGCCGAGGCGCCCCGTCGCCGGGAGAATCTGGAGCCAACGGAAGAACAGAAGCTGCAAGAGCAGACCGAGCCAGAACGTCGGCATCGAGACGGCGGCCGTGGCCGCGACGCGCGAGACGTGGTCGATGACCGACTCTCGTTTGACCGCCGAGATGATCCCGAACGGAATGCCGATGAGGAGGCAGAGGACCATCGCGAAGACGGTGAGTTCGACGGTGGCGGGGAAGTACTCGGCCAGGTCCGCGGAGACCGGGCGCCGCGTCCGGATCGACTCTCCGAGGTCCCCCCGAACCACGCCGGCGATGTAGCGACCGTACTGCTGCCACAGCGGGCGGTCGAGTCCGAGTCTTGTTCGGAGCGCCTCGACCTGTTCGGGCCTGGCGCGCACGCCCGCCGCAAGTCGGGCCGGGTCTCCCGGGACGACGTGCGAGACGAAGAAGGTCAGCGTCAACACGCCCAAGAGCGTGATGGTCAAGAGCGCCAACCGCTTCACGATGTAGCGAGCCATGACCTGCCGATCCAACGAGGGGGGAGCCCTCTCCCGAGTGGAGGGACTCCCCCATCCGAACGCTGGTGCTTACTTCTTGTAGATGTCGTAGAAGTTGAACGACGAGAACGCGGCCGGCTCGAACACATAGCCCTGCACGTTGCTGCGCATGCAGACCGTGACCGGAACCGCAGTGATCCAGATGTTGGAGGCGCCGGTCAGCAGGAGCGACTGGGCTTCCGCCAGGAGCTGGAGCCTCTTGGTCTCGTCGGCCTCCTTCCCCGACGCGTCGAGGACGGCGTTCACCCGCGGATCCGCGAACCGCGAGAGGTTGTAGCCCGCCGGGGGTGCGCTGTCTCCATGGTAGAGCGGCACGAGGACGGACGACGGGTCGGGGTAGTCGATGCCCCACCGATAGTTGGCGAGATCCGGCATCGTCTCGATGTTCGAGACGCGGTCCCAGTGGCCGGCGACCGTGACCTCGGTGACCTTCAGATCGACGCCGATCTTTCGCAGCGTGTCCTGCCACAGGACGCCGACGCGGCGTCCCTCCGGCTCTTCCGTAACCCAGGTGTATTCGAGCGAGAGTCCGTTTCCGTACCCCGCCTCGATCAGGAGCTGCTTCGCTACGTCGAGGTTGAAGACGTAGTGCGGCAGGCTGTCGTCGTGGCCCGGCATGCCGGTCGGGATCTGGCCGATGAGCGGCGTCGTGTACCCGGCAAAGACCTCCATCGCGCTCGCGTAGTCGAACGAGTAGGAGAGGGCTCGGCGGACGCGAACGTCGGCGAGCGGGCCCTTGGTCGTATTCATCGCGATCATGTTTGTCGTGAACGTGTCGTGGACGCCGACGACGACGCCGGGCTTGCCGTTCAGGCTCGTCAGCTCATCGAGCGGAATCCCGTACGCGATGTCGAGGTCGCCGCTCTCGAGGAGCAGAGCCATCGTCGTCGTGTCGAGGATCTTCCGCAGGACGATGCGCTTCACGTGGTCGCCGGCCCAGCCGCCCCAGTACCCATCGAAGCGCTCGAACACCATCTGCTGGCCCTCGACCCACTCGACGAGCTTGTACGGGCCGGTTCCGACGATGTGGTTCCGGAAGAACGCCTTCCCCATGTCGTCGCCTGCGTTCTGGGTGATGGCGGTGGGGCTGGCGATGCACATGCCCCAATAGGAGCTGAGCACGCGCAGGAACGGGACGAACGGGTAGGTCTTCATCGTGAACCGGATCGTCGCGTCATCGAGGACGTCGATCGAGTCGACGTACGACGTGAGCATCCACGCCGGCCCCTCGTTGATCGCCATCACGCGGTCGTAGGCCGTCTTCACCGCGGCGGCGTCGAACGCCGCGCCGTCGTGGAACGTCACGCCCTTGCGGAGGTGGAAGGTGTAGAACTTCCCGTCGTCCGACACGTCCCAGGAGAGCGCCAGTTGCGGCTCGATCTTCCCGGACGTCGTGTTGAAGGTCACGAGCCTCTCATACGCGGCCCGGAAGAACGGTCCGCTTCCAAACGTGTAGTCGATGGCGGGATCCATCGTCGTGACTTCCTCCACGACCCCGACCACCAAGGTGTCGGCGGGGGTGGAGGCGATCGCGGCGACCGCCAGGACGCCTAGCAACGCCACAAGGAAACAAGCAAAACGGATTCTCATGGTAGAAGCCTCCCTGCACACTTGCCGTAGCCTACGCTCCCGAACTGCCTCTTGACGATCGATCACCTCGCTTTCGGATTCGCTCGCTTGGGTCGACCCGGTCGTGTCTTCGCTTGCGCGCACGTGGAATCTCCGATCACCAAGCTCACCGGGAGGCGGGTCGGCTCCGCCGCGGCGTCGTAGAACAGGATGCGAGCGACGAGGACCCGTGCTGCGGACTGCCCGATCTCCAGGAACGGGACTCGCACCGTGGTGAGCCGCGGCCTCGCGAGGGCCGCCCATTGGATGTCATCGAATCCGGCGACTCCAAGGTCCTCGGGCACTCTCCGACCCGCGGCCATCGCCGCGTGGAGGACGCCAATCGCCATCAGGTCGTTGCCCGCGACGACGGCGTCCAGGTGCTTGTCCCTCAGGATCTCGGTGCCCAAGGACACTCCGGAGTCGTACGTGAAATCCCCTCGGCGAACCGCCGTCGGAGCGGTGTCGCCCTCGGCGAGGCCTTCGACGAAGCCCTGAAGCCGGTCCTCGGCCGTACTGACCTCTTCTGGGCCCCCGAGGTACGCGATCCTTCGGTACCCGAGGCCGACGAGGCACTTCGCCAGGTCGCGGCTGCCGCCGGCGTTGTCGGCCTCTACGTGCGGGATGCCCGGGACCCGACGATCCGCCGTCACCACCGGGATGTTCGAACGTTCCAGCCTGTCCAAACTCGCGCGGTCGGGCCGTCCCACCGGGACCAGGATCACCCCGTCTACGTTCTGCCGAAGGAGGACGCTCATGTACTGCCGCTCCTCGTCCCTGGAGTTGTTGGTGTCGCAGATGAGCGTCGAGTACCCCACCTTGAATCCGGCGGCCTCGACCCCGCGGGCGAGGAGGGAGAAGAATGGATTGGAGATGTCGGGGACGAGGAGGGCCACGACGTGGGTTCTCCGCCGTCGCAGGTCGCGGGCGGCCTTCACCGGCGTGTAGTCGAGAGCCGCCATCGCGTCGATGACGCGCTCCCGCGTGGCGTCCCGCATCTGGGAAGAGTCCTTCGGATTGATCACGCGGGAGACGGTGCTGATCGAAACTCCTGCGCGGAGGGCGACGTCGCGGATCGTGGCTCGCTTCCTCGGCTCTCGTCGATTCATGGGTTGTTTCGGAAAACGTTTTCGCTCTGTTCAGTTCTAAGGTGTATCGTTTTCCGAAATCGTTGCCATTATAGCCCGAGGTCGGTCCTCGTCAACACCGACGCTCGTCGCTACGAACCCATGGAGTGGAACAGGCAGGCGCGCTCGAAGCCCTCGCTCCCCGGAGGGCCGGCGTCGCCTACAGGAATCGCTACTCCCACATGTCGCGCATCCGCTGCCGCACGTCCGCGTCGACGTCGTAGAACGATCCCCCGTCGTCCTTCTCCTCGGGTGCAGCGAGCGCGACGTCCTCGACGGTGTCGAGCACGTCCTTCGTGAAGAACCGGCATAGCTGGGCGTAGCTGTGGTCGTCGCCCAGCGCGTACCACTTGTGGTAGTAGCGCAGAGGCCACGTGATGTAGAGGCGATCCTTCGCGCGGGTCAGTGCCACGTAGACGAGACGGCGCTCCTCCTCGATCTCGTCCTGCGAGCCGGTCGATAGGTCGGATGGGAGGAATCCGTCGGCGGCGTGGATGAGATAGACGACGTCCCACTCGCACCCCTTCGCGGAGTGAATCGTCGACAGGACGAGCCAGTCCTCGTCCAGGTGCGGTGCGCCGGCGAGGTCGCTCGTCGACGTCGGCGGGTCGAGCTGGACGTCGGCGAGGAACTGGTGCCGAGACCGGTATCCGCCGGCGATCTGTTCGAGGCTGATCAGGTCGCGGACGCGGGCGGCCGGGTTCTCGTACGTTCTCTCGAACAGGGGATCGTAGAACCGCCGGATCCGCTCGATCTGCGCCTCGGGGTTCTTGGGCCCCATCGGGACCAGGTCGTCGAAGACGTCGGCGAGGTCGGCCAGCCCGGCGCGCGCGGCGGGCGAGCCTCCAAACGATCGGACGGCTCGGGGGTCGTTGCCGCTCTGCCCGACGTGCTCGACGACGCGCGACGCCGTTGTCGGGCCGACTCCGTCGAGGAGTTCGAGGACGCGAAACCACGCCAGCTCGTCACGCGGGTTCTCGAGCACGCGGAGGAAGGCGAGGAGGTCCTTCACGTGGGCGGCTTCCAGGAAGCGCAGCCCGCCGTACTTGTGGTACGGAATGTTGCGGCGCGCGAGCTCGACCTCGAGCGTGTCGGAGAGGTGGGAGGCGCGGAACAGGACGGCTTGGCGGCGGAGGGGGATGCCCTCTTCGTAGTGTCGAAGCACGGCGTCGACGACGTACTCGTCCTGCTCGGCCGCGTCTTTGCACGTGACGAGCTTCGGCCGGGAGGTGCTCTTGCGCTCGGACCAGAGGTCCTTCGCGAACCGCTCGTTCGCCCCGGCGATCAGTCGATTCGCCGTGTCGAGGATCGGAAGGACGGATCGGTAGTTCTGCTCGAGCTTGACGATCGTCGCTCCGGGAAGCTGCGTCGGGAAGTCGAGCATGTTCCGCACCGTCGCGCCGCGGAACGCGTAGATGCTCTGGGCATCGTCGCCGACGACCATGAGGTTGCGGCACGTCTTGCGCATTCCGAGCAGAATGCGCGCCTGGACGATGTTCGTGTCCTGGTACTCGTCCACGAGGACGTGATCGAACCGGCCGCCGATCTCGTCCGCCAGCCCGGGGACGTCGAGGAGCGCCTTCCAGTAGAGGAGGAGGTCGTCGTAGTCGAGGACGTTCCGATCCTGCTTGCGGACGACGTACTTCTTGAACAGCGTCCGGAGTTCCTCCTCCCACTCGTCGCACCACGGAAAGTCGCGCTCGAGGACGGCCTTGAGATCGTCGCCGGAGTTCACGCAGCGCGAGTAGATGGCGAGACACGTTCCCTTCCGCGGGAAGCGCTTCTCCTTCTCGTGGAGGCCCATCTCGTGTCGGATGAGGTGGATCAGGTTCTCCGCGTCGCCCTGGTCGAGGACGGTGAAGTCGCGCGTGATCCCGATGGAGGGGGCGTAGAGCCGGAGGAGACGGTGAGCCATCGAGTGGAACGTTCCTCCCCAGACCCGTCCCGCCGACGAGGCGCCGCGGGCGACGATGGTGGAGGCGCGCTCGAGCATCTCCTGCGCGGCGCGGCGCGTGAAGGTCAGGAGGAGGATGCGCCCCGGATCGACGCCGCGGGAGATCAGGTAGGCGACGCGATAGGCGAGGGTTTTCGTCTTGCCCGTTCCGGCGCCGGCCACGACGAGCAACGGGCCGTCTCCGTGCGTTACGGCGGCGCGCTGCGGCGGATTCAGCTCGTCAAGCCAGGTCCCCTTCGACTCGCCCCTCATGGACAGCAGGGTAGCCGATCGGAAGATTCTCCTCCACGCGCTACTTGGGCGTGGTGGCGCCGTACGCCGGGCCGAGATCCCCGCTGCAGCCGCAGGGGTTCGCCGCCTTGACCTTGTACCAGAACCCCTGCCCGGGAACGAGCGCCTCGTCGACGTAGCTCGTCTCCCTGAGCCCTTCGGCAATGACGGCGTAAGGCCCTTCGCGCTCGGGAGCCCGGCTCACGTGGTACATCTGGGCATCGGCCATCGGACTCCACGTGATCTCGATCGAGTTCGAATACGTGCCCACGGATGCGCGGACGTTCTGGGGCGCCTCCGGGCGGTAGCCGTAGCTGCCGTACACGGTGACCGACGGGTCGCTCTCGGTCCTTCCAGCGAGCGATTGGATGCGATACCAGTAGTCCCCGCAGAGGATGACGTCCCGATCCTCGTACGTCGTCGAGGCGGTCTCGGCCAGCCTCTCGTACGGTCCGGCGTATGCGGTCGCGCGAAGGATTCGGTACGACGCCGCACCGGAGGCGGCGCGCCATGCCACCTGGACCTTCTCGTACGGCCGGCCGCGGGTCGCTTCGATCCACGTCGGCGGGTTCAGGCGGCCACGGTCCAGCGGGCGCTCCTTCGTCGCCTTCCCCTCCGCCTGCGGGCTGAGCTCGGCCTTCCCGCACCCGTTCCCCGCGAAGACCCGGTAGAGGTACGTCTGCCCGACCACGATGTCGGTGTCGATGAACGTTGGTTCCGTACCCGTGTATACGTCGTACTGCTGGGCGGCGACCTTCGGCTTGTCGGTCATCGGCTGCGTCCGCATCAAACGGTAGAACGTCGCTCCTGGAGCCGGCGACCAAGTCACCGTGATCGCGCCGGCCGGGTCGGACGACGTGCCGATCCGTTGCACCGGCTTCGGGACAAGGCCGACGTACCCGTCGGCGGCGCTCGATTCGAGCCCGACGCCTCCGCCTCCGATCGCCCGAACTCGGTACCAGTACTTCCGGCACGTCTTGACGTCTGTGTCGTCGAACCCTCCGAGTCCCGCAATGGCAATCGGAGCGAACGCCCCCTGCGCCGCTTCGGAGCGCAACACCTCGTACCGGCTCGCTCCCGCCACGCCGGTCCACAGGATGGACACCCGGTCCTCGTGCGCCCCGCGCGTCGTGGTGACCTCCATCGGAGCCGCCGTGCGAGGCAGAACCGCCTCGCCGGGCTGCCCCTTGGCGCTTAGCCCGGTTGCGCTGGCGAGGCCGAGCGTCGTCTCGCCGCGCAGGAAGACGAGCGTCTGGAGATCGCCGACCGTCGCGGTCACGGTGGCTACGGCCACCGTATCAGCCCCCACCTGTCGCGCGGCGTCGACGATCCAGGCGAGAGAGGCGCGCGACAGGGGCGCCGCGGGGTGAATCGTCCATGTTCCCTGGAAGAGAGAGATGGCCTGGGCTCCTCGCCCTTCGGCCGCGGCTCGAGTCGCGTTGTCGATCCCGAGCGCTACGACGCGGTAGGCCTCGACGTCCCACTCGGAGAGCGGTGTTGGACTGATGGAAAGGAGGGCTTCGCCGTCGACGCGGACGACGTCCGACAGGCGAATGACCTCCCATCCGTGCGTCGCGGCGTCCCGGCGGAGTTCGTCGGTCGGGATCCGGCCGCGTGCCAGGAGCGTCTGGGGGGTGCCTGCGCCTTCGCTGGGGCTCGGCGCGGCGTCCGCCGATCCGGCAAGAGCGGGGACGAAATCAGCTCCATCCGAGACGAAGTCGACGAAGGCCAATTGAGCCAGTCGCGCGACCCCCGCCGCCGCGCAGCGCGCGACCAACATTCGAAGGTCGTGGACGTACGGGAACCCGGCCTCGCACACCTCGCTTCCGGCGCGGAAGATCAGCCCCGCCGACTCGAGACCGGCCGCGTCTTCGACGGCGGTTGCCATCGCCCTCACGGCGTCGCTGAGCCACGCAGCGTGGGCCGCCTCCACGTATGCCGTCTCCGGCGAGTTGGGGATACTCCCTTCCTTGAGCAGAACGAGCACGACGCGCTCGCCGACGGGGTTCGAGTCCGCCCACCGAAGGAGGGACGGTGACACTCTCTCCCGCCACGAGTCACCGGACGAGCCCCCGAGGACGGAGAACCCGACGGCAAGAGCTGCGGCCACGAGGGCCCACCCTGCTGTCCGAACCCACTTCATCGGAACCTCCTGTCTTCGCATGCCGGCGCAGGTTGTCGAAAGGGACAGATGGCCGGGCGGCGATCACGGCCTGAGTCGCGTTCTCATTGGGCTTTGCACCAGCAAACCATCTGTAGCAATCATGTGAGAGTCTCCGTCACGCAACCGTCTCGCGACGGGTTGTGCGCCGCCTTGGTTGCGTGTCGCGAGCGCCGAGACGACACTGCCCCCATGCGCTACGCGATCAGCGCGGGGTCGATCGTCGTCCGAAACGGCAACCTCCTACTCGTTCACCATCGCGGAGGCGCCGACGACTTCTGGGTTCCGCCCGGCGGCCGGCTCCGCGGCGAGGAGTCCATCTTCGACTGCGCCCGGCGGGAGACCTACGAAGAGACCGGCCTTGACGTCGCGCCGGAGCGCGTCGTCTACATCCAGGAGTTCCTGGAACGGGATCTCCACTTCTGCAAGTTCTGGATCCTTGCCTGCGCAGGCGCCGGGACGCCGACCGTCGAACGCCGAGATCCGGACGAGGCGTTCGTCGTCGAGGCACGCTTCGCATCCCGCGGCGAGATGGCCGACTGGACGGTCTATCCTGCGATCCTGAAGGGGGTCTTCTGGGAGGATCTGGAGCACGGGTTCCCCCAGGCACGCTACCTGGGCCTCGAGCGCATCGAATAGGAGGACGGCATGTTCGAGCTTCCGGAGGTCATCAACCTGGCGAACCAACTCCACGAGGCGATTGCCGGAAAGAGGATCGTCCGCGTGGACGTGCCTGCAGGGCGCCCGAAGTTCCTCTTCCTTTCGCCCGACACGCCCGCGTTCCAGAAGGTTCTGATCGACCGCCGTGTCGAGGGGGCCTCGTCGCGGGGGCGATGGATCTTCTGCGCGTTGGACGACGGGCGGACGCTCCTCTTCGGCGAGTTCGGCGGGCGCCTCCTCTTCCACCCGGCGGGGACGCCGGTTCCCGCGAAGCGGCATTGGATCGCGGAGTTCGACGACGGGGCCAAGCTCACGCTTGCGATCCAGATGTGGGGGTTCCTCGGGGTGCTGACGGAAGCGGAGATCGCACAACATCCGTACGCGGGGACGCTTGCGTTCACACCGCTCGACGCTTCGTTCACGGAGGCCGCATTCTTCGAGCGCCTGGACCGCCACGCGGCGGGGGAGAACAAACCGATCAAGGCCTTCCTGACCCACTCCCCGAACGTCGCAGGCATCGGGAATGGATACTTGCAGGACATCCTGTTCCGCGCCCGTCTGAGTCCGAAGCGCAAGGTGTCGAGCCTGTCGCCGAACGAGAGGAGCGCGTTGTACGACGCGCTCCGGCGGACGCTTCGGGAGGCGGTGGATCTTGGCGGCCGCGACACCGAGCGGGATCTCTTCGACAGGCCCGGTGGATACACGCCGCGGCTCGACGGGCGCGCCGCCGGGCGGCCGTGTCCGACCTGCGGCACGCCCATCGCGAAGATCCAGTACCTCGGCGGGTCCTGCTACGTTTGCCCGCGGTGCCAGACGTAAGTGAGGTGCGCGTGCGGTTCGAGACTCGCGATCTTCTGGTTCGAGACGCGGTTCCCGGGGACGTCCCGTTCATCGTCTCGCTGTGGAGCGATGCCCGGGTCATGCGGTTCGTCGGGTTTCCGAACGGCATCCCGACGGCGGCGGAGGACGTCCCTCGTCGCCTCGAGCGGGGTCGCGGCAGTGATGCGCTCCTGATTGCGCAACTCCGCACGAGCGAACGCATCGGCCAGTGCATGCTCGGAGCGCCGGACGCGGACGGGGTGAGCGAGCCGGACATCAAGCTCCATCCGTCCTTCTGGGGCCGCGGATACGGCCGCGAGTTGTGGGCGGCGCTCGTCGATCAGGCATTCTTGCGTACGACCTGCACCCTCGTCCGAGGTACGCCGAGCGTGGCGAACATTGCCTCCATCCGGATGCAGGAATCGGCGGGGATGAATCGCGTTGGCTACGGCGTCGCCGGGTTTCCCGCGTCGATGCGGGACTTCACGACGCCCGTCCCACACTACGTTTACGAGATCACACGCGACGAGTGGGCACGCCGCAGGGCTTCCCGCTAGCCGCGCTGCTCGGCGAGGTAGTTCGGAATCCCCATTTGCGCGATCTGGTCGATCTGCGCCTCGATCCAGTCCACGTGATCCTCTTCGTCATTCAGGATCTTCTCGAGAAGGTCGCGGGTCCCCCCGTCTCCCAGTTCGTCGGCGGAGTGGATATCGTCGTTGTAGGCCTTGACGGCGCCGTGCTCGGCGGCGAGGTCGTTCTTGAACTGCGTGTCGACCTTGTCGCCGACGTGGATGTCGGCGAGCTTGCTGACCGTCGGCTTCCCTTCGAGAAACAGGATCCGGGCGATGAGCATCTCGGCGTGCTTCATCTCGTCGATCGCCCGCTTCTCGATCACTTCGTGGAGCTTCCCGTACCCCCAGTTTGCGCACATCTCCGAGTGAAGGATGTACTGATTCACGGCCGCCAACTCCTCGGCCAATCGGGCGTTCAGCTTAGCGATCACCTTGGCGTTTCCCTTCATCCGTCGCTCCTTTCCTTCGGGTTGTCCCCCCGCGACTATAGCGAGGGTCGGGGACCTGTGACGAATCGGAAGTCCTCTGTGAGACGCCGCACAAGTCGATGGGGGTGAAGCTGTAGTCCGTGAGCCGGCCCGTACGTTGAGCGGCGGCCGGACGCGGCCGCTATACTGACGTAGAGTGACTCAGGGAGGCATCCCGATGACGGAGTAGCCCAGACATCAATCGCGACGGACATCCGCGGCCGGCGTAGGGCCGCGCAATGGACGCGCGTGGGCTGCGTTCTCGTCTCTGTTCTTCCTCTTCTTCGACGGCGTGTCCGCGTGCGTCTCTCTTAGAGACGAAGGAGGGCACGTGTCGTCGCTCATCTTCCACAGCGTTTCCTTCGCGTACGTCGGTTCGCCGGACGGGCTCTTCGCGGGGATCGACGTCGGGGTCGGCGCCGGATGGACAGGCATCCTCGGCGTGAACGGGTGCGGCAAGACGACCCTACTGCAGCTTGCCTGCGGAGAGCTCGCTCCCCGCCGGGGAAGGATCGATGCGCCCGCGGCGCGCGTGTGCTGCCCACAGCGAACCGATGCGCCCATGCCGGAGTCGGCGAACTTCCTCGCGTCGAACGACGGAGAGGCCTCTCGACTGCGCGGCATCCTCGGGATCGATGACGATTGGCTTTGCCGTTGGGGCACGCTCTCCGACGGGGAGCGCAAGCGCATGCAGATCGCGACGAGCCTGTGGCTCGCGCCGGACTTGCTCGCCGCCGACGAGCCGACGAACCACCTCGACGCGGCCGCTCGGGAGATGGTTCTGCAGGCGCTGCGGACGTATCGCGGCATCGGACTTCTGGTCAGCCATGACCGCGACCTGTTGGACGGCCTCTGCGCTCACTCGCTCTTCGTCTCCCCTCCGGGCGTCGAGCTTCGCGCCGGCGGGTACACCGCGGCCATGCGCGCCATCCGGGACGAAGAGAAGACTGCGCGCGAGGTTCGCAGGAGGCTCCGGAAGGAGTGCGCGAGGCTCGAGCGCGAAGTCGAGGCTCGCCGGGTCCGCGCGTGGAAAGCGGAGCAGGAGAAGTCCCTACGCGGCGTCGCGCCTCGAGATCACGACGCGCGGGAGAAGGCGAGAGCCGCACGCGATCATGACCGCAGGTCCGGGCAGGACCTCCGCCAACTGGAGGGTAGGCTCCGCCAGACGGCGGGACGGGAGTCGGCCATCTCGACCACTCCGCCGCGCGACCTCGGGATTGGCCTCCGCAGCCGCCCCTCGGACCGCAACGCGGTCGTCCGAGTTGCCGCAGGAAGCCTCGGCATGGGACCCACTCGCCGTTTGGAGTTCTCCGACCTCGACATCCAGCCCCGGGATCGGATCGCCCTCACGGGACCCAACGGGAGCGGGAAGAGCACGCTCGTCCGCCACATCGTCGCAGGACTGACGCTTCCGCCCGAGCGAGTGCTCTACGTGCCTCAGGAGCTTTCCCTTGAGAGCTCATCCGGTCTGCTCGAGGAGGTACGGCGCCTTCCCCGGAAAACTCTTGGCGTGGCGATGCAGTGGGTGAGCCGCCTCGGATCTGACCCTCGGAGGGTTCT
>Ga0209079_10000183_pt1 | contig 28851 bp, 30 predicted proteins | sample PPLLaktember2015_2_FD_187259 | JGI IMG/M metagenome (GOLD analysis project Ga0209079, IMG submission 187259) | Freshwater sediment microbial communities from Prairie Pothole Lake near Jamestown, North Dakota, USA - PPLs Lake P7 Core (6) Depth... | ecosystem: Environmental > Aquatic > Freshwater... | reverse complement strand
AGTGACATCTTCCACTTGCACAACCTGCTCAACCTGCCTTGTCCCCGGGTGTACGAGGACAAACGCCACACGCTTCAGTGCAATCTGTCGAAAGGCCTGCGCCAGAACTTCCCCAACCGCCTCAATTCGAACAAATGCCCAGAGCGGGACTTGCGAAAAAACGAGATAGTGATCCTGGACGGCCAACCGAATGAGGTTATAGAGCAGCACTTCTTGCTCCGTAAGCAACGGAGCGGGCATTACCTTCGTCCCTGCCGGGAAGACTGGCCCCTGACCTTTCCCCTTGTCTGACGAAGGGTTCCGTTTCCACAGCAGCAATAACAACACGACTATTGTAAGAGAACCAATGAGAATAACTTCCATGAGCTACGCGCGGCCCTTCAAGACGAGAGCTTCAGTCGGCGCATCCACCCCGGTCCACCGGGAACAATGCAACCCAGCAACGCCGGATGACTCGCACCGGTGACGGCGGGAACATTACCGCATTGATCCATCACCGTTTGATACGCCAGAATAGCAAACGCGACTGCCTCGAACGCCTTACTATCCCATCCGATCGCGTCGAACGTAATGACAGGCGCCGGCGAAAACACGTCGGCAAGATGCGCCATAATGGCGCGGTTCCGCACACCGCCGCCACCGACAATCACTTCGTCGATTCCGCCCTGAATCCATCGCCTGGCGGTGCCGACAGACTCAGCCGTCCACCGACTGCACGTGGCCAACAGGGTTTCGATCGAAAGTTGGCGCGCCTCCTGGATGGCCAGAAGTTCCTCCACCATCAGTGCGCCAAATATTTCCCGTCCAGTCGACTTCGGAGGGTGTTTCGATAAATAGGGATGCGCCAGTAATTTCGTCAACAAACGGCCATCCGGCTTCCCACGCGAGGCAAGGCGTCCGTCCCGATCCATCGAGACACGCCCGTCCGTCGCCCGGTACATGAGGCCATCCAAGACCATATTGGCCGGACCGGTATCAAATGCAATGACACCGCCCACCCCTTTCCCCCGCGGTAAATACGTAACGTTGCTGATCCCGCCAAGATTGACCACCAATCGTGCACGCCGGGGATGACGGAACACGAGCGCATGCACGCCGGGAGTCAGCGGAGCTCCTTGCCCGCCGGCTGCGATGTCGCGCGGACGAAAGTTGGCCACCGTCGTAATACCCGTTCGCTCAGCAATCACGGCAGGCTCGGCGACCTGCAATGTTGAACGAATGGCGCCAACCCCTGCGTCTTTGATCCCATGAGGCAAGTGGTGAACCGTCTGGCCATGCGAGCCGATTAAATCGATGTCCTTGGGGCGAAGTCCGGCGGTCCGAATCACACCGAGAGCCGCATTGGCAAACCATTCACCGAGTAACGCATTCAAGTGGCAAATTTCTGCAACAGATCCCGAGGCTGAGGCGGCCAAAATCCGCTGTTGTAACGAACGCGGGTACGGCAATGCATGGAAGGCGATGGTTTGGATGTCCAGCCCCTTCCGTGATCGCGTAATCTCGATCAGTGCGGCATCAACTCCATCACCGGATGTGCCAGACATCAGTCCTACCACTTTCATAATCCTGCTTCCCTTTCCTCGATAGGCCTCGCACAGACGCCGCCGCTACGCTAATGGAAGTCGGTCATGCGGTCAAGCCATTGCGCCACTTCTCCCCCTGATATGATAGCCAGATCAACTCGTTGACATCACAGTACCCCGATGCTACCGTCCCCGCCCATGTTTGCACTATGTCGAATGGCTTTCAGAATGGTTTGCGCAGCCGCGCTCGGCCTCGCGGCTTTCTTGCCGTCGCAGGTCCTGGCGACTTCCCTGCCCCCCTTGAACGTCGTCGTCACAATCCCGGTCCTCAAGGACTTAACCCAACAAGTAGGCGGCCCGTACGTACATGTCACGTCACTCCTGAGCGGTTATGAAAATGAACATACCTATGCACCTAAGCCCAGTGATTTGATCGCAGTCAGAAAAGCCCGGGTCCTTTTTGAAGTCGGCATCGGGCTGGAGATCTGGGTTTCGGCCCTGGTGAAGAATGCCGGAAGCCCATCGCTGGTGGTCATCACCACCTCCGATGGCATCGGATTGATCCGTGATCATACCGATCAGGAGGTAGCCCAACCAGGCGACCATCAGCATACCAACGGCGGCAATCCCCACGTGTGGATGGATCCGGAGAGTGTCGCCACGATGCTCCGGCACATTACGGAGACTCTCATTAAGCTTGACCCGGCGCATGCCAAGGAGTTTCGCGACAACCAAGCCGCGTATCTCCGACAGCTGGATCAACTCCGGAAAGAGTTGTCCGAACGCGTCAAACAGCTGACCGACCGACGCTTTATCGCCCACCATCCGGCCTGGCCCTATCTGGCCAGACGATTTGGGTTCGACATTGTGGCCACAATCCAGGCACAGTCGGGCACAGAACCATCGGCCCTTCAGATTCAGTCGCTCGTCGCAAAAATCAAGAAGGACCATATCAAGGTCATCGTCTCCGAAATCCAGTTGAGCCAACGGATCCCTGAACTCTTGGCAAAAGAAGCCAAAACCCGCGTGATTGTCCTCACAACGCTACCAGGCGGACTTCCCGGCACCGAGACCTATCTCGACATGCTTCGTTATAATGTGCTCCAATTGGCCAACGCGCTGGAGGCGACGTAACGATCATCCTAGGTGCGGCTCAGCGCCTGAAGGAGCCTAGTTTTCCGTGTCCGAATCAGCCAACCCGATCATTCAATTTGACCACGCGACCTTTGGCTTTCCTGGAGTCATTGCACTCCAAGACATTTCGCTCTCCATCGGCAAGGGAGAATTTGTCGGAGTCATCGGTCCCAACGGCTCAGGCAAAACCACGCTTTGCCGTGCGGTCTTGGGTCTGATGGCGCCTCTATCCGGACATTTGCGTATATTTGATTGCGCCTGCGGTGAGCTGCGCTGCCACCACCGCGCCCAGATCGGCTACCTCCCGCAGAAGGGCGTCGTGGATCGGAACTTCCCGGTCACTGTCCTTGAAACCGTCATGATGGGCCGCTACGGCACCTTGGGCCTCTTCAAACGAACGACAAAGAAGGACCAGGCCATTGCCCTTGATGCCCTCGCCCACGTGGCCATGGACGCGCATCGAGATACAGCACTCGGCCATCTGTCCGGCGGGCAGCAACAGCGGGTATTTATTGCGCGTGCCCTGGCTCAGCAACCGAAAGTCCTCCTGCTTGATGAGCCGACCACCGGGCTGGATATCACTACGCAGCACAATGTCATCGAATTAGTCGCACACCTGCATAAGGAGCTGGGGTTGACGGTTCTCTTGATCACACACGATATCAATATGATTCGGCCACATGTTGACCGGCTCGTGCTGCTCAAAACCCGCCTGTTTGCCGCAGGATCTCCGGCCGACGTGCTCCAGCCCGATATCCTTCGCCAAGTCTATGGGAAGGATGTGGTCATCACCGAGAAAGACCTCGTGATCGTTGAGGACTATCATCACCATCATTGAATCGCCTGTTTTCTATGCTTGAACTGTTTACCTATGATTTCATGCAGCGTTCCCTCCTTGCGGCGGCGATGGTGGGAGGGCTCTGTTCGGTTATCGGCGTGTTTGTGGTATTGCGCGGGCTCGCATTCGTCGGGGCGGGAACCGCCCATGCCGCATTTGCGGGAGTAGCGCTCGGCTTTTTGATGGGCTGGCCGCCATTGCTCCTTGCGATTATTTTTGGCTTGGCCACGGTCTGGATCACCGGCTGGGTGGAAGAAAAAGGCCGGATGAAGCTGGATGTGTCGATCGGGATTCTCTACACCACCACCATGGCACTGGCGATTCTCTTCATCGGCCTCATGAAGACCTACAATGCTGAAGTCTATGGCTATCTCTTCGGAAGTGTGTTGTCCGTCACGAGTGAAGAACTGCGGACGATCGGGGGGCTCAGCATACTGGTGCTGGGCCTGATTCTGCTCTTTTCGAAAGAGCTGTACTTCATCGCCTTCGACCAGGAAATGGCGGAGGCTTCTGGTGTGCCGGCCCGTAAGATCTTTTTCCTCCTTCTCACATTAGTCGCACTAACTGTCGTGATCTCGCTTAAAACAGTAGGGGCGATCCTGGTGTTTGCCATGATTCTGATTCCCGCATCTACAGCCTATCAACTCACGCACAGCCTGCGCACGCTGACGATCTACTCCATTCTCATCGGCATCTCAACCTCGGTTTCAGGCGTCTTGATCTCTGCAGTCTGGGATATTCCATCCGGTCCAGCCATTGTATTGCTCGCCACATCCATCTTCTTTCTTGCTATCTTGTTCTCCCCGAAACGGGAACGGGGCTTGGCTCCGGCCACCTAGCCCCACTAATCCATCAATAGCAATGACCCGGCCATATATGTGCCAAGTGTAGGCCCATAACTACAGAGCCTGGATCACTAGACAATAACGTTTCTGATTACAGCATTCTTGATCAATGGTCTTAGACTAGAACAGCGCTGTGACGCCGCATGCGCAGCATGATATTTTGATACTGCATTGTTCTCAAAGTGAGCAATTCAGCACAAGACTTGCATTTTAACTAAGCTATCGTTATTTTTCTGTACAATTTCATCACGGAGGACCTACATGAGTAAGGGATCATCTCGACGGGTTGTCAGCGGTTTAGCTTTGGCCCTTTTCGCTAGCGTACTGATGTCTACCATTCCGGTGCTGGCTGAAGACGGCAAACAAGACTTTGGCGGGATCGAGCCCGGAAAGTGGGTCCTCGGTGTGCGGGCGGGATTTGCGCCGCTCACCCAACAGCTCTCCGCGAACACCTCAACCGATGTCGGATCGCTGGTCAACTTTCAGGCCATGTACAGCCTGAACAAGTGGCTGCTCGTCGGCATGATGGTGGAATGGGAACGCCATGCCGTCGACCGTGAACGGCCTTCGACGAGTTTGGGCCACCAGGACACCGTCTCGGTGCTGCCGACCGTTGAACTTCGTCCGGGTAATTTCGGCTCGCTGAGCCCGTATGTCAACATGAGCTTCGGCGTCAACTCGAACGGCTTTGGAGAGGATACCAATACCCGTATCAGCCCGAGTAACACGTTTGCCTGGCGGTTGGGCTGGGGAGCCGACTATATGCTGACAAAGCAGTTCGCCCTTAATACGGAAATGGCCTACAAGCGGAACGACGGCCACGTAACATTTAATAACAACACACGAAACGACGACTGGAATGCCTCATCCTTTGGCTTTTTGTTCGGCGTGAAGATGTTCTTCTAACGGTTTGGGTCTTCCCCTAATTCCCTAAGGCAGGATGTCTTGGATAGCCAGACATCCTGCCTTTTGTTTCCTAAAACCAAATCTACGTTTAGCGCGTTGTTGAAAGTGCCCCTTGGGCAAACTTCTGCGGTTTCGCTTTGTGAAGAGGTATACCGTGTTGGCGGGCTATTCCAGCCGGGCGTGCTGGCTGCGATTCCAGACCATGCCGGTCTGTTCCTTGGAACTGAACCCCAGCTTTTCGTAGAAGCCCGGTCGTCGCGTGCAGAGCCAGAAGAGTTCGACTTTCTTCAGGCGCGGATGGTGGAGAATCCGCTGGACGATTTCGGCTCCGATGCCCTGCTTCTGATAGGCCTCGTCGACGATCACATCCCAAATAGTCGCGCGATAGACGAAATCCGTGAGGACCCGGCCAAAGCCGACCAGGTGATCGCCGTCCCAGGCGCACAACGCCACATCGGTGTGGCGGAGCATGTCTCGGGCATCACTCAGCGTCCGCCCCTTGGCCCAGGGTGCCTGCTGAAACAACGTCAGTAATTGTTCGGGTTGGAGGGACTTCTTTTCTGAAAATGTAACCGTGGTCTTGAGCGTAGGGGGCATTGTGTACTAGAGTATCTCCCGTTGAGCGACTGCTTTTGAGTTTGAAGTGTACGAGGAAACCGATGTCAACGCAAGTCCGTAGCTGCCCCAAGTGCTTCCAGTTAATGTGGCTCAAGCAGAACGAGTTCGAGCTCGTCGATGTTGAAACCGTCCGGGCCAAATGCCCCCACTGTGGCTCAACGGTCCGTTTCAGGCTCGTGAGTGAAGGAGCCAACGCTACCGGCCCCAAAATGGGCCACTGACCGGAGAGCGGTCCGCAAACAGTGATCGGCTCTCAGCCTTAGACCGTTCACTTCGACGGTCTTTTACGCCGGATGCTGGCAATTCATGGCTGAACGTTTCCCGCTCAATCACATTCCTCGTCCGGAACCATCCAGTTCCGGCTTGTTTCCGGGAAGGATCTTGTGGAGCGCGGCACGGTATTCCGCTACCCGCTTTTCGTCGATACGTCCCACTTCAATTTCCTTATCCCGATGCATCCGTTCTACGTGATCCAGCACCGCGAGCAGGGGCTGCACCGCCCCTATTAAGTTGCCGACCTCAAACGCCTCCAGCGAAGCTACAAAGGATTCATTGAGTCCTTTGTAGGGCGTACCGGAACTCTGGCCACGCACGCGCGACACGTTCTCTTCATAGTCCTCCACTGCTTCAAGCTTCGGCTTGACACCAGTGGGCACCGCCGACAAATGGACAATCGCCGGCAGCTTGGCCGCATAGGTCTTCAGCTGCGCCGAGAGGCCCCCGATCACATCAAGAACGTCTGCTGTCTGCATACTCTTACCCTCTCAGATGCCACACGTATGGAATACAGTTGGCGCGGTCAGGACTCTCTGCTTGCCCTGGGAGGCCTTAATCGTTCGAGAGCCTGGGTCACGGCTTCCATATCGTTTGGAAACGGCCTCGTGAATTCCATTCGCTCCCCCTTCGTGGGATGCATGAAACCGAGCGTTCTTGCATGGAGCATCACTCGCGGGATCTCGACCTCCTCGATAGCACAAACCTTTCGCCCGCCATAGGTAGGATCGCCGAGAATGGGATGCCCCAGAGAGGTGAGGTGAACCCTGAGCTGATGGGTGCGCCCCGTCCGCGGATAGAGCAGGACATGCGCAGCAACTTTGCCATACCGCTCGTCTACCTTGTACTCCGTCACGGATTCCCGTGGGCTCGTGGTTCGTGTGGATATCTTCTTGCGCTCCTTGGTATCTCGACCGATAGCCAACTCGATCACACCGTGTCCTTTTTTCGGTATGCCCCAGATCAAGGCCTCATACACCCGCGTAATCGTATGCTCCTTAAACTGTGCAGCCAAATGTCGATGCGCTTGATCCGTCTTGGCAATCACCATCACACCGGAGGTTTCCTTATCCAATCGATGGACAAGCCCGGGTCGTTCCTTTCCCCCGACAGCCGAGACAGTTCCTCCGGATGTCTGAAAGTGATGGAGCAGCGCATTCACCAATGTCCCGGTCCAGTTCCCCGGCGCCGGGTGAACCACGATCCCGGACGGCTTGTTGAGCACAAGAAGACTATCGTCTTCAAAGAGGACTTCCAGAGGGATAGCTTCTCCCTTAAGCGCCAGCGGCTCAGGCTTCGGCACATCCATCGTAATTTTATCACCCGGCTTGATTTTCTGGCTGGCCTTCACCATCTGCTCGTTGATGCGTATACGGCCAAGTTCAATCAGGCGCTGCAAGGCGGATCGTGAGATATCTCGTTGGTGATTGGCGAGAAAGATATCCAGGCGTTTGGGCTGCTCTCCAGCCGTGACGACAAATTCCGTAATCATAACGGCACAAGCTACTAAAGAGCCTCGATCAATTGCAATGAAATCATGCGCCCTTAACCGTATCGCTAGGGAACAGAGGAGGAAAAAGAGGAGAGAATTGAGAGGTTAGGAAATGAAGCTACGCTCGCCCGACTTTATGAGCGCGTTCGGCGATCTTCTTACGGAGACGAGCCTTTTCAAGGCTGATTTCGGCTTCTTTGACTTCCGAGGGGAGACCGCCGGCCTTCAGGCGCTGTTCAGCCTTTTCAACCGCAGCTTGAGCACGGCCGACGTCAATATCCTCGGCCTTCTCCGCGATCTCGGCCATGACTGTGACTTTACTCGGGGTGACTTCGGCATAGCCCCAGAGGATCGCCATATGATTCGTCTGATCACCCACACGATATCGAAGCTCGCCGATACGCAGGGTCGAAAGGAAATAACAATGGCCTGGCAACACCCCGAATTCGCCTTCCGAGCCAGGCGCGATGACTTCATCCACCTGCTGACTCAGCAGCTGCTTCTCCGGGGTCACAACCTCTAACAGAATCTTTCCCGCCATTCTTTTCTTCCTCTTCCCACCAACCAGAGCACAGTCGACTGGGCCGATCTCGATTGCGCGCATTGACCGAGCACAGTTTCATCGTGCGCGGTCAGCGAGCAGGAGATCGCCCTGCCGAAGTGCGCTTATACCTTCACACCCATCTTCTCGGCCTTCGCCACGGCTTCCTCGATCGGACCTACCATGTAGAACGCTTGTTCCGGGAGGTGATCGTACTTGCCCTCGAGGATTTCCTTGAAGCTGCGAACCGTATCTTTCAGCTTCACATACTTGCCAGGCGAGCCGGTAAACGCTTCGGCGACATGGAACGGCTGCGACAGGAATCGCTGGATCTTCCGCGCACGGGCCACCGCCATCTTGTCGTCTTCGGACAATTCGTCCATACCGAGAATCGCGATGATGTCCTGCAGATCCTTATACTTTTGGAGCACGGACTGGACGCCGCGGGCGACCTTATAGTGCTCTTCACCGATGACTTGCGGATCGAGAATACGGGAGGTGGAGTCCAGCGGATCGACGGCCGGATAGATTCCCAACTCCGCCAACTGCCGGGACAACACGGTGGTGGCGTCCAAGTGGGCAAACGCCGTCGCCGGGGCCGGGTCGGTCAGGTCGTCCGCCGGCACATAGATGGCTTGCACCGACGTGATCGAACCACGCTTGGTCGAGGTAATACGTTCTTGCAGCTGCCCCATCTCAGTCGAGAGCGTGGGCTGATAGCCGACGGCGGACGGCATACGGCCGAGCAAAGCGGACACCTCTGAACCGGCCTGGGTAAACCGGAAAATGTTATCGACGAAGAGGAGCACGTCCTGATTCTCTTCATCACGGAAAAATTCCGCGACGGCCAAACCGGTCAGCGCTACGCGAAGACGGGCTCCTGGCGGCTCGTTCATCTGGCCATAGACCAAGGCGGCTTTCGACTTGGTGAAATCGTCTGGATCAATAACCTTGGACTCCTGCATTTCGTGCCAGAGGTCGTTGCCTTCACGGGTGCGTTCACCGACGCCGGCAAACACGGAAAAACCGCCGTGATGCAGCGCGATGTTGTTGATCAGCTCCATGATGATGACGGTCTTGCCGACACCGGCGCCGCCGAAGAGTCCGACTTTTCCGCCTTTGCTGTACGGCTCCAGCAGGTCCACGACCTTGATACCGGTCTCGAGCACTTCGGTCTTGGTATCCTGATCTTCGAGCTTCGGAGCGGGACGGTGAATCGGGTAGGTCTTCTTGGCATTGATCGGACCCTTTTCATCGACCGGCTCACCCAGCACATTGATGAGGCGTCCGAGCGTCTCACGGCCGACCGGCACAGAGATCGGCGCGCCGGTGTCATGGACATCCATCCCGCGCGTCAGACCATCGGTGGTCGACATGGCGATGCCGCGGACCCGGTTTTCACCGAGGTGCGTGGCGACTTCCAGCGTGATCCGGACGGCCGGCTTGCCGGCGGCCTTATTTTCTTCCTGGACCACCTTCAGCGCGTTGTAGATGTTCGGCAGTTGGCCGGGAGGAAATTCCACGTCCACCACTGGCCCGATGACTTGTACGACTTTTCCTGTGCTCACGGCTGACTCCTTCTTCAACGTAACTGACTATTGCAACGCTTCTGCGCCGCCGACGATATCCATGAGTTCTTTCGTGATCGCGGCCTGCCGGGTCTTGTTGTAGTAGAGCGTGACTTTCTTGATGAGTTGGCCGGCATTCCGTGTCGCGCCATCCATAGCAGCCATCCGTGCGCCATGCTCCGCTGCGGCCGACTCCAACAGAATGCGGTAGGCCTGCACTTGAAAATGCTTCGGTACCAGCACATTCAACAGATCCGCTTCATCCGGCTCATACATATAGCTCCCGCCGGTCGTCCCTTCGGCCTGAGCCGCGCCGAACTCGGTCGCCGCGTCAATCGGGAACAATTTCTCGACGATCACCCGCTGCTGAATGGCCGACTTAAACTCGTTGTAGACGACATACAGCTCGTCAAACGTGCCTTTCACAAAATTGTCGGTCAGGTCGCCGCCGATATCGAGGGCGTGCTCGAAGCTGAGCTTATCGAAGACTCCGGTCCACTCCTGCCGGATCGGCCAGGTCCGCCGGCGGAAGTAATCGCGCCCCTTGCGACCGACGATGCTGAGACCTACTTGAAGTCCGCGTGCTTCGCACTGACGGACGAATTCGACGCTTTTGCGAGCAATGTTGCCGTTGAAGCCGCCGCAGAGTCCGCGATCGCTGGTGATCACCAGGACTTCGATCTTCTTTCCTTCGCGTTTTTGCAGCAGCGGATGGGCGGAACGGTTGACACGCTGGCTCAGATTGCTCAACACCCCGCGCATCTTGTGCGCATAAGGCCGCGCCGCAAGGATCCGATCCTGCGAACGCTTGAGCTTCGCCGCAGCCACCATTTTCATGGCCTTGGTAATCTTCTGCGTATTTTTGAAGGCCGCAATCTTGCGGCGCAGACTTTGTAAACTCGGCATCGTCTACTTTTCTTGGCTATCGGCAAAGCGCGTGGGCGCTTCAGCGAGGGTTACTTCGCGCCGTATCCCAGCTTCTGTTTGAAGGTCGTGATGATTTCTTTCAGCCGGGCTCCCACCTTGTCGTCGATCTTGCCGATGCTGGCAATTTCCTTCTTCAAGTCGGGATGATGCTGCTGCACGTAGTGGAGATAGTCCGCTTCAAACTGCAGCACCTTGTCGACCGGCACATCGTCGAGATATCCGTTCACACCGGCATGGATCGAGAGCACCTGATCGGCCACCGGCATCGGCTTGTACTGGCCCTGCTTGAGCAACTCGACCATGCGCACGCCGCGCGCGAGCTGCATCTGCGTCGCCTTGTCGAGTTCGCTGCCGAACTGCGAGAAGGCCGCCATTTCGCGATACTGCGCGAGATCGAGGCGCAAGGTACCGGCGACCTGCTTCATCGTCTTGATCTGCGCGGATCCGCCGACGCGGGAGACCGACAGACCGACGTTAATGGCCGGGCGGATACCGGAGTAGAACAAATCGCTGCCGAGATATATCTGGCCGTCGGTGATCGAAATCACGTTGGTCGGAATATAGGCCGACACGTCGCCGGCTTGGGTTTCAATGATCGGAAGCGCCGTCAAACTGCCCCCGCCGAGCTTTTCGCTCAACTTGGCCGCGCGCTCCAGCAAGCGCGAGTGCAGATAGAACACGTCGCCCGGATAGGCTTCGCGTCCCGGCGGTCTGCGAAGCAACAACGACAACTGCCGATAAGCCACGGCGTGCTTCGAAAGATCGTCATAGACGATCAGCGCGTGCTTGCCATTATCGCGGAAATATTCCCCGATCGCCGCGCCGGCAAAGGGCGCAAGAAACTGCATCGGCGCCGGATCGCTGGCGGTCGCCGCGACCACGATGCTGTATTCCATCGCGTGGTTTTCTTCGAGTGTTTTGACGACACGGGCGACGGTCGAACGCTTCTGACCGACCGCGACGTAAATGCAGAACACGCCCAGGCCCTTTTGATTGATGATGGTATCAACCGCAATCGCGGTCTTCCCCGTTTGCCGGTCGCCGATGATCAACTCGCGCTGACCGCGCCCGATCGGGATCATGGCGTCGATCGCCTTGATGCCGGTCTGCAGGGGCTCGCGGACGGATTGACGGGTATTCACACCGGGTGCGACGACTTCGATACGGGAGGAATGCTCTGACTTGATCGGGCCCTTGCCGTCGATCGGTTGACCGATAGCATTCACGACACGGCCGATCAGGGCCTCGCCGACCGGGATTTCCGCGATACGGCCCGTGCGCTTGACGGGATCGCCTTCCTTGATCGCGGTGTCTTCGCCCATCAACACAGCGCCGACGTTGTCTTCTTCGAGGTTCAGCGCGATGCCGTAGAGTCCCCCGGGGAACTCCAGCATTTCTCCGGCCATGGCTCCGTCGAGCCCGTAGACCTTGGCAATACCGTCGCCGACCTGGATGACCGAGCCGGTCTCCTTGACATCGACTTGCTTGTCGAAGCCCTTGATTTTTTCCTTAATGATCGCACTGATTTCATCTGCCTTGATCTGCATGGCTACTCCTTCGTCAACAGGCTCTGCATGGCGTGCAAGCGACCTCGGACGGTACTATCGACGACCGTGCTGCCGATAGAAATCTGCAGGCCCGCGAGGTGACTGGCGTCGGTCTGAAAGGTGATATCCACGTCTCGCTTCAGAGTTTCGCGAAGGCGTGTTTTAATGCGGTCTTGTTCTGCCGTGGGTAACGCAGCGGCACTCGACACGGTCACTTGCTGAGTACCCTTGGATTGATCAACGAGTTTCCCGAACGCGTCGGCGATTTCCGGCAGAAACCCGATGCGATTCTTTTTCACGAGCTGCCCGATAAAGGCCTTGCCGGCCGGGGGGCATCCGAATCGGCCACCGATCTCGGTGAGCACGGCAATCTTTTCTTCCATGCCGAATACCGGAGACGCCACCACGTGACGGAGGGAAACAGAGTCCTGCATGGCCTGACCCAGGCCATTGAGAGTACCCCGCGTCGCTTCGATGGTGGAGGAATCGAGAAGCTCGAAGAGGGCTTTGGCGTAACGTCGCGCAACTGCTGTCTTAATCACGGTCCTTGTCCACTCACTTCCACAATGGGCACACGGATAATTATCGTGCTGTCCGCACTAAAATAAGCGCGCCAAGCTACCATTGCCGGCGAGGGACTGTCAACTCTGCAGGAGGCCTATCGGGGAAATTCACCTGGCGGACACGGATTGAGAGGGCAACGGAAACTCGATCTGCACCGCACGAAACCGTTCGACAATCGCCTTGCTGAGCTCGCCCTGCAGCGATCCGTAGTGGACCACTTTAGTCCAAGGCTCGATAGCGATCGTGATGGCCGGCTGCCCCAGCCGGCTCACACCGATCGCCGCCTGTGGATCTTTGAGCACATGTGAGTGGTTCTCCACAATCTCCCGCACGATCGTCAGTGCCTGATTCAAATCGGTCTTATAGGACACGTCCACCGTGAAATGCAGTTGTCGGATCGTGCCGAAATTGTGAAGAATTTCTCCCACAACCTTGCGGTTCGGGATGACGACCCGCGAGTGGTCGGGATGCATGAGGATGGTGGAGAAAATGTCGATCATTACGACATCGCCATGGACACCCAACAGTGAGATGTGCTCTCCGACCTTGTAGGGCTTCGTAAAGATGATCGAGAGTCCCGCCATGACATTGCTCAAGACGCCTTGCATCGCCAGACCGATCCCCACACCGGCCACGCCGATCCCTGCGACCAGCGGCGCAATCGGCACGCCGAGCGCTTCCAATGCAATAACGGCAGTAAACAGGAGGACGACGATTTTGACGATGCGGACGAGCAGCATCCGCACCGGCGGCTCCAGCGTCTGCCGTTCCAGCGCCTGCTGCATCAGGTTGCCGGCCCAGCGCGCACCCACCGCACCGGCGGCAAAAATGCCGATGGCCACGATGGCCTGCAGACCATACTTCACCGCGTATTGCGTGACGGTATCCATTGCGATCATCGCACCCCTCTACTTTCTAGCGATTGAACAATCCCTTGAGCAGCTGCTTCCCTTCCTGCTCCAAATCTTTCGGCTTGGTCGTGCCTTTGAGCAATCCGCCGATCGCTTCTTCCGCTTTCTGCTTGATCTGCTCCTGCACTTTTCCCGTCAGTCCCTTCATATCGAGTCCATAGGAGGGTGCTTCGAGCGTCCCGCCGATCAGGAGCGGCAACGTCAGCCGGCCCTCCTTCACCGCCAGTCGCGCGACCGGGGAAGATCCGGCCACTTGCTGACTCAAGGCTTCCGAGAGGCGCAGATTCACCGTCATGTTGAGTGCATGATCAAATCCGATCGTCCCGCCGCCGGTCGCCTGAAAATCGTGACTATCCATCAGCATGTTCTGCAACAGCACCACACCCTGCTTGATCGCGAGGTTCGTCTCGATGGTCGAGAACGCCGTCGCTTTGGCTTCCCCAACAGAAACGCCGGCGACCTTCAAAATCGACACGGCTTCCTGAAGAAGATTCACTCCGTCGATCTTGCCGTCTTTCACCGCGACATGGCCGGCGCCCTCCAGCGCCCTTGTCAGATCCGGCATGGCAAACCCCTTGCCCTTCACGGAAAGATCCGCCCCGGCTGTTCCACTGATCGAAACCGGGGTCTCAGCGACTGCATCCATCGCGGGGCCCAGCTGCAAACTCTGTACGGCGAGTTTCCCGTTGAACGGTGGGGCGGCAGGTCCGGAAACCAGGCCGCCTTGAGCCGTAACGGTCCCGCCAAAGAGCTCGAAGGAGAGATCCCGAAGCCCGAGGTCCTGTCCCTTCGTCTCCACCGCAAGCTTGAAATTCTTGACCTCGACCGGTTTCTGGAGTGGAAGCGTCATCGGCAGATTGGCCGTATCGATGACCGGTGAGGTCATCGTGATCGCGGCCTGTGGCCCGGCTGTTTTGCCCGTGATGGCAAACGTTGTTTTGCCTAAGGCCAGCTGCAGATTGATCGCATCGATATCGATGGTCTCTTTCAGCGGCCCGAAGGTGCCGTCGAGAGACACCGGCAGATTCAACGGCTGAACCAGCGTGGCCAGATGAAGACTCGGTGTCTGCCCCAGGCGGACAGACTGCAACAGAAGCTCCAGATCCTGTAACGTATACTCAACCGGTTTGGCCTGAGAGACATCGCGATACGTCACCTTCCCGCCGGTGATCGACACACGATCAACGGCCAGAAGCGCGAGGATCTTCAGCGGCCCATCAGGCGACGGCACCGGCGCGCGCGACGGCGTCTCCGGCACGGCCACACCCTTCCGCCCCAGCGTGGAGGCATTCAGCACACCGTTCTTATTCTTGATTACCGTAATCAGCGGCTCACGGAGCGTAATCTCTTCGACTTCGACCTTGCCGCTCAGAAGCGGCATCAGCTTCACCCCCACCTCAACCGACGAGAGCGACGCAAATGGGCCGGTTCCAAACCCCGGATCTTCCACCACTGTGAAACCCGCCACACGCGCTCCCAACCGGGGCCAGATGGTCAGACGAATGTCCTCAAGCGTCACCTTGCGATTCAACGCCTCTTCGATCAGAGGGCGATACTGCTCTTGATATTTGTTCAGATCGACAATGAACGGGAGGAGCAGTACCAGCCCGACCAGCACCGCTATCAAGACACCGACCGCAATCACGATTTTCATCCTGCACCTCCAATTCACCCTGCAGTATAGGAAACACCCCCTAGAGGGTCAAACACTGTACCACCTCCGCTCGTTCCCGCCTTGCCGCATACCGGACCGCAGTGCTACAATCTCGCCTCTCGTATGGGCGCGGAGAGGTGCGAGAGTGGTCGAATCGACATGCTTGGAAAGCATGCGTCTCAGCAATGGGACCGTGGGTTCGAATCCCACCCTCTCCGCCATACAGACAAACAGCGTTGAGTGCTGGGTACTGAGTCCTGAGTTTTTGCAGGCAAGGACAACTGCTCTTTTCCTTCACGCTCTCAGCACTCGCCCCCTCACTCAGTACCCAGGACTGAAAAAAGGGGCCGGGCCCTGTGCAACAGAACCCTGTGAACCCCGCCAGGTCCGGAAGGAAGCAACGGTAAGCGGTCAGTTTTGTGTGCCGCAGGATCACCTGGCCCCGCTTCTTTGTTGAACAAGTGCTGAGAGGGGGGTTGAGTCCTGAGCGCTGAGTATCGAATCAACCCTTGTTCACTGAGCACCCAGCACTTAGCACTCAGGACTGGAGCGTAGCGACAGTGGATTATCAAGTCTCCGCCCGCAAATACCGGCCCGGCACGTTCGATGATGTTGTCGGCCAGTCGCACGTCGTTCAGACGCTGATGAACGCGGTCGACACCAAACGCATCGCCCATGCCTATCTGTTTTCCGGCACCCGCGGAGTCGGCAAGACAACGGTCGCCCGCATTCTGGCCAAAGCGCTGAATTGCGAACAGGGACCGACCGGCCATCCCTGCAACACCTGCGTCAACTGCGTCGAGATCACCCAGGGCACCTCCGTCGATGTGATGGAAATCGACGGCGCGTCCAATACCAGCGTCGACGATGTGCGGGAGATTCGCGAGAACGTGAAATTCTCGCCCTTTCGCGGACACTACCGCGTCTACATCATCGACGAAGTGCACATGCTCTCGAATTCGGCCTTCAACGCGCTCTTGAAGACGCTGGAGGAGCCGCCATCTCATGTCGTCTTCATCTTCGCGACGACCGAAATCCACAAGATTCCGGCCACGATTCTGTCGCGCTGCCAGCATTATAATTTCCGGCGGATTGCGCGCCAGGAGATTATCGACCGACTCCGCCACGTCGCCACGCAAGACGGCATGACGATCGAGGATCGCAGCTTCACGGCACTCGCGCGGGCGAGCGAAGGCAGCATGCGCGACGGGCTGAGCCTGCTCGATCAGGCCGTCGCGTTCGGCGGGAAAACGATTGCCCATGCCGACCTGGAAGTGCTCCTCGGCGCCGTGCCGCAGGAACTGGTGCAGGGCATGAGCGCAGCAATCCTCGCGCAAGACAGCCCGGCTGCATTGGCAGTACTCGCCAATCTGCTGGATCAGGGCCATGACCTGAAAGCCTTTTGCTCCGATGTGGTGGAATACCTCCGCAATCTCCTGGTCGCCTCGGTCGTCCCTGCCGGCGCAGAGTTGCGCGGCTTGATCGAGGCTTCGGACGAAGACATTCAACAATTGGGAGCGGAAGCCAAGAAGCTGACGCCGGAACAACTTCAAGAGTTGCTGACGATCTTCTCGCAGGCTGAGGATTCCTTGCGCTACAGCGCCCATCCGCGCTTCGTGCTGGAGGCGGCGGCGGTACGCGCCACCAGGCTTGTCCGGCAGCAGGAGCGTCGCACCGATATCGCACCACAAGCGGCGACCTCATCATCACCGCCAAAACCGTCCGCGAAACCCGACGCACCGGCACCCGCTCTGTCGGCCGCGACGAAACCCGCGCCCAGTGCAGCCGTCGCTCCACCTCGTCCAGCGCCTCCAGTTGGGACAGCGCCACAGCCCTTGCGAACCGGCACGACATCTGTCGCTCCACGTTCCGCACCACCGGCCACATCATCGAAACCGGTTGCGACAACTCAGCCTGTTCAGGCCGCAACGTCTCAGCTATCCAAACCAGACAAGGCTTTGTCGGCTCCAGCACGAGAGCCATCGGGTACGACGCAGACGCTGCCGGTGGCCGATGCCTCCGTCCCCGCAAATTCACCGGAGCAGTCCACGCTCAATTGGGAACTGGTCCAGGAAGAAGTCGCAGCCTCGTTTCCGAATTTCGCTCCGTTTTTGGAGGCCGGCCGGTTTGTCTCGCTCGACGGAGGACAGGTCACCATTGGATTCGGAAAGCAGGCGACGCTGGCCCGCTCCATGATGGAAAAGGAAGACAATCTCCGTGCCTTGGCCGCGCTTTGCGAGCGACAGGTCGGGCAGCCGGTTCGCATCCGTGTGATCGAGCTGTCCGCATCCGATCCGCCGGGGCTCACGATGGCGCAAGTACGGGCGGCCAAGGAGCAGGAGCAGCGCGTGGTATTGTTTGAACGGGCCCGGGCCAATCCGGTCGTGAAACAGGCTATGGACATCTTTGGCGCAGATCTCGCTGCGGTGCGAACCGTGGCACAGAAGGAGACAGGCGAATGAAAAATCCCTTTGGCGATATGTCGAACATTTTGAAGCAAGCAAAAGCCATGCAGGATCAGATGGCCAAGATCCAGGAGCAGGCCGCGACCAAGATCGCCACCGGCACAGCCGGCGGCAGCAGCGTCACCGTGACAGCCAATGGCGCCATGCAAATCGTGAGTGTGGTCATCGATCCCGAAGTCGGCAAAAGCGGCGACGTGGAAATGCTCCAGGATCTCGTGCTGGCCGCGACCAACGATGCGCTCCGGAAGGCAAAAGACTTGATGGAGCAGGATATGAAGGCCCTGACGGGCGGGATGAAGATGCCGGGGCTGTTTTAACGCACCGGATTACGTTCGATGTAGTCTCAACGGAATACCACCGATTCAAATATGTCAATCGATCAACGTGGGTTACTCGCCCGGCTCGTGAAAGAACTGGTTCGCCTTCCCGGCGTGGGACAGAAAAGCGCACAACGACTGGCCTTTCACTTGCTCAAGGCGGAACGTGAGGACGCGCTCCGGTTGGCTGATGCCATTCGCGCGGTCAAGGACGGGCTGGCATTTTGCCGGCAATGCCGCAATATCGCCGAAGGCGATTTGTGCGAATTCTGCCTCGATCCCAAACGGGACCGCACCAAAATCCTTGTTGTGGAAGAGCCCAGCACGACCTACGCGATTGAACGGGCCGCCGGCTACCGCGGTCTCTATCACGTTCTGCTTGGCACCCTCTCTCCGCTCGACGGCATCGGCCCTGGAGATATTCGGGCAGAGGAACTGGTTGAACGGGTGAAGCTCGGCGGCGTGGACGAAGTCATTCTTGCCACCAGCCCGACGATTGAAGGGGAAGCGACGGCTATCTATCTCACGCGACTACTCAAGCCGTTTGTCGCCCGTGTCTCGCGTATCGCCTATGGCATCCCGGTCGGCATGGATATCGAGTATGCCGATGAAGTCACATTGCTGAAATCGATCGAAGGCCGACGGGACTTGTAGGCTCGCCCCCTTGATATCATTCCCGTTGACCGATTCTTTCGACGACTGGTATAGTCCCCGCTCGATCGGGATTATCGGAGCCAGCATCCATGAAGGCACCCGCTCCCCGGAAAAAATCCTCCACTGCACGGCCGACCTCTTCACGCACGAAGACTGCCGCTCGCACCGTATCCGTCAAAACCAAGAAACCGGCTTCTCCAAAGATTCGGTCGAAGTATCCTGACATTCAACGAGCCCTGGAACGGCAGCGCGCTGATCTCCTTGAAGAGGTGGGAGATGTGCTGACACAGCACAAAACCCCGGAAGCGTTACCTGATGTGAGTGACCAGGCGTCGGCAGAAGAAGATCAGCGCTTTTCCATGCGGATCATGGAACGCGAGCAGAAACTGCTCAAGAAGGTCAATGAAGCCTTGGGTCGGATGAAGAACCAGACCTACGGCATCTGCGAGCAATGCGGTGAGGACATTCCCTACAAGCGGCTCAAAGCCCGCCCCGTCACGACGTTCTGTATCGAATGCAAAACCCTTCAGGAACAGAAAGAACGGGCCCGCCGATAACCCGGACTCACCGATCTCTCCTTCACGGTTTTTTCAGGACTTTCAATCGCTCCTTGACCCGGGCAATCCGCCCCTCTTCTTCGGGAATCCCCTCGACAAGGGCCAGGAATGTTTCATACTCAGCCACGGCACGTTTCGGATTCGTCGGCTCATAGGCCTCTGCAAGATTGTACCGGGCCATGGCATAGTTCGGCCGTAGGATCACCGCCTTTTCAAACAGACTCATGGCCGCAGCCTTCTCCCCGAGTTTATTGTGGACGGTCCCTAGATTATTCATCACCTCCGGAACATTCGGCCGAATGGCGAGCGACTGAAGCATTTCGGCCTTCGCCTTTTCATATTGTCCTTTCGCCTCCAACGAGACGCCCAAACGATGATGGGCTTCTGCCATCCACACTTTGTTGGCGAAGCCGCTCGTGATCGACTTCTGGTAGGCGTCGGCCGCAATGTCGTAATCCTTGTCCTTACAATAGGCCAATTGTGCCGTCTGCCCGCGGGCGAACTGTTGTAAGGAAGCGAACGGCTCTTTGTCTTCACTTCCCTGACTCTCAATCTTCATTCCCGACTTGCCGCCAGCCGGCTGCCTGAGCCTATCGAGGAATTCCCGCCGGTAGGGCGAAAAGAGTCGGACATAAGGGTCAATCGTGAAAGAAGCCGTGAGGAGAATCATATGCTCCCGGTTGCCGGTTACAAGATACTCGACCGTCGTTTTCTCATCGCCGGTATCGAAGATGGCGCTGGAGTCCATATTGGCCTTTGTCGCTAACTGCGAGACGTTCAGATAAAACTCCGATTGCGGCTTCAGCGCGAGCAACGTTTTTCTTAAGACTGGATAGGGTTCGAGATCCAACCCGCTCGGGAACATGAAGATCGCTCCCACGAGCATTCCGTCCTCGTCGAAAAAGTACGATTCGTCGGCATGTGACGGACTCTGCGCAGCGGGATACAGTAATTCCTGGCCGCTTCCCCAGGGTCTCGCTGTGAACGTTTGGGGCGGGACTTTTTTCAGCACCTCAGACTTACGATCACACAGATCTGCCGTCGTCTTGAGCAGAACGAGATCACTCTCGGACGGGGGAAGATTGGGGCGAATCGGGGGAGGCGGACTGCTACATCCGGCTATCAGGCTGAATAGAATACTGCTTATTACAAGAGTGCCGAATCGGCGGTGCGATGGCATAGGGTCTCCGGTCAAGAATCCAGAGTTTGAGGCCAATGAAACTTACACGAATTCGGGAGGCTTTGCGAATAGGCAAGAAAAAGCCCGCTCCGGATGAGGGAGCGGGCGTTATGCTTCGATGGGAAGAGTCGACTTAGCGACGTAGGCTATCTTGCATGCTATCTTCATCCGTGTAACCAAAGAGATAGGGGAACGAACTCGCCAAGGTATAGATTGGCCGATTCACCGCATAATCTAACGCGTGGCCAAGCGGATGGGACAGGAACCCAACCCAGCGAAGAAAGTGGTCGTTGATCGGACTGCCTGCACGAGGATCTGAGTACACCATTGCGGTACTATCCAGCACATTGTAGATACTAGTCGAAGGCGTGTACTCGCTTTCTGCTGCCGTGCCTGCTTGATTCGTCGTCGTACACCCTGTTGCAAGCACTGCCATCAGCACCGCACCAATTGCCCATGATGTTGGTCGCATACGTAACCTCACTTTGTTCGATCCCATCGACAGTGGCCTAAGCGATCCCCGAAATACACTGTGAAGTGTAGCCGACATCCCTGATTCTGTCTAGGAACGAGACAATTATCGAACGAACCAGGGCGAGCGGCGATTGGGATTCGAAGCAGGAACAGCATGGTGGGCGATACAGGGATCGAACCTGTGGCCTCTTCCGTGTGAAGGAAGCGCTCTACCACTGAGCCAATCGCCCTTGCCGACTAAGTCTAGCATGGAGCAATTCACCGGTTCAATTGCAGAAGGTAAAAGGAATCTAGCCGTTGGCATATAGCCGGCCGCTGCCGCCTTGACTTCCCTGAAAGTCGGTTTCTAGAATGCGTCCTTCCCATTTTCCCTGAGAGGAGTATCTGCGGGCATGAGAGATGACATCGTCATCATAGGGGGTGGTCTGGCCGGCTCCGAAGCAGCCTGGCAGGCGGCTAACCGGGGCGCAAAGGTGACACTCTATGAAATGCGTCCCAAGGAGATGACGAAAGCGCATAAGACCGGCGGCCTGGCTGAGTTGGTCTGCTCCAACTCGCTCGGGTCAGCCGATCCATTGAACGCGCCCGGCATCCTCAAAGAAGAAATGCGGCGGCTGGGGTCGCTGATTATCGCCTCGGCCGAACAGGCCAGGGTGCCGGCGGGATCGGCGCTCGCCGTCGATCGCGATCAATTTTCCCTCAAGATCACTCAAGCGCTGGAAAGCCATCCGAACGTCCGCATCCTGCATGAGGAGATTACCGAGATCCCGACAGATTGCCTCTGCATCATTGCCACAGGGCCCTTAACGTCGGACAAACTGTCGGCGGCAATCCGTGCCGTCACGCAATCGCACCATTTGTATTTCTTCGATGCCATCTCGCCGATCATCGACGCTGAGTCGATCAATATGGATATCGTCTTTGCCGCCTCGCGTTACGACAAGGGGGGCGCCGACTACCTGAACTGTCCGATGGACGACGCGCAATACAACACGTTTTACGACGCGCTGATGGCGGCCGAAAAAGTGCAGCCGAAAGAATTCGAGAAGACGCCCTATTTTGAAGCCTGCATCCCCATTGAAGTCATGGCGGAACGGGGCCGGCAAACCATGCTCTTCGGCCCGCTGAAACCGGTCGGGCTGGAAGATCCCCGAACCGGTAAGAGGCCGACCGCCGTCATCCAGCTCCGGACCGAAAATGTGCATCGGACCTGCTACAACATGGTCGGCTTTCAGACGAAGCTCACCTACCCGGAGCAGAAACGCGTGTTTCGCATGATCCCAGGCCTGGAGCAGGCGGAGTTTCTCCGCTACGGCAGCCTTCATCGAAACACCTTTATCAACTCTCCCCAGTTGCTCTTGAACACGTTGCAGTTCAAGTCGCGCGGCACCTTGTTCTTTGCCGGCCAATTGGTCGGCGTGGAAGGCTATACCGAATCTGCTGCGATGGGTGGCTTCGCGGGCATCAATGCGGCACGCGCCCTCGCGGGACTGCCCCTGGTCACGCCGCCTGCCACGACGGCTCACGGGTGCCTGGTCGGCCATGTGGCCTCATCCGACCCGAAACATTTCCAACCGATGAATACGAATTACGGTCTCTTCCCCCCCCTCGCCCAACCGACCAGGGACAAAGAGAAGAAACGGCAACTCATTGCCCAGCGGGCTCGTGAGGACTTCGAGAGATGGATGACGCAATCCGCGCTTTCATGACCTTTCTCACAGTCGAACGCCAGGCTTCACCGGAAACCATCCGCAATTATCGTTCAGATCTCCGACAACTGACGACCTTTCTCACTCAAGCCCAGCCGACGCCACAGATACAACGCCCGCTCCCGATCGGCGACGTAACCACGGAATCCTTGCGCGCCTATTTACACTGGCTTGACCGCAAGGGAGAAAAGGCCTCCTCACTCGCGCGTAAGCTCGCCTGCCTGAAAAGCTTCTACCGATTCCATGTCCGCGAAGGGACGGCCGCAAAGAATCCGGCCGAGGGCATTAGAAGCCCGAAGCTCCCCAAGAATCTTCCTCGGGTCCTGACGAAAGACGATGCGAATGTCTTGATGGAGTTTCCTGAAGGGGATACCGTGTTGCCACTGCGAGACCGGGCCATACTGGAAACGCTCTATTCCACCGGCGCACGCGTCAGCGAAGCCGTCGGGCTGAATCTCGGTGATCTCAACCAATCCGACGGGCTCGTCCACCTTCGCGGAAAAGGCCGGAAGGAGCGAATTGTTCCGATCGGCGATGTCGCGCTCCAGGCGATACAGACCTATCGCGCCTCGTTGAAGCAGGCGACCGCGGATAATCGACCTGCGACGCCCCTGTTTCTCAACCACCGGGGTGGCCGTTTGACCGTGCGCAGCGTCGCCCGTCTCGTCTCCCGCTACTCCGGTCGCCTGGCAGGCGGCGCGGTCAGTCCCCATGCGCTCCGCCACTCCTATGCGACCCACCTCCTCGACGAAGGCGCGGACCTTCGTTCTATTCAAGAGATGTTAGGACACGCTTCGCTCAGCACGACACAAAAATACACGCATCTGGCGACCGATCAGCTGCTGGCCGTCTATGACCGCGCTCATCCTCGGGCCAAAGCCGGAAAGACCCCCCCGGGCAGAAAAGACGGTCCCGCAACATGAGCCGTGACTCAACCGCCATCAATTCAGTCCGATACGACAGCCGCATGGCGCGGAAACCCCTGCCGCTTCAAGCACAACGGGATTGTGTTTCTGGATGAAATTGATATAGTCACGGCCCGCAAGCCGGTGCGCGCCGCGCTTAAGGGAGCGGAATGTGGTCCGGGATATCCTCGGAGAACTAGGAGCAGCCCATGAATCGACTGATTAAGAAAGCCAATATCCTCATCGAGGCGCTCCCCTACATCCGCACCTTCCGGGGCAAAACGGTGGTCATTAAGTACGGCGGTCATGCCATGACCGAGACGGCACTGAAGGAGCGGTTCGCGGAAGACATCGTCCTGCTCAAATACGTCGGCCTCAATCCGGTCATCGTGCATGGCGGTGGCCCGCAGATCGACAAGATGTTGACCAGACTCGGCATCGAAGCCAAGTTCCGCCACGGCGTCCGGATCACCGACGAAGCCACCATGGAGATCGTGGAGATGGTCCTGGCCGGCAAGATCAATATGGAAATCGTGGAACTCCTGAATCGCCATGGAGGACGGTCCGTGGGTCTGAGTGGAAAAGACGGCGGACTGCTCATGGCGCATCCGCTTACCGCCAAATCATGGGCAAAAAGTTTGGGCAAGGCTTTGGAAGGTGATGACGAGGGTGACTTCGGGCTGGTCGGCGAAGTGCAGTCCGTCGATCCCAGCCTCGTCCTGAAGCTCCAACAGGACCACTACATTCCGGTCATCGCGCCGATCGGGACAGACAAGGAAGGCAACACCTACAACATCAACGCCGACCTCGTGGCCGGCGCCATTGCCGCTTCGCTCCATGCGGAAAAGCTCGTGATGATGACCGACGTCAAGGGGATCCGCGATGCCAACAGCCGTCACCTCTCGACGGTCTCGCGGAAAGACGTGCAACGGATGGTGAAGAAGGGTGTGATCGGCGAAGGCATGTTGCCGAAAGTTCATGCCTGCCTCGACGCGCTGGCCGGAGGAACCGGAAAGGCTCACATTATCGACGGCCGCATTCCCCACGCCCTCCTGCTCGAAATCTTCACCCGCAAGGGCATCGGCACCGAGATTGTGTCGTAAACCTGACGGCACGTGACTGACGAATTCACTACCCATCTCGCTGCGCTCGCCCGCGAGCGCCACCCCGACACCTCACCGGTCGCATTGCGGGAGACGGCGTCCTACTTGTCACAACAGTTCGCCCGTTCCAGCCTTACCGTCACCACCCACCGATTCGAGGCCCTGGGACAGACTTACGACAACATGATCGGAACCAAGCAGGCTGAGAACGGCACTGCTGCTGCACCGCTGATTCTTGCCGCGCACTACGATACGGTATCAGGGTCCCCCGGTGCCGATGACAATGCCAGCAGTCTTACAGTGCTTCTCGAAGTCGCCCGACGACTCAAGCAGCGCGCTCTTACGCGACCGGTCCAATTCATTGCTTTCTGCCTCGAAGAAGAAAACTTGTTGGGCAGCCGCGCCTATGTGACCCATCTCACCGAGACCGGCCGGTCCGTCTATGGAGCGATCGTCCTTGAATGTGTCGGGTATGCCAGCGACCGGGAGGGCTCACAACGAACTCCCCCCGGCATTCCCGTGACCGTACCCTCTGTCGGAAACTTTTTGGCGCTGATCGGGAATCAAACGTCAGCCGCTCTGACCGCCTCTTTGTCGCAAGCCATGGCTTCCACAATCCCCGTCGTTCCGCTGGTCGTGCCGGGCAACGGGGAGCAACTCCCTGATACCAGACGAAGCGACCATACGGCCTTTTGGGAACAAGGCTTCGCCGCAGTCATGGTGACAGATACCGCCAACTTTCGAAATCCGCACTATCATCGATCGACCGATACGGTCGACACACTCAACCTGAAATTCCTCGCATCCGTGGCTGATGCCGTCACGAATGCAGTGCTGGCGCTCGCCGCCACGCCGGAAAGGCCATGATGCCCCGATTACTCAGCCGGCCGACAAGAGCCGCCATCACCCGGATCTTTGCCCATTTGGACTATAAAACACTCGGCCCGGTCTATTGCTACGAAGGTGGCGATGAGTTCTGGCAGGCCAAGCGAAAACCCTGTGAACGACTCGGAAGCCGGATCGCCCGTGCGCTGGCCGATCGCCTCGACCCGCATGGACGGAGCCTCTATGTGGGAGCCGGCGTCGCGGAACTCCCGCCGCTTCTCATGGAGGCCCTTGACCTCCAGCGGGAAGTCGAGCCGTACAATCTTCGCCGAACCGAGGTCACCGCCATCAATCGAGCCTGTCGATCGCTGCCGGTTCACTTTCATAGTCGTGATGCGGCGAAGGCCAAGGGACACTTCGATCATCTCTGGATGGTGAGTGTGCTCAATGATCCGGAGCGCTTCCCTCACCTGGCACCGTTGTCCTATGGAACCGCCGATCCGGTGACATTCGACCCGCGCCAATTCGAACTGCAGCGGCGCATCGTGCGTTCGATCGTCGATCGCGTCATGCCGAAACTGAACCTGCCGGGATTGGTGACCACCTCAACGGAAGAAGTGGTCTGGATCGCCGACTGGTGCCATCGCAAGAATATCCCGTATCTCGTTGAGCGAGAGCAATTTCCGACCGCCCTGGTGGGAGACCCGGTGTGTTTTATGAAAATTGGAGCGGTGGCAGCGAGAACTCGAAAGCCACAACGGGCTAGATCTTAAATCCTGTTCGCTTCGACGAGTCCTTGAGATACTGGCTGGAATACTTCACGTAGTTGGCGGCCGACTCTTTGATCCAGGCCAGTTCGGCATCCGACGCGCCACGCCGCACCCGGCCGGGCGAGCCGAGGATGACGCTCTTCGGCGGAACCACCGTCCCTTCCACCACCAACGCGCCAGCCCCTACGACCGAGTCTTCCCCGATCACGGCGCCGTCCATGACGATCGCGCCCATCCCCACCAGCACCCGATCCTTGATCGTACAGCCGTGCAGTACCACGCTATGTCCGATGGTCACCTCGTTCCCGATGATCAGGGGATGGGTATCGTGCGTCACGTGCAGCATGCAGAGATCCTGCACATTCGTCCGGTTTCCGATGCGGATATGATTGACGTCGCCCCGGATCACGGCATTGAACCAGACACTGCAATCCTCACCCATCACCACATCGCCGATGACGACAGCGGTGTCTTCGATGAAGCAGGAGTCCGGAATGGTGGGCTTGAGGCCTTGGAATGTTCGGATCACGGAACGCAATGTAGGCGAAGCATGTCCTGGATTTCAAGACCGCGACGCGTTGACAGCCTTTTCAACCCTCCCGTAGACTGCCATCCATGTCTACACCCCTGATCCAGCTCGACCGCAAAAAGACCGCCAAGAAGGCCGCCCATGCAAAAGCGACGGTTGCCGCCGGCAAAACCACCGTCGGTTTTGTCAATCTGGGCTGCTCGAAAAACCAGGTGGACTCCGAGCTCATGCTGGGCACGCTCGTTCACGACGGCTTCCAACTGACCGACAACCCCAAGAAAGCTGAAGTCGTGATTATCAATACCTGCGGCTTTATTGAAGAAGCGAAGCAGGAGTCGATCAATACGATTCTGGAACATGGCAAGTTGAAGAAGCAGGGCGCATGCCGGGTCCTCATTGCCGCAGGCTGTCTGGCTCAGCGCTATCAAGGCGATCTGCTGAAAGAACTGCCGGAATTGGACGGTGTGGTAGGCACCGGCGAGTTCGGGAAGATCGCGGAAATCTGTCGCAACCTCCTCGCTCCTACAAAACGCCAGCAACGGCTCTGGATCAGCGAACCGCCATATCTCTACGACGCGGACTCCCCGCGCCTACGGCTCGGCAAGCCGCACAGCGCCTATGTGAAGATCGCCGAAGGGTGTAACCGGAATTGCGCCTTCTGCGCCATTCCCATCATGCGCGGGAAACAGCGGAGCCGATCAATCGAATCAATTGTGGCCGAAGCGGAGCGGCTCGCCGGCGAAGGCGTGAAAGAGCTCAACCTCATTTCCCAGGATACGATCAACTACGGCGTGGACCTGGGTATGCGCGGCGGTCTCACCTCGCTGCTTCGCGCGCTCGTAAAGGTTCCGGATATCCGATGGATCAGGCCGTTCTACCTCTATCCCCAACAAGTCACCGATGATCTGCTCGACCTCTATGCGGGCGAGGAAAAGATTACCAAGTACATCGATATGCCGCTCCAGCACATCAACGACCGGATGCTGAAGCGCATGCACCGTCTGGGGACTCGAGCCGCCATCGAGAAACTCGTGGACCGCATTCGCACCCGTATTCCCGGCGTGACGTTTCGAACCGCCTTCATCGTGGGATTCCCCGGCGAGACGGAGAAGGCCTACCAGGAACTCAAATCCTACGTGGCAGAGTCCGGCTTCGACCGCGTTGCCGCATTTCTCTACTCGGACGAGGAAGATACGACGGCGGTGTCGCTGGACGACAAGATTGAGCGAAGCGTGATGGAAGAACGACGGAACGAGTTGCTCGCCATCCAGGAAGGCATCGCCGCCGGACGCGGGCAAGACCGCATTGGTTCAGTGCTGGAGGTCCTTGTCGAGGGGCCATCGGAGGAAACTCCGTTGCTGCTGGAAGGCCGGCACGAAGGCCTCGCGCCCGAGATCGACGGCGTCGTCTATATCAACGACGGCTCGGCCAACCCCGGAGATCTCGTCAAAGTCGAGATCACGGATGCGGCCACTTACGATCTCGTCGGTCACATCGTCTCTTAGCCGCTCACGATGTTCCCTTCTCGATCTGCTACACTTGCTAGCCGTGTGTTGACACGCTATCTGGCGGTCCTCAAATGGAGCGCCGGTGAGGGGCACAGACGGAGCCTGACCGTCCGCAGGCTGTTCAGAAAGGCCGTCCAGCAAGGCCGCAGCGAGCGCGGAGGCGAGGCGTACGCGGCGGTACGTTGAGCCTCTGCTCGAAGCGAGAACGCCGCTGGCGGCCTTTCTCAACAGCCTGCTTAATTGACGAAAGGGGCGCATCCGCTATGGCAGCCACTCGCAAAGATTCTGTTGTGATTCTGATCCACTGCAAAGACCGGAAGGGTATTGTCGCCCGCGTGTCAGGGTTCATCCACGACTTCGGCGGCAACATTCTCGACTCGGATCACCATACCGATGAAGAAACGAACGACTTTCTGATGCGGATGGAGTTCGCCACGGAAGGGCTGCAGATTCCTCCCGACGAAATCTCCGCCTCCTTCGCCCCCATCGCCAAAGCGTTTGAGATGCGCTATGA
>Ga0209079_10000181_pt1 | contig 28988 bp, 22 predicted proteins | sample PPLLaktember2015_2_FD_187259 | JGI IMG/M metagenome (GOLD analysis project Ga0209079, IMG submission 187259) | Freshwater sediment microbial communities from Prairie Pothole Lake near Jamestown, North Dakota, USA - PPLs Lake P7 Core (6) Depth... | ecosystem: Environmental > Aquatic > Freshwater... | reverse complement strand
CCTCTGCGTCGGGGTGATCTATGAACGGACCCACAGCCGTCAGATCGCCGACAATGTCGGACTGACGAAACCGATGCCGCAGTATGCGACGCTGCTGGTGATTTTCTCGCTCTCTTCACTGGGCCTCCCCGGCACCAACAGTTTTGTGGGGGAGTTCCTGGTGTTGGCCGGCACGTTCCTCTGGAGCAAGATCGCCGCCGCCCTGGCTTCGCTGGGTATCATCCTGGCCGCAGCCTACATGCTCTGGATGGTCCAGCGCGTCGCCTTCGGCGTGCCGTTACCTCATCAGTTACCCAAGCTGACCGATCTGAACCGTCGCGAGATGGCGACACTGATTCCGCTGGTCATACTGGTCTTCTGGATCGGCTTATTTCCCAACCCGATCCTCAGCCGCATGCATGCCTCGGTCACGAATGTCGTCGCCCGCGCCACGCATACTCCGCAAGAGTCTCCGACTTCAACCGGTCAAATCACTCCAGTCGTCGAGCCAGTCCCGGCCGCGCAGACCGTACAGTCGACGGAGGCGACGCGCCCATGATGCTCTCTGCTCACGATCTGTTCGCCATTCTGCCGGAGTTGCTGGTCGTCTTCGCCGCTTGCGCGGTCCTGGCCTTGGACCCGATCACGCCGTCGTCCAAGAAAGACGGCCTGGCCTGGCTCAGCCTGGGCACGATGGCGGTCTGCATGGGATTGACCGCCGCGCACTTTGGCTCGCCAACGACGGCCTTCGGCGGGCTGGTCGTCATCGACAATTACTCCTGCTTTTGGAAACTCCTGCTCTATTTCGTGACCGGGTTGACGATTCTGCTGTCCTTCCCGTACCTGAAAGAAGAACGCATTTATCTCGGCGAGTACTATGGATTCATCCTCCTCGCCCTCTCCGGCATGATGGTCATGGTCTCCGGCGCCGATCTGCTCACAATCTACCTCGGCACCGAACTCATGTCCCTCTCCCTCTATGTCATGGCCGGCTTGAAACGGGCGGACGCCAAGTCCCTCGAAGCTTCGGCCAAGTACTTCGTGCTCGGGGCCTTTTCATCCGGCATTCTGCTCTACGGAATCTCGCTCCTGTACGGCTCGGCGGGAAGCACACAACTCCCGGCCATCGCCGCCGCGATTGCGGGGCGGAGCCTGGACGATCCCTTGCTCCTCTTTGCCACGATCCTCATTGCCGTGGGCTTCAGCTTCAAGCTGGCAGTTGTGCCCTTCCACATGTGGACGCCGGACGTCTATCAGGGCGCCCCGACTTCCGTGACAGCGTTTATGGCGGTGGCCTCAAAAGCCGCCAGTTTCGGCGCCTTCATGCGGGTCTTCGTCGAGGGACTCGGCGGCGTGCGGGCCAACTGGTCGCTGATGTTCCTGCTGCTGTGCATAGGCACGTTGATCCTGGGTAACATTGTCGCGCTCGTGCAGACGAATGTGAAGCGCATGCTCGCCTATTCGAGCATTGCCCACGCGGGCTATGCCTTGATCGGCGTGGTGGCCGCCGGCCGTCTGGCTCCGGCTGAAGCTTCATCTGCTGTTTCAAGCGTCATGCTCTACATTGCCCTGTACGCCTTCATGACTTTCGGCGCCTTTACCATCATTGCGATGCTGCGGAAGGGCGGTCTGGAAGGGGACGAGATTGAAGATTTCAGCGGCCTGGCAAAGCGCCATCCGTTCGCCGCGCTACTCATGATGGTCTTCATGGTCTCGCTGGCCGGCATCCCGCCGACGGCCGGCTTCATCGGGAAATTCTATGTCTTCATGTCCGCCGTGCAGGCAGGACTCACTTGGCTCGCGGTACTGGCCCTGGTGTTTGCCGCGATCTCGGCCTACTTCTACCTGCGGCTGGTGATGGTGATGTACATGCGGGAACCGGGTGCAGTCACCGCCTTGTCGCCCAGATTCGTTTCGTCTCCGGCCCTCTCCATTGTCCTGGCCTGTGCGATTGCAGGCGTGGTGTTCTTCGGACTCTATCCCGATCCGATTGTAAACCTGGCGACCCAGGCGGCCCTCACGTTAAAATAACGCTTCCGCTTCACCAAATAACGTGCGCCGCATGGGAACCCGTGCTAGGCTCGTCTCCTCCGGCACCTGACGCCGCGTCAAGCACATTCATCGCGAGCATCCTGAACTGAACATGATGCAAGCCGTCCGGTTCATTCTCGATCTCCTCAAGGCCTTCCTACGCCACGGCTGCGCCAGCCTGGCGGCGTCGTTGGCGTTCTTCTCGCTTCTCTCCCTGTTTCCGCTTGTCTTTCTGTTGTTGTACGGAATCAGTTTCCTGGTCAGCCAGGACGTGATCGGCGAGCAGTTCCTCCTGAGCTTTCTGAAGGGCTTTCTCCCGTCGCTAGGTGAGCGCCTGGCTGAAGAACTGCATCGTATCAGTGTGCTGAAGAGCGTGCGATGGGCGGTCTTTTTGTCGTTCGCCTGGTTCGGAGCCCTGGTGTTTTATGAATTGGACTACGCACTGAACGTCGTATTCGAAAGCACCTGGAAACGCCACCCTCTGATCTCCACGGCGATTTCAGTCGCCTCACTGGGCGCCACCGGACTGCTCCTGATCATTTCGTACGTGGCGACACAGATCATCAATTTCCTCACCAGCTACGTCCCGCAGCTGTGGGGGCTGGATCTGGTGGCGCTGGCCGCGCATGATTTTCTACTGACCTACACCGTCCCGTTCGGGCTGGCTTTCCTGACTGTCACCACGTTGTACCGGTTTGTTCCGCGCCGGCGTCCGGAGTGGCGTGAAGCCATGATCGGCGGCATGACATTCGGCCTGCTGTGGGTGGCCGCCAAACTGCTGTTCGTCACCTATAGCGGCTACGCCACGGTCTATGTGCGCCTCTACGGCTCACTTCTGGAAATCGTCCTCATGCTCCTCTGGGTGTATTACTCGGCCGTCCTGTTGCTCTTCGGCGCGGTCGTAGCCCACAAGCTCCAACAACGGGCGCAGGCCGTCACGCCGGGGGCGCCCCTCTCCACCAATACCTGAACCAGCCCCCTCTCACAGAAGCCCCCCGTACAGGTCTCAGATCGCCGTTGCAACTTCCGGCCTTTTTCTAGGCGATCGGCGCCGTCCTCGATACAATGGCTTCCGGCCATAAAAGGGAGCGGCATGTCGGACGACTTCGGCAAAGAACTGTTAATGCTGGGCGGGACCATCGCGGGCTTTGTAGCAGCGCTGCTCACAGTCCTCGAAAAGCTCCTCGATTTTCAGACCCGCATGCACGGCAAAAAAGAGGCACAGGGATCATCCCGGCCTGAGCGAGCCGTGCCTGAATCGACCTCTACAATCGACTTCTTCTCTTCCAAACCGCTTCGCGGATCGTCCTATCTCCTCTTGTACGAAACCAGTGTGATCGTCGCCGCCGGCGTCATGTTGAACTATGTCGGCCTCACCCTCAGCCGCCATATGGAAAGCATTCTATTCCTGGACATGACCGGTACGGCTCTGGTCGCCTTTCTCTTGGGCCCCTGGTGGGGGGCCATCGTAGCCCTGCTCTCAAACTCCGTCGTGAACTGGCTGCTGTATCCGGAAGCCGGCGCCGATGTCGTGATCTTCCCCTGGTCGCTCGTGAATATGACCGGCGCACTGTTCTGGGGTGTCATGGCAAGACAACCGGGCTTCCAAAAGTATGTGCGGACCGCCAAGAGTTCGGCCCTGGCCCATAGCTGGTTTCTGTTGAGTTTCGGCCTCGTCGGGGCAGTGGTCATGAGCATCCCGGGGACGCTCGTACAAGCGGCACTGAATGAACGCACCATCTTCGCGTTGAACCCGGATGTGGCGGAAGCGCTCAGCGCTCGCGTGATCCAGTGGGAAAGTGTCGTGCGCGGTTCCATTGAGGCGATGCTGGGCGTGCAATGGGGAGAGAGCATCAGCTGGTATGTAGTGAACTGGTTCCAGAACATCGTCCGGTACATCCCGGACAAGACCATGAGCGCAGCCATCGCGCTGGTGGTACTCAAGTACGGCTACCCGTTGTTTGAGCAGGAATTGATCCACGGCGGCCCTGAAAAAGAACCGCCCGGCGATGAGCGCGTGCTCCCGTTAGTCCTCGGTCTGCTCTATGCGCCGTCCTATGCGACGCTCATCAGCAGCGAGAGCTATGCCGGCATGCAGTTCTGGCCGCTCTGGTCGCTGCCCTGGCTCTTTATTGTGATGGGCTACTTCAAGCTGCGCTACTGGGGGCCGACGGATGACCTGTTGCACGAGGCCCGCCTCGAACGAGCGGCGCGCTATGCCCGCGCGCTCAAGCCGATCGGGAAAGAACCGTCCTATGAATTCTGCCGGCGACTGACCTTCGTCACGCTCGTCGCCAGTCTCATTTTTGCCCTGTGCCTGCCCATCCTTCTAATGGACTTCTATCGCGTCACCTTCAAATTCTTCTGCGTGGTCTATGGATTTCTGCTCGTCGTCCACCTCATCCGCGTCGCCATCGCCCAGAATATATCCGTGGCACGCTCTGAGTGAGCGGTGAGGCGTCGTTCGGATGTCGTCGCAGAGAGATTGGCGTTACGCTTTGTGCAGTTGTAGGTAGTGCACGATCGCTGAATGGGTGACGAGCCCGATGACCTGGCCCTCTTGCACGACGACTAAGCGATCCAGGCCTTCCTGACTCATCCGCTGCATCGCATCCAACACAGGCACATTCGGTTCAATCATCAACCCGGGCGAGGCAGGACGCATGATCTGTCCAATCTGTTTCCACGCCCAGAGCGTTTGGGATACGGCTTGCACGTCCATCACGGTCACCAGCCCGACCAGATCCCCGTGTGAGACGACCGGGAACCCTCCGTACCCATGCGGGACAAAAAACTGATTCACCGCGTCTGCGACCGTGCAATCCGGTGGAATAGCCACGACAGTCCGAACCATAAGATCGTGAACGGGAACGGCTGCCAATGACTGGCGCAATCGGGCCTGCCGGCGACTGGCCAGCGCGGTCGCGAAGAGAAACGTGGCCATGAGGATGACCCAGCTGCCGTCGGAAGCCATCGATCCCGGGAGATCCCCGCTGAGCGCAGCGATGACGACCATCACGCCAACCAGTCCGAACAAGACCCCGAACACCAAGCCGACCCACGAGGCTTGAACGGTAGCGCGATAAAAATCTTTTCCCCAAGCCCAGAGCCCGGCGCGCAAGATGCGTCCACCGTCCAGCGGGAATCCCGGAATCAGATTGAACAGGCCGAGTTGTAAATTCACAAATCCCAACAGGCTCCCGAGCATCATCAACCCTCGCCAGCCCACAGCCTCGCCCGCCGCACCGGCCAGCTCGACCGCTCCCAGGCACAGCGCACCAAGCGCCACGCTCACGGCCGGACCGGCAATGGCAATGAGAAATTCCGCGCGTGGATGCGGTGGCTCCTCCCGCATGTGTGCAACGCCGCCGAAGATAAAGAGGGTGATCTGGCTGATGGCGATCCGATAGGTCAACGCGACGTAGGCATGGCCCAACTCATGGAGCAGGACGGACCCGAACAACAGAACAGCCGCGACAACGCCCATGGCCCAGTAGCGCTCTTCGGACAATCCGGGCAGATTAGCCGGCAAATATCCCGAGGCCAGGCTAGAGGTCACGAGGAAAAAGACGAGGAACCAGGAGGCATGGACGCGAATAGGAATGCCCAGCGCACGACCGATTTCCCAGGAACCGAGTTGCATACTTGCACCGTAACAGCGAACGCCGCACGCGGTCAATTCATCTTCTTGCTGCTTAAGGTATACTTGTGGCCATGTCATCAAAGGCATTCCCATGGATACTGAGTGCCGTACTCATTGGAAGTCTGGGGGCGCTCTCTGCTCCCGACACGATGGCTCAGGTCATTAAATCAGGCCCTCCTTCCTGCCCGGGGATCGCGCTGACGTTCGATCTCTGTCCCGTAAGAAAAAGCCCGGGCTACGATGAGGCGCTGGTGGACTACCTGATCCAACACCGGATCCCTTCCACCTTTTTCATGTCTGGAAAATGGATCGCGAAACACGATGCCGAGGTGGAACAGCTGCTGGGGATCGAGTTCTTCGAAATCGGCACCCATGGGGAAGTGCATGCGCATCTGCCCATGCACAATGCCGAGGAGCAGCAGAGGGAAATCCATACTCCGATCAAGCTCCTGAGTGAACACTATGCCCATGAAGCCAGGCTGTTTCGACCGCCCTACGGCGAATACAACGACACAACGATAGACGTCGTGAAACTCCTCGGCCTTCGGTTTATCCAATGGAGCATCGAATCCGGCGATCCCGATCCTACTCTGACAGCGGACCAGATCCTGGCCCGCATCGAGAAGCGCGCGAAGCCCGGCAGTATCGTGGTGCTGCATGCCAATGGTAAAGGCAAACAAACCAGAGCAGTGATCGAACGACTGACGACCGACGTGCTCCCCCGTAAATCATTGAAGCCCATGACCGTAAGCGAGTTGTTGGCCTGCAAACAACGCAACCCATGAACACACCCCCCATCAGATTTATGCAAGCGGCCGACCGCGACGCCGTGGTGCAATTCCTGGCGGACTCCGATCCCTGGAAGACTCTCGGGTATACCAGCACCGACTGGAGCCGTATCTTTGCTCCGATCCCCCAAGGGCGAGAGGCGATCGTTGCCTTGGTGACTGACAAAATCGCGGGCGTAGCGTTGATCCGGGAAAAGTTCTTGCTGGGAGATTATCTGGAGCTACTCGGAGTGGCTCCATGGGCAAGGAAATCAGGCGTCGGCGCAGCCCTCCTGGCCCACGTCGAACGGATCGTCTTCGCCAGAACCAAGAACCTCTTCGCCTGCGTGTCCGACTTCAATGCACCGGCACGAGCCTTCTACAAGAAACACGGCTTTCAGGAAATCGGCCCCATGCCGGACTTTTTGATACCAGGCAGCGCAGAGTTGCTGCTGCGAAAAACGGCCGGACCGGCAAGAAAAGGCGGATGACCCGATGAAGGTAACCAAACTCCTCCACACCAGAATGCGTGTCAGTGACATGGAACAGACCATCGCATTCTATACCGAGATCCTGGGTCTTGAGGTCCTGGAGCGCAAGACCTCCCCGCGCGGATCGCATCTGGCTTTCTTACAGGTGCCGAATAGTGACGAACTGATCGAACTGACCAGCTTTCCCCCGAGCGGGCCCGTGAAGGTGCAGGAAGATCTCGTCCATCTCGCCTTTCAGGTGGAGAGCCTCGACGCAACCATTGCGTCCCTGACTGCCAAGGGCGTCAAGATCACAGACGGCCCGACCCAGACAGCCTCCGGCAGCCGGTTTCTCTTCATCGATGCCCCCGATGGCTATGAAATCGAGCTCATTGAACGGCCACGGGGCGTGAAAATCGTTTAGCTTCGTGAAGCGTCACTCCTTGTTCGTCGCTCGTGAAGATAGCCTCACCGGATTCAGATCATGGACTCCCTCACCCATTGACGATTCCGTAGCACCCACAGTATTGTTCCCCCGCTTCACGCTTCACGAACGACGAGATACCAAAGGAGCCCCTGCATGAAGAACGGATTTTTTCGCGGTCACGGCCTCGGCAACGACTACATCGTGATGGATCCCAAGGAACTGACGTTCAAACTCTCACCCAAGAACATCAAAGCGGTCTGCGATCGCAATTGGGGCCTGGGCAGCGACGGCATTCTGGCGCTCGTTCCGAGCAAGAAAGCCGATTTCGGTCTGCGGATCTACAACCCGGACGGCAGCGAGGCGGAGAAATCCGGCAACGGATTGCGCATTTTCGCCCGCTATCTGCACGCAACCGGAAAGACGAAGAAGAAACATTTCACCGTCGAGACGAAAGGCGGTCTGGTCACGATCGATTTGCATGTCGATCGCCATGGCGATGCGAGTGCCGTGACGGTCGAGATGGGACAGGCCACGTTCAAGCCGGCAGCGCTTCCCTGCACCTTGGCAGTCGATGAATTGATTCAGCAGCCGATTGAAGCAGCCGGGCGTGCCTTGACCTTCACGGGCGTGAGCGTCGGGAACCCTCATTGCGTGGTCTTCAAACAGGCGGGAGAATCCTGGTCGCGCGAAGATCTGCTGAAGCTCGGCCCGGTCCTCGAGAACCATTCGCTTTTCCCAAAACGGACGAATGTCCAATTGGCCGTCCCGACCGGCCCCAAGGAAATTTTCATCCTCATTTGGGAACGCGGTGCAGGTGAGACCCAGGCCTCCGGCTCCTCATCCTGTGCAGCCGCCAGCGCGGCGGTTCGCCTGGGGCTGGTGAAGAGTCCTGTCACGGTCAAAATGCCGGGCGGAACGCTGAATATCGAAGTCGCGCCGGACTTTTCGCTCACGATGAAAGGACCGGTAGCCGAAGTCGCGCGCGGCACCCTGAGCCCGTCGTTCCTCCGCACACTGAAGTAAGATCGGCGGTCATCGTCACGCGTCATTCGTCAAACGGGAAGATAAAGGACTACGGTTCTTGCTATTCTTACGATTGACGGATGACCTATGACAACCGACGCACTTCAATCAAAACTCGATCACCTGCCCGACAATCCGGGCGTGTACCTCTTTAAAGACCGGTCCGGCGAATTGCTCTACGTCGGCAAAGCCGCCTCGCTCGCCGACCGAGTCCGCTCCTACTTTCAACGCGGCGCCGACCACTCTCCCAAAACGGCATTGCTCGTCGGCCAAATAGCCGACCTTGAAACCATCGTCACCCGCTCGGAACTTGAAGCCCTTATCCTCGAAAGCAATCTCATCAAGCGCCATCGGCCGCGCTTCAACGTCGTACTGCGCGACGACAAGCAGTATCCCTACCTCCGCCTGCCGGTCAAAGACCGTTTCCCGCGCCTCTCGATCGTCCGCAAAGTTCAAAAAGACGGCGCCCTCTACTACGGCCCCTATACGCCGGCCGGCGCGCTCCGCGAGACCCTGAAGGTCATCAAGAAATCGTTTCCCCTCGCCACCTGCACCATCGAGATCGACGGGACCGCCGAGCGGGCCTGCCTGGAATTCGAGATCAAGCGCTGCATGGCACCCTGCACGGGAAACCAATCGCAGAAGGACTATCTCAAGATCGTCGACCAGGTCCGCCAGTTTCTCGAAGGCCGTGACCATGAACTGTTGGACGATCTTCGCACCCAGATGGAAGCAGCGGCGGAGCGGGAGGAATTCGAAGAAGCCGCCCGGCTGCGCGACCGGCTCTTCAAGATCGAGCGCACGCTGGAAAAGCAGCGCATCACTCAAACGGCGGCGACCGACCAGGATGTGATCGGCCTGGCGCGACAAGGCACAGCTGTGGATCTGCAGCTGCTGTTTGTCCGCGGCGGGCTGCTCATCGGACGGAAGGATTTCTTCTGGCCGCAATCGGCCGACGTCAGCGACGAAGATCTGGTCCGGTCCGCCATCGAACAGTTTTATAACAAGGACGGCCAGCCGCCCAAAGAGCTGCTGGTGCCCACGGCGTTGGCCGACGCGGAGCTGATCGAACAATGGCTGAGCGACAAACGGGGCTCCGGCGTGAAAGTCCTCTCTCCGGAACGCGGGATGAAGCACCAATTGGTCCTGCTGGCGGAAGAAAATGCTGCAGCGGCGGTTGCCAACCACCTGCGGGACGAAGCACTCGACCGCCAGGCCGTAGAAGATCTGAAACGGCTGCTGCATCTGGAGAAAGCCCCCCGGCGCATCGAGGGATTCGACATCTCCAATACGATGGGCAATCAGTCGGTCGCTTCGATGGTCGTGTGGGAGGACGGCCAGATGAAAAAGGCGGACTATCGCCGCTTCAAAATACAGACCGTCATCGGCGCCAACGATTTTGCGAGCATGCAGGAAGTGGTGGCCCGGCGGTATGGAGACTCGGAGAATCTCGCCCGACCGGACCTGATCCTGATCGATGGCGGCTTAGGACAACTGGCCGCTGCCATGGAAGGGCTGAAGCAGGTCGGACATCGCGACCAGGCCATCATGGGTCTGGCCAAGGCCCGCGGCGAAAAAGATGAGCGCATCTTCCTCCCGGGGCGCAAGAACCCCATTCAACTCCGGCCGAACGCTCCCGCCACGCACCTCGTCCAGCGCATCCGGGACGAAGCCCACCGGTTTGCGATCGGCTATCACCGTAAGCTCCGCGGCAAAGCGCTGATCACCTCCCGGCTGGACCAGATCATCGGCATCGGTGAGATCAAGCGTACCAAGCTGCTCAAGCGATTCGGAAGCGTGGAGGGACTGATGGGAGCGAGCGATACCGCACTCGCAGAGGCAGGCCTCGACGAAACAGCCATCGCGGCCCTTCGCAAAACTCTCACCTGAGCAATAGACGAGTTGATCAGAAAAGAAACTTCAGGCTGAACGTCCCCAGATGGACAAAGGCGTGATAGGTGCCGTTGACCGCCGGATTCACATTCCCCACCACCGTGCGTGAGTCATAAAACCATTCCTGGTAGGCCACGTCAAACCCGATGGCCTTCGGCCAGAGAGCCGATTCGCCTCCGCAGGGAATTGCTCCAAGAAACTTCCCTCCCTGCTTGCAGAGAAAACCGGCGCCCAGTGAGAGCGTGTTGGACGATAGAGAAATGGTCGCCGGATTAAAGGTCAGATCCGGAACGGGATCTTCGGTCCTGGTATATCCGGCCCTTGCCGCCACATCCCAATACGGCAACCACGACGGATTGAGCCACTTGTACTCCGTCCCCAGTGAGACGACTGGTACGGTTTTCCATTGCCGCGGCTGTGGCAACGTCGTGCCGTTCGAGAGATAGATATTCAAATCCTTGTATGACTTCCAGGCCACAACGTCAACGTCAAGCTCCAGCTTCCATTCCCGCTCCCTCGTGCGTACCGGCCAGAGAGCTACGGCCCCGGTGTAGATCGGCGGAAGCGCCAGGCTCGTCGAGGCATCCGAGACTTTGACTCCATTGACCAACAATCCACCTTGCAACGGCAGCACAGCCTGACTGCGATAGACCATCCCGATCGAGGCCAAAGGCTTCCCGTCGCCGTTCTTGATCGGGGTATACAGCAGGCTGGCATTCATACCCACTCCGGTGCCCTTCCCGCTCAACTCCACAGAGGCCCCGCCCGCACCCACTTGGTGCTGCTCAGCCTGCCCCTCCCCCACAAAGCTGGCAAAGGTGTAAATATCGGCACCGAGGCCAATCGATAGATCGTCCGTCACTTTGTATGCAACGGTCGGCTTGATATCGAGGAGAGGAAGAGTCGCGGATGTCGCAGCGGTATTGAAGGGACCATCGACGGGATATCGCGTATTCAAACCAAAAGGGGAGGTCAATCCGAGCCCCACCGTCACCCGCGAAAGATTGGTCAGCCCGAGCGCACCCAGGTTGGCACTCAAATAGGTATGGCTCGGTGGGGGAAGGACAACACTTCCGCCGAAATCACCCCGCGTATCCGCGCCTGATGGAGCTTTGAACTTGATCGACCCGCCTAACAAGGCGGTTCCAAATATGGCCTGAAATCCATCGACCTGTGTAAGACCGGCGGGATTGTAGTGAATGGCCGAGGCATCATCCGCCTGAGCGGCAAACGCATTGCCCTGACCCGTCGCATTCGCCCCTTGAGGCTGGAACCGAAGGGCTTGGGCACCCGCAATTGATGGAGACAGAAGCCAGATCAGGCCTAATACCACACACCCGGCCAACAATTGTTTCCAAACCGGCTTGAAGATAAGCGCACCCCCATCACTATCGGAGGTCAATCTTATGCCTGGTGTGAGAACGGCATTTGAGCTTATTGGCAGTAATGCAAATAGGGGCATACGGATCTACACTTGCCAACCAAATAGACCTATCTCGCTTTGCAATAAACTTCTATGCTAGATTTTCATTTCTGTCCACTTGTCAGGAGGCGCATATGACCCACGCACTACAGAAACGCCCCTTTCCAAGACAACTGTTCGAACAGCTCTCGAAGACAGAGTGCCAGCATTTTATCGAAGCCCTCCATTACACAACAGAAGCAGAGAGCCCGGAAGACGTCAAAGGCGCGCTTTCCCGCTTCCAGAATCTCTTCTCGTTTACCCGCGTGATCGGAGGTCTTGCCCGCCTAAGCCCGAAGGGCTCATTCGAAGGATTTACCAATGTGATCAATGTGAGTTATCCGGAAGAATGGCTCCGTTTATATTGGCAAGAGGGTTACTTTGAGGTCGATCCTGTTTTTCAAACTGCATTGCAGAAGCCAGGAACACAACACTGGCAATCCACGTACAAAGAAGCTTCGTCAGACAAGCAAAAAGAATTCATGGCCGCCGCAAAGAACTTCGGATTGGGCGATGGCATTACAACAGGATCCGCCGACCCCGCCTGTAGAGTCGCGACATTCTGTTCATTCGCTTCCTCAGACAACGTCGATGCCAAGCACTACGTGCCCCTCGTAGAATATTTTGGCTATCATATCCATCTGGCCCTGTTACGCACCGCCCCTAAGAACCCCCAATCGACTGATCATTGCGTCAAGCAACTGACCTTGCGCGAAATGAACATCCTCAATTGGGTCAAAAACGGCAAGACAAACGGTGAGATCGCCCAAATAATGGGGATTACCGAGCGCACGATACGCTTCCATGTCGAAAGTATCTTCTCCAAACTCGATGTGACGTCCCGCTCGCAAGCCGTAGCCACGGCCATGGAGCACGGCCTACCGAACGTCGTGTAGGAGACTCCTCCGGAACGTACCGGCCGGCCTATGCAGCGATCGATCCGGATTCTGCCAGCTGTCGGGCAGTTACAGCGCCAGCCATTCCGGATGCATCCAACTTCTCAGCCATAATCATCTCTGAATTCCTGCCGCACACCACTGTGCCGTATGTGGTTTCGATTGTGGATATCCAACGCAGAAACTCCGGCCTCTTTTCCGCATTACGCTCGTCAAAACAACACATGTCATAGAACGCTGCAACGGCGCTCGCTCCGGCCGGAGGCAACTTGACAACTGGACCAACCGGCTCGCAGGGAAATCCAAACATCCGAAGCGCCCGCAGAAACCGCTGCTCGACTTCGAGATAGTAATACCGCACCTCATTTTCGACCGCCCATTGGTAGACCCCCTTCAAAACCGCCAGCATGATGCGTGTCGAAAGTTTGGGATCGCGAATCTCAGGATTCACGGTAAGCCTGGTTATTTCAGCCGTGTCCCGCTCCTTTCTGATAACGTAGTCACGGGGAAGCAGTGCCCCGAATTCATTTTCCAGCATAAACCGGCCGGACGACGGAATGAGTCGAGCCATCCCCAGCAGTGTCCCGTCAGGATGCAACAGACCAACGGTTGATCCCCACAGATCATATATATCGACCTCTTCACGGTCGGCAGAAGCAGGCACCCATTTCAGCGACTCCGCAAACACTTTGTGTCTCAGTTGATAGGACTTCTTGAGTTCCTCACCGCGCAACGTCTTCACTAAGAACTGATCTTCCCTGAACGCAATATCTCGCACTTCGCTCATCTCCTACCTCCTTGTTGGTATGGGAACTGGCCCGACCGGATCCGCAAGATCCGCATCCCGAGTGATGGATTCTCAGAATCCATGCATTTCGTCACCTGGCGGATCCGCCAGGTGACGAATAGGCTTGTCTTCGCGTACTACTCTTCACTTAGTTGGGATACACAACACACAAGGTTTCATTACCTTGTGCCGGGCTGGTTGAACGGAAAGGAGGATTGACGCAGTGAATGAAGGAAAGAGGCTCCACATCATCGACGGGTTTCGGCAATCCCCCCCCCTTGGCCGTCGTCATCAATTCGGACAAGGGGAAGGTCCGCGGCACAGCAGCGAGAGCAATCACTTTCCCAAACTCACCGCGCCGGCTGGAGGCCAGCTGACGGTAGCGCTCAAAGCCACGGAAAAACGCTTGAGCAGTTTGTTGGAAGACCGGGCTCGGATCAGCCGAGACCTCCACGACTCAGTCCTGCAGTCGCTCTATGCCATCGGGCTCAGCCTGGAAACCTCCCACCGTACCAATACTTCGTCACAACCAAGGACCGATCGCGCTTACAGCCATGCCGTGGATCAACTCAATCGCTTGATTCACGAGGTGCGAGGCATCATCAAGGGGCTCGCAGATGGCTCGGTCCAGGACATGGACCTGCCTGAGGAACTCAGACAGTTGGCCGGCAGTTACGAGCAACTCAGTAACGTCACGATCACGCTCAGTCTGCAGCCGTCGGCACTCGACGTACTCACACGGGAAGAAGAGCAGGAGATTCTGAACATTGTGCGGGAAGCCTTGAGCAATTGCGTCCGCCATGCGCAGGCGACTCACGCGGAGGTGACGATCAGGACGCACGGCAATAGAGTGCGCATCTGTATCTGCGACGACGGTAAGGGATTTGTCGAAACCGGCGCTCACCCCAAGGGGTATGGCTTGATGAATATGGAAGCACGGGCCAAGAAACTCGGCGGCAGGTTGCTGCTCCGCTCGAAGCCCGGCCAGGGGACTCGCCTTACCGCGGAATTTTTACTGGAACCGATTTTAGCGCCTGTATGAAACCTGCACGCACGACACTCCTCATCGTCGACGACCACGAAGTCGTCCGGCAGGGTCTCCGAACACTCCTGGACCTTGAGCCGGATTTCCGTGTCATCGGTGAAGCAGCGTCGGTCGCGGATGCCGTCACACAGACGGCACGTCTCCGACCAAGTGTCGTGTTGCTCGACGTGAAGCTCCCCGACGGGTCGGGGGTGGAGGCCTGCCGCCGGCTTCTCGCGACCACGCCGCCCCCCCGCGTCCTGATGCTGACCAGCTTTTCGGATGACGCTACAGTGGTCGAGGCTGTTCAAGGCGGAGCCCACGGCTACGCGCTCAAAGATGTCCGCACCCAGGACCTGATTCAGGCTATTCGCACCGTCGCAAGCGGCCACGGCTACCTGGACCCGCGCGTGGCCCAGCAAACCTTGCATTGGATCCGCGATCGATCCCACGCTGCATCCGGTCACTCCCCGGATCGCCTCACACGCCTCTCACCCCAGGAGCGCGCCATCCTGCCTCTGCTCGCTGAAGGCAAGACCAACAAAGAAATTGCGGTCGACCTCCGTTTAAGCGACAAGACCGTCAAAAACTACCTCGCCAATATCTTCGACAAGCTCCAAGTACGCCGGCGCACCGAAGCCGTGAGCTGGTATATCCGAACGACTCGGGCATCGTCGGAATACTCCCGATTCTAAGTCTTGAATGTTCCACTTCTTTGACTCCCGCGCCCTCTAGAAATTCAGGGGTCTCAGGCCCTATGCTAGACAATCCGCCAGGGCCGTCGCAGAGATTGGGGAGATTCACCCCGCGGACGGACCGGTGGTCATCCCGGCTGACCAGCGAACCGAGGCACGAAGCGTCATGCACCGTCCCTTCTCTCTTTCACCGTCCGAGACAGCAACGCAACCCGGCGACGGCCTCACGCCGGCCCCCCCCACGCTGTCGACATCCTCTCCCGCCCACCATGCCATGGAGGCGGCGCAAGTCGGCACATGGGAATGGCGGATCGCCACCGGACGGGTCGAGTGGTCCCCGCAGGCTGATACGATTTTCGGACTCACGCCAGGCGATTTTTCCGGTACGTTCGAAAGCTTCTTGAGTCTCGTGCATCCATCAGATCGCCCACAGTTACAGGCGGCGATTCAGACCGCGATCGAAACGCGTCAGCCCTGCCACCTCGACCATCGAATCATCACCCCGGGCGGAATTATCCGATGGGTCTCCTGTCGAGGCCGCGCGGTGCTGGACTCAGACGGCCACGTCGCAGGCATGGCGGGAACGACCGAAGATATCACCCGCCGGAAAGAAGCCGAGCTGGCCCTTGTTGATCTACAAGAAACCCTGGAGCACCGTGTCAGGGAACGCACCGCGGGCCTCGAACAGGCCGTGCGGGACCTTCAAGAGGAGATCGGGCGGCGGCGACAGACTGAGGCGGCACTGAAAGCCAGCGAACAACGGTATCACGCCCTTTACGAACACAACCCCACGATGTACTTCACGCTGACGCCTGACGGCACGGTCCTCTCCGTCAACCAATTCGGGGCAGAGGAATTGGGCTATCGCGTGGACGAATTAATCGGACAATCAGTACTCGCCGTTTTCCGAGCTGCAGATCACCATACCGTGCTGGAACAACTGATCCTCTGCTCACAGAGCCCTGGGCAAACCTTCGACTGGGAAATCCAGAAAGTACGGAAGAGCGGACAACGCCTCTGGGTCAAGGAACGGGCGCGGGCCATCACCGGGCCTGACGGAAGCCCGATCATTCTCATCGTGTGTGAAGACATCACGGAACAGCGACGGACGCAAGAGCTCATCCGAGATCGGGATCAGCAATTACAAACCACCACGCAGCTCCTCCATACCCTGGTGCAGGAGTCTCCCCTTCCGATCGTCAGTCTGGACGCCGAGGCGCGGGTCACCAGCTGGAACCAGGCCGCCACCAAACTGTTCGGCTGGACGGAAGAGGAGGTCCTGGGCCGGGAACTTCCTTATGTCCCTACCGGCCAGGAAGCAGAAGCCGATGCCCTCTGGAACCACGGCACACACCACGGGATCCGTGGCCCGCTTTCGCTCCGCCGGCAGCGGAAAGATGGGAAACTTCTAGACCTGTTACTGTGGCCGGTGTTCGTCGAAGATCCCACCGGCCGACTGTCGACGGCAGTCGGCCTCTATGTCGATCAGTCGGACCTCCGTCAGGCGGAAGATGCGCGCCTGCACAGTGAAGAACGGCTCCGGTCCTTCTTGAATGCACTCGACGACCTCGCGTTTGAATTCGATGATCATGGCACCTATTTAAATGTGTGGACCAGGAACGAGGATATCCTCCTATTGCCGAAGGAGGAGACCGTCGGGAAAACACTGGCCGACTTACACGGACGGGAAGCCGGCGAGCGGTACCATCATATCCTCACCCGGGTGCTCAGTTCCGGACAACCGGAAAAGATCGAGTATTCGCTGACGATTCATGGGCAGCCTCGGCACTTCTCCGCAATCCTCAGCCGTATTCCGGCGAGTGCAAGCACCCCGTCGACCGTAGCCTGCGTCGTCCGCGACATCACGGAGCAAAAACGCTCGGCGGAAGCTCTGCATCTGAGCGAGCACCATTTAAAGAGCATCATCGAAACGTCGCCGGAATGCGTCAAGCTGGTGGCCGCTGACGGGACGCTGCTCCAGATCAACACAGCCGGGCTGGCCATGATCGAGGCAGACGATCTACGAGACGCACTCGGCCGATGTATCTATCCGATTGTCGCCGAACCTCATCGCGAGGCCTTTCGGGCAATGAATGAACGGGTCTGCCGGGGGCAGAAAGAATCTCTGGAATTTGAGGTCGTGGGCTTGCGGGGAACTCGCCGCTGGATAGAGACCCATGCCGTGCCATTACGCAATCCCGACGACGGCGCCATGGTTCAGCTAGCCATCGCTCGCGACATCACCGACCGCAAACAAGCCGAACTGGCTCTTCGCCTTAGCGAAGAACGCTTCGAAATCGCCTTCCGGTCAAGTCCTCATCCGGTCGTAATTACCGAATTGGCCACGGGACGCTGCATCGAAGTCAACGACACGGCGTTGCAGCTCTTTGGATTCCAACGCCACGAAGCAGTCGGGCGCACCACCATCGCCATTGAGCTTTGGCCGAAGCCGGAAGATCGTACACGATTCGTCACGCAACTCCTGGAAACGGGAACCCTCCGAGGCGTGGAATTCACCTTCCAAACCAAAGACCATCGATTGCGGCACTGCCTGGTTTCGAGCGAATTGATCGAACTCAATGGTACGCGATGCATCCTCACTGTGGGCACGGATGTTACTGAGAGGAAAGAGGCTGAAGCCGCTCTGCGAGAGAGCGAGGAACGCTGGCAGCGCTTTGTCGCCGACGCACCGGTCGGGCTGGTCGTCGCCGGTGCCGACAAACGTATTCTCAGCGCCAACAAAGCTTTTTGCGCACTCACAGGCTATTCCGAGCAGGAAGTGATCAATAACACCTACGCGCTCTACACCCATCCCGATGACCTGCTCAGAAATCTGCAGTTGACCGAAGAGTTTCTCTCCGGGCAGCGGGACGGGTATACCTACGAAAAGCGCTATGTCAGGAAAGACGGCGAAATCATCTGGGTATCCATACGTGCAAGCCGTCTTGCCGCCCACGGATATGATACGCCGCTGTTGCTCGCGGTCGTGGAAGACATTACCGACCGCAAACAGGCCCTGGCGGAGCGGGAACGGATCAGCCAGGACCTGCACGACAACCTTCTCCAATCCCTCTACGCCGTCGGCATGCAGCTCGAAGCCGGCAAACTGCTGACGGGTAAAGCCCCTCGCAAATCCAAGCAGCACGTCACCCAAGCCATCCGGCAGTTGAACCATCTCGTCTTGGAGGTCCGGCAGTTCATCACCGACCTGACTCGCCGCACGGCGCCTACACTGGATTTTACGGTGGCACTCAACCAGCTCGTCGCCTCTTGCTCATCGGAAACCCGTACCGCGCCCGAGCTGGACCTCGACCCAACCGCGCTCACCGTCGTCACCCCGGCGACCGGCGAACAGTTGCTGAGCATTGCGCGGGAAGCCTTGAGCAACAGTGTCCGCCATGCCAGCGCGACACACCGTTCCGTCAGCCTCACGAAAACCGACGGCTCCATCCGGTTGCGCGTCACCGATAACGGCAAAGGCTTTGACCCCGGCCGCAAACGCCGCCGCGGCCACGGGCTGGCCAATATGGCCGCACGGGCCAGAACCATCGGCGCGCAGTTCACGCTCGACAGTGCGCCGGACCGCGGCACCTCGATCACGATCGACATCCCGACAGGAGATCCGCATGCCTGCTAAGACGAAATCCTCGCCCATCCGTTTGCTGATCGTCGACGACCACGAGGTGGTTCGAATCGGGCTCGGCGCCGTGCTCGATCTGACGCCGGGCATGAAAGTGGTCGGCCAGGCCCGGAATAAGGTCGATGCCATCGCGCAATGCCGTCGCACGAAGGCGGACGTCGTGTTGCTTGACATCCGCCTGCCGGACGGCAGCGGGATCGATGCCGCTCGCGAGATTCTGTCGGCACACCCGAACATCCGCATTCTGTTCCTGACCAGCTTCGCCGACGAACACACCGTCCTTGAAGCAATCCTGTCCGGCGCCCAGGGCTATGTGCTGAAAGACATCGCCTCCGCCGCGCTGATCCGCGCCATCAAGACCGTCGCCGCCGGACAACCCTTGATCGACCCGCGCCTGACCACCCACACGCTCTCGTGGATGAAGCACCTGGCGGCCGGCCAGACTCCTGCCAAACGATCGCTCCTCTCCCCCCAAGAGCAGCGCATTCTTCCCCATGTGGCCGGGGGCCTTACCAACAAAGAGATCGCGCACAGGCTGGATCTGAGCGAAAAAACCGTGAAAAATTATCTGGCAAACATTTACTCCAAACTCCAGATCGGACGACGGTCGCAGGTCGCCGCCCTGTACGCCGGAAGCTTCAAAGGATCTCTGCCGCCGCGCTCCTCCAAAACCTCGTGAGGAGCGCCCCGCAACTCCGGATGACGGCATCGTGCCAACGATCGTCCGTCTCAAGATTCGCCGTGCACACCGATACAGAGACGTCGCTCCCTAACAGGCGTAAGGCCCGCCCATCCCCGCCGTCCCGCACAAATACCGTCACATCAAGTTTGCTCCTCCGGCATTCGACAAGGACGCAGATCTCCGTAGCGATCCGTCCGGCCTTCTGAGAGGGAGTCATGTTCGATTTGTCCTGGATCCGGCTCCAAGACATGACCGCCTGCTCTGCGGCCTTGCGCCGGCTCGGCACCGGCCCATCCTCCATCGAAGCGGCGGCAGACCGGATCAAGCGGTACCTCGACACGAACCTCACGACCGGGCCGGGCGAAGATCCGGCCTGCGTCCTCGTGCGACGCTTCAAAACCCATCCCTACCATCAGCTCAGCTCCGAACTGCAGACCCTGGTCGATACGCACCCCGGAAACAAGCCCTCCGATCCCGGGATGAAATGCCCGACCTTGCTCGGCCCCACAGGCGTGGTCTCAGGCTGGAACGACCCGGCTCGTTCAAGCCGCTTTCGCGTCATCCCGCTGGCCGGCCCAGAGGCTCTCGCGAAGCTGCCGATGTTCTCGCAGAGCTTCGCGCGATTTCACGCTGCCTAGGGAACACTCTTCCGGACGAAGCTGAACTTTCCTCGTCTGAATTGACAGGTCGTATGACGCACTTTAGGATACCCGCACACGTTGCCCCCAGCGGGCGTTTGAATAGTTGAGGAGGCCTGATGTCCAGCGAGCATTCGTCCCCGTCCCACCAGCCGACACGATCGCTCCGGTCCCCGGTTGCCCAGATTGAACATGTCTTTGAACTCGTCGTCTTTGCCAGCCGCTGGGTCCAGGCCCCCCTCTACGGCGGGCTTATCATCGCGGAACTGCTCTACGCATACAAATTCCTCATCGAGCTCTGGGAGATGGTCCGACACATCAATCAGCAGGAAGAAACCATCTTCATGCTGGGCGTCCTGGGATTGATCGACGTCACGATGGTGGCAAATCTGCTCACCATGGTCATCATCGGGGGCTACGCGACATTCGTCAGCAAGCTGGATCTGGAAGAGCATCCGGATCGCCCGGACTGGCTGACCCACATCGATCCCGGCACGATCAAGATCAAGCTGGCCGCTTCGCTGATCGGCATTTCCAGCATCCATTTGCTGAAATCGTTTGTCGATATCGCGAACGAGAACCCCGAGCACATCAAGTGGAAGATCTTCATCCATATGACCTTCCTCGGCTCCGCCATCCTCTTAGCCTGGACGGACAAGATCATGCAGAGAGATAAAAAGCACTGACCCGGTATCAAAACTCATACAGGGCTGTATCACTCTCAGCCCTATTGCCAAGCGCCCTGTTCGATCTGCACGAAACTTTACCGGCAAAAGCCTGACTTTCCGGTCCTTACGCCTGGACCTATCAGGGCATGCCACTTGCGGATATTTGAGTCTCACAGGTTGTAATGCTCTCATCAGAGACCCTGCGATCGGAGGCCATCATGGTTCGCTTTGGTTTCATCGCACTCCTGACTCTTCCGCTCCTGACCGCCTGCACGTCGTCGCTCATCGACCTGCGGGAGGATCTCGATGTGCATCGATCTTCGTATAAAGAAAAGCTCGCGGGCAACCCTGCTACAACCGAGAATTTTCTGGCTTGTACCCAACAGGCCCACGATGAAAGCCGCCTGCCGCTCACCATCGCGAGCACTTCCTCCTCAACCGGCTCGCCTGTTTCATCCACCGCCATCAGCAGCAGAGTCCGGGTCCCGGTGCAGGCATTGGTCGAACAGATTCACGATCGAGCCGGGAACAACGCGGCTTCCTTGAGCATCCTGTCGGACATGGTGGACGAATTCGCCGATCCAGCGCAGCGCCGCTTGGATCTGGACAAGCTCCATCTGATCATCGACGCAATCCAGCATTGGTATGCGCATCTCGACTTCGATAAGGACGCGTTGGCACAAGATGCGTCTCTCTTCGCCCGGTTACTTGTCGCCTACAACCAGGCCTACTTCGGTGACCTGACGTTCGCCATCGCCCCCGACGCCGACGCAGGAGCGGTCCGTGGAGTTGTTCAACTCGCCTCCCGGGGTTTTGTGGACCGGAGTGGAAATACCGTCCGGTTTCCCGGCCTCTCCGCCACCGCTCAAATTGACGCGACCCGCACGATCGAACTGTCCGCCACACCCATCGACTCCAGGCGGGTGAGTGCCGACCTCACCCGCCTGTTTCTCGAAGCCTTTTTCGACGCAGCCTTTCGTGTCCCGGCCGTGCAGCAGGCCACGGCCTTGCGTGTGTCTACCCAGACGGCACCCTATCCGGCATTCGATGTATCCCGCTCCCCCGTCTCGCTGGACGCACTGGCCGTCGTGACGCGCCATGCGCTCAGAACTGAAGCCGTCGTGACATCTCTGGTCGGGAAAGCCGTGCGCGGCGGGAGCCTGTTCAGCACGAACAACGAAACCGTCGCCGCCACGCTTGAAACGGCAGCGGGAGTTTTTGCAAAGAAACTCGTCGAGCACGAAGGCTTCTGCTATTTTCAGGTCACACAGCATCCCTGATTGCGCACCGTCCACGCAGGTGACGAACCGACGAGGAACCTATGACACGCTCACTGATCCTGAGTCTCGGCTGCCTCCTCACGCTCAGTGGATGTTTTGCCAAGATTCACACCCTCCCCGCTCATACCGACCAACAGACCCCGGTCTTTGCCCCGCTTCCTGATCGTGAGACGCTCCTCGGATTGGCGGTCTCCGGCGGCGGCAGTCGCGCCGCGACCTTTGCCGCCGGTGCTCTTGAGGCCCTGGCAAATGTCCGTTTCATGGAGGGTGGACAGGAACGCAGCGTCCTTGAAGCCGTCACGCACATGTCAAGCGTCTCGGGTGGAAGTCTGGCGACGGCCTACTACGCCGTCAAGAAGCCGGCTAAGACCGAACCGGTGTTTGCCGGCCAAGAGCTGTCCCCCGTCTATCAGCAGTTTTTCGCCCGCTTCAAAGACGACATGCAGAAGAACTTTCAGATCCGGGCACTGGGGCGCCAAGTGCTGAATTTCCGGGTGGCCAACCCGACGAAGTTCGCTCATTCGTTCGCCGACGTCTGGGATGCCAACTTCTTCGACGAGATCACCTTCGCCGGATTGTATGAGCGGACCAGACAAGGAGATGCGCCGCAGATCATGCTGAACGGCACGATGTACAACTCAGGCCGCCGGCTCGTGCTGACCACGCTGGCCCCGACGGACTTTGCCTACGATTTCACCGCAGAGTTGCGCGCCAGGCTGATCGCCAAAGGACTCCAGTTCACTCCGGAAGGCAAGGCCAGCTTCGACCGAAGCGTGGACCGGGCCAAGAACCAGTTCCTCCCGTTAACAGTGGAAGACCTCGGCGGTGATCACCGCACGCTGCCGGTGTCGCTCGCCGTGGCCACCTCCGCCTCATTCCCACCGGTGGTCGGACCGGTCACCTATCGAACGGCCGGATCGACCTCCTATATCCATGTCGGTGACGGCGGACTCTTCGACAACCTTGGAACTGAATCTCTGACAACGCTTTTCCTGAACAAGTTGAATCCGGCTCACCCGAAAATTCGACGTGGGCTGATCCTCGTCATCGACACCTCCTATCCCTTCGACGAGGGCGCCGCGGACCTGAGCGACAATGAGAAAGGATTCGAGGTATTTGCCAACGACCCCTCGCGGATCGTCGGGATCATGGAAGAGCGGGCCAATGCCTATCAGGCTATGCTGTGGCACAGCCTCCGGACCGAAGGCGTCCTGCTGCCGAATTACGACCAGTTGAAACTCATCATTCTTCGCCATACCGAGGCCGACTGGACGACAGACGATCCGATCCCGGCCGGGTGCCCCTCCGGACTCACCCCGGCGGATGTGCAACGGGTGATCCGGCAGATTCCGACGTTATTCAAGATCGATGAGGATTGCCACGCGCCGCTGCTGTTTGCCGCAGCGAAGAAAGTCGTGCGGAAGCAGCAGGACCGGATTGTGAAATTCTTACAAGCGGCCCCGACGCGCTGACTGCCGGACTGACCGAGAGAGCAACCGGAAACGCGCATGACCATGATGGATTCTGACCAGACTGACGGCCCGATCCCGCTGGCTCAAGTCCTCGCGGAAGAAGCGAAAGAACTGCACGATATCCACCTCGAGTTTCCCGATCACTTGTCGCCGGCTGAGCATCTCAAGCACGTTCAGGCTTCCATCCATGAACGGACCCCCACACGGTCCGCCCTCTGCATTTCCGGCGGAGGGATTCGTAGCGCGACGTTCGGACTCGGCGTCCTGCAGGGACTGGCGCGACATCACCTGCTGCAGCAATTTGATTATCTCTCCACCGTCTCCGGTGGCGGCTACATCGGAAGCTGGCTGACCGCCTGGATCCGTCGCCATCCCGAAGGACTCGAGGGTGTGTGCGCACAACTGGGACAGGTCGCTCCCCCCGATAAACCCCAGCACGAACCGGAACCGGTCAGTTGGCTCCGCACCTACAGCAACTACCTCAGCCCACGCCTGGGCCTGATGTCGGCCGACTCATGGACGCTCGTCGGAACCTATCTGCGGAATCTGCTCCTCAATTGGCTCGTGCTCGTCCCGTTTTTGCTGGCGTTGCTCGCTCTCCCCCTGCTCTACCGCACGGTCCTCAAGGCCGACACCTCTCCGGCCGTCATGACGACATTCGTGATCCTGGGGACCGTTTGTTTACTCATCAACTTGACGTACCTGCACCTCTGCCGGCCCAGCCTATGGAAACTGCGGCAGGCCTCCTTCTGGAAGCAGGTTGAGTCACAACGCATATTTCTGTTCGTCTGCCTGTTTCCCCTGATGACAGCGGTCAGCTGTCTTACCATCGCCTGGGAATGGTTTCACCGGCATCCGGACTACTCGCTCGATCACCTCTCCTTGTTTGGCCTCTCCAGTCTGTTCACCCTGTCTCTGGGGGCCGGCGCCATACACCTGACCGCATGGCTCATCGCAGCCATCATCCTCCGTCGACCATGGCTGGACTGGTGGCGCTTGTTGGAGTCACTGACGATCATCCTGAGCGGCCTGTTGGGAGGCGGACTCCTCTGGGCCGCCCTCATGAAACTCGATCGGATCAAAGGGCTCGACCCGGATCTATTCTGGTACACCTGCGCAGCAGTCCCGGCCCTCCTCTCCCTCTTCCTCCTGGCTGCAACCCTCTTCATCGGCATCGCCAGCCGTTTGACCGGAGACGGTGACAGGGAATGGTGGGGGCGCGCCGGATCCTGGATATTGATCGGCTCGGTCTGCTGGGCCGGCCTGGGAAGCATCACCATCTTCGGCCCGACTGTGTGGGTGAAGATGTCCGCCTGGGCAACCTCAGCCGGGGGCGTGACCGGAATCCTGACCGTACTACTCGGCTTCAGCGCCAAGACGGATGCGAACCCCTCCGGTGCGGAACCGGTATGGTGGAAACAGCTCGGCCGGCATGTCTACCTCCTCCTGCTGGCTCCGCTGACCGTCACACTCATCCTCATCCAACTGGCACGGATGATACGGATCATTGTGGCCGAGGCCCCCTGGTTCCAGGTCGGTGAATTTATTGTAGGGATGGCGCTCTTCAGCGTACTGCTGTCGGTCGTCATCAATATCAACAAGTTTTCACTACATTCGATCTATCGCAATCGCCTGATTCGCGCCTATGTCGGGGCTTCACGGTGGAACACAAGGACCGCGAATCTCTTCACGGGATTCGACTCGAAGGACAATCTCGCCATGGCTGAGCTGGCTTCGAAGACCGGCGGGATTCAAAAACCTTTTCACGTGATCAACATCGCCCTGAATCTGGTCCACGGTGAGAATCTGGCCTGGCAACAGCGGAAAGCGCAGTCGTTTACGGTGTCGCCGCTGCATTGTGGAAGTTTCGTCAACCAGTTGGGCTATCGACGCTCGTCGGAATACGGGATGAATCCCGCCGTCAATCAACCCATCACCATCGGCACCGCGCTCGCCATCTCAGGCGCGGCAGCCAGTCCTAACATGGGCTACCATTCATCACCGGCCGTTACCTTCTTATTGACGCTCTTCAATATCCGGCTCGGATGGTGGCTGGGCAACCCGGGACAAGCCGGCCAGGAGACCTATCGTCGCGCCTGTCCGGAATTCGCCGTGGGCCCCATGCTGGCAGAGGCCTTCGGATTCACCAATGAGCAAAAGCGGTATGTGTACCTGTCCGACGGCGGACACTTTGAAAACCTCGGACTCTACGAGATGGTGCTGCGGCGATGCCACTACATTCTCGTCAGCGACGCGGGTTGCGATGAGAAGATGGAATTTCAGGACCTGGGAAATGCGATCCGGAAGATCCGGATCGACCTGGGCATCGATATCGACATCAATGTGGGGCCGCTGCGCCTGTCAGCTCAAGACCGATCCGGCGCGCATTACGCGATGGGCACGATCTACTACAGCCGGGTGGATCCGGGCGCGCCCGACGGCATCCTGATTTACCTCAAACCCTCGCTCAGCGGGGATGAACCGGTCGATGTGCTGGAATATGCCGCCCATCACGAACAATTCCCGCACGAACCGACATCGGATCAATTTTTCGACGAGTCACAATTTGAATCGTATCGCCGGCTGGGCGAACATGTGGCAGGAGAAGTCTTCGCCTCCGTCACCGCACAGACGGCCACCTTGCCGGCTGCCTTTGACGCCCTGCAAGCGCGACACGACCCCTCTCACGTTTGAGCCCGCGCTCTTCACACAGATCAGCTTGCGTTTACAGCCACGCAGGTGTAACGGCGCCCTTCGCATCGCGCCATTGCGGGGTCCATGCCAGGGCGACGAGCTGCACCGCGATATTGGATTTGGTGGGCTTGATGGAAATAGTCTCGAGCTTTTCGTTCAACGGATCGGTGGCGGCCGCCATCGCCTCGCTCTCGGATTTGAACTGCGCTTCGAGGTCCGCCAGTTGCTGCTGAAGAGCCGCCACGTTTTCTTCGGCGTGGCCGACATCCTGTGACTCTTTCATCACGCGACCGGCACTCTTGATGGCCGTCGTCGCCCGTCCGATGTTCGTGGCGCTGATCGTCTTCCGGCCGAGAAACGCTCCGAGAATCGACGCGCCCACTGAAATCGCCGCCTGCACCTGGCTGGAACGGGACTCCGCTTGCTGCTTGACCTTCATCTGTTCGGCTCGCCGGATGCGATCTTGCAACGCGGTAATTTTGGGCGCGTACTTCTGGCGCAACGACTCGGCCGCTTTGTCCCGCAGTTCGCGACCGGACTGTTGGAGCCGCACACGGAAATCCCGTTCAGACTCGCCCGGCTTGGAAACGTCCTTTGTCGTCGGGCTTTTCAACAGTTCGAACTTCTGGGTCCTGAACAGCCAGCTGCCGAATTCTTTATTCCAGTCGGCGTAACTCTTGGCCTTGCCGGCGCTGGCCGGAAGCGGAAGGAACTGGGCATCGCCCGCAGGCGACTGCTCCAGATCCGCAACCGCGAGGTCCACGGCAGTGGCATGATCCCAATCGACCGGCACTGCGCCGTCGGTCATGGGCACCAACACCGTCACGTCCTGCGTCTGATCGATACCACTCTTCGTATCGGAGAAACGGATCTGAGACGATCCCAGCAGCATCGGGGCATACAAGAGTTCGCCCCCCTCCGGCTTGGAACCCCGCAGCGGCACAAACTGCTGCGGCACGTCCGGCGGGACGATGGGACGAGCCGCGGAAAGTTTGAGGCGTGAGGTGTGAGGCGTGAGCCAGGAAGTTCCTGCCTCCAACCTCCCGCCTCCAACCTCTGTCCGTCTTCGCGGATCCATCAGCTGCTTGATCTGCGTTCTCGTCAGAGGTCCGCGCAAGTAAGACAGGCACCAGCGGGTTTCGAATACGACCGGCTCATCCTCATGGACGTTGTTCATCAGGAAGATGCGGTTGCCGAGACCGGCAAGCGTCTGCTCCATACGCCCCTTGTCGAATTTCTTTCCTGCGCTGGAGGAAGCACCCTCCAATCCTTCGAGCACCCGCGCCTTATCGCGCTCCGTCTGTAACCGTCCGATAAACCAGGTGCCGGTATTAGCCAGTCCCTTGTAGTCGAGATCGACGGGATTCTGCGTCGCCAGCACCACGCCCAGACCGAACGCGCGGGCCTGCTTGAGCAGGGTCATCAGCGGCAGCTTCGACGGCGGATTCGCCACCGGCGGGAAATAGCCGAAGATCTCATCCATATACAAAAGTGCCCGCAGGCTGGTCGTCCCCGATTGCACCCGCATCCACCCGACCATCTGACTCAATAAGAGTGTCACAAAGAACATGCGCTCGGCGTCGTTCAGATGCGCGATGGAAAAAATCGCCAGGCGCGGCTTGCCCGCCGGCGTATAGAGGAGCGACTGAATGTCGAGGGCCTCGCCTTCGAGCCAGGCTTGGAAGCCGGGCGCGGCGAGCAGATTGTTCAGCTTCATGGCCAGGGCGAAACGGTCCTTCGAGGGAAAGAAGGAGTCCACGTCCATCACGCCGATCTTCGAGACCGGCGGAGTTTGAATGGCGTGGATCAGCGCGGCGAGATCCAGATCTTCCTCGTTCCTCCAGGTGCGATCCAGAATCGTCGAGAGCAGAATGTGTTCGCGGCTCTGGATCGGATCGGCTTCGATACCGAGCAAACCCAGCAGACTGGTCACAGTGGTGCTGATGCGTTCGCGGAAAAGTTCGGCATCCTCGCGCACATCGGCGGCCGGCGCGGCAAAGGACTTGAGAATGGAGACCGGCAACCCCGCATTGCTCCCCGGCGTATAGATGGCGACGTCAGCCGCATCGCGCAGTCGCTGAATGCGCGCGCCGTCCTGCTGCCATCCGGCCAGCCCTTTCGTCCAAAGCTCGGCCTGCGCCTGGGCAAAGTCGGACGGCGACAATCCTTTCTTGCGTGCATCGTCTTCATTGATCCAGGGTTGAAAATCTTCGCCCTTGAGGCCGGGGAAGGTCAGCATCAGGTTGCCGAGGTCGCCCTTGGGGTCGATGATGATGGCGGGAATGTTATCGATGGCCGCTTCTTCGAGAAGCGAGAGACAGAGGCCGGTCTTCCCGCTGCCGGTCATGCCGACGCAGACCGCATGGGTCACGAGGTCTTTGGAGTCGTAGAGCAACCAGCCAGGCTTCGCCTGTTTCGCCGCCATGTCATAGGGGCGACCGAGATAGAACACGCCGAGCTTTTCGAAATCCTCCGCTGAACTTGCAGCAGCCGGCACCTTCGACTCCCCTGTCTCTTTCTTCTTAGGAGGCATTGTTCACCACTCTTTGAAAATCAAAAATACGGCGCCGATCATGAGGCCGAATCCGGCCAAATAATTCCACTTGAGCGGCTCTTTGAGGTACAGCACCGAAAAGACGCAAAACACGACAAGGGTAATGACTTCCTGAATGGTTTTCAATTGCGCCGCGGTGAATTCATAGTGCCCGATCCGGTTGGCCGGGACCTGGAAACAATACTCGAAGAAGGCGATCCCCCAACTCGCCACGATCACGATCCACAAAGGCGAATCCTTGTACTTCAAATGCCCGTACCAGG
>Ga0209079_10000180_pt1 | contig 29312 bp, 23 predicted proteins | sample PPLLaktember2015_2_FD_187259 | JGI IMG/M metagenome (GOLD analysis project Ga0209079, IMG submission 187259) | Freshwater sediment microbial communities from Prairie Pothole Lake near Jamestown, North Dakota, USA - PPLs Lake P7 Core (6) Depth... | ecosystem: Environmental > Aquatic > Freshwater... | reverse complement strand
CGGCCTGCAGGCCAGCCGCTATGCGCAACTGGTCAACGTCTACCAGGCGATGGGCGGCGGCTGGGTCGACAAGGCGGCCGAGTCCGCACCGAAGCCGCAGGGACGGGTGGCGGCGAAGTCCATGCCGTAAGTGCCCCGGTGACCGGCGCGGCGAGCCGGCCGCACCCTAAGCGCACCGTGCGCCAGCCGATGGTGCGCGCACCGGCTGACGTTGGCCTGCCCCCAGGGGTCCAGTCCGGACCGCGCCCTGCCACAAAGCCAGTCGAAGCGGCGTCAGGGGTTTCCCAGTTGCGGACGTCCCCGATGAAGCGCCACTATCCAGCCGACCGACCGCAGCGCAGCGGGCCCGTCACTCGATGGAAGGGAAGGCAACGACGTGGGAGACACGAAGAGCCGCGCACCAGCCAGGCTCAAGCTGCCACTGCGGCAGGTGCTGGCGATCCTCGCCCCTTACGTCCGCAAGCGCCTCGTCGAGCAGGTCAAGGCGGTCTGGCTGATCGTCCTCTACCTGATCGCCTTCCAGACGCTGCTGCTCGACATACCCGTCTTCGGCGCGACGGTGATCGCCGTCGGCATCGTCCTCGTCGTCGTCGGCCTGACCTTCTTCATGGAAGGGCTCGTGCTCGGGCTCATGCCGCTCGGCGAACTGATCGGCATCCGCTTGCCGCAGAAGTCCCGGCTCCCGACCATCCTTGCGTTCGCCTTCATCCTTGGGGTCGGGGCCACCTTCGCCGAGCCGGCAGTCGGCATCCTCAAGGTCGCGGGATCGACCGTGAAGGCGTGGGAAGCGCCCCTGCTCTTCCTGCTCCTCAACAAGCACTCCGACTATCTCGTTTACGCCGTCGGCATCGGCGTGGGAGTGGCCGTCGTCTTCGGCATGCTGAGGTTCCTCTACGGCTGGTCGCTCAAGCCCTTCATCTACATCCTCGTCCCGCTGCTGCTCGCCCTGTCGATCTGGGCCGCGTTCGAGCCCAACATGATCTACCTGACCGGGCTGGCCTGGGACTCCGGTGGAGTGACGACCGGCCCGGTGACGGTTCCGCTGGTCCTGGCGCTGGGCATAGGCATCAGCCGGGTCGTCGCTCGCGACAACGGTTCGGGCGGTGGCGGATTCGGCGTCGTGACGCTGGCATCGGCCTTTCCCATCGTCTTCGTGCTCGGCCTCGGGATCCTGTTTCTGTCGAGCGTCCCGAAGCCGACCAGCGACGTCGATTTCCTCGACCCGCGCAACCGTGCCCAGGCGGCTCCCCTCTTCGAGTCCGGGCCGGCAATGACTGGCTACGTGCTGCAGAACGCCAGCGCGGCCGGCCAGCTCGCCTACTTTGGCGGCGACCGGGAGGCGATGCGGTCCTTCCTGCAGCGGCTCGCGGCAAGCGATGCCGAACAGACGGCGGTGTTCGGCGCCGACGGCGTGGCCCGCTTCCGCGAGTGGGCCACGCAGAAGGCCGACGCCGCGCAGAAGCTCGACATGTTCGGCACTGCGGACAACGTGCGCCGGCAGGCCGACGCGCACTGGAACGCCAGCGGCGCATCGCTGAACGTCGCCGAGGTCGCCGTGCGCAACGCGATCGCGGCACTGCAGGCCATCGTGCCGCTGTGCGTCCTGTTCTACCTCGTGCTGTGGCTGATCCTGAAGGAGCGGGCGGCCCGCTCGGACGAACTGCTGCTCGGCATCGTCTTTGCCGTCATCGGAATGACGATCTTCAGCATGGGGATCGAACTCGGCCTGTCGAGGCTCGGCGGGCAGGTCGGCGCGAAGCTGCCGGCCGCATTCAAGGCGATCGACCTGACTGACCAGCGCCAGGTGATTCGCAACTTCAACCCCGACGTGGTCCAGCGGTCGATCGCCGCCGATGGCTCCGAGCAGAGGTTCTTCCACCTGAAGCAGGAGACCGACTACGTCGCGTTGCCGTTCGACGAGTCCGCGTTCGATGCGACCGCGCGCAGCTATACGTTCACGCCGCAGAAGGGCCCGCTGTATGGCGGACCCGGTCACCTGGCCGGCGTGCTCGTCGTGCTGCTCTTTGCCTTCGTGATGGGGTACGGCGCGACCCTCGCGGAGCCGGCCCTCAACGCCCTCGGGCGCACCGTCGAGGAGATCACGGTCGGGACCTTCAGGAAGTCGCTGCTGATGCAGGCCGTCGCTGTCGGGGTCGGGCTCGGGATGCTCTTTGGCGTGGCGAAGATCGTCTGGGCGATCCCGCTGATCTGGCTGATCGCCCCGCCGTACGCCGTGCTGCTCTACCTGACCTATCGCTCGAGCGAGGAGTTCGTCAACATCGCATGGGACAGCGCGGGCGTGACGACGGGGCCCATTACGGTGCCCCTCGTCCTCGCGATGGGGCTGGGAATCGGCGGGCAGGTCGGAGTGGTCGAAGGTTTCGGAATCCTGGCGATGGCGTCGGTCTATCCGATCCTCACGGTGCTGAGCGTGAGCCTGTGGTCAACCCGCCGGCGTGCAGCGCGAGGGGATGCCTGATCCATGCCCACGATGAGAAAGGCGGCCAAGGTCACGTGCGAGGTGTACCAGGGCATCTCGGCGCGGGCGCTGGCCGCCCTCGCCGCGATGGGGGTCGACTGGGCCCAGGTGCAGGCGCGCCGCATGGTGACGCTCGGCGAGCGCATGCCGTTGCCCTTCCTGCCGCCGGCCACGCGCCTCGAGGAAGACCCGGCCGAGGCGTGCGAGATCTACCTGCCGGCGGAACACGCCCGCGCTGCCGTGCTGATGCTGGCGCGCGAACTGCGCCTGTTCACCGCCGGCCGTGGGGCCGTGTACGCCGAAGAGGTCGAATTGTTCGGCCCGCCGGACAGTGACCCGTGCGGTGCAGGCCTCGCCGGGCCCGACGCGAGCGAGCAGCCCGGCGAACGGCTTTCCCGGTTCTCGCTGATCAACTGCGTCGTGCAGCGGGGCCACGGCAACCGGATCGCGCGGTCGGTCCTCGAGACGGGAGCGAACGTGCCGTCGATCTATTTCGGCGTCGGCACCGGCGTCAGGGACCGGCTCGGGCTGCTCCGCATTGCCATTCCCGCCGACAAGGAAGTCGTGTCCGTGCTCGTCGACGCCCAGGACCAGCATGCGACCCTGGAGGCCCTCGTCGACGCGGGTCGTCTCGATCAGCCCGGCCGCGGGTTCGTCGCCGCCTACCCCGTGCCCTGCGGCGTGGCGAACCCGATGACCTTCCGCGGGCGGCAACGGCACGGCGCGACCATGGAACAGGTCATCGCCGCACTCGACGACCTGAAGTCGGGGACCGACTGGCGGCGCAGGTCGTGGACGAGCGATGGCACGGCGCGCACGGACAGGGGTTGGCTGAAGCATCTCGTGAACGTTGCCCTCAACTGCAACGAAGGAAGCTCGGACCGGCTCGCCGCCATCGTCATGGCCGCCGGCGCCGGCGGCGCGACGATCAGCAAGGCGAAGCTCTTCTCCCCGGGCGGCAAGGACCTGGTGGCGTCGCCGGCACGGGCGATCATCGATTTCGGGTTCGATCCGGACCGCGTCGACGCCCTGATCCAGGCCTTGCGCGAAGGCAGCGCGTTCGATCGCGAGTCCGCCTGCTTCGTCGAGATCAAGCCGCTGTCGACGGCGTTCACTTACGTGGCGGCATAGCAGGGCGTTCGGCGGCTCCAACGGCAAGGCTGCCGCACGCCACGACCGGGGTCGACGTCGGCCGTGCGTCCCCGCTTCTGCCCGCAGATCTGCGTAGTCGTTAACCCGGCTACCGACTAAGATCGCGGCGCTGCCATGGATCAAGCGCCACCTCTCCCGATCAGCCATACGCGGTTGCGCACGAGCGCCCTCCGAACCCGCCTGTACGACGCCCTCGAGCCGGCGCACCGGGAGGTCGGGCTGTCGACGCTGAACAAGTTCATCGTCGCTGCAGTCCTGCTGTCCGTCATGTTCGTCGTCGCCGAGAGCGAGCCGGCGATCCACGACTCCGCGCCGTCCGTGTTCCGGTGGGTCGAGATCGGCTTCGGAGTCCTGTTCCTCGTCGAGTACATCGCCCGGCTCTGGGTGGCGGTCGAGGATCCACGCTACGGCCCCGGCCTCAAGGGTCGGCTCCGGTACGCGATCACGCCCTCCGCCCTGCTCGACCTGCTCGCCGTCACGCCGCTGTTCCTGCATGTCATCGGCGCCGAGGCCTACGTCATCCGCATCCTGCGGGTCGTGCGCGTGCTCCGGCTTGCCAAGCTCGGCCGCTTCACCGTGGCCACGCGCGCGCTGTCGCACGCCGTGCATGCGCGCCGCTACGAACTCCTGATCAGCTTCGGCGTGGCCATCTTCATCCTGGTGCTCAGCTCGACGCTGATGTACATCGTCGAGGGTCCTGGACAGCCCGAGGTGTTCGGCAGCATTCCGCGCGCGATGTGGTGGGCGATCGCGACGCTCACGACCGTCGGCTACGGCGATGCCGTGCCTCTGACGCTGCCGGGACGGATCCTCGGCGGCGTCACGGCGGTGACCGGCGTCGGCCTGATCGCGATGCCGGCCGGCATCCTCGCGGCGGCGATGAGCGACGCGATCCACACACGGCGCGCGGCGGAGCACAGGGAAGCCCTGGAGCGCGCGCACAAGCAGGCGGCGAAGGCCGCGGCGCACGGGCCCGAGCCGGCCGAGGGCGAACGCTGCGGTTAGCGGTCCTCCGCGACCTCGTGCTCCGTCGACCGCGCGGGAATCAATCACTCGAGCATGCGCCACGGCCTCTACGTCGCGATCCTGGCTGCGCTGCTGGGCGGGTTGTGGGCCGCCCTCGCAATCGCGCCGGTCAGCCGCCACGACTGGGCCCTCGAAAACGCGCTGCTCGTCATCTTCGTCGTGGCGCTCGCCGCGAGCTGGAGGCGGTTTCCGCTGTCGCGCGTCTCGTACACGCTGATCTTCCTTTTCCTGTGCCTGCACACGGTCGGCGCGCACTTCACGTATTCGCTGGTGCCCTACGACGACTGGTGGCGCCGGCTCACGGGCGATTCGCTGAACGAGATGCTCGGCTGGCAGCGCAACAACTTCGATCGCGTCGTCCACTTCGCCTACGGCCTGCTGCTGGCGTACCCGGTGCGCGAGTTGCTGCTGCGCGTGGCGTCCGTCAAGGGCTTCTGGGGCTACTTCCTGCCGCTCGACCTGACGATGTCGACCTCGGCGTTCTACGAACTGATCGAGTGGGGCGCCGCCGAGGTGTTCGGCGGCGATCTCGGCGCGGCCTTCCTCGGAACCCAGGGCGACATCTGGGATGCACACAAGGACATGGCGCTCGCGAGCCTGGGTGCCCTGCTCGCGATGCTCGCCACGGCCGCGCTCAACGCGTGGCTGCAGCGTGACTTCGCGCGGGAGTGGTCCGACAGCCTGCGGGTGAAGGACGACCGGCCGTATGGCGAGGAAGAGATCCGGCGCCTGATCGTGGCAGGACGGGGCCCCACAAAATAATGTTTCACGTTAATAAATGTCTATAAGATACTGATATATCTAGATAAAGTTTAGGTCCTGTCGGTCGGCGCGCCCATGCCGCCCCGCGTGACCAGACTCGCACGTGCCTGGCGGGTGGATCGTGCCGCCGAGGCGGGCTGTCGCAGTCGCCTCACACAGCCCCACCGTCACCCCCGGAAAGCTACGAACAAACGCGGATACGACGCCCCCGCACTCCCACCTCGTTGTAGCCTGATGCCCGCGGCAACGGACCGCGTCGGAGGAGACATGGCAGGAAGCAAGCTGATGCTGGACTACGTCCTCGATCACGAGGAGAAACTGCGCGACCGCGTCTACATGACGCAGCCGGTCGGCAACAACCAGGTGGTCGACTACACGTGGGGCCAGGTGATCGACGAATCGCGCCGCGTGGCGGCGTACCTGAAGGGCCGCGGCTACCCGCCCGGCGCGCGCATCGGCATCCTGTCGAAGAACTGCGCCCATTTCATCATGTCCGAGGTCGCGATCTGGATGGCCGGCTACACCACGGTCGCCATTTTCCCCACCGAAACCGCCGAGACGATCAACTACGTGCTGACGCACAGCGAGGCGAACCTGCTGTTCGTCGGCAAGCTCGACACCTGGGAGCACCAGAAGGCCGGCGTGCCCGCGGGAGTGCCCTGCGTCGCCCTTCCGCTCGCGCCGAAGACCGAGTTCGACACGTGGGATGCGATCGTCGCGCGCACGCCGCCGCTGGACGGTCGTCCCGCGCGCGCGAGCGACGACCTGGCGATGCTGATCTACACGTCGGGTTCGACCGGCACGCCCAAGGGCGTGATGATCACGTTCGGCGCCTTTACGCGCGCCGGCCAGGGCACCGTCGCCATGTTGCACGAGCGCGTCGGCACCGAGAACCGGATGCTGTCCTACCTGCCGCTCGCCCACAGCTTCGAGCGCACCTGGGCCGAAGCCACGTCGCTGGTCGACGGCCGCCTGCACCTGTTCTTCGCCGAGTCGCTCGACACCTTCCTGCAGGACCTGCAGCGCACGCAGCCGACGCTGTTCCTGTCGGTGCCGCGCCTGTGGCTCAAGTTCCAGCAGGGCGTCTTCGCGAAGATGCCACCGGCCAAGCTCGACCGGCTGCTGCGCATCCCGATCCTCGGCAAGATCGTCGCGAAGAAGATCCGCAACGGACTCGGGCTCGCCCACGTGAAGCTGGCCGGCAGCGGCTCCGCGCCGATCCCGCCCGCGCTCATCGAGTGGTACCGGAAGATCGGCCTGCCGCTGTACGAGGGCTACGGCATGACCGAGGACAGCTCGTACTCGCACGTGTCGACCGAGGCGCACAACGCGCCCGGCTACGTCGGAGTGCCGATGGCCGGCGTGCAGGTCAAGCTCAGCCCAGAGGGCGAGGTGCTGATCAAGTCGCCGGGCCAGTGCATCGGTTACTACAAGCAGCCCGAACTCACTGCCGAGTCGTTCACGCCGGACGGCTTCTTCCGCACCGGCGACCTGGGCGAACGCACGCCGGACGGACTGCTGAAGCTGACCGGGCGCGCGAAGGAACTCTTCAAGACGGCCAAGGGCAAGTACGTGGCGCCGGCGCCGATCGAGAACCTCATCAATGCCCACCCGATGGTCGAGTTGTCGCTCGTGTCCGGGGTCGGGCAGCCCGCAGCGCACGCGATGGTGATCCTCGCCGAGCACCTGCGCCCGCGCATGAACGAGCCCGGGCTGCGCGAGGAGGTCGAGAAGGAGATGCACGCGCTGCTGGAGTCGATCAACGCGACGGTGGCTGACCACGAGCAACTGCAGATGATCGTCGTCGCCCGCGAGCCGTGGTCGATCGAGAACGGGTTCCTGACGCCGACGATGAAGGTGCGGCGGGCCCGCATCGAGAAGGCGATGGAGCCGCACGTCGAGCGCTGGTACGGCACCCGACAGCGCGTGCACTGGCACTGAGAGGGGCGTGGATCGGCCACCCCTGCCCGCGCGCCACGGCGGCGATCGCGTCGCCGATGTATTGCACGCCAACGGCGTTCCGTTCATCTTCACGCTGTGCGGCGGCCACATCTCGCCGATCCTCGCGGCGGCGCGGGCGCGCGGCATCCGCATCGTCGACACCCGCCACGAAGCGACGGCCGTGTTCGCGGCCGACGCGGTGGCGCGGCTGACCGGCCGTCCGGGCGTGGCGGCCGTAACCGCCGGCCCGGGCCTGACGAACACGATCACCGCGCTGAAGAACGCGCAACTCGCCCAGAGCCCGGTGCTGCTGCTCGGGGGCGCGGCGCCGACTGCGCTGCAGGGACGCGGCGCGCTGCAGGACATCGACCAGCGGGCACTGATCGCGCCGCACGTCAAGCACGTGGCGCGCGTGCGCAAGGTGCGCGACCTTGGTCCGGCGGTCGAGGAAGGGCTGCAGCACGCCATGCGCGGCGTGCCCGGCCCGGTCTTCGTCGAGTGTCCCGTCGACCTGCTGTACGACGAGGCGCTGATCCGCCAGTGGTATTCCGATGCGGCCGGCAAGGGCACGGCCGTCGGCGACCGGCTGCTGCGCTGGTACCTGAACCGTCACGCCGCGAAGATGTTCGATGGCGCCGCGAGTGCCGCGACGCCGGCTGTCGTGCGGTTCGACCCGCCGCGCGCCGACGACGGATCGATCGCGCGCGCGGCGGAGGCGCTGGCGCGGGCCGAGCGACCCTTGGTGGTGATCGGCAGCCAGGCGCTGCTGCTCGCCGACCAGGCCGCGGCCATCGCCGCGGCCGTCACCCGGCTGCAGGTCCCGGTCTACCTGTCCGGCATGGCGCGCGGCCTGCTCGGGCCCGACCATCCGCTGCAGATGCGGCATGCCCGGCGCAACGCGCTGCGTGAAGCGGACTGCGTGCTGCTCGCCGGCGTGCCGTGCGATTTCCGGCTCGACTACGGCAAGCACGTGCGGCGCTCGGCCACGCTGATCGCCGCCAACCGCAGCGCGGCCGACGCGCGCATGAACCGCCGGCCGACCATTGCCGCAATCGGCGATGCGGGCCTCACGCTGGTGGCGATCGCCGGGCGCGTGGGCGACCGCGCCGGGCGCACCGACTGGACGGCGACCCTGCGCGCGCGCGACGACGCGCGCGAGCGCGAGATCGAGACACAGGCGGCCGCGACGGCGGAACACGTCAACCCGATCGCCTTCTTCCGCGCGCTCGACCGCGCCGCGGGCAGCGCGTCGGTGTTCGTCGCGGACGGCGGCGACTTCGTCGCGACCGCGTCCTACATCCTGCGTCCGCGCGGCCCGCTCGCCTGGCTCGACCCCGGCGCCTTCGGCACGCTCGGCGTCGGCGCCGGCTTCGCGCTCGGCGCGCAGCTGGTGCGGCCGCAGGACGAGGTCTGGCTGGTCTGGGGCGACGGCGCGAGCGGCTACGGCCTGGTCGAGTTCGACACCTTCGTGCGGCACGGCGTGCCGGTGATCGCGGTGGTCGGCAACGACGCCAGCTGGTCGCAGATCGCGCGCGAGCAGGTGAAGATGCTGAACGACGACGTCGGCACCGTGCTGGCGCGCAGTGCGTACCACGCGGTGATCGAGGGGTTCGGCGGCGTCGGCCTGGAGATCAGGACGATGGGCGAGGTCCCGGCGGTGCTGCAGAGGGCACGCGAGATCGCGCGCGGCGGCCGTCCGGTGCTGGTCAACGTGTGGCTCGACCGGACCGACTTCCGCGAGGGATCGATTTCGATGTAGCGCGGCATCGACGGCTGGCTCCGCCCGACGTAGCGGGCGGGCCGCGCTTCGTCACGTGCGGCTGGCCTGTGCGACGCGCTCGAACGCCGCCCGCAATTCCGGCGTGCCGCCGTGGAAGACCGAATAGAAGGGACCGCCGACTCGCCGGACGATCAAGCGGGTGACTCCCCACCGCGCCACGCGCGCGCTCGCGATCTGGCCCCACGCGACGTTGCGAGTGACGAGGCCGCTCTGCCGGATGCCGTCGGCGTCGATCTCGGTGATTGATCGCAGCATCAGGACGCCGGCGCCGATCGTCCCGAACATCGTGGCGGCGAAGACGATGACGCCCTGCGAGGTCCACCCCCCGGTCGCCGGCGTCTCCCACCAGCGCAGCGTGCTGAACAGGACTACGAGCACGATGGCCGTCGTGATGACGCGGATGGGTATGGAGTAGGACGGCCCGCGCACGGGCGTCGTGAAATCAGGCGGCGCAATCATGGTCGGCCGAATGGTAGCGGGGAACCGGCCGGGCGCCGCCCGCTTCCGCCATCACTCCGCCTCGCCCTTCAGCACCTCGCGCGCGATCACCAGCTGCTGGATCTGCGACGTGCCTTCGTACAGCCGGAACAGCCGCACGTCGCGGTAGAACCGCTCGATGCCGTAGTCGGCGATGTAGCCGGCGCCGCCGAATACCTGCACGGCGCGGTCCGCCACGCGTCCGACCATCTCGGACGCGAAGTACTTCGCCATCGCCGCCTCCTTGGTGACGCCGGCGCCCGAGTCGCGCTGGCGCGCCGCCTCCAGCACGAGGGCGCGCGCCGCGTGGCGTTCTGTCTCGCTGTCGGCGATCATCGCCTGCACCAGCTGGAAGTCCGCGATCGGCTTGCCGAACTGCCGCCGCTCCAGCGCGTAGCGGCGCATCTCGTCGACCAGCCGCCCGGCCGTGCCGACGCAGACCGCGGCGATGTGCAGCCGACCGCGGTCGAGCACCTTCATCGCCGTACGAAAGCCCCTGCCCTCGGCCCCGATCACCCGATCGGCCGCGACCCGGCAACCGTCGAACACGACGTCGCAGACGTGCGCGCCGCGCTGTCCCATCTTGCGCTCGGGGCGGCCGATCCTCAGCCCCGGCGTCGCGGCCTCGACGATGAACGCGGTGATGCCGTCGGCCGGCTTCGGCGTGTCGGCGGTGCGCGCCATCACCGTGAAGACGTCCGCCTTGTCGGCGTTCGTGATGTAGCGCTTGGTGCCGTCGAGCACATAGCTGTCACCGTCGCGGCGGGCGCGGGTGCGCAGCGACGCCGCGTCGGATCCCGCCTCGGGCTCGGTGAGGCAGAACGACGAGATCAGCTCGCCGCTCGCCAGCCGCGGCAGGTACGCCCGCTTCTGCGCCTCGGTGCCGTCCATCACGATGCCCTGGCTGCCGATGCCGACGGTGCTGCCGAACACGGAGCGGAACGCCGGCGAGGTGCGGCCGAACTCCATCGCCACGCGCGCCTCGTCCTCCATGCCGAGCCCGAGCCCGCCGTACTCCTCGGGGATCGACAGGCCGAAGAGCCCGAGCGCCTTCATGTCGTCGACGACGTCGGCGGGCACCTCGTCGGCGTCGTCGACCTGCGCTTCGAGCGGGATCAGGCGCTTGTCGACGAAACGGCGGACGGCCTCGAGCAGTTCGGGCAGCACTTCGCTGGCCATGGTTCGCTTCCCTTCGCTGTGCACTGCGGACGTCCGATCGCGCCGGATTGCGCGGCGCCGCTCAGCCCAGCGCCGCGATCACCTCGGGCGGCGCCTGCACCAGTTCGATCAGCACGCCCTCGCCGCCGATCGGGAACTGCTCGTTGCCCTTCGGGTGGACGAAGCAGATGTCGTGTCCCGCCGCGCCCTTGCGGATGCCGCCCGGCGCGAAGCGCAGGCCCTGCTGCTCGAGCCACGCCACGGCGACCGGCAGGTCGTCGACCCACAGGCCGATGTGGTTGAGCGGCGTCGCGTGCACCGCTGGCTTCCTGTCCGGGTCGAGCGGCTGCATCAGGTCGACCTCGACCGCGTGCGGCCCGTCGCCCAGCGCGCAGATGTCCTCGTCGACGTTCTCGCGCTCGCTGACGAACGTGCTCTTCACCGAGAGGCCGAGGAGATCGACCCACAGCGCCTTCAGGCGCCGCTTGTCCGGCCCGCCGATGGCGACCTGCTGGATGCCGAGGATCCTGAACGGCCTGGCGTTCATCACGCGAACCTCAGGATCGGCTGGTCCACGGCCAGGCTCTCGCCCTTGTTCGCCAGCATCTCCTCGACCAGGCCGTCCTGCGTGGCGAAGAGGACGTTCTCCATCTTCATGGCCTCGATCACCGCGAGCCGCTCGCCGGCCAGCACCTTCTGCCCCGGCTGCACGGCGACGTCGACCAGCATGCCGGGCATCGGCGACAGCAGGAACTTGCTCATGTCGGCCGGCGCCTTGAACAGCATCACGCGCAGCAGGTCGGCGGCGCGCGCGGACAGCACCATGGCGTCGATGCGGCGGCCGTTGTGCGCGACGTGCGTCCACATGCCGGTGCGCTCGATCTGCGCGGTGAACGGCCGGCCGTTGCAGCTGCCGCCGGCGCGGATGCCGCTGAAGGTCCAGTCCTGCGTGATCGCGTAGGTCTTGCCCCGCAGTTCGACCGTGATCGCGCCGTCGGCGCGGATGCGCACCGGCACGTAGTCGTGCATGCCGGCCTCGCCCTTGACGATGGCGACGAACTCCTCGCCGATCTTCGCCTCGTAGCCGGGCAGCTGCCCCGTGATGCGGCCGGCGCGCTCGCGATACCGCCGGTAGGCGGCCGCGGAGAGCGCGACCAGGAAGTCCGGGTCCTCGTGCGGCACGTCCTGCGCGCGGAAGCCCTTGCCGTAGTGCTCGGCAATGAATCCGGTGTTGAAGTCGCCGGCGACGAACTTCGGGTGCGCGAGCAGCGCGGCCTGGAACGGAATGTTGCTCGACACGCCGCGGATCACGAAGCCGTTCAGGGCCTCGCGCATGCGGCGGATCGCGTCGCCGCGGTCGAAGCCGTGCACGACGAGCTTGGCGATCATCGAGTCGTAGTACATCGGGATCTCGCCGCCCTCGTACACGCCGGTGTCGACCCGCACGCCGCCGCCCTCGGGCACCGGCTGCGCGGCCTCCATCGTCACGGGCGGGGGCAGGTACCGCACCAGGCGCCCGGTCGACGGCAGGAAGTTGCGGAACGGATCCTCCGCGTTGATGCGGCACTCCATGGCCCAGCCGTGGCGCGGGACCTGGTCCTGCGCGAACGGCAGCTTCTCGCCCGCGGCGACGCGGATCATCTGCTCGACGAGGTCGACGCCGGTGATGCACTCGGTGACCGGGTGCTCGACCTGCAGCCGGGTGTTCATCTCGAGGAAGTAGAAGCTCTGGTCCTTGCCGACCACGAACTCGACCGTGCCGGCGCTCTGGTACCGCACCGCCTTCGCCAGCGCCACGGCCTGCTCGCCCATCGCCTTGCGCGTGGCGTCGCTGATGAACGGCGACGGCGCCTCCTCGATCACCTTCTGGTGGCGGCGCTGCAGGCTGCACTCGCGCTCGTTGAGGTAGACCACGTTGCCGTGCGCGTCGCCGAGGACCTGGATCTCGATGTGCCGAGGCTCCTCGACGTACTTCTCGATGAAGACGCGGTCGTCGCCGAAGCTCGCCTTCGCCTCGTTGCGGCAGGAAGTGAACCCCTCGAACGCGTCCTTGTCGTCCCACGCCACGCGCAGGCCCTTGCCGCCGCCGCCGGCGCTCGCCTTGATCATCACCGGGTAGCCGATGCCGCGCGCGATCTCCACCGCGCGCTCGGCCGACTCGATGGCGTCGTTCCAGCCCGGGATGGTGTTGACCTTCGCTTCGCCGGCCAGCTTCTTCGAGGCGATCTTGTCGCCCATCGCCGCGATGCTGTAGTGCTTGGGGCCGATGAAGGCGATGCCCTCCTCCTCGACGCGTCGCGCAAAGGCCTCGTTCTCCGACAGGAAGCCGTAGCCCGGGTGCACGGCCTCGGCGCCGGTCGCCTTGCAGGCCGCGATGATCTTGTCGGCGACGAGGTAGCTCTCGCGGCTCGGCGCGGGGCCGAGCAGGACCGCTTCGTCGGCCAGCGACACGTGCAGCGCGTCGGCGTCGGCCTCCGAATACACCGCGACGGTCGCGATACCCATCTTCCGCGCGGTCTTGATCACCCGGCAGGCGATCTCTCCCCGATTCGCGATCAGGATCTTCTTGAACATGACTGGCGTCTCCTCGATCCGGTCACAGGGGGATGTTGCCGTGCTTGCGCCACGGGTTCTCGAGCTTCTTGTCCTTCAGCATCGCCAGCGAGCGGCAGATGCGGCGGCGCGTCTCGTGCGGCTGGATCACGTCGTCGATGTAGCCGCGCGCGCCGGCGACGAACGGATTGGCGAAGCGCTCTTTGTATTCCGCCTCGCGCGCGGCGAGCTTGGCCGGGTCGCTCTTGTCCTCGCGGAAGATGATCTCCACCGCGCCCTTGGCGCCCATCACCGCGATCTCGGCGTTGGGCCATGCGAAGTTCACGTCGCCGCGCAGGTGCTTGGAGCTCATGACGTCGTACGCGCCACCGTAGGCCTTGCGCGTGATGACGGTGATCTTCGGCACCGTGCACTCGGCGTAGGCGTAGAGCAGCTTGGCGCCGTGCTTGATGATGCCGCCGTACTCCTGCGCGGTGCCCGGCATGAAGCCCGGCACGTCGACGAAGGTGACGACCGGGATGTTGAACGCGTCGCAGAAGCGGACGAAGCGCGCCGCCTTGATGCTGCTCTTGATGTCGAGGCAGCCGGCCAGCACCATCGGGTTGTTGGCGACGATGCCGATCGACGCGCCTTCCATGCGCGCGAAGCCGGTCACGATGTTCTTCGCGTTGTCCGGCTGCAGCTCGAAGAAGTCGCCGTCGTCGACCACCTTGTGGATCAGCTCCTTGATGTCGTACGCCTTGTTCGGGTTGTCGGGGACCAGCGTGTCCAGGCTCATGTCGAGGCGGTCGCGGTGGTCGCCGCCCAGGCGCACCGGCGGCTTCTCCTTGTTGTTGAGCGGCAGGTAGTTGAAGAACCGGCGCAGCATCAGGATCGCCTCGACGTCGTTCTCGAACGCGAGGTCGGCCACGCCGCTCTTGGTCGTGTGGGAGATGGCGCCGCCCAGTTCCTCGGCGGTCACCTCCTCGTGCGTCACCGTCTTCACGACCTCCGGGCCGGTGACGAACATGTAGGAGCTGTCCTTCACCATGAAGATGAAGTCGGTCATCGCCGGCGAGTACACCGCGCCGCCGGCGCACGGGCCCATGATCAGGCTGATCTGCGGGATCACGCCCGAGGCCATCACGTTGCGCTGGAACACCTCGGCATAGCCGCCGAGCGAGGCCACGCCTTCCTGGATGCGCGCGCCGCCCGAGTCGTTCAGTCCGATCACCGGCGCGCCGACCTTCATCGCCTGGTCCATCACCTTGCAGATCTTCTCGGCGTGGGCCTCCGACAGCGCGCCGCCGAAGACGGTGAAGTCCTGGCTGAAGACGAACACCAGGCGGCCGTTGATCATCCCGTAGCCGGTCACCACGCCGTCGCCCGGGACCTTCTGGTCGGCCATGCCGAAGTCGGCGCAGCGGTGCTCGACGAACATGTCCCACTCCTCGAACGTGCCCTCGTCGAGCAGCAGTTCGAGGCGCTCGCGCGCGGTGAGCTTGCCCTTGGCGTGCTGGGCATCGATGCGCTTGCGGCCACCGCCGAGGCGCGCCGCATCGCGCTTGGCCTCCAGCGCTTCGATGATGTTGTGCATGGTCTAGCTCTCCTCGATCTTCCAGCGGGAATTCATTGGGATGGGTCGTCGCGCGCGAGGTCGAGCAGCCGCCGCGCCGCCACCGAGGCGGCCACGCGGCCGGCCCGGACGTCCACGGAGTAGCCGGCCAGCGCCTCGCGGACGGCCGGATGACGGCGGAAGCGCTGCGTCAGGCCGGCCTCGATCAGCTGCCACATCCACGCCTCGTCCTGTTCGTGGCGGCGCTGCTCGAAGCGGCCGCGCGCCTTCTGCTGCTCGACGAAGCCGGTGACGGCCGCCCAGAACTCGGCCAGCCCGGTGGCCTTCAGCGCCGACAGCTGCAGCACCCGGGCGGCCACATGCGCGTGCGGGCCCAGCAGGCGCAGCGCGCTCGTGATCTGCGCCCGCGCGCGCATCGCGGCCGCGTCGTCGAGGTCGGCCTTGTTGATGACGACGATGTCCGCCAGCTCCATCACGCCCTTCTTGATGGCCTGCAGGTCGTCGCCGGCGTTGGGCAGTTGCAGCACCACGAAGACGTCGGTCATGCCGGCCACGGCGACCTCGCTCTGGCCGACGCCGACCGTCTCGACGATGACGACGTCGTACCCGGCGGCCTCGCACACGCGCAGCGCCTCGCGCGTCTTCTCGGCGACGCCGCCGAGCGTTCCCGAGGCCGGGCTGGGCCGGATGAAGGCGCCCTCGTTGACCGACAACTGCTCCATCCGGGTCTTGTCGCCGAGGATCGAGCCGCCGCTGACGCTCGACGAGGGGTCGACCGCCAGGACGGCTACACGGTGGCCGCGCTCGATCAGATGCAGACCCAGCACCTCGATGAAGGTGCTCTTGCCGACGCCCGGCACGCCGGACAGGCCGATGCGCAGCGACTTGCCGCTCGCGGGCAGCAGTGCGTTCAGCAGTTCGTCGGCGCGGGCCCGGTGGTCGGCCCGCCTGCTCTCCAGCAGCGTGATGGTCCGGGCCAGCGCGCGTCGCTGGCGCGGCCCCCGCTCCTCGAGCAAGTCGTGCAGCAGGGCCTCGTCGGTGGCGAGCATGTTGGATGGAGGTGAAGGCGGCCGCCCCGCGATCAGCCGCGCGACGCCTTGATCTGCTCCAGCACTTCCTTCGCGCTCACCGGGATCGGCGTGCCCGGGCCGAAGATGCCCTTGACGCCGGCCTGGTAAAGGAAGTCGTAGTCCTGCTGCGGGACCACGCCGCCGACGAACACGACGATGTCGCCGCCGCCCTGCTTCTTCAGCTCGTCGATGATCGCCGGCACCAGCGTCTTGTGGCCCGCGGCCAGCGTGCTCACGCCGACCGCGTGCACGTCGTTCTCGATCGCCTGGCGCGCGCACTCTTCGGGCGTCTGGAACAGCGGGCCGATGTCGACGTCGAACCCGAGGTCGGCGAACGCGGTGGCCACGACCTTCGAACCGCGATCGTGTCCGTCCTGCCCGAGCTTGGCGATCATCACGCGCGGACGGCGACCCTCGGCCTCGCCGAACGCGGCGATCTCGGCCTTGAGTTGCTCCCAGCCCTCGGCGGAGTCGTAGGCGGCGGCGTACACGCCGGTCACCTTCTGGATGTCCGCGCGGTGGCGGCCGTAAACGGCTTCAAGGGCATCGCTGATCTCCCCGACGGTGGCGCGGGCGCGCGTGGCTTCGATCGCAAGGGCGAGCAGGTTACCGGTGCCGGAGCGCGCGGCGTCGGTGAGCGCGGCCAGGCACGACTTCACCCTGGCGCTGTCGCGCGCCGCGCGGATCCGCGCCAGTCGCGCCACCTGCTGCTCGCGCACCCTGTGGTTGTCGACCTCGAGGATGTCGACCGGATCTTCCTTCGCGAGCCTGTACTTGTTGACGCCGACGATCACGTCGGCGCCGGAGTCGACGCGCGCCTGCTTCTGCGCCGCGCTCTCCTCGATCTTGAGCTTGGCCCACCCGCTCGCGACCGCCTTGACCATGCCGCCCATCGCGTCGACCTCGTCGATGATGGCCTGCGCCTTCCCGGCCATCTGCTGGGTGAGCGTCTCCATCATGTAGCTGCCGGCCCACGGGTCGACGACGCTGGTGATGTGCGTCTCTTCCTGCAGGATCAGCTGCGTGTTGCGGGCGATGCGGGCCGAGAACTCGGTCGGCAGCGCGATCGCCTCGTCGAAGCTGTTGGTGTGCAGGCTCTGGGTGCCGCCGAACACCGCGGCCATGGCCTCGATGGCGGTGCGCACGACGTTGTTGTACGGGTCCTGCTCGGTGAGGCTCCAGCCCGAGGTCTGGCAGTGCGTGCGCAGCATCAGGCTCTTGGGGTTCTTCGCGCCGAAGTCCTGCATGATCCGGCACCACAGCAGGCGCGCGGCGCGCATCTTCGCGATCTCGAGATAGAAGTTCATCCCGATCGCCCAGAAGAACGACAGCCGCGGCGCGAAGTCGTCGACGTCGAGCCCGCGCGCGATCGCGGTCTTCACGTACTCCTTGCCGTCGGCCAGCGTGAACGCGAGTTCCAGCGCCTGGTTCGCCCCCGCCTCCTGCATGTGATAGCCGGAGATCGAGATCGAGTTGAACTTCGGCATGTGCCGCGCGGTGTGCTCGATGATGTCCGCGATGATCCGTATCGAAGGCTCGGGCGGATAGATGTACGTGTTGCGGACCATGAACTCCTTGAGGATGTCGTTCTGGATGGTCCCGGCGAGCTTGTCCTGCGAAACGCCCTGCTCCTCGCCCGCGACGACGTAGCCCGCCAGCACCGGCAGCACCGCGCCGTTCATCGTCATCGACACCGAGACCTTGTCGAGCGGGATGCCGTCGAACAGGATCTTCATGTCCTCGACCGAGTCGATCGCCACGCCCGCCTTGCCGACGTCGCCGACCACGCGCGGGTGGTCGCTGTCGTAACCCCGGTGCGTGGCCAGGTCGAAGGCGACGCTCACGCCCTGGCCGCCGGCGTCGAGGCTCTTGCGGTAGAAGGCGTTGGAGTCCTCGGCCGTGGAGAAGCCTGCGTACTGCCGGATGGTCCACGGGCGCACCGCGTACATGGTCGGCTGCGGACCGCGGATGAACGGCGCGAAGCCGGGCAGCGTGTCGGCGAGTTCGGGACGCGGCAGCGCGGCGACGTCCGCCGCCGTGTACAGCGGCTTCACGACGAGGCCTTCGGGCGTCGTCCAGTTCAGCGCCGCGACGTCGCCGCCGGGCGCGACTTTCGACGCGGCCCGGGTCCACTGCTCGAGCGAGACCCGCGGGAATTCGTCAGGGTGGTGGCTCATGTCGTCCTCGGATCGTCGGAAGTGGCGAGTGTGAACCGGTTGCCGGAGTCATTTGACACCAGGATCATAATCTATAATTATGTATTAGGTTTTGCCCGTCAAGCCCAGCCGTCACCGCATCCTGCCGAATCCGTCCATGCCCCTGCCGGTCGCCGCCACCGCCACCGAGCCCCCCAGCAGCCAGCGCCCGCTGGCCCGCCGCGCGCTCTACGAGGAGGTCGCCGAGCAGTTGCGCCAGCGCATCTTCGCGCGACAGCTCGAACCGGGCGCCTGGATCGACGAACTCAAGATCGCGGCCGAGATGGGAATCAGCCGCACTCCCCTGCGCGAGGCGCTGAAGGTGCTCGCGGTCGAGGGCCTGGTGACGATGAAGCCGCGCCGCGGCGCCTATGTCGCCGAGACCTCGCGCGACGACGTGACGCAGGTCTATCACCTGCTCTCGCTGCTGGAGAGCGACGCCGCCGCCGAGGTCGCCCGCAAGGCCACCGAAGCGCAGCTTGCCGAACTGCAGGCGCTGCACGACCGCCTCGAGCGCCAGCTGAAGCAGCGCGACGCGTTCTTCGCGACCAACGAGGCCTTCCACTTCAAGCTGCTGGAGATCGCCGGCAACCGCTGGCGCCGGCAGATCGTGGCCGACCTGCGCAAGATCATGAAGATCAACCGCCACCTCTCGCTGTTCAGGCAGGGACGGCTCGACGACTCGCTCGCCGAGCACCGCGCGATGATGGCCGCGCTGCGCGCGCGCGACGCGCGGCGCGCGGCGCGCCTGATGAAGGAGCACTTCGAGAACGGGTTGAACGCGGCGGCGTAGGACGGCCGCGTTGCGCGAGCTCAGTCGCACCGTCGCCAGCGCAGACGCGGCGCGGGCTGGTACCGTCGCCGGACGCCACGCCGAAGGCCATCGTCATGCCGCTCTCTCCGCCCGCCGACCGCACCGAGCTTCACCATCGCCGCCTCGACTTCCACGGTTACCTCCGCGGCGACGGCCTGTTCGACATCGAATGCACGCTGGTCGACACCAAGGGCATGGACGTGCCCCTGCTCGGCTCCGGGCGCGTCGTCGCGGCCGGTGAGCCGATGCACCGGATGTCGATCCGGATGGTGCTCTCTCCCGACCTGGAAGTCGTCGCCCTCGAAGCCGTCAGCGACGCGACACCGTACGACGTCTGCCCGGAGGCCGCGGCCAGCCTGCAGACGGTCGTCGGCATGAAGATCGGCTCTGGCTGGACCTACACGATCAAGCGACGCCTCGTGGGGGCGGCGAGTTGCACGCACCTGGCGGAGATGCTGATCGCCATGGGCACCGCGGCGTACCAGACGGTGGTCCCGTACAACCGCCTGAACGGCCGCGAGACCGAGGGCTTCGCGCTCGAGAAGAAGGTCGACTCGTGCTACGCCTATGCCGCCGAGCGGCCGCTGATGAAGCTGATTGGAGCGAAGGCCGGCCGGTGACGCCGTGCGCGCGGGCACCGGCGCCCGCGCTGGCATCATCGCCGTGACCTGACTTCGCCGACCGACCGGAGGACCCGATGCTCGCCGCCTTCTACACCCGCACTGGCCCTGCCCGCGAAGTCCTGACCGTCGGCGAGATCGAGACCCCCGAGGCCGGTCCCGGCGAGGTGCGGGTCCGGCTGGCCACGTCCGGCGTCAATCCGTCCGACGTGAAGACGCGCGGCGGCGTGCGCAGCCGCGAGTTGCCGTTCCCGCGCATCGTTCCGCACAGCGACGGCGCGGGCGTCATCGACCAGGTCGGCGACGGCGTGCCCCCCGGTCGCCTCGGCGAGCGCGTGTGGGTGTGGAACGCCGCGTGGGGCCGTCCGTGCGGCACCGCGGCGCAGTTCGTCGTCCTGCCGGCGCAGCAGGCCGTGCCGCTCCCGGCGAACACCAGCTTGGAGGCCGGCGCCTGTCTCGGCATCCCCGCGCTGACGGCGTACCACGCGGTCCACTGCAACGGCGGCGTCGCGGGCAAGACGGTGCTGGTCGCCGGCGGCGCGGGCGCCGTCGGTCACTACGCGATCCAGTTCGCGAAGATCGCCGGCGCCCGACTCGTCGTCGCGACGGTCAGTGGCGCGGCCAAGGCTGCGCTGGCGCGCGACGCGGGCGCGGACGTGATCGTCAACTACCGGACTGAAGACGTCGCGCAGCGTTGCCTCGACCTTACTGCCGGCACGGGTGTCGATCGCATCGTCGAACTCGACCTCGCGGTCAACCTGAAGACCGATATGGCCGCGCTGCGGCGCGACGGCGAGATCACGGCGTACGGCAGCAGCCTGCCGGAGATCCCGGTGCCGTTCTTCCCGGCGATCCTCAAGAACGCGCGCCTGCAGTTCTTCATCGTCTACAACCTGTCGGACGCGGACCGCAAGTCCGGGCTGGCGGGCGTCACCGCCCTGCTGAACCAGGACCGCCTGAAGCACAACCTCGACGGAAGGCTGCCGCTGGCGCGCATCGCCGAGGCTCACGAGCTGGTCGAAGGCGGCCAGGCACTCGGCAACGTCGTCATCGACGTGGCATGACGACGGCCGTCGATACGCAGCGCCCCGCGCGCGTATTGCCGGTCATCGTGCTGTCGCAGTTCGCCGGCACCTCGCTGTGGTTCGCGGGCAATGCCCTGCTGCCCGACCTGGAGCGGCAGTTCGCGCTCGGCGATCAGGCCGTGGCGGCGGTGACGTCGGCCGTGCAACTGGGGTTCATCACCGGCACGCTGGTGTTCGCGCTGCTGAACATTGCCGACCGCTTTCGCGCGCGCGCGGTGTTCCTGGCTTCGGCACTGTTCGGCGCCGGCGCCAACGCGCTGATGCTGGCCCTGCCTCACCTCGAGGCGCCGTACCTCGCCCTGCTCGCGCTGCGCTTCGTCACCGGCTTCTTCCTCGCCGGCATCTACCCGGTGGGCATGAAGATCGCCGCCAGCTGGTACCGCCAGGGCCTCGGCGGCGCGCTCGGCTTCCTGGTCGGCGCGCTGGTGCTCGGCACGGCCCTGCCGCACCTGGTGCGCGGGTTCGACGGCGGACTGCCATGGGACACGGTATCGATCACCCTGTCGCTGCTCGCGGCGGGCGGCGGCCTGCTGATGTACGCGCTGGTGCCCGAGGGTCCCTACCTGGCGCAGGCCGCGCGCTTCGATCCAGGCGCGGTCGTGCGCGCCTTCCGCAGCCCGGCGTTCCGGGCGTCGGCCTCCGGCTACTTCGGGCACATGTGGGAGCTCTACACGCTGTGGGCCTTCGTGCCGATCCTGCTGTCCGGCTACGGAGCGATGCACCGGCAGGCGATCGACGTCTCGTTCTGGAGCTTCGTCGTCATTGCGGCCGGCGCGCTCGGGTGCGTCGGCGGCGGCCTCCTGTCGCGCTTCATCGGCAGCGCACGCGTGGCATTCGGCCAGCTGTCGCTGTCGGGGCTCGCCTGCCTGCTGTCGCCGCTGGCGTTCACGCTGCCCGCATCGGGATTCCTCGCGTTCATGGTGTTCTGGGGGATCGTCGTCGTCGGCGATTCGCCGCAGTTCTCGGCGCTCAACGCGGCCACGGCGCCGAAGGAGTTCGTCGGCTCGGCGCTGACGATCGTGAACTCGATCGGCTTCGCGATCACGGTCGTCAGCGTGCAGCTCGCCACCTGGCTGGCGCAGCGGCTGCCGATGGAATGGTGGTTCGTGCCGGTCGCGATCGGGCCGGCGATCGGGTTGCTTGCGCTGCGGCCGCTGACGCGGCGCTGACCGGGGGTCCGCCCCGCGGAATCGGCCCTATCGGGAATCGGAACGCGTCCTTTGCGGATTTGGAATTGTTCCGGCCCGCTTTCCGGGCCATGCTTCTGCGTTTGCGCCGTCCCGCGCGCAGCCCACATCCGGAGTGACTCATGCTGAGCAGCACCGACGACCGCTTCCAGGACATCCGCGACGCCGTCCGCGACCTCTGCGCACAGTTCCCCGACGAGTATCACCGCGAGGTCGACGAGCGCCGCGGCTACCCGGAGGAATTCGTCGACGCGCTGACCAAGGCCGGCTGGCTGGCCGCGCTGATCCCGACCGACTACGGCGGCTCCGGGCTCGGGCTGGCCGAGGCGAGCGTGATCATGGAAGAGATCAACCGCGCGGGCGGCAACTCCGGCGCGTGCCACGGCCAGATGTACAACATGGGCACGCTGCTGCGGCACGGTTCGGAAGAGCAGAAGCAGAAGTACCTGCCGCGCATCGCGACCGGCGAGCTGCGGCTGCAGTCGATGGGCGTCACCGAGCCGACGACCGGCACCGACACGACGAAGATCAAGACGATGGCCGTGAAGAAGGACGACCGCTACGTCGTCAACGGACAGAAGGTCTGGATCTCGCGCATCCAGCACTCCGACCTGATGATCCTGCTGGCGCGCACCACCCCGCTCGCGGAGGTCAAGAAGAAGTCCGAGGGCATGTCGATCTTCCTCGTCGACCTGCACCAGGCGATCGGCAAGGGACTCACGGTGAGCCCGATCCGCAACATGGTGAACCACGAGACCGCCGAACTCTTCTTCGAGAACCTCGAGATCCCCGCCGAGAACCTGATCGGCCAGGAAGGCCAGGGCTTCAAGTACATCCTCGACGGCCTCAACGCCGAGCGCACGCTGATCGCCGCCGAGTGCATCGGCGACGGCTACTGGTTCATCGACCGCGTGACGAAGTACGTTAAGGACCGCGTCGTGTTCGGTCGCCCGATCGGCCAGAACCAGGGCGTGCAGTTCCCGATCGCCGAGTCGTACATCGAAGTGGAAGCGGCGAACCTGATGCGCTGGAAAGCGTGCGAACTGTTCGACGCGCACAAGCCGTGCGGCGCCGAGGCCAACATGGCGAAGTACCTCGCCGCCAAGGCGTCGTGGGAAGCGGCCAACGCCTGCCTGCAGTTCCACGGCGGCTTCGGCTTCGCCGCGGAGTACGACGTCGAGCGCAAGTTCCGCGAGACGCGGCTGTACCAGGTCGCGCCGATCTCGACCAACCTGATCCTGTCCTACGTGGCCGAGCACCTGCTCGGGCTGCCGCGGTCGTTCTGAGGCCGTCCATGGCGCAACCCTCCCGCCCCTTGGACGGCATCACCGTCGTCTCCCTCGAACAGGCGATCGCCGCACCCTTCTGCACGCGCCAGCTTGCCGACCTCGGCGCGCGCGTCATCAAGATCGAGCGGCCGAAGGTCGGCGACTTCGCGCGCGACTACGATCACCGCGTGAACGGCCTCGCGTCGCACTTCGTGTGGACCAACCGCGCGAAGGAGAGCCTGACGCTCGACGTGAAGCACCCGCGCGCAGCCGGGATCCTGCAGCGGCTGCTCGCCAAGGCCGACGTGCTGGTGCAGAACCTCGCGCCGGGCGCCGCCGCGCGCCTCGGCCTGTCGTTCGAGACGCTGCATCCGACGCTGCCGAAGCTCATCGTCTGCGACATCTCGGGCTACGGCGACGACCGCGAGCGTCCGGGCCCGTACCGCGAGAAGAAGGCGTACGACCTGCTGATCCAGAGCGAGTCGGGCTTCCTGTCGGTCACCGGCACGAAGGACGAGCCCGCGAAGGCCGGCTGCTCGATCGCCGACATCGCCGCCGGGATGTACGGCTACACCAACATCCTCGCAGCGCTGATCCAGCGCGGCAAGACGGGCGAAGGCGTGCGCCTCGACATCTCGATGCTCGAGAGCATGGCCGAGTGGATGAGCTTCCCGATGTACTACGCGTACGACGGCGCGCCGCCGCCGACGCGCAACGGCGCCGCGCACGCCACCATCTATCCGTACGGCCCCTTCCCCACCGGCGACCGCAAGACAGTGATGCTGGGGCTGCAGAACGAGCGCGAGTGGGCCGAGTTCTGCAAGACGGTGCTGCTCGATCCCGCGATCGCGACCGACGAGCGCTTCTCGTCCAACGCGCGCCGAACCGCCGCGCGCGAGGACCTGCACGCGATCATCCGGCAGGCGTTCTCCTCGCTCACGCTGGAGCAGGTCGTTGCGCGCCTCGAGGCCGCGCAGATCGCCAACGCCAGCGTCAACACGATGGCCGACCTGTGGGCGCACCCGCAGCTGCACGCGCGCGGGCGCTGGACCGAAGTGCAGACGTCGGTCGGGCCGATCCCGGCGCTGCTGCCGCCCGGCGCGCCCGAAGCCTTCGACGCGCGGATGGACGCTGTCCCCGCGCTCGGCCAGCACACCGCTCCGATCCTCGCCGAACTCGGCTTCAGCGCAGCCGAGATCGAACAACTGTCCCAGGAAGGTGCCACATGAAGGACTCCGCCATCGTGACGACTCCGGCGCGCGAACTCGCCGAATTCGCCGCCGCGCTGAAGTTCGAGAGCATTCCGCAGGCGGTCGTCGACCGCGCCGAGGACCTCTTCCTCGACTGGTTCGCGTCCGCGCTCGCCGGCAAGGGCGCGCGGCCGGTGGAGACGATCGCGGCGTTCTACGAGTCGCAGGGGCCGGCCACCGGCCCATCCGAGATCCTCATTCACCGCACGACGTCGTCGCCGCTGATCGCCGCGGCCGTCAACGCGGCCTCCTCGCACTTCGCCGAGCAGGACGACGTGCACAACAGCTCGGTGTTCCACCCGGCGGCCGTCGTCATTCCGCCCGCGCTCGCGGTCGCGCAGGCGATCGGCGCCTCGGGCCGCCATCTCGTCACGGCGATCGTCGCCGGCTACGAAGTCGGCATCCGCGTCGGCGAGTTCCTCGGCCGCTCGCACTACCGGATCTTCCACACCACCGGCACTGCGGGCACGGTCGCCGCCGCCGCCGCGGTCGGGCGCCTGCTCGGCCTCACCGGCGACCAGATGCAGCACGCGTTCGGCTCGGCCGGGACGCAGGCCGCGGGGCTGTGGGAGTTCCTGCGCGACGCGGCGGACTCGAAGCAGCTGCACTGCGCGCATGCCGCCGCCTCCGGCCTCGCCGCCGCGCATCTTGCGCACCAGGGCCTGACCGGCGCGCGCCGCATCTTCGAAGGGCCGCAGGGCATGGCGGCCGGGATGTCGACCGATTCCGATCCGGCCCGCCTCGTCGATCGCCTGGGCGCCCGCTGGGCGCTGGCCGAGACCTCGTTCAAGTTCCACGCGTCGTGCCGGCACACGCACCCCGCGGCCGATGCGCTGCTGTCGGTGATGACGAAGGAGCAGTTGAAGGCCGACCACGTCGCCCGCGTCACCGCACGCGTGCACAAGGGCGCGATCGACGTCCTCGGGCCGGTGACCGACCCGCAGACCGTGCACCAGTCGAAGTTCTCGATGGGCACCGTGCTCGGACTGATCGCGATCCACGGCCGCGCTGCGCTGACCGACTTCGACAAGGACTTCCGCGACCCGAAGGTGCTGTCTTTCCGCGAGCGGGTCCACATGGAGCTCGATGACGAAGTCGACACCGCCTACCCCGCCCGCTGGATCGGCAAGGTCACGGTGGAGACGACCGACGGGCGCCGCCTCGAGGGCCGCGTCGACGTGCCGAAGGGCGATCCCGACAACACGCTCGCGCGGCACGAACTGGAGGACAAGGCGATCCGCCTCGGCACCTACCGCCATGGCGCGTCCGAAGCAGAGATGCGCGCGGCGATCGCGCGGATCTGGGGCCTGGCGAAGGCGGCCAAGGTCGAGCGCTTCCTGGCTTGAGCGTCCTCGCGACGAGCGAAGAACCTCGTCGCGGTCATCAGACATGCGCGGTCGTGGAAACAGCGCAAATGACACGACTGAACTTCCCGATGTGACAGGAGGCCGGATCCGGCGCTCCGCAACGCACGGTTTCACGGGATGGTCCGTCACCCCCCGCGACGCCCTGTCGCGGTCCTTTACCTTCCCTTGACAAACGCCGCCTACTGTCAAGACAGCGGACAGGAGATGGATCCATCGAGATACCGCCTCCGCTCTCGTGAAATCTTCAGGAGATTGAGATGACGAACAGCAGAATGGCAATCGCAGTCGTCGCGGCGCTCGCGGCGCTCGCGGCGCCTGTCGTCGCGCAAACCGGCGACCAGGCACGCGATCAGGCCCGCGAACAGGCGCAGCAGCAGACACGACAGCAAACACAACAGCAGACCCGCGAGCCGGCGCAGTTGCAGACGCAGCAGCAGACCCGTGAACAGGCGCAGCAGCAGACACGGCAGCAGACGCAACAACAGACCCGCGAGCCCGCCCAGCTTCAGACGCAACAGCAGACCCGTGAGCAGGCCCAGCAGCAGACGCGGCAGCAGACGCAGCAACAGACCCGCGAACCCGCCCAGTTGCAGACGCAGCAGCAGACCCGTGAGCGGTCGCAGTTGCAGACGCAACAGCAGACCCAGCAGCAGACGCAATCCCGATCGCGCGCGCAATCGCAGACGGGCCCTGGGCCATCCGCAGGTCCTGGTCCTGGTCCCGGCGCCGGTAGCGGTGCGGGTGCTGGCGCCGGCGGCGGTGGTGCCGGTGGTGGCGGTGCCGGTGGTGGCGGTGCCGGCGGTGGTGGTGCCGGCGGTGGTGGTGCCGGCGGCGGCGGCGCCGGTGGTGGCGGCAAATAGCGATCACCGTTCCCTACCGGACGCGGCTCCGATCACGAGGTGGAAGCAACTCGCTTGCGACGCTTCCACGCTGCCGACCTCTACCTCATCACGGCATGTGACAAGAGCGGGCCCCTCGGTTGCTTGAGGGGCCCGTTGCCCTGCTCCGGCTGGCGGCTACCACTTGAGGCGCACCGCGAACCTTGGGGAGTCCTGCGACTCGCCGAGTTCGATCGTGCCGCCGTGCGCGCGAGCCACCATGGCGGCGAGCGTCAGTCCGAGTCCCAGCGCTTCGTCGACCAGGCCCGTGGCCTCGAACGTCGCGAGCGCCGATCGCAGGACCGCGAGACGCTCCCGAGGAATGCCTGGTCCATCGTCGATCACATCGATCCACTGAGCCGGGCCCTCGTGGCCGGCCTTCAACGCGACATGGCCCGCGCCGTGCTGGACCGCGTTGTCCACTAGATTCGCGACCGCCACCGCGAGCAGATCGGGATCGCCGCAAACCTCGATCTCCTGGAGTTGCGAGCTGTCCACCGCAATGCGCCGCGCGAGGGCGGCAGTGACGAGCGCGCTCGCCCGGAACTCGCGCATGCGTGGCGCGTGGCCGCTGCGAGCCATCGTGAGCAGCGCCTCGATGACCCCGGCCAGCCGCCGCATCGCTTCGAGCACCAGCTGCAGCTTGGGACGCAACTCCTCGGGCGCGCGCTTCAGGAGCAGCTCGACCTGCGCCGTCACGCCGGCCACCGGAGTCCTCAGCGAATGCGCTGCATGGGCCGAAAAGGCGCGTTCGCTTCGCAGCTGCCCCGCGAGTCGCTGCCCGAGACGCTCGACCGCCTGGTACACCGGTTCGAGTTCCTGCCGTGGAGACCGCGGGAGGCGGGAGGCGACCGGACCGGGTTCGACCGCCTCGACGTCGGCGGCCAGTTGCGCCACCGGTCGCAGCTCTCGTCCGATCTTCCATGCCAGCACCAGCGCCGCGAGGAGATTCAGCAGCAACACGGCGCCGGCGGCCTGCATGGCTGCAAGGCCCTGGGCGTGGCGCAGTGCGGCCAGCGGTTGCGCGACCTGGAGCCAGAGGCTCTGGCCCGCCAGGGTGAACACGGCGAGGTCCGACGCGTGCTGATGGCCTTCGAACAGCGGCACGGGCCACGGTTCGGCCGGCGCGCGGTGTGATCGCGCGACCACTCGCCCGTCAGGGGCGCGCAGTTGCCAGAGCACTGCCTCTTCGTGGGGACCGGCGGGAAGTGCGCGGCCCTGCGCGAGGGCGTCGACCTCGCGCTCGTGCTCCGCCAGCACCACCAGCGCCTGGGCGGTCTCCTCGAGCGACGACTTCATCAGGGTCTCGACCACGCGACTGACCGCCAGGGCGGCGATGGCCGCGGTGACGATGGCCGTGACAATCAGGCCTCCGATCGCCGTCGCGGTCAGGCGGCGACGGATCGACGGAGGGTGCGCGGCGAGGTCGCGATCGTTCATCCGGTCTTCAGGACCGAATCCTGTATCCCATACCGCGCACCGTCTCGATCGCGTCGCGACCGAGTTTCCGCCTGAGACTCGATACGTGGACCTTGATCGTGTTGCTCTCGACATCGCCATCGAAGCCATAGAGCAGCTGCTGCAACGTCGCCTGCGAAACGATGCGTCCGGGCCGCCGGATCAAGGCTTCGAGCACCGCGTACTCCCGGGCCGTCAGGTCCGCCTCGTTTCCATCGACCCGGACCGTCCTCGCCGTCACGTCGACCTCGATCGGTCCGGCCCGAAGCACCGCGTGTGACTGGCCGTCGGCGCGGCGCGATAGCGCCCGCACCCGCGCCGCAAGTTCGGCGAGCTCGAACGGCTTGGTCAGGTAATCGTCGGCCCCGGCGTCGAGGCCCTCGACGCGGTCGTCCAGCTGGTCCCGGGCGGTCAGGACGAGGACCGGCACGTGCTGGTTCAGGCCTTCGCGCAGGCGCACGCCTCGCAGCCACTCGATGCCGGACCCATCCGGCAGGCGCCAGTCGAGCAGGATGATGTCGAACGGCTCGGTGACCGCTTCCCTCGCCGAAGCCAGGCACTTCGACCAGTCCACGACGTGGCCCAGCTCGACGAGGTAGTCGCGCACCGCATCCCCCAGGGTGGCGTCGTCCTCGACGAGCAGCAGGCGCATACTTGACTCGACCTCTTAACGTTCGCTTTATGCGGCCCGGCTAGAGTTCAACGGGATGGGCTTGTGACAATGTATCCGATGACGCGAAGCCAGGCGGTGATGTGCTTCCGCGGCGCTGCGGCCCTCGCAGCGGCGTTGGTCGTTTCAATGCATGCGTCAGCGCAGCAGCCTGTGGCGGTGGCGAGCACCGAACCTCCCCTTTCTCCGGCGCTGCATCGCGATGCCGACATCTACGGCTGGCAGTTGATGACCCACCAGGAGCGCAACGCGTATCGCGAGCGCATGCGTGCGGCCGTCACGGACGAAGAGCGGGCCAGGGTGCTCGCCGAGCACCAGGCCACCATGCAGGCGCGTGCACGCGCGCGGAACGTTGCCCTGCCTGCGACTCCGCCACTGCCGTCGCGCGCGACGGCGGCTTCCCGAGATGGCGTTGCCGCAGGATCGCGTGGTGGCGTCGCCGCAGGAACGGGCGGCGTCAGCGCTGCTGGCGCTAACGCCGGTGGTGGCGACAGTGCCGATGGAGGCAGTGGTGCCGGCGGTGGCAGCGGTGGTGGCGGTGGTGGTGGCGGTGGTGGTGGCGGCGGT